>Ga0181517_10000638_pt1 | contig 45742 bp, 47 predicted proteins | sample PEATcosm2014_Bin_31_FD_119748 | JGI IMG/M metagenome (GOLD analysis project Ga0181517, IMG submission 119748) | Peatland microbial communities from MTU Mesocosm Facility, Houghton, MI, USA - PEATcosm2014_Bin01_30_metaG | ecosystem: Environmental > Terrestrial > Soil > Wetlands > Peat | place... | reverse complement strand
GCTATTCAGCGCGAAACCCATCAACCATGCGAGCGCAGCGAGCCTGAAACCAGAGTCCTGAAGGGACGAAATATTTTAGCCTGGGGAAAGGCCGGAGGCCGCCGCCCCAGGTACGGCGCCCAAAAACAATTCCCTCTCTTTTTTCCATCCGGTTTGGCGCGCCCCGCCTTCTGCGCGCCAAACCGAATGGAAAAAAAGAGAGGCCGCCCTCAAAAGACTTCCTTTACGGACTACTTAGTGGAGGCCATCCGAATATCCCGAATCAGGCGCTATTTGTTGCCCGCTGCGCCCGAGGACGGGCCGCACTCCGGGGGCAGTGTCGTCAGGGTCGAGGGACGAGAGGGAGTTTGGTTGGACAGCGCAAAGAGCGGACCGTCACATCGCCCAACACTCCAGATCAGCGACCGGGCGCCACTGACGGGGGATTGTCAACAGAGGCGGCCTCGCCCGGTTCGCCGGCTCTGGTTTTGTCAGGCCACAGGGCAAAACTACTCATCGGCTCCATCACCAAGTTTGAGTAGCCGTTTCGATGGTAACGGCCAAGGTGGCACGCAGCCAACTGAACTTTTCCATTATTTTCTGTAGCTTCTCCGGGATCATCGTTTACTCCTTTTTTGCTTGTGGGGTGAATGTGGACTAACGCGGAGGGGAGCGATGGCGGCGGACACCGAGCGCCCGGGTTGGCAAAAACGTGCCGCCCGCCGCCATTCGCTCCACCGAAAAGTTAGAGCCTAGCGTCTGTCTCCTCGAATTTGTCGCGGTAATGGGCAACAACATACCAAGCGGGAACCACCGCAATGAAGCTCGTCAATGCGAAGAAGATCGCCGCCAATGTTGGCAACCAACCCGCCTTGCCATCCCACCTTGACGGCCGAAAAAGGTCGCCCTGATAGAAAACCAGTAAGGTCAGCAACCCCGCAGAGCCAGCGACAAGGATGGCTACATACCAGCCAGGACGTCGGTGGCGAGACAGCAGCAAGCGGCAAGCAAGGCTCGCGACATAGGTCGAGAACCCACCGATTATCAGAACCAATAGGGCGAGCTCAATCATCAGCTTCTGCTGTAACCATATATTCTGCAGACCACTCGTTTAGATATTAGGCACGTCAAGACTCCGGCGCAACCATTTTCCTGGGAGCGGTTTGCTGGCCAGGGGACCGCGCTAACCCCCTTGCAGGCTGGTTTGGAGGAAGCCATGGAGGTGTTGCGCCCGCATGGGATGCCGCAATTTGCGCAACGCCTTGGCTTCGATCTGTCGAATGCGCTCCCGCGTCACCGCATATAGCCTGCCAATTTCTTCCAGCGTGTGGTCATAGCCATCGAGCAGGCCGAAGCGCATTTCAATGATGCTCCGTTCCCGTTCGCTCAGGCTGGTTAGCACGTCGCCCAGCTTCTCCTTGAGCAAACTGTGGCTGGCTCCCTCGGCCGGATCTTCAGCGTTCTTGTCTTCGATGAAATCGCCGACACTGGCGTCGCCGTCGTCGCCAACGGGGGCATGGAGCGAGATGGGTTGCTGGGCCATCTTGATCAGCGATTTGATGCGCGAAACCGGCAAGTCCATTTCATCCGCGATATCTTCGGGCAGGGGCTCGCGGCCAAGGGTCTGGGTGAGCTGTTTCTGCGTCCGCCAGAGCTTGTTCATGAGCTCGACCATGTGCGCCGGAATGCGGATGGTGCGGGACTGGTCCGCCAGCGCGCGAGTGATGGCCTGGCGGATCCACCAAATCGCATAGGTGGAGAATTTGTAGCCGCGCCGATACTCAAATTTCTCCACCCCCTTCATGAGGCCAATGTTGCCTTCCTGAACCAGGTCCAGGAACGGTTGGCCGCGGTTGCTGTACTTCTTGGCGACGGAAACGACCAGACGCAAGTTGGCTTCGGCCATCTGGCTTTTGGCCAGGTGCGCGCGATCGGCCGCGCCTTTCAACTGCCTGAACAGCGTATCGAATTCCTGGCGCGGCATTCGGACGAACCGTTCGAGGGCGCGGATCCTGGCCCATTCCTCCTGGAGGGCGGCTTGTTGCTCGCGGGTTTCCGGAAGGCCTTCCAACTCCTGGATGCGGCGCCGGCCTGCGTTGAGTTTCTCATGAATGTTCGCCGCCACAGCAATCATGTCCTCCAAGGCCGTTTGCTTGTAGCAGAACTTTGGGAAAGCCGCCTGGAGTCTTTGGTCGAGCTTCTGAAACTCAGCCAGGAGCTTTTCCCCATCGTCGCAACTCCCTGCCTGCTGCCACGCGAGGTACCGCTCGTCTGCTTGCGCATCGAGCGATCGGACCTGCTTGACCAGGGTGCGCAACTCTTTGAGGTGGGCTTCCCGGTTGGCGACCTCCTTATCCGCCACGAGCCGATCAAAGCGTTCGGCGGGAGGGTCGGCCAGGAGTTTCTCCGCCAGCGTAATGTATTCCTTGGCAGCGAAGCCCAGGCCGGCAGCCAGATGCTTGGTCTGCAAATCGGCCTCTTCAATGCGCTGGCACAGCGCCATCTCCTGCTCCCGGCTTAGCAGGGGCGCTTTACCCATCTGATTCAGGTACATCCGCACCGGGTCGTCCAGGGCTTCCAACCGCGGGTCTTGCTCGGCTTCCGGTTCCGCCGGCTTAACGTTTTCAACTTGGTCGGACTCCACGATCTCAATGTCGAGATTATGGAGTTTGGTGTGGAGCAGGTCCAGGTCCTCAGCGGAGAGGTCGGCCGGAAGAACCTCATTGATGTCGTCGTGGGTAATTTGGCCCTGCTCGTGGGCCAGGTGGACCAACGCCTTGATGGTGGCGGTCAGGTCCATCGTCTGGGATGGCGCGACAGCCGTGGTTGCTCCAGGGGAGCCGGTATCCGCCTGGCTGGGCGGGACGGCCCGCCTGGCAGCCTTGCCTGCAAGGCTAAACCGACGACCAGACCGGGGGACGTCCCCCTCCAGGGGTGGTTGGTTACGGTGGTTGCTCTTCCGCGTTCCGTTCGTCAACTTTGTCGCTTTCCTGTTCAGCATTTCAGTCAAGAGTTTCAATGCCTTTAGCATCGCTCCTTGCTGTTGAAAAAACAGGAGAGCACGGCTGATTCCCTTGTCGGCGTGTGGACTACAAATCAGCCCGATACCGGAGGCTCCGCCACCCCTGTCGATTGAGATCTTCGTGGCCCGGAGCCTTGGCCGGGAGCCCAGATTGAGTTTCCGCGCCCTGCGGCCTCACGCCGCGGTTAGCGCGGCGCGCATATCTTTCCCGCTGCCGGTCTTCTCCAGGAAGTAATCATAGCCCCCCACATATGGCGTGATCTGTCCCGCGTTCACGTGCAACACCTTGGTGGCGAGCTTGCGGATAAAATGCACATCGTGGGAAATGAAAACGAGCGTGCCCTCATAACGTTCCAACGCCAGCGTCAGCGACTCGACGGTATGGACATCCAGGTGCGTCGTCGGCTCGTCCATGAGCAGCAGGTTGGGCGGATCGACGAGGAACTTCACCAGGTTGAGCCGGGTCTTTTCCCCGCCGCTGAGCACCTTGGTCAGCTTATAGATGTCGTCTTTGCGAAACATGAACGAACCGAGCACCGCTCGCGCGGCTTCCTCGCGCAGGAGCGGCGCGCTGGCTATGACCTCTTCCAGCACCGTCCGCTCCGGGTCGAGGGTGGCCGCGCGATGCTGGCTGAAGTAACCCACCTTCGCGTTATGCCCCAGGTCGCGCTCTCCTTGTTGAAACTCCACGACCCCCGCGAGAATCTTCAGCAGCGTGGATTTGCCCGCGCCGTTGGGCCCCACCAGCACCGTCTGCTCGCCGCGTTCAATGGTCAGGTCTATCCCCGCATACACCTGGTTCGCGCCGTAAGCCATGTGGAGTTCCTTCAAACGGACGGCGCGCTGGCCGCCCCGCGGAGGCTGGGGGATCTGAAATCGAAACGGCTTCCGCGGGGGCAGGGGCTTCTCGATCTGCTCCATTCGCTCGATCTGCTTGAGCTTGCTCATGGCCTGCGACGCCTTGGAGGTCACGGAGCGAAACCGATCGGCGAATTGCTGCAGCGCCGCAATCTCCCTCTGCTGGTTGTTGTAGGCGGCCAGTTGCTGTTCATAGCGCGCCTCTCGTTGCAAAAGATAGTCCGAGTAATTGCCCGTGTAGGCGATCAGCTTCTTCTCCGAAATCTCGTACACCTGGCCAACCACCTCGTCCATGAACTGGCGGTCATGGGAAATCAGCAGCAAGGCGCCGGAATAATTCTTCAGGTAGTTCTGCAGCCAGAGCAGCGCGAGCAAATCCAGGTGGTTGGTCGGCTCATCCAGCAGCAGCAAATCGGGTTCGATCACCAGCAGCCGGGCCAGGCGGGCGCGCATAATCCAGCCGCCGCTCATCTCCCGCGCCTTCCGGTTGAGGTCCGCGTCGCGATAGCCCAGGCCTCGCAGCATCTTCTTCGCCTTCGTCTCCACCTCCGGGTCGTTGAGCTTGTCGTGCTTGGCATGCGCTTCCAGGTATTCCGGGCACGACACCTCCCCTGCGCTCTCCAGCTCGCGCAGCCGCTTTTCCAACCGGGGCAATTCGTCCACCCGGCCGGTGGCCACATCCAAAACCGTTTCCTCCCCGAGGGCTTCGCTTTCCTGCGGAAGATGCCCCACCATCGTCCATTCATCGCGCGCCACGACCCCCGCGTCCGGTTCGCGTTGCTTGAGAATGACGGAGAACAAGGTGGTTTTACCCGCGCCGTTCGGGCCGACTAGCGCAACCCGCTCGCCGTAATTGACTTTAAACGTGGCGTCCTCGAAGAGGATGCGCCCGCCAAGGGTTACCTTGAGATCGCGAATGATAAGCATGAAAATCTCGCTCGCCGACGGTTTGCCGCCATCATCGGGAGAGGAATCAAAGATAACCCCGCAGAAGCCGAAGTATGGTTTTGTCTATCGCGACGAGCGGGAGATAATACCCGCAAATCTCGCGGCGTCAACGGACCATTTTGGAAAGTTTGCCTCTGAACAGCGCATACGCATGAAGCCGTTTCGGTAAGGGGTGGGGACGGCTCGTCCCCAGTTTATTGGCAAACTGACGGAAGAACCTGGGGACGAGCCGTCCCCACCCCTTCATGCATACGCGCTGGCCTCTGAATCCCCTGGGGGCCTTCCAGCGACTGGGCCGCAAGGATCTTCCTAGTTGGTCGCCATCAGCAGTTCTGGGAAACTGCGGGCATCTGGCTGCGAATTTCTAACCACCACAGCCGGAGAGCGGTCTTCCCTGACCGCGAAAGAGCGACCCGGCAACGGGTCGCCTTTTCTTTGGTGCCGACCTCGACCGACGGTAAGGGCCAAAACCATCAGCGTCTTCGTCCTTCCTCTTACGATCCAAATTGATTGCTGAAGGGAGGGTGTTCGCTTAAGTTTACTCGAAGTGAACGAACCATCGCGCTCTGATCCTAAGATTTGCCCAATTTGCAAAGCCAAGGTACCCTTCTCCCTCGCGTTGCACATGATGGCAACGCATTCACCCGAGGCTAAAGAACGGAGCGCGGAGATTCTTAGTGGGACTTTGCCGGATAATGAGGTTTCGGCTCATCACCTATCCCAGTCAAAACCTCCGTCAAATTCGGGAAGGCCAAACCGCCCTTACAAAGGCAAGTCAGGATTCGTGCGGAAGAAGGGCAAAAGAAGACATTGAGGCGTTCAAAGAGCGATCCGTTCCAATTCCCGAACCGATTCCGTACCCCAGGACCGCCACCTTGGAAGATTTCACCTCCGCCAATCGGATCATCGCCTTGAAGGAAGCCGAGCATCGACCCCTCATGCGGCGGCATTTTCCCGACTGGGAACACCGCGTCACCTATTGGCACGTGCATGATTTGGATCAGGCCCCGCCTCACCTTGCCCTGGCCGAGATCGAGAAACGGGTCCGGGCTCTCATAGCCGGCCTTGACAGCTCCATGCCCTGAAACGCCCATCCGGCAGCCAACGCCGTATCAGCCGTAACTGGAGACGCTTAAAGGGGATCTTATGTGTTGGAGCGTTACGAGAGGTAGCCTTTGGGCCGTTGGATATCGGTCGTGCTAAAAAACCGGGGCAATTTCAACCAACTTGCCGGCCTGAACCACCTGATCTCCCCCTTGTGCCCAAACCGCGTCATTCAGCAAAAGCTTGAAGACCACTTTGTCCTCGGCGTGCGCGGTTGACCAAACCCACGTCGTCCCGTTGATGCACTTGAGTGGTTGCCCTTGGTCCCAGCTCAACCCAGCTCCTTGCCCCCGAATGAATAACGAATTGCCAAATCCAACATCCATCTTGGCGTCGATAACCGTAACCTTTTCAGCCGGCGCTGTTTCACTCTGCTTGTCGCTCCGAGTCGCTTTCGTTTTGACCTTCTCTTCCGCCGGTTTGGCGGGCGGCTCAATGGGCGTGCTTGTCTTCGATTCGATGCTGGCGGCTGTGGTCTCAGCCGGTTTTACATTCTGCGCTGCAATCGCCGGTTTCTGCTCCGGTTTCCTTTTATCGGCCGGTGCTGGCGTTGAAACCTGAACCACAGCGTCACCAGGTTCGGGCAGTTTGGCGACAGCCACATTGGGCATTTTGCGAAAGGTGAAGTAATCCATTGCCTTTGTTTCGTCCGAAAAGGCCTTCGCTGCCGCCGGGTTCTCAGTCCATTTCCCGCGCTCAGCCAGGTATTTTCCCGTCGTCGTGTTCTTCAGTAAAGTCTTCATATGGTCAATGCTTTGATGGTGAGAATGGTGCGCGATAGAGGGTTTGAACCTCTGACCCCTTCCGTGTCAAGGCGGCGTTGTTAGCCGCATTTGCTGGCAAATAATATTGCCACTGGAGCCGTTGACGCTTTTGTTGACCTATTTTTGTGGTTGCGTAGTCACTTCTGTTGCCTGTGCCGAGCCTTAAAAGTGGTTCAGTGGGTTCTGAATCGCGTTTAGCAGGGCCGATTTTTCAGGGTTCTTGTACCTCCAAGCCTCGATTCGTGATGTGATTGACTGTTCCCATAGTCCGAGTGGGTACCAGAGCCCGGTTACCTTCCCCATACTATGGAAGTGGAGTACGAATAGCACGGAGGCACCAGCCAGGGAGCTAAGGCCGGCCGCAGGACTCTCTTTGGCGAAGATGAACCAACCACCTAGTAGGCCCAGGGACAGCCACGGCACTGCGTAAAGCAAACCGACAAAGCTTCGAACCTTTCTATAAAACTCCCGCTCGCGCCACAGTGGATATGGGAGTAACTTGCGCTCTGCGGCGGCATAAGCTCCCATTGCCTCAAGCTCAGCACCATCCAGAGCGCTCATTTTCCCCATCCTCCACTCAGGGCTTGCAGATTTTACAAGGCACGTGCCCGGCGGCGATCGCCTCGTCCCGCGTTTTGAAGATTTGTTTATTTTCGGGCGAAATGCGTTTTGCCGCCTGGCAGTCTGGGCGGTGGAAGGGTTTGCGCTGTGAAGACGCAACGTATTCCTTCGCGGGCCGGACTGGCGGGGTGTTGGTTGTGCTGCCAAGGCTGGCAGTGAGCGTTAAGGCTGAGATGGCTAGGGCTGCAAGCAGTCGTTTCATATATTAGTTGGCCGTATTCTGCTTCCCACTTTTATTTTTGGGTTGGACAGTTTTTGTCTAACCAAGTTCCTTATACTGGACAGATGAACAGTGTAACCGTTGTCCGTATCAAGCGCATTGCCAGGGCCTCTAGGATGAGCCCCCGCGAGGTTTGTTTGGTGGCTCTTCATCTCCTGGAATGCCGTATTGCCGCTCCAAGGCGGGCAGCGCGACGTCGGCTAACTGCTCCCAGATCGCTCGGGGGCTAGTGCGCTGCTTGTTGGCTAGCGCGTCTACTCGGCGCAAAATGTCAGGATCGATTCTCATTCCTGTCCAAGTCCGTTTTGTTCGTTTGGGCTTAGCCATTACGTGCCGAGTTAAGACGCGCCTCCTTCTGGTTGCAAACTCCATTTCGTTGCCCATAGTTCCACACTGTATAGAATTGTTTAACAAATGTCAACAATGTTGTTGACGGCCAGTGTTGAACAATGTTAAACACGTCGCACTGTGAAACGCGGAACCAGCACTAAACCACTTCGAGAAAAAAGATACCCCTTCATCGGGGTGAGGTTTTCCAAACTCACCGACCGGCGGCTACGGGCGGTGGCTAAGGCCTCCGGCAGGAAGCTCTCGGCGATTCTTCATGAACTCGCCGAAAAGCATCTGCCAGAACTTGAGCAACGCTGTGGTGTGGGGCGGCGGCAAGCGCTGTAAGTCTATGAACCTGGACAAGCCTCTAACGCTGGACGAGTGCGCGCGGTGGTTGCGGCTCAGGCCGCGAGACGTGGCAGCCAAGGCGCGCGGACTTCGCCCGAAGATCCCCGCGATTCGACTTGGCCGCAAGACGCTGCGCTTTCACCCCCGCACCATCCTGGCGAAGTTCGCGGCGGACGCGGGAGTGCCGCTGGCGGTGGTCCAGGCGTCCTTTTCTGCCCCCAAAAGCTCAACCAAAGGCTGACACTATGCAAACCCTTAATCCTACTCGCGCGGGCACACGCACAGCCGCTGGGCCGCGCTCCAAACTTTCCTCACAGCCGGCGCTGGTCTCGGTGTGCATGGTCTGTGTCCGGCGCATTGGGCTGGACCTCATGCCGTTTGGACGGCGGGTGGGGAAAGGGACGCCGCGCGTCTCTCATGGGCTATGCCTGGCGTGCCTGCCGGACTGGGGACGCAAAGCCGGGTTTACGGAGGCGCAGATTCAGAGCGTGCGCCGCGCGTCGTTGATGGCGACTCACCTTGCAACCAGGGAACCCCGCCTATGAGCGCCAACTGCCAAGCCTACCCAATCACGCCGGGCTACAAAGCCCCAGGAACCTCGCGTGAGGCAGCGCAGGCGATGCAGGGGCGCGCGCAGCGGTTGCGCGACCAGGTGCTAGCCCTGCTCCAGAGCGAGGAGCTTACGGCCGATGAGGCAGCAACGAAGCTTGGCGAGTCCGTGCTGTCTGTGCGGCCAAGGTTCTCGGAGCTGCACCGAATGGGGCTGATCTGGCACTCCACAAAGAGGCGCAAGAATATCTCGGGCGCGAGCGCAGCAGTCTGGTTTGCGGCGCCAGCCACAACGATTTAGTTGCCGCAACAACACCACAAAAAACACAACTCTCACATGAAACATACCGTCCTAACTGATATGGGTGCCTGCTCTGATGGCAAGGCGTTCGCTGAGCAATTCGCAACCCTCCAGGAAGCTTGGAACGCGTGCCAGGAGCCTGCGTGGATGATCTGGTACGCGCGGCGCCGGCTCGACCTGCCAAAGGCTGACTACGTCCGTATTGCGGTCTTTGCGGCGGAAAAGGCGCTCCCGATCTTTGAGACGCGAAAGCCCGATGACAAGAGGCCGCGCGCAGCTATTGACGCGGCAAAGAAGTGGATCGCCGAGCCGTCTGAGGAGAATAGAAGAGCCGCCGCCGACGCCGCCGCCGACGCCGACGCCGACGCCGCCGCCGACGCCGACGCCTACGCCGCCGCCTACGCCGCCTACGCCGCCGCCTACGCCGACGCCGACGCCTACGCCGCCTACGCCGCCGCCGCCGCCTACGCCGCCGCCGACGCCGACGCCTACGCCTACGCCGCCAGAAAGAAGCTCAAAGCGGAAGTGTGCGACTTCATCCGATCTCTGCGGTTCACCATTTAACAGCGCAGTAACTAAAAAAACAAAAGTACCCACACGTGCAAATAACGCAAATAACCGTCAGTGCAGCACGCACGTTTAACCACCCTCATGAGGATTACTCAAATCTCCGGCCAGGGGTCAACATGACGGCCACGCTTGAGCCAGGGGAGGATCCCTCCAAGGCCGTCAAGGAGCTCCAGGCGCGGGCCGAGGGCCTCGTCGAGGATCACAAACGGCAACTGCTCGCCAGTCTCGAAGAGCTCTACCAACTGAGCACCCGCCAGGCGGAAGTGCGCGGCCTCGATCGCGAGATCCGTCAAGCTCAGTCCCGGCTCGATGCAATTCGCGCGGAGCACCCGGGACTGCTGGCACTGCCCCACAACGAGCCGCTGCCGGGCGCGCAAGCTAGCCAACCACAGGAACCGGACAGTAACCCGGTTTAGCTCAGCTTTGAACTGGCAACCACAATGGAGCAAAGCATGAAACAACCAGCCACAGTCGTTCACCACTCGGCCGATTTTGACGGGATTTTCTGCCGCGAGATCGCACGCCGGTTTCTCGTGGAAGATGGTGTCACGTTTATTGGCTGGAATCACGGGGACCCGACACTGGAGATTCCTCCGGAGGGCACGATCTATGTCCTGGACCTGCCCATTGACACGCCTTTTGGCGCGAAGTTTGATCCGGTTGTTCCCGGGCTGTGCATCTGGCCTGAGAAGACGCCAACTAATCGGATCGTGGCGTTCGACGATGCGGTCAAGGCTGGTCGCTTCGTGTGGATAGACCACCACGCGACCGCGATTGCCTCACACCCGAGGCATATCCCAGGCTATAGACTCGACGGCGTAGGGGCGTGCCGGCTAGCCTGGCAGATCTTCAAGGACCTGCATGACGTTGGCGTGGCCAATCCCGAGTTGCTTCCCACCAAGGCCGACTTCCAGGAACGGCGCGTCCAGGAGCCTCTCGCCGTCCGGCTGGCCGGCGAGTACGATGTGTGGGACAAGCGAGACTCGCGCGCTGACACGCTGCAATATGGGCTGCGCTGCTCGGACCTTGGTGAGGATGAGTGGCGGGCGATGCTGAGCCCTGACACTGTAGGGGACCGCGCTGTGGGGGCCATCCTATCCGCAGGTGAGCCGGCACAGCGCTACGCGACGCAGGAAAACGCCAGTTTGGTCTTGCACCGATCCTTTGAACTGGACTGGGAAGGGCTGCGCTTCCTGTGCCTCAACACAGCGCGGTGCAACAGCCTCACCTTCCAAGCCGCGGTGAAATCAGAACACGACGGGCTGCTGGCGTTTTACTGGAACGGCAGGCAGTGGACGGTGTCGCTGTACCACGCACCACACCGGACCGATATCGATTTGTCCAAGCTGGCGGTGAAGTGGGGCGGCGGGGGTCACAAAGGCGCTTGCGGGTTCAACTGCAAAGCACTGCCGTTCGTTCAGTAGCTGGTCAACTCCCAATCCCGACCCAGAGCCGGCCGCCGCCTGGGGTGGGGCGAATAACGGCGGCAAATCAAAGATTCGATCACTATGCCTATTTACCACAAATGCGGTCAGTCCGTCCGCGATTTAGCCAATGACGTTCTCTGTCAGTTTGACACACACCGGCCACTGCTGGACTGCAAGTTGAGCATTGATCTCGTGTTCGCCTACGCCAAGGCGGACAAGGACGGGGTGAAGCAGGGGCCTGCCATTACCAAAAATGGCGTCCCCGCCCTTGGCGTTACCCGCGTGGTGTCTTTGAAGGATAGGGCTCTTGGCCGTGGAGACGCTGAGGTGTGCCTGGACGGTGATTGGTGGAACACGGCCTCCGAGGAGCAGCAAAAGGCGTTGCTGGACCATGAACTGCACCACATCAGCGTAAAGATCGACAAGCGCGGCCTGGTGCGGGACGACCTGGGCCGGCCGGTGCTGCAAATGCGCAAGCACGATTACGAGTTTGGATGGTTCAAGGTGGTTGCTGAACGCCAGGGAGCCGCGAGCGTGGAGAGGCGCCAGGCGGCGCTGATGATGGATGAGTCCGGCCAAGCGTTCTGGCCGAGTATTGCGAAATGAACCCTTTCCGCTCTCTCGATGGGCTCAAAGTCTCCGAATCTGTCCGCAGGCGCAACCCGGAGTTGTTTGGTCCGGGTGCGGTTTGTCCCCCCGTCGTACAACCGCACGGCGGGGGAGCACTGGAGCGAAAAGGCGCACCGCAAGGCCCGGGCCGCGGCCGCGTGGCGCGCGGCGGCCCGGTGCTCCGAGTTGCTCTCATTTCGTGCCGGCGCCGAATCGTCACTGACGGCGACAACTTCCGCACCGGCTACAAAGAGTTGCGAGACTGCATCGCCCGGTGGTTCGGGCTCGATGATGAGGATGGAACCATTGTTTGGGAATACGGGCAGCATGAGACGAGAGGGAGGCAGGAAACCATTGTGAGAATCGAAACGCTATGAGATGGACTTGGATGCATCAGGCCATGTTGGATGGAAAGGGGGAGAAGTGAATGAGACCAGCAACAGAACGCTCGGAACAATCTGCGCTGGGATTGGTGGCTTCGACAAAGGTTTCGAGGAAGCCGGATGGAAAACAACCTGGCAGATTGAACTGGACGACGTCAACCGGACTGTCCTTGCCGATCTCTTTCCTCAGGCCCGGCAACACCGTGATCTCCGCGACTGGCGCTCATTTGCCTTGTCCCCAGTTGGCTGCGTCGCCTTCGGCTTCCCCTGCCAGGACATTTCTAACATGGCGACGGCTAAGCGAGACCAGTCGAAACGAGGTCTTGCTGGCGAGCGCAGCGGACTCTTCTTTGAAATCATGGCGTGCGTCGCCGCACTTAAACCCGCTTGGGTGGTCGTTGAAAACGTGCCGGCCCTGCTCTATATCAACGATTGCCGAGACTTTCAGGCAGTCATCGCAGAATTATCCAAATGCGGGTATGTGGGATTCTGGCGAGTGCTTGACTCTCAATATTTCGGAATCCCCCAAAAGCGCCGCCGCCTTCTCCTGGTCGCGGGTCTTGGACGATACCCAAGCTCCGAGTTTCTATCTGACGCCAGGCCAGTGGAATCGCTACCTGCATCGCCTGGCTCGAACTGGATCGCAAAACAAGCGGATTCTTGGGCTGGCTATACTCTTACGGCTCCAAACAAGTTTAACCGATGCTCCAGCCGGATCAATTTGGGCAGTGAACTTTTCGTTGCTGAGGAAGACGGATGGGGTTCGATGGTTGAGCGGGCCCGAGAGGTTGAGGTACATGGGCTTCGCTGCGGACTGGATGCGACCAACCTTGAAGAGGCTTATGCCGCAGGGAACGCATTCCCCCCCCCTATGGCGAACTGGATTGCTGAAATTCTAAACCGATCATGATCGTCCTGCAGGATAGCGTTCTTACGGTGCGCGAGGAATTGCCTTTCAGGACGCAGCATGCATCAGAATCAGGTTGGACGGCTCAAAGTAGTTTCATGGCCGGGCTAGGGCTGCCGCCCCCTGGCTCGTCCAAATAAACCAAACCCACAGCGGCGTGTTAGGTAACTGATTATGATTACGGATATCCCTGTCTCAAAGATTGTCCCTTCCCAAACAAACCCGCGAAAGCACTTTGCCGCGGACGCGCTGGCCGACCTGGCCGCCAGTGTGAAGGCTCACGGCATCCTCCAGCCTATCCTGGTGCGTCCGCTGCGCGGCGGCGACTGGTTGGTGGATCAGGTCACCAGCCACGGACGGAAGAAGACCAGGTTCTACCAGGTGCTCGACCGGGGGCTTACCCGCGGCGGCCGCTACACCGGTCCGGAACCGGAGCAGTTCGCGACGCGCGAGGAGGCTGAGGCGCACTTGCCGGAGTTCGAGATCGTGAGCGGAGAGCGGCGCTGGCGCGCGTCCAAAGAGGCTGGGTTGTCAGAGATACCGGCCGTGGTGCGCGATTTCACGGACAAGGAGGCGCTAGAGGTTGCTGTGGTGGAGAATTTGCAGCGGGCGGACCTGCAACCGATGGAGGAGGCGGAGGGTTACGAGCTGCTGATGGCCAAGCACGGCTACGCGGCCGATGACATTGCTGCGAAGGTGGGGAAGTCCAAGGCCTACGTCTATGCGCGGATGAAGCTCACGGCGCTTTGCCCTGAGGCGCGAACGGCGTTGGTGGAGGGCAGACTTACGCCCAGCCTGGCGCTGCTCGTGGCGCGCATTCCAGCCCCCGATCTGCAGGTGCAGGCGCTCGAGCGATGCATTGACTGCGAGGGCGAGCCGGCGGCCTACCGCACGGCTGCGGCTGAGATTCAGCGCTGTTTCATGCTGCGGCTGAGGGAAGCGCCGTTCAACACGAAGGACGCGAAGCTTGTGCCGGAGGCCGGGGCCTGCGCGGCCTGCCCGCACCGGACCGGGAACCAAAAAGAGCTTTTTGCGGACATCGAGAGTGCAGACGTCTGCACGAATCCCACGTGCTTTGAGGCCAAGCGCAAGGCCCACGCCGCTGAGGTTATTGCGAAGGCCAAGGCTAAAGGAAAAACAGTCATTGAGGGGGCTTACGATGAGTGTGGCCGCCCGCAAGATCGCAGCCTGGTTGATGCTGACGATTGGGCGGCTGGGGTTGGGAAGTCCTGGAGGAAATCCCTCGGGAAGCAGATGCCCGAGACTGTTCTGGCGGTGGACGCGAATGGGGGCGTCCACGAGCTCATTCGGCGCGCGGACGCGGTGGCGGTGTTGAAGGAGCTTGGGAAACTGCCGGCGGAGGCCGAGGAGCCAAAGGAGGATCGGAAGGCGCAGCTGCGGGAGCAGAAGATCCAGCGGCTGTATGAGTGGAAGGTTACGGAGGCCATTCTTGCCAGGACTGTCATGCAGGACCTTGGGACGGTGAAGGCGGAGGTTTGGCGCTTCCTGGCATGGAACGCCTACCAGTACACCGACATTGCGAAGCATTCCGAAGTTGCCAAGCGGCGCGGGCTGGCCAGGTCGCAGAACGAGGCGCGGCCGGCACTGGAGGCTTGGCTGGGGGACGAGAGCCGCACCCCTGCGGACTTCGTAGGGATAGCTGTAGAACTGCTCTGCTGCGCGCATCCGTGGAATGAGGATCGATGGACGCAGCTTGCCAGGCTGGCGGGGGTTGATCTTCTGAGTATCCAGAAGCAGGCAGAAGAGGAGGTGGGTTGATGCGGTCGCGGCGCGGAGCATTCCCGTTTGCGTTTGACAGGCTGCGGTCGGCGGCCGATTCGCCGGAGGGGACTGAAGTCGCTGCCTCACGGCCAGAGCAGCTTTGGGACGTCGTCGTTTGGAACTGTCTGACCGGGCTCGTTGTGTCTGTCAGCGCTGAGCCTCTTCCGCAGTGGTCGGCCAATAGCCGGCTGCGCCAGCTTTTGCCAACGCTCCCGGTCCACCAAAACGCGAAGATGGCCCTTGCCGGGAGCGTGGGCGTCGGGAGTCGGGTGGAAAGGGATCTATGTTGAAAAAATCCGCCGGTAATATGTACCCCTGGGTCACGCACACACATGCGCACCTGGAGGGTGAGTGTCCGCACCGCTGCTCGTATTGCTACGTGCAGGCGATGGCGCGGAGGTTTGCTAGCATGAGGCTGCACTATGCGGGGCCTCCGCGCCTCGTGGCGGATGAGTTGCACGTGTGCTACGGCTCGGGAAAGACCATCTTCGTTGAGCACATGGGAGACCTGTTTGCCTCGGCGATCAACAAGGAGTGGATCGGGTGCATCCTGGACCACTGTAGGCAGTACCCCGACAACGCCTACGTGTTCCAAAGCAAAAACCCCTCTAGATTGCCTCACTTCGTTGGCGACCTGCCCTCGACTGCTTTAGTCGGAACCACCATCGAGAGCAATCGGCACTTTCCCGAGGTTATGCGGGATGCGCCAGCGCCAACTGAGCGTGTGGCTGGCATGGTTAGCCTGCCCAGCGCTCTGCGTCGATTCGTGACCATCGAACCGATTCTTGACTTTGACGTTGACCGGCTCGTTGCGGCCATCGCGTTAATTCGCCCGGAGTTTGTAAACATCGGCGCGGATAGCAAGGGCGCTGGGCTTCCGGAGCCAAGCCCGGATAAGGTGCGGGACCTGATCGGCGCCTTGGGCGCGGCCAGAATTGAGATCCGCAGAAAGACTAACCTGGCCAGGCTTCTCGGCAGGTGACCTGTGAAGTATCCCTGCATGGATTTTGCGGTTGATGAGTGGCTATCCGATCCGGCGCTGTCGATCTGTTCGGCGGCGACTCGCGGTATCTGGGTGGACCTCCTGTGCGCTATGCACAAGCTGGATCGCTGTGGTGTTATCGCCGGGTCGCGCGAACAACTCGCCCGACTTGGCCGTTGCTCAGCTGTCGAACTTGCCCACGCACTGGATGAACTCAAGACCACAAATACCGCCAATGTTACGGAGCGTGACGGCGTTGTGTCGCTCACTAATCGCCGGATGCAAAGGGAGGCTAGGGAGCGCAACGCCAACAAGTTACGCATGCAGCGCTCGCGGGCGTGCGGTGCTTGTGCGCCTCCCGGTGCGGCTGGCGTCACAACCCCCTTAAGTCTTATAAGGGATAAGCGACAAAGCTTTGAACCTTTGTCGGAAGGACATCCGGTACCGGGACTGGCGCCCGACCATGGGGACGCGAGAAAGGCCAATGGCGAGAAAGGCGACCAAGCTCTGAGCGATTCCTGGGCGATCAAGGCGGGTGAGGCGACCAAGGCGAAAAAGCTGCCGCCGCGCGTACGTGAGGCTGTGGAGCGGTTTGAGAACGCCCTCGCAGCCCAGTGGCTCAACGACGCGGGAAAATGGGTGAACCGATGCAAGGAGGAATGCGGCAAGGCGGAGCGGGCGGTTGCCGAAGTAGAATCGGCAATAAGGGAGGGACGGGTCCGGACAACCCCGGCTCAGTATGCTGAGCAGATATGGAAGGAGTTCGCTTGAACCAATCGGACAAACTGTGCGTTAAGGAACTGGCTAATGCCCTCCAGGTATCGACCAAGTTCGTGTACCAAATGCGGGCCTGTGGCTTTGAGATGGCTGGGAGGGAGCATCAGAACAACCAGACGGCCTCAACGGCTGCTGCTGCGGCCTGGATTCAGAGGCATGATTTTCGGATCGTCCGCGGCAAGGGCGTGGTGGGAGGGGTGCAACAATGACAACGCCCTACTCCATCATTTACGCTGACCCGCCGTGGAAGTACCGCGATTCGTGCAACGCCGGCCTGCGCGGGGCCTGCCACAAATACTCCGTGATGAGTATTGAGGAACTATGCCTCCTTCGCGGGTTTATCGATGACGTTGCGGCCAGAGACTGCTTTTTGGCGATGTGGTGGGTACCGCCGATGCCGGTGGAGGCTTTGACAGTGGTGAGTGCCTGGGGTTTCCAACTCAAGACCATGAAGGGTTTTACCTGGCGCAAGCTTACGCGCGGAGGGCTGGAGCACTTTGGCATGGGGCACTGGACCCGGGCGAATAGCGAGGATTGCCTGTTCGCCGTGCGCGGGCACCCAAAACCTGTCAGCCATTCGGTGCGGCAGATTATCAACGCCCAGGTCCGCGAGCACAGCCGGAAGCCGGACGAAGCGCGGGACCGGCTTGTGCAGTTGCTTGGCGACGTGCCGCGCATCGAGCTCTTCGCGCGCCAGGCAATGCCGGGCTGGGATGTGTGGGGCAACGAGGCCCCCGCAACCAATGTTGATAGGCATTTGGATGCTTTGTAAAACTTTCTTTGTCTGTGCGCGTTTTTCCATTGCAAAACCCAACGCCTTGGGTTATTCTTGGTCTGTGAATGGCACTTTATATCGTGAGGCGTGGGTTGAACTCCTGGAGCGGATGAGGCGTGAATACCGTGCCTATTCCGTCAACAGGGAGGCTCAGCGCGGATATGCAACGGCCGCTCTGGCTGTTGTCAGCACTCTTGAGGCGCACGCCCCCGAGAGCGAGCTATGGAGCCTCCCCGGTGTGGCTGAATCCGAGCTTTCCAAGTCCAGTCGGCTTGGGGATCATATCGCGGTAACGCGCTCACTTTTGGGCTTAATACCATGAAATGTCCTCTTTGTAAAAAGACGGTGCCCGCCGGGCACTTCGCCTGTCACTCTGGATCCCAGGGCGGCAAGTCCACGTCTACCGCGAAAGCTGATGCCGCCCGGGCCAATGGATCCCAGGGCGGACGTCCGAGAAAGACCGTAGCTGCAAAGAAGCAATAGCTATTTTGGCCGCGCTTGCCTGTCCTAGGAAACGGAAGGCGCCGCCCGTGATGCCGGGCCGGATAGTAGAGCATTGGGAAGCAGTGACCTGGGCCTTGTGCCTGTAGTGCTGGCAGCCTGAAAGAAGGCAAGACGACTCTGGGCTACTCATCGCGCCGTGTGGAGTGAGTAACACGCGGCGCGGCCCGGATTGTCGTCGTTTTCTGTGGCTTCCGGGTTCCAAAGGGTTCCAAAAGCGCGCATTGAAGCGCGGTCGCTTGGTGTCGCAGTGTGGCGCCAGTGTGGCAAGCGCAAGGAAACGCGGGCGAAAGCGGCACATCACTCTGGACGTGGTTCTTAGGGTGTCTGAGCGTTTTGGGCTGGGGTTGCCGCTTAAAATGGCCTTGGTGCTTGAGAAAGACCCCTGCGTCAATCTCGAATCCTGGTCCAAGGCTCTCAAGCGCAATCCGCAATTTGTCCCCCCGTTCGAAGCCGCCAAGGCGGACTTTTACGAAAAGGCGCTGCGGCGGCTCGTGGATAACGAGGATCCGCGCTGGCTGTGCTGGGTACTGGAGCATCGGCATCCTGACGTGTTTGGCGGCGGGGAGACCAGCATCAACGTTACCCAGCAGATTATCGGCATCCCTGACGATGTGTTGGCCCGGGCCCGAGAGTATGCCAAAGCCCGGAAACAGTAACGAGGCTGACACCTTGTCCCTCCCCGATGGGTTCGCCTCGGCCATGCTAGGGATGGATCTCTACCCAAAGCAGCGCGACGTGTTGCGCGCGCTGGCGCCCCCAGGGGTGCGGATCTCGTTTCGGTCCTGCAACGAGGGCGGCAAGACGCGCCGCGTCATTGCCGGGGCTATACTCTGGCATCTTTCGATGTTCCCCAAGGGGCATATCATCTCCACCAGTGGCAGCTACCGGCAGATCAAAGACCAACTGCTACCGGCCCTCCACACCTACAGCACCAGGTTTCCACACTGGACTTTCCTCCACACGCCACGGATCGAGACCGACTCGATCAACTGTTTCTGGGAGGGGTTCAGCACCAACGATGCGGGCAAGTTCGAAGGACACCACGAGGACGGCCCTGAGCAGCCTCTCATGATCATCGTGGATGAGGCGAAGACCGTCAAAGACGACATCTTTGAGGCTATTGAGCGATGCAAGCCGACCCGACTCCTGATCGCAAGCTCCCCCGGATACGCTGAGGGCGAGTTTTACCGCAGCCATACGACGCGCGCCAAGTTCTACAAAACCTTCGTCCAGCGGGCGGCGGATTGCCCGCACTGGAGACAGGATGACATTGATAAGCTGCGCTTGAAGTGGGGCGCAAAGCACCCGCTGGTGCTTTCGATGGTGGACGCCGAGTTTATGGCATCCGTGGCCGATGCTGTTCTTGACCTGAAGGCCCTCGAAGATTTGTTGGCCGATCCGCCGATCGAGAAACGTGGGATGGAGCGGAAAGCATTCTGTGACTTTGCTTGGGGCGGTGATGGCGACGAAAATGTGCTGGCCTACCGTGACGGCAACGTGGTCACCATCGAAGCAACCTTTCGCTCGGACAGCCTGCACGGCATTTGCGGACGCTTTATCGCGGAGTTCATGCGCCTGGGTCTAAAACCCGAGGAGATCGACGGAGACGAAGGCGGCGGCGGGCACTTGATCATCGACCAGCTCTGGGCGATGGGCTGGCGCATCAACCGCGTAAACAACAACGAGCCCCCACGCTACGACGACCATTATGCCAACCTGGCTGCGGAGATGTGGTTTGAAGGCGCGCAGCAGATTGTCAGGCGGGAGATCATCCTGCCAGATGACGACGACATGCGGGCGCAGATGCTCGACCGCAAGCGCATCCCCCACAGCAAGGGGAAGCTGGCGATCGAGCCCAAGCGTGAGATGAAAAAGCGCAACGTGTCCAGCCCAGACCGCGCGGATGCGGTCTTTGGGGCCATGACTCCGGTGCGGCGGGTCGATTCGTTCAACCTGGGGCGCAAGGGCGCCGCCGGTTCGTTTGTGGAGCAGGTCCGCGAAATGGCAGAGATGGAGGGCGACCCGCACGGCATACCGGGAGCGTATTTCGGGTGATCGGCGACCCTTCTTAGGCATTTTATGAGCAAATCTCGATTTGAAGCGGCCCACAAGATGATGGTTGACCGCCTTCCTTGGGAAACCAAGCAGCGCATTTTCTCCACTATGCGCCACGAAGGCTTGCGACGGCGCAACAAACCTTTCCCCACCGCGGCGGATGGCCATTATCCGCAGATCGATATGTCGATCCGCAAGCAGAAGCCGTTTTGGCTGGGCCAGGTCACGGCTGGGAATCGCCTCGCCTCTTTTATCTCGCTCGTGGAGCAGGCGGACCCGCTCAGCGAAGCGGCGGCCGATTGGTTCAACTACAAGCTCTTCCAGCGGTCCACGTTCCTGCAAAAGGTGCGGTGTGTGGTGGACACAATGCTGCTGCGCGGGCGCGGCGTGTTAAAGGTGCGAACGGATCCGTTTAAGGATCACAAGCTCGTGTTTGAGGCTGTTGACCCGATGTTCCTGATCGTGCCAGAAGGTGCTGCGGACATTGACGAGGCGGACGAGTTCGTACACGTCCAGCACTGGTCTGTGCCAAAATACAGGGCAAACCGGCTGTTTGACCAGGACGAGGAGACGATCAAGAAGATTCGAGGGGTACAGTCCACCGACACGCTGCTGCAATACACGCTCGACAAGATGTTGCGCGAAGGAATCACCCACTCCACCGACAATAACAAGATCGTGCTCTGGGAACATTGGGTGAAAACGTCCAATGGCTACACCGTTTACACCTACTCGCCGCAAAATCCAGATTTGAAAATCCGCGAGCCCTACGGTTGTCCGTACATGGTGGACAAGGAGCCGGCGTGTCCCTTTATTTCCTTTGCGGCAGAGGTCAAAGATGAGGGATGGTACTCGCCGCGGGGCCTTGGTGAGTTGCTTGCCCCCGTCGAAGCCTATCTCACCAAGCTCTGGAACGAGAAGGCCGACGCCATCACGTTCTCGAACCGGCCCGTCCTGACCGCCGACGGGGATATTCCGAACATCGCCAATATCCGCTGGCAGCCGGGCGAGATCATCCCCATGAACCTCAAAGGGGTGCAAATGCCGGCGCCGCCAATCTCCTACGACGAGGAAATGATGTTTGCCCGCACCGTGGGCGAGCAGCAGGCCATGACGCCGGATTTTGGGATCAGCCAGAACGACGGGACCGACACCAAACCCCGGACAGCCACGGAGAACGAACGGATTACGGCGTTGCAGTCCGCCGGCATGAATGACAATGCGTTGCTATTCCGCGATTCCCTCACGAAGGTCTACCGCCTTTGCTGGTCGCTCCTGGTGCAGTTTAAAAGCGCCGACTTTTCATACTACGCCGCAGGCAGGATCGGCGTGTTGCCGGACGCCGCCCTGCACCTGTCCTACCTTATCATGCCTGACGGGTCTCCCGACGGCTGGAACGCCCAGCGCAAGGCGCAGCGGGCGCTGGCTCGCCTCCAGGCCTACCAGGGCAACCCAAATGTCAGCGCCGAAGAGCTGACCAAAGAAGCCCTGTACGCCGACGACCCGCGTCTTGCCCTCAAGGCGTTCATCCCGACCAACCAGAAGGCCAACAGCGAGGCCGAAGACGAGGCCGTGGAGATCCTCGTGCTCGCGGAGGGCTACCCGGCCGCTGTGATGCCCGGGGAAGATCACGCCACCCGGATCCTGGTGGACCTGGGCTGGCTGGCGAAACAAGGCATGGTGGGTGCGCCCGTGGACCCCGTCGCGCGGCAGCGGGTGCAGGAACACATGGCGCTGCACTGGCAGTACCTCGAGAAAACCGACCCAGACGCCGCCAAACAGTTCAAGGCCAAGATCGCGCAGGCTATCTCCACTCCTGTGCCCAATTCCGGGCCTTCGGGACGGCCACCTACGGCGGGATCCCCAGGACCTGGCGCGGCCCCCGCCCAGCGACCTCCACAACCAGCACAACAACCCCAGTTATGAGCCAATTCAAGACACTGATTAACCTTCCCATTAACGACCTCATTGCTCGCCTTCCCAAGGGGCACCACATTGACCCGCAAAGCGGGATCAGGCTGTCTGACGACAAGCAGAGCGTGGTCGTTGAGTGGTCGCATGACGCGATTAAGACGCCTTTCAGCCGCGCGCTTGAGATCACCATTGCCCAAATCGAGGGGACGGAATCGCTTCCAGACCGAGTCGACCCAGGCGTAGGGTTCCAAAGGGTTCCAAATGTGCCGGTTGCTCCGAAGCGGGCTCGCGGTGCAAAAGTGGAGCAGTGAAATGCGCCGCCCTCAACTTCTTTGCCTGGCTTGGTCTCAACGACCTAGTTGGTCAGTTGCGTGCCGCGCGCGAACAACTAGCCGAGCAGACGCAGACCGCCAATAAGGCGCTGATGGCCTCGTTCGAGCGCGAGGCCACGCTCCGAGCCAAGGTGGCCAGGTTGACGGAGCCCTACGCACTGCCTGAGTGCTCGGCTTGGACTCAGGAAAACGGCGCGGCTCTCAGGGCGTTTCTTGATACCGCCGCCGGCAAGGCGTGCACGAACCGCCTGCGGACCGTAGTCATCAGCGCCGCCATTGCCGGCGCCAAAAAGCAGACCAACGCCACCTACGCGGCAGGCGTGAGCGCGGGATGGGATGAGGCGGTCAGGTATCTGCATTCACTTTCGCGGGTGTCCGGCGCACAGGACACAAAACCAAATGACGGGCGTCCGCCAGGCGAAACGGATCTGCTCGAACAATTATCGCCGTAACTGAAATGAGCGTAGAGATCGATCCCAACATGCCCGGAATGGAAGAGGCCAGCCGGCAACTTGACGCCCTGATCGCCGCAGATGGCGCTGGCGCACAGCTACCTGCTGCTGATGGCAGTCCGCACGGACCAGCCGGGCAGAGCGCGACGACCGACGAGCAACGCGCGGCTCAAGGGACCACGACGGACGCTCAATCTCTCGTTTCTCAACAGACCGACACACCAGCGACGGCGGATGCCGTTGCCGGAAAGAAAACTGATGGGGTTCCCCCAACGCCAACCAGCCCGGAAGCGCCGGCAGCGGATAGGGCAACCGTAAAGCCGGGCGAGAAGCCAGCAGCGGAAAAGCCTGGACACCCAGGCCCGCAGGCCGACGCAGCGCAGCAGCAATCACGCTATGCGAAGGCCCAGGAACGCTTGGACAAGACCTGGACAGCGGTCAACACCCGAAAGTCGGAGTTAGACTCCCAGGCGGCGGCGTTGGAGCAGCAAAGGGTCGAGTTCGCCCGGCAGCGGGCGGAGTTCGACACCATCAAGCGCCAGGCGGAGCAGCCGCAGCACGCGCCGGAGGATATTCTGCGCGCTTCTCAACAGAAGCGCCGGGATGCCGACGCGCTGCGCATGCAGGCCAAACGCGCCGAGGACAAGGGCGACTTCGAGGCGCAAGCCAGGCTCACAAAGCAGGCCGATCGCGCCGAAATGACGGCCGACGACCTGGCGCAGTGGGCTGAGCAGGTTCGGCGGAATCCCCCGGCGGGGCTCGCGGAGCGGTCCGCGCAGTTTGAGCAGCAGCGCAAAGGCTGGACGCTCGAAGCGGCCAAAGCTTTTCCGGACCTGATGAAGCAGAACAGCCCGTTTCAAATGACCGTCGCAGGTCATCTGAACGCGCTGGCAAAACAGGATCCGTCCTTGCTGGCTCATCCATCAGTCATCTATCACGTCTGCCGGCTTACGTCCGCTGAGGCTGCCGCTAAGCAGTTTCAGGCGCAATCGCAGGCTGCCGCCGCTCGTGTGTCGTCACTGGAAAAGGAACTGGGAGAACTCAAGGCAAAGGTTAAGGAGTATGAGACTTTGACCGCGCCCGGCGGGTCTGCCACTGTCCCCAAGCTCGGGAGTCCGGGCGCTGCGGACGAGGAGGCGGAACTCGAACGAATGGCGCGGGAAATGGTATCGCTCCGGTAATGCCTTTGCCATAGGTTCCGATGGCTACTATTTCACTTTCGAACCCGGCTGACTTCGCGTCACGGGTCCAAACGTACTATAATCCGAAGCTGCTGGAGGCTCTCAAGTTTAACCTCCAGCTTGCAAGATTCGGTCTCCAGGGCAAATACCCAGCTGCCGGCTCTACTCCAACCGTCCGGTTCTTCCGCCCGCGCCTTGCCAACACGGTTGGCGCGGGCGCCCTCACGGAAGGAACGGTGCCCACAACCCTGACGGAAGTCGCCGTGGGCTATGTGGATGTGCCACTTGGACAGCGCGGAGCGCTCGCCAAGATCACCGACATTGTCCTGGCGACTGACCTGCTGGACACGGTGAAGCTCTACACCCAGACAATGGGCGCTGACGCGGCCCTGGACCTGGATACCGTGATCCGCAACGCGCTGGTCGCCGGACTCGCCAACTCGAACAGCACTTACACTGGTTACTTTGAGCGGTTTGCCGGCACAACCAATTCCGGCACTTCCTCGACCGACTTCACGACGCTGACCGGTTTGGGTGCATCGGCATCCAACATGACCCGGGCGGAAAACATCAAGTGCATCACGCAGTTGAAGTCCGCCCGCGTGCCAAAGGTTGGAGGCAAGTATGTAGCCATCGTCCCGCCACAGATCGTCCACGACCTGCGCAAAGACACGACCTTGACGCTGGCGTTCCAGTACCAGGGCGAGCCGCTGTATAAAGACCAGGCTGTCATGCTGGACGGTACGGTCTTTATCGAGGCCACCAACCCATTCCAGGAGACGGCCTACGGCACCTACGCTGCCGGCGGCAAGATCTTTACCTCCATCTACCTCGGCGATGCCGCTTTCGGCGTGCCCGGGCTGGACAATACCAAGGCGGGCGGTTCTCCCTACGCCCCGCAACTCATCATCATCAACAAGCCCGACCATTCAAACCCGTTGGGCCAGTGGGTGCAAATCGGCTGGAAAGCCTATTACGGCGCCAAGCCTCTCATCACCAACGGCGCGAGCGAGCAGCCGCGCTTCGTGTTATTCCGGTCACAGTCGACCTTCGTGTAAGGCAACCTGGTGATTCCCGGGCTGGGGGCGTGAGTTACGCCACGCTCCCAGCCGGCTAAACAAGAAGAGACAACGAGAAGCACAAATATGAAGAAACCAGGTTTAGCAATCGTCATTGGGGCTCCGGGCGGACCAGGAAAAGGCGCGCCGGATGCCGGTGGCGTCTCATCGAGCGGCCAAACGGATTCCGTCCCCATTTCGGCGCTGCAAATGCCCGACGACCAGGAGCAAATGCAGCCTCCGGAAGTGGGCGACGAGGTCAACTACCAGGTGGCCGGGAAGGTGGTGTCCATCGACGGCGACACGGCCCAAGTAAAGCGCACCAGCATCAACGGGCAGCCGGTGGACGATGGATCTGACACCGCTCCCGACAACGACCAGGACCCAAACGAGGATGCCGATGAAAAGGCGCTCCAAACGGAGGCTCAAGGCCTCGACCAAAGCAGCCAAAACGGGCAGGGCTTCCAGTGATTCTTACCCGCCTGGCGGTGGGTTTGCAGGACAGGGCTTGCGGCGTGGTTTGGTGGGTTTACGCGCCGCAAGCCGGCCAGTCGTAAAAACGCACAACCAGACGACACATGAAAACGCGATTGAATGGGAGCAACCAGCAACTCTCCTCGCTCGTGATATCCACGAGCCCGGTGAAGCTCTTTGGCGTGTTCGGGGCCAACAACGCCGCTGCGACCAGGTATATCCAGGTCCACCCATCCCCAACGTTGCCAGCGGACGGGGCAGTGCCGCTCTTATCAATCGCAGTGGCTGCGGGCGGCTCTTACTTCGCCACCTTCTCACAGGGCATGGACTTGGACGCGCTGACCCTGTGCACGTCAACCACGCAGGCGACAAAGACCCTGGATAGCGCCTCATGCCTGTTCAACGCGATGCTCGCCCTCTAACGACATGTTCACACAACCTGTTGGCAACATGACGCCGCTCACAGCGGCTCTGACGGTCTCTACGGCACCCGTCAAGCTGTGTGGCGTGTATGGCTACAATGCGGGCTCGGCCTGTTTCCTCTGGATTAACGAGGGCACTCCGCTGGGGGGCCTGCTCTTTTGCCCCGCAATTGCCCCAGGCTATTTCTCCTTCGAGTTTCCGGAAGGGCTGGACCTGGACAACCTGACAATTACGCCGGCCTCTTCCGCGATGGGCGTGGGGCTGGTCAGTGGGACGGTGTCTGTTGTGGCTCTGTTGGGGCATTGACAACCCGTGAAGCATTTTCTTGCCATATGTGTTTGCCTTCTGGCTCTGGCGGCCAGCGGAAATGAGAACGTGTTGCGGGATCCCATCTTCCGGCCTGTGAGCCCAGGATGGGCCGACCTGGGGCGCTCCGATTTCCCGTTCCGCACGCTGTATGTGAACGGGATCGTCCTGAACGGCACCAACCTTACCAGCCTCAGTAGTAGCGGGGGATTGGGGGCTGGGGATCTGGTTGTGTGCAGCAATGGCGTGGTGGGGTGGGTGCGGGCGCAGCAGTACGTCAGCGCCATGCAAACCAATCTGGTGCTTTCGTCGCACGAGATATTGTTGACCAATAACTCGGCGTTCACGATGTCAGGCTCCAACTTCTTTGGCGTGGTCCCGCAGCTTTACATGTGGCGGATTGGAGCACCATCGGTCTCTGCCGGGCCAATGCTTCCCAATATCACCCTCACTGAGAGCCTGTGGGGAAGCTACACTGGCACCAACGGCTGGTTTCCGCTCACCAACGGCTTTGTCTGCTGGTCAAATATCTGGCTCTCTGTTGTGGGCGACACCACGGTTGGGATCGGCTCAGTTACGATCTATGGGCTGGACCATCCGGAGCTTTACGGCAACGTCATCTCCTTCGATGGCCAGAGCCTGATGATGCAGGGATCGTCACTGGTCAATCAGTCCGACCTACTGAGCTATATCCACGTTCTGGCGCCGCCGGTGAACATGGCTGGCGGCTGGCTGCTCCAATCGCAGTTGCAGACCAATGAGACAGTCACCTTCTACAACCACGGCACGAACGTGCTGAATCTTTGGGCCACAGTTCCAGGCATCCCTGAGGCTTTTGGGGGAACCAGCGGGACCAACATCCTGATCAACACCCCCGCAACAAACCTCGTGCCCGGGTGGGCCATGGAGACCTGCACCAACCTCAGCGGGCCGATTACCTGGCAGGCCACAACCAATTTTACGATCTTAACCAATGCGGGGATCGTGACCTTTGCTGTGCCCATCCAGCCGACGCTTCAGTGCCAGTTTTTTCAGATGCATGGGCCGTCCTACGTGGAGTCCAGGTTTTCGGTACCGCTCGCGGCTGATGGGGGACTTCTTTACCACTCAAATACCTGGAGCCTGGCTGCCGCCACTAACGGCATGGGACCGGGCGACGTCAAGATCGTGAACTCCAACGGCCTTGGCCTCACGCGCGTCTGGATGAGCAACAACGTTCCCATACTGACCGCCCAATGAACAACGAGCACCGACCAACCAACGAATGCGGCCCGGCCTTCCCCGACTGCCTGAGCAGGCTTGCCAGGATTGAGGAGCAGCTAAAGACCATTGAGGGAAACCAGGAGAAGGCTGAGCGTTCCTGGGCGGAGTATCGATCCTCGACGGAAGCGCGCGTCCGCAGCCTGGAGGATGCTCGGGAACGCGCCAAAGGAGGCAAGGCCGCGATCGTGCTGTTGGCGGGTATAGTCTCGTTCCTTGTCAGCACCGCGGCTGCGTTCTTCTCCGGGGCCTTCAACAAACACTGATGTCTGATCGACCGTCTCAACAACAACGCACAAAACACATGAACTGGTTAAAAACTCAACTCGCCAAAGTCATCATCCGCCACGCAGTCAACGCGGCTGGCGCCTGGCTCGTCACGCAAGGCATTCTCTCGGGCTCTCAACTCTCACAAGCCATCGGCGCGATAGGCGTCCTGGTAGCCATTGGTCATTCACTTTGGGAGAAGCGCGAAGCCATCGCGGCGGACTTTCAAAAGCTCAAGACAGGCACGGTGCCTGTAATCCTCTTACTGCTGGCTCTGGGGGCGAGCGCCTCTGCGCAAACAAATAGCGCAGCGAGTCCGGGCAGCGCAACTAACAGCGGAGCCGCGTTGGCCCCAGCGACCAATGCGCCACTGTCTTGGGGATTGGTCGGCAAAGCCATTTGGAACGGGCTCAAGACGGCTTCTAATTACAGCGTCTCTCCGTATGCAACCTACGCGGAGAATGCGCCCAAGGGGCGCCAGTTTGGCGGCGGCGCGCTGTTTGTTTTTGACGTGTCTCAGAACGTCGGCATTGGGATGGGGGTGGATTACCTCGGGTCATTCAATATGGTGAACGGGAATGTCACCATTAAGCAGTCCTTGCGGCCACTTACGTATTTGGGGATGACCAGCGCCTTTGCGTCGAACTTTACTGTCACACCATTTGGGATTGCGGGGGCGTGCTCGCCTATTTCGTCGGCGGGAAGCGCGAATGGGAGTATCGGGGCGATCTATGGCGCGGGGTTCAATCTGGACTTGTGCCAGTTCGACGTGGGGGGTACGACTCTCAAGCTGAGCACGGGGTATGCAAGGACGGAGTGGTCCAATCTCGGGGCTTACTCGGGGTGGAGGGACTCTTTGTTCCTGGGTTTACGCGCGGGGTTTTGAATGGGGCCGTTGTTCATTGAGCACTGAACATCTGAAGAACGCATGAGCAAGATCGCTGAGATTTTGGAGGCCGGCAGGGCGCCGGGGGTCAACACCAACGCGGGTGATCCAACAGACGCGGATCGGGCGGTGCCGCGCGCGCTTCGGGAGATGGAGCAGCAAATGGGAACCAGCCAGCTTGAGCGCAAGTTGGACATGAAGGCAAGCCGGCTCAAGAAGATTTGGCCAGCTACGGCAGTGGCCCTCCTGACCTGCCTGCTGGCAATCAGCGCCGGCGCTGGCGAAGTCATCCGCAACACGACCCTTCTCGACGGGCAGCAGATCTACGCCTCGGACCTGCACAACCTGATCGATACGGCAACGATCGGTGTTGGCTTCTACCTCGACCAGCAGGCCGTGCCATCCCTCAACCCGGGCTATTACTTCCTTGTGCTCGACCCGACGGGGACGCAGACCATGTTTCGCCGCATCGATTGCCAGACAGCCATTTACGGCAACACCAACATCTACCTCAACGTGCCTTACCGGACGCTCCCACAGTACGGGTCTTTTCTGTTTTTTGACCCGACCAACGGAGTGCTGGGAAGGGTGCAGGGCTCCAACCTGGTCTATGCCCTGGCTTCTAATGTGCCTGTTCAGTGCCTCACGTTTGCTTCGACCAACAACGCCGGCGGCACGAATCAATATGTTCTGGGCAAGTGGGTTGGGCAGTTTTCAGGACCTCAGACCAATAACCAGCCGATGACGCTGTTTTGGGATACTAACGGCGTGCCGTGGCAAGTGCCGCTGACAAACCTGGAGTCGGCTATCGCGGCGGACCTGGGAACAAACCTCTTGCTGGCGTTCGAGTTTGCACAGGAGTTCCTGCCCTGGACGCTCTACAACACCAACACGTGGACCAACGCCTGGGGGTATTACTCGAATTTCCCGATTGTGAGCTTGACACTTACCAACGCGGCGAATCCGACCAACGCGGCTCCGACGCTCAGCGACGGGGACACGGTGCCTGTGTGGGCATCGGCGCAAGGCACCAACACCACCATGAACTTGGCGGCGCTATACGCGTATATGACAAACCGCAACGCGCTACCGCTCTACAGCCAGGCGCGGGTGCAGTTCTCGGGAGTTCCGAACTTATTTACGGTAGCCAGCGTGAATCTGGCGGCGAACTCGATCACCAATACGGGCTACGGCTTCACAAATCCGTTCCCGGTGTCGTTCCTCTTTGCTTACGGGAACACGACGCAGCTTCCGTCCAGCCCACAGATCGGCAGCAACGTGCTCTATTATGCGCGGTCGGCGGGAGGGGACATGAACTCTTGGAGGATCTACACCAACTACACCACGGCCCTGGGGCAGAGCAACGCGGTTTCGTTGGGGACGCCTTCGAGCACGCATCCGCCAGTGATGTATTGGATGAGCACGCTCACAAGCCTGAACGCGGATGTGATCCAGTTGGTGACGAACACGACGATCCGGACTGGGTGTTACGATGTGTATTTCCGCACACCATCCCCTACACCCTTCTATTACGTGTCGTCCAGCGCGATTGAGTTCACCAGCGGCGGGGCTCCGCCGGTCGTAAACCTCGCCTTTGACAATATCGTGACCACGAACCGTTTCCGCATCGCCGTCAACGACGGCGGTGGAACGGCACGCCAAGTACCCTTGATTCATGTCCTTGTCTCGCCACAATAACCTATGCTTCGAACAATCATCCTGGCCGCGCTCCTGTCCTTGTCCAGCGCTAAGGCCGCACAACCCACTAGCCCAATGACACTCACCGACCTTGCCAACCACATCTGTGAACAGACCGGCATGTCCGACACGGACGACGTGACGGCCGCAAAAATGTTCCTCCAACGACGGCTGGAGATGATCTGGAATAGCCAGTTGTGGCGCGCCTCGTTGGTCGAAGCCACTTTCACGATCAACACGGACGGGACTTGCAACCTGGGCGATACCTATTGGATTCCCGCGCGCGGGTCACTCTTGCTGCCGACGGTTATCAACACCGTGCTGGCGGTCAGGACCGACAAACACCAGATAAGTGTCGCCAGCCTGGAGAGTTATTACCGGGATGTGATAGACCATCTCGACATGCAGGGCGACCCGACAGAGTTCCAGGTGTTGCGGCCAGCGGTGATGGAACTACCCGAGCTGGCAAACTTTTACGCGATGGCCTTCCTTGCCGGGGACAGCACCGCCGCACTCTCAGTGCGGTTTTCAGTGGATGGAGTGACCATCAATACGGTCACGCCAAACCCATCCACGGTGTCACCTGGCACACTCGTCGGTCCGGCGATGCTGGTTTACACAGTCTCCAAGCCGGCAACCGCGGGGCAGGTCAACTTCTCCTATTCGTCCTCTCCGACTGCTCCAGAGTACGCGGCGGGAGTCAACGACACCGGTCTGGCGGTAGGGAGCGTGGTGCAGAACCCTGGAGACGGCGCGTTTTACCAGCTTGTAAAGACGATTACGGCGGTAAACGTGACCGGGACCGGCGCTGCGGATGGCATCTATATGCCCCAGTCCGACGGCACTTTTAAGGCGGCAAGTGGCTGGAGGTTTAGCTATGCACCGGGACTCAATCTGCCCGGACACAGCAGCCCTCCTATGTGGCAACTCGTCGACCCCAGTGGCGCCCCAGATTACATGACTGATCCAAGCACCAGCCAGGGAATACCGGCGCTATCTCCAACGGGGCTGGAAAACCAGATCTGGGACGCTGTCTCGGGCGAGACGCCATCGCCCACTGTGACGGTGTTCCAGTACTATGACTCACCACCCGACACGGCGTACTGGCAGATAGTGCTTTCCCCGATCATCATGCCGCCGGCTGCCGGCCAACTGGCGCAGCATCAGCGGATACGGCTTACGTCGCTTCCAAACACATCGGTAAATCTTCGGGTTTTGGGCAAGATTGCCTGCCCCATCCTTGGCGACTTTGACGCCTCCCCCATCAACAACTCGGAGCCGTGTCTGATGGCATTCGCGCGAGCCGACATGCTGATGCGCTCACGGCAGCACGGAAAGGCACAGCAGGCCATGCAGGAAGGGGCTGCGTTGCTCGCCCAGTTGACTGCCTTGGAGGCGTTTCACCAGTCCAGCCGCAACCATATCGAGCCGGATAGCGGCTTTGGCGAGCCTAACTGGGATATCTACGCGCCGCACCTGTAACCATGGCCATAGACTCATCAGCGCTTGAACTTTACGGGAGGCCGTTCTACGGGATAGACGGCCTCGACGACGATATACAGTTCGAGCGCATGGAGAGTTTTGCCGGCGGCGAGGACGATTACCGCCGATCAACGCTGTTGGATCCGGACCAGTGCCAAAAGTTGGTCAACATCATCGTAAGGGACAACTACGAGGCATGGACCCGGCCTGGCGCTGACCCGATGGCGGCGGCTACGGGCGCGACACCGCTCGGAACGGGCGCCATTAACTCCCTGACCTACTTCGACACGCCGGCCAACAAGTTTCTGCTGGCAGCCATTAACGGCGCGTTGAAGTCCTGCCAGGGGCCGGGGCAGCCCTGGACCGCTACCGGGTTTACCACCAACACGCCAGGAAACGCGCTTGAGATGGAGCAAGGCATTGACTCGCTGCTGCTTTCGGACGGCGAGAATGCCATGTCCATCCTGGACCAAAACCTCACGCTCACGGCTTGCTCCAACGATCCGAACGTTGATCCGCCTGTCGGCGCAAAGATACTGCGTTTTGCCACTGGGCGCATGTTCGCGGCGGGCTTTGCGGGTTCTGTGGCCGGCAAGGAGCGAGACGCGGTTTGGGTGAGCAATCGGCTGGCTTTTGGGAGCGGGCAGTGGAATGGGACCACTCGTAGTTTCCGAGTGGGAGCGGGTGATGGGGATCCTGTGACAGCCATTTGCCCAATGCAAGGATCAATGCTGGCTGTGTTCAAGGCAAACTCGGTGTGGCTCGTCAACGCGGACCCGACGGCGGAGCCGACAAACTTTTCAGCATCGACCGTGGTTGACTCGGTGGGGTTTTCCGTCGGCTGTGTTGGCAAATGGGCAGCGACGGGCTTCCAAAACGACGTATTTTTTATGGCCCAAGACGGCGTCCGGACGATCCAACGGATGCAATCCGCCGTCGGACAGTGGCAGTTGACGTCGCCCATCAGCCAGCCGGTGCAGCAGTATATCAACCGGATTAACCCTGCTTACTGGCAGAGCATCGCGGCAACCACTTACAAGGAGTTTGTCCTGTTCGCGGTCCCCCTGGACTCCAGCACGGTCAATAACGCTGTGCTGGTCTATAACACGCGCCTCGCCAAGTGGCTCGGGTGCTGGACGGGCTGGACGCCGACGAGGTTCGCCTCGCCAAGGTTTGGGGGTGTGGTGCAGTTGGCCTTTGGGGACTCGATCGGCTACGTGAACATCTGGAAGGATGCCGCAGACACCAGCAACCCAGCAACCTACCTGGACAACGGCCAGAATATTCCCAGCACGATTTGGACGCGGTCGTTTCAGTTCGGCCAGCCCGCCAACACCAAGACAGCCTACAACTGCACCCTGCGCTTTACGGCCGGCAACGCGGCGGCAACAGTCACAGCGGTCATGGACTTGGCACAGACCGCATCCTTTAACGCTGCTTTTTCTGTGTCTGGGGACAAGCTCGGCGTGGGCCGGCTGCCGTTCCAACTGGCCAGCGTGAAGCCTGTGAAGGTGCAGAACAGCTTGCGGTCGCTGCCGAAGTTCCAGGAGCTCTACCTGCAGATCGCCACGACGTCGGGGTGGATCAAGCTCCGGAATGTGACGGTCACGGCGTTTGTGAATGCTTTGGACGGGTAAGGACAGTGCCCATGAGTGACATGAATGCGCGGGAGTGCCATGAGTTGTCCGGAATCGCGAGGCTGGGCGTCGCGCTTTGTCTCGCGCTCGGGGTTGTGCTGTGCGGGTGTGCCACGCGCCGTGGGTTTCCGCCGGTGTTCGGGATTGCTAATTTTGACCGGGTGACCGCGCGGGTTTACCGGGGGGCGCAGCCGAATCAGGTCGGGTACCAGGCGCTGGCGGCGCTCGGGGTGGTCAAGGTTATTAATTTGAGGGCCGACGCGCTGCCGGCTGAGGCCGACTGGGCCCGGGAGGCGGGGATCGAGTACGTGGCTGCGCCGCTCGCGGGGTTTGGCGCGCCGACGGGCGACCAGGTGGACGAGATTCTGCGGGAGATCCAGCGGTCACCCGGGCCGGTGTTTGTTCACTGCCAGTTTGGGTGCGACCGGACGGGGACGATTGTCGCGTGTTACAGGGTTCGCGCGCAGGGGTGGAGCGGGGCTAGAGCCCTGGCGGAAGCGAGGGGCTATGGGATGTCGCCGCTTGAGGTAGGCATGGCGCGCTTTGTTCGGAGGTTCAGATGATTGCGATCAATAAGGAGACCGCCAAGCTGGTAGCCCAGGTGGCCGCGTTTTGCCTACTGCGCCGCGGGCAGCGGTGTTTCCCCGGCTGGACGGCTGCCAAGGTGTTCCGATATGTGGCCTGGCATTTGTTGGCGGATTGCGTCTTTGGGGTGTTTGGCAGAAAGGGAGAGCCCCAGGCAGTGGCGTTTGTGCGGTGGGCGGACGAAGCGGATTTGCGGGGACACGCCGAGCGCAGAGAGCCGGTGTTTTTCTGGGGCAAGCCGCTCGCCGGCGGTGATGCGATTTTCATTGCGGAAGTTGTTGGAAAGCGGCATTTCATTTCCTCGATAGTCGAGCAGGTAATGGCGCACTGGCCGGAATCGCCTCGGAAAAAACTGTTCACCTACCGTGTTCGGGACGGGGCACCGAGGCTGACCGAGATAAGCTGGCCAACTCTACAGCGCTTTACCTATGGGCGGACCAAACATTCCTGATCCAAACCAGGCTTCCCTGGCTGGCGCAAAGGCCGACCTCTCCAACTTTCCGTTTGAGAGCCAGATCAATGCCCTTGCCCAGATGGGCGGCAACGCGACGATCGGTGGAAAGACTTACAACTTCACCGGCCTGGGCAACGCCGATGCCAATGGTAAGATCTCCGACCAGATGGCCCAAACGCTTCTGGACCTCCAGAAGAGCACCGACCCGGCCTATATCCAACAGCGCCTCGCGGACTTGCAGCAGTCCGACCCCGCTGGTTATGCCGCGCGCCAGCAGTTGTTCAGCAAGGTGCTGTCCGACGCTCAGGCCGCGCCAAACCGGCCAATGGCGGCGGACACGCAGCAGCAGATCACCAACCTGCTCAGCCAGGGCAGCAACCTTACTACCGGCCCGGGAAGCGAGACCGAAGCCGTACAGCAGGGCGTGCGTGGGCAGCAGTTGGCCAACGGGATCTTTTTGGGGAATGCTCCAGCTAGCCAGGAGGCGTCCGCATTGGTCAACGCCGGCGACCAGATGCAGAAGCAGCGGCAGAACCAAGCCATGAGCTTCCTGCAAAGTGGCGTCTCGCCCGAGGATGTGACCTATCGGCGAGTGCAGCAGAGCCTTTCCAACCTTGGCAATGTCATCAATGGGCAATCCCCCGAGGCGGAGTTTGCCAGCCTGAGCGGGGCGCAGAATGGCGCAGCGCCATTTAACCCGGGGCAGGTTACGAGCCCGACGGTAAACACTGGCGCGCCGCTGATGGGTGAGCAGAACGCGGCCAACATCTACAGCGGCCAGGTGAACTGGGCAAAGTCCCAGGCAAATCCTTGGACCACTGGGCTTTCCAGCTTGACCGGAATGGCCGGCGTTGCGGGCGCAATGGGCTGGCAACCGTTTGGCGCGGCCTCAGGGACGAGCTTTATGAATGGCAACTCAGGGAGCACAACCAGCGTCCCTGGGGCGACAATGGTGAATGTGGGCGGGACGATGGACATGGGGGCTGAACCGTGAAAGCTATCGTCGCTCCAACTGTGAAGGTTGACGCCCTCGAGAAGGCTCTGGGCAAGCTTCCTCAGCTTGAGATGCCTCTGACGCACCGCTTTACGCCAGGGCTCTACGCTCGAACTATTCTCATGCCAAAAGGGGCGCTCGTCATCAGCCGAATCCACAAGACTACACATCCCTTCGTCGTCACTGAAGGTCATTGCTTGGTCTGGGACGAGGCCAACGGCGTGCAGCACGTCCGGTCCGGGCACATCGGGATCACGACTCCCGGCACGCGGCGGATCTTGTTCATGTTCGAGGATACGGTCTGGACGACGTTTCACCCGGGCGACTGGCCGCCGGGTACGGACCCGGACAGGATCGTTGCCGAGCTTACAGAGGCCCATGACGTGAGCAACGCGCCGCAGTTGTCCCCGGAAATGTTCAGTTTTCTCAAGCAGCTACCACAGGAGGCACGGGTATGAGCATGGCAATTATCGGAGTTTCGGCGGGGCTCGCACTCACAGCAACGAGTGTTGGCATGTCCGCTGCCGGCGTTGGACAGCCCAATGAGCCTAACCTGGGGTCTTCGTCGAAGCAGTTATCCGACTTCGAGGCCTCAATCCTGCCCGAACAGCGCGCGCTGCAGGCCGCATCCGAGGAAGGTGGATCGGCTCTCAACTACGGCTACACGCAGAGCGACACGGCCATACAGGAGCGGAACAAGTTAAACCAGCAGATTGCGACGTTGCAGCAGCGGATCGCTGGAGCGAAGGGGGGATCGAGTGGCGGCCAGGAGGCCAATTACGGGCAGCGGCAGTTGGCGGGCGACCAGGCGCAGCTTGCCTCTTTGCAGGCGCAGCTTGCGGCCATCCCGGCGTCCGGAAATACGGTCTATCTCAATTCGAAGGGGCAGGTTGTGCCGGCCAGCCAGGCGGTGGCCAATTTCTCAGGCTACGGTACCGCCGATGTGCAGGGGAAGATTGCCACCCAGAATGCCCTCAACCAGCTTGCGCTTTCTCAAAAGTATGACCCGCAGTTTATCGCCCAGGCGCTGAGCGAAGAGCAGCAAGCCGATCCGCAGAGCGTGGCCGCGCGTGGTGAGGAGTCCAATCTTATCCAGGAGCAGATTAACCGCCCGCTCAATGAGCCAGTGGCGGATATGCTCAATTCTCAGGTCCAGGACACACTCAACGCGGCCAATAACGACAGCCTCACAGCCATGGACCGAGCCCGACTTGATGCGGCTGTGTCATCGGCGCTGGGCGATCGCGGCAGCGGGCCGACCAACGGGACGGACACGTTCGCGCAACCTCTCACGACCGGCTTTGCGGGCGAGCAGCGCCAGGCCAACGCCGCCCAGTCGGCGACCGGCCTGCTCGCCAGCGGATCCTCTCCGGAGGATATCTCCTACCGGCGAGAGCAGCAGAACCTTGCCAACCTGAGCGCGGAGGTGAATGGGAAGACCCCCGAAAGCGAGTTTTCAAGCCTGAGCGGCGCGCAGAGCGGACCGACTCCGGTAAAGACCGGAGCCCCCCTGCCGACGATGCCGAGCGACGCGATGCAGGCGCAAGGGCCGGCCATGCAAGACTGGCTGAGCCAGAGCAACTACCAGGCAAGCCAGGCTAACCCGTGGATGACTGGCCTGTCCTCGCTCATTGGCGTGGGGGGAGCCGCCGCAAACCTTGGTTGGAAGCCTTTAGCCCCTAACCCCGGATAACGTATGAACATCGCCTCAGCACAAATGCTCCAGGACTCCTTGCGGAGCCTGGCGGACACCATTTACCGCAACCGCGCGCTGGATGAAAGCATGCAGGAACGGCAGCAGCGCAACGCCATCGATCAGGCGTTCAGGCAGGCACAACTTGAGCACTACAAACAGATCGAGCAAAACCAGGCGCAGCACAACCAGCGGATGGAGCAGAGCGAGACCGACCGCAACGCCGCCATTAACGCGCCCAAGGTGCAGGCCGACATCACAGAGCCGGAGACTGGCACGAATATGACGTTTACCGGCACACCGGAGCAGTTGCAGAAGATGCAGGATGCGTACTCTGACGCGCATGACGGCCAGGAACTGAAGGTCTCCGGGAAACGGGCATTTGCGGCGCAGTTCAACGTCGGGGGCGCCCAGTTTAGCTTCGAGGATCAGGACTCGGCTAACAAGTTCGCCTCGGACATGCAGGCGAACCACGGCGTAAACGTCTACGATCCGCAGTACGCCCGCGGCGGAGCGGCGGCAGGGGACTTCTCCCAGAGCATGGCGCGTTACAACTCCGAACTCCAAGCAGCGGATGACTCTGAGGATCCCGCAGAGCAACAACAACACCTCACCAACGCGGCCCTCGAAAAGGCACACCTTTTGAAGCTTGGCCAGTGGGCTCCAAAACCCGGCGAGGACGTCACGTTTGACCGTGATGCCAAGGGGCGGATTACCGGGCGGCATACCACCTATCAGCAACCCGCCGCGGCGGGGGGTGGCGGCTCCAGCCAGCCGGCAGCAGATGCGGGCGCCACGGCTGCGCCATTCACACCGCCCCCGGGAACTCTTGGTGCGTATCTCCAGGGGTTGAAGCCGCTATCGCTGGCACCAGGCTCGGGAGATTCGACAAACCTCCCGCCGACTATTCCCAGCCTGGGAACTGCAGCCTTGAATGCGAACGGCATACCGACGGGCCAGCCGGCGTTACCAGCCGCAGCTGCAACGGCTGCGCCCCAAGGCATGGTCCGGGTTCAGCATCCCAATGGGCAAACCGGCCTTATCCCAGCCAACAGCCTGCCGGCAGCGCTCCAGCAGGGCTACCAAGTGATAGGGCAGTAGGCTATGGCTGCCGCCGCCGATATCGGGTTTGTTCCGGATGGGAGCGTTACGACCAATGCGCCAGGTGCGGACCTGGGGTTTGTTCCGGACGCATCCAGCGCCACACCTGGCTCGGACCTTGGCTTTATTCCAGACCGGGATCAGATCCGGCTGGATCTGAGGCCATTCCCGCCACCGCCTGACCTCGGCCCCTATGGCGGGTACACTCCAGGGACGCCCGGATACGCGGAGCACATGCAGGAAGCCTGGGCGCACATGCTCACGCCCGGGCTACTGCTGCGCGGTGCGGGCTACGTCGCCACCGAAGGGGCAAAAACTCTCCGCGACGTTCTGAACCCTGAAACGTACCTGCCGGACTCCGCCAAGCAGCAACCTTTCGTCATCGACACCGACAAGGGGGAAGCACGGACGATGACCCCTGAAGAGGTTGCTGATCGGGATCCGCTCCAACCCAACAAGCCCCTTTGGACTGCCCCTCGGAATCCTGTCCATCCAGAGGCAACCGACCTTGGCCGGATGGCTGAACAGTGGTCGTCCCCACAGGGGGCGGTCACGTTCGCGGCCTCGATGTTCCCGCCTACAGCCCCTTTGGTGGCGGCTGACATGGCCACTTCACTGCCGCAACAGGTGCTCGACCTGGCGCAAGGGAGCGGGACTGATGAGGACAAACGGGACCGGATCAATAACGCGATCGCAACGGCTGCCATGTTGGTCGGACCTCACGTTTTGCAGGGTGCGCGGGCAGAGATCAGCCCGGAAGCCGTCGGCCAGGCGGAAGTGCGCGGGCAGACTGAGGAGGCGCTAAGGGAGTTGCAGGCGAGCGGGGATATCCGACCTGGGGCGATTGGCACAGGAAACGCAGCCAGCCCCAAGCCTCCGCGAGCACTTATAGAAGGGGCTGAGGGATCAGGTGCAGATCTCCGGCGCGCGGTCCTGCGTGATAGCGGGGTGCTGGACGCCCTGGGCGCTGCCGCTCCAGCCGGAAGCGCGTCCCCCAGGCCCATAGCGGCCAAGGTGGACGACTTGGCGGCGGCCGTCAGGGAACTGCAAGACACGCTTACGCGCAACCAAGTGGCACCAGAAACGTCTCCGGAAAGCTCAGCAGAAGGAAGCGAAGGGGGCGAAACTCCAACCGCGCCCGCCGGGCCAACCGAGGCTGAGCTTACTCCATTGCCGTCTCAGGCTGTAATCAGAACGCCAGATGGGCGAATTGACCTCGTGGAGACGGCGCTGGCCAGGATACGTGAGGAGGCTGAGCACCAGGGAACTGACCAACCCGCCGCTGGCCCTGGTGAGACTGGGGACGCCGGCGGGAGCGGCCAGGAGCAACCTGGCGGCACTTTACTGCCTGCTGCGGAGATCTCAGAGGAGCAGGCCGCAGACCCTCAGCCCGCAGCACAGGGAGTAGCGAACTTGACAAAACCCGCTGCGAGTGGGATACAGGAGACGGCCGCGCCCGAAACTGTCACCGGGGGCACTGAGGCTGGAGCGGAGACCCCGCCAGGCCTTACCCCAACGCAAAAAGGCGTTCCTCCCCCCGCGGGGACAATCCCGGCGGATGCTGGTGAGACTCCAGCACGCAGCGCGGCTGCTTCACGTACACGGCAAAGCAACCGCCTCCCGGATCTCATCGACGCCGCGCAGGGGGCGTTTTCGCGCGGAATTGACCCGACACTGATTAAGGAGCGTGACCCATACTGGAAGCCTACCGGAGCGGCCAGAAAGCTCTTCAGGAAAGGCGGAGTGCGTGCGGATGTGGCGGCGGATTCTCTGTATCGATCGGGCGATTATGGCGGAGACCCAGCCAAGGTTGAAGAGTTTGGGGATGCTGTTAACCGCGCGGCGCAGGGGCGGATCGGTGACCGGCAGAAGGCAGCCCGTGAGAGGCAGCTAATAAACCAGGAATCAGCCTTTGCCCGAGACGTTAGCCGGCCAGGCCGAAACCAAAACCCGATCCTGAGCGATGATCTGCAGGTGGGCGACTCAATCACCATCCGTGGCACGCCGCTCAAGGTGCGGGCAATGGAGTTTGACGACGACGGACGGGTTTCCCGCCTGACCTTGGATGATGGCGCAAAGTACGGGACGCAGGAAGTCCCCGGCGGCACCGAGTTGACAGTGGACAAGGGAAGCCTCGCGCATAGCAATGAGCCGACAGTGACTGGTAGAACGCCGGAGGGGAATAACAGGACGAGGCTGGCGCCGCCCGGAGAGGCGGGAACTGGCGGAGATAATCCGACTGGACAAGCGCTTCACGAGGGACCAGACTCCTTGCATGAAGGCCCAACAGTTCAAGGACGGGAGCAAGCTCCGGTCAACGAGCGATGGCTATCTTATAGACGAGAGCGGCTTCAATCCCAGATCGAAGCCCTTGAGGGACAAGAGCGCATTGTACAACCGCACGCCGCCGAGGCCCTTGCGAAAGTCCCGCGCACGCCGCAAGGCGAGCTAAACCTAAAAGCTCTCAAATCCCTCCCCGATCAGGACATCAACGCGGTGTTCCACCTCGAACACCTGCGCTCGCAAATTGCCCAGGCACGGCTTGATCTCGCACGGCTCACAAGTGTTGTTTATCCCGGCGCTGAAAGCTACGTGGAAGCCCAAATGCGGCGCGGGCAGCCCGGAACCGCCGGCGGTTTTGCCGGCTGGCTCGACCGGGCGATCGATGCCACGAATCCGATTACGCACCCGCTTGGCGGGGGCTCTGTGAGGGAGGGAGTGCTAGGGGCGCCAATCTGGCTATCTCAGGCCTTTGCTCACGGAACGCTGATGGCGGTGCGTGCGGCTATGCGAGCCGGCTTGCGGTTTGGGGACGCCATCGAGAAAGGGATCGATTGGCTACGAGACCGCAACCCGGACGGGTTTAATGAGGGAGAGGCGCGGGACTGGCTGATGAAACAGGCAGTCAGCGAACGGACACCGGACCAAATCAAGAGCGAGTTGGCCGAGGCGGACCAGGCTGCGCGCGCGGCAGTGCGGAAGCAGCCGGGACAGACCATTGATGACTATCGGCAGGCATCAGCCCTCGCGGGTGCGCGGTACCGTCAACTGCGCGAGGAGTTGCTTAGCCATCCGGATTACGTTGCGGAGCAGCTAGCCAAGCACCATGCAGCTACCGCGGAAGCAAACCGGATCTTGGCATCGAAGGGATTGCCGCCAGTGGATGACTACGGACTGGGCAACACGATGCAGGCCCAGGAACGGTTGAGCCCGGAAGATTACGCGCGGGTGCGCGAACTCTCGCAGCAGATTGGGGACGCGCGGTCGCAGATCGACCAGATGCCGGGGCGGCTGGTGTCGCGGGTGTATTCCGAGATGCAGGCCGACGGGCGGTTGCCAAAGTCGGAAGGGCCAGCCATCACCAACGCGGGCCGGACACTCGACCAAATGACGGAATATCTTCGCACCCACCAAAGCGACTCGCCGCGGCTGTCCTTCGCGGACCGGTTGGCGCTGGGGCGGAAATTCGCGGATGCGTGGCAAGGCGTGAAGGATGCGGCGGGCAAGGCGTGGCTGAAGGCGGCCGCGGCCTGGTCGGCGATGCGAGAGAGCTATTTGCATCCGCCGATCGACGACGACTTCCGGTCTGTTATGAAGGACTGGATCTCCTATGACCAGCGGACGGGTGTGGAGGGGTATAAATGGGTTAAAGCGTTACAGGAGGCCGTCCCGTCGAAGGTTCGCCGCGAGGCCATGAGCATCTGGCTTGAGGCTAACGGCGATCGCGGCCTTTTGGAGGCGCAGCGGCAGCAGGTTCCCGAGAAATATCGGGCGACATGGGATGCGGCGCTGAGGTTGACTCCGGGAGAACAGCGGATGGCGATGCAGATCAAGGCGAACTTTGCCGCCAAGCTGGAGGATGCGCTCAACGTCGGGCTTGTCAAGAAGGGACGGGCTGACTATGGGGTGCCGCAGCGCTGGAAGAACGCTCCAGAGATCGGGCCGTCGTCGGATCCGTTTGGCGAGGGGGCGGCCGGCAAGCCGGGGAACCCCACGGCAAAGCTCGACCCGAGAGACCCTTTTTTTTCCTTTGAACGGACAGTGCCCACATACTTTGACGGCATCATGTCCAAGGGCGTGCCGCAGAACCTGGACATTGCGCACCTGGTCAATGAGTATGATGCGGCCTTCCACAAGGCCCTGTCCAGCCGTGGGGCGATACGCGCGCTCCAGGACGCGCGCGCTCCGGACGGGACACCGATCGTCAAGGTGAGTGGGAGCGTGTCCCGCGTCACGCGGGATGGGGATCCGGCATTTCTCGTGGACAGCAACACCCGCCCCCCAGACGCGGTGACCAAGGACGGGCGGCCCTACCAGAGCGTTGACCACTGGGCCCTGCGGGACTGGGCTGTGAGGTTTCGCGACGCGGAGGGAAACCCGATCATCGTGCGCGGGGACATGCTTGTGCACCCCGACTATGTGAAGTGGCTCAAGAACGAACTGGAAACGCCTCGATGGACGACGGAGGGGGTAGGCGCCGCGGTGCTAAAAACGAGCGGCTTTCTCAAGGCGAGCAAATTCGTTGGTCCTTTTCACGTGGTCACCGAGGCGCTGCACGCGAGCTTTCACGGCGTTGCGCCAAGCGTCCACGGGTTTAACCTGGACTTGAGCGATCCCAAACAGGCCCTTTTGAGCCGCAACATGGTCTTGGGATTTGGACGCGCGCGAGAGATGTTTGAAGACGGACTATCGAGCCAGCACGGTATCTGGGGCATGATCCCCGGCCTGGGGGACGCGGTTGTGAGGATGAACCGTTTCACCTTTGAGGAGTATATCCCGCGTTTGAAAATGAAGGTTGGCCTGGCGGTCCTGGAACGCAACATTGCCCGGTACTCCGGCAAAGTCACCACGGAGCAGATCGGGGAATTGACCGGGCGCCAGATGGATGCGGCGTTTGGTGGTCAGAACTGGCGGCTGATGGGAGCAAACAAAGGGCTGCTGGGCGTGATGCGACTTACCTTTGTAGCCCCGGACTTTTTGGTCTCTCGCGCGAAGGTGGTCGCCCAGGCGTTCAAGCCCTACAACCAGGAGCAACGGGTGTTCCTGCTGGCCCAGGCGGCGGGGGTGTATGCGCTTTGCCGTGTGGCCAACGCGATTTTCAGCGACGACAACGATCCGCACTTCGAACCGCGCAACTGGGACTCTGTGGTCATTGGCAACCGGGCCTATCACGCGCGATTCATCGTGTCAGATGCGGCCAACCTTGGGCGGGACCTTCTCGGGCTCGGTAGCTATAATCAGCACGGGATTCCATTCATCAGCGGACGGCTTGGGGCTCTAGTGAAAACCTTGACCGAGATGGTTACAGGGGACGACCTTTTTACAGGGCAGAGCAAGGTCAGCGAGCACAACCCGGCCTTGCGTGCAGCGGAGATTCTAGTCAAGGATACGGCGGAGTGGATGACCCCGATGGCGGTGGATGGGTTTATTGGCGGTGCGGCAAAAGGACAGACAGGCCTTGGACAGGTGGCGGCGGCGACGTTTGGCGTGTCGAGTCGCAAAGAGAGCCCCTCAGCGCAGACATACGAGCGCGCCTCGGACTTCAACCGCAACAGCAGTGATCCGGCTGCCAGGCTTTACCAGCAACGCCGGGACACGGAAAAGCTCCCCGCGAGCGACTTTCGGGTATTGGACAACCTTCTCGATGCGGGAAAGTTGGACGCCGCACAGAGCGCTTACAACGCCCTTGTTGCGGCTGGGCACAAGCCGCAGTCTATCGCTGCGCGCTACGCGAAGTCCTATAGCGCCACAGGGAGCGCCAAAGAGGGACCAAACGGCGAGCCAAGCCGGGAGCAGCAGTTTTTCGACAGCCTCACACCGACCGAGCAGCGCACTTACCAGCGGGCGGCGGCGGAACGGGCGGCGCGGCTTGAACAGTTCCAGAAACTTTCCCTGGCCAGCGATTGACTCGGCAACGAGCATTGCGGGCCGCTTGCCGCTCTCCCTTGGTGGCGGGCTTGCGCCGGGCTGCGGACTCAACCAGTGCCCAGAAGCGGGCAGCCTCCTCGTGCGTCACCAGCGCTTTATAGTGACGCCGCAGCACCATCTCTGAATGGCCGAGGGACTCGGCCAGGTCGGCGGCGCCGGCGCCGGCAGCGAGCCAGTAGGATGCCGCCGTGTGGCGGGTTACGTCCTTGGGCCATTTTAGCCAGCCAACAACCTTCCGGAGTTCCCGGATAGTTCGCCGGCGGGGCTGTGGGGCGAGCGGTAGATCAGCCCCCGACTTCACAGCCAAGGCAAGGAGCGCCATTGCCTCGGGCCGTGGATACACAACCCGGCGCTGGCGCACCTTGGTTGTCTGGGCCTCGACCCTGATCCACCCCTCCATCTGGTGAATGTCCTCGGGCCGGGTCTTTTCGGCCTCCTCAGGGCGCAAGCCGCAGCAAGCGGACAGGACAAACCAGGCCCCGGCGCGCGGATTCAGACGCAGCCATTCCAGGCATTTTTCGCACTGTTCGACGGTAAAGACCATTGGCGGCGGTTTCGTGACTGTGATCGGCTCCAGCCGCGCGCACGGGTTGTCCGCTCTCCAGCCGCGGCGGATCGCGAATTTGAACAGTGTGGACAGGCGCGCGCGGATGGTGGACCGGGATTGTATACATTTGCTGTCCAGGAACGCCTCGACGTCGGCCAGGCCCACCTCGTCAATGGTGGAACCCTCCCGACCACGTGCGAACTGAGTCAGGAGTTGATCGAGGGAGCTTACGTAGTCCTCACTGCGGCCGGCTTTGGCTTTAGCGGCAATCATTTCCTCTATCGCTTTGGTGAGCGCTGGGGCGTCTGGTATGACCGCCGGCTTCTCGGCATTTTCGATGAGAGCGACCAGGTCGAGGCCCTTCTCGGTTGCGGCAGCGTAGGCGTCTATGAGCCGGGCGCGGTCAGGCGCGGGGAGACTTGTCCAGGTCTCACCGTAGAGCTTGAGCCGCTCTTTAATGTCCGCCACCTCGGCAAGAGCAAGTTCCTTGCTTGCGAAAAACCTTCGCTTCCGCTTGCCTCCCTCTCGGCGGCTGACAACCCATTGCGGCTTACCCCTGACCGTCTCCCGGCTCAGCGTGACCTTCATGGTGCGGCTGTTGACATTTGTTGACCTGATCGCATTGGTCTATTCTGCCCGATTGTGTATCCATCGTGCCCCATTGTGCAAATGGTTTCGCATGGGGTCGCGGCTTAAAGGGCTGCGGATATTGGGGATTGTGCGGATTCGCTGGGGTTTTGAAATGGTGCGCGATAGAGGGTTTGAACCTCTGACCCCTTCCGTGTCAAGGAAGTGCTCTACCACTGAGCTAACCGCGCAAACCCGTTGAAATCAGTCGCTGCCGCTCCCTAAACAGCTACCTGAGCAGCGACCCATCAACAACCTGTAGATTAAAGGGCGATTACCCTCGAAGCAAGCAGTTTTGCCGCCGGTTTTGGTGTGGTCCCGTTCCTCCCGCGCTCCGCGTATCGCCCTGAGAAACCTCCGCACCTGACCCCAATCCCCCCGCCGTGCTGAAACCCGGCGGCCAGGAGGCCGAGCAGGTGGTGGCCAAGACCATCGGCCAGCGGATCGCCTCCACGTTCACATCCGAACGTCACTCGCCCAGGGCATTCACTAAGAGACAACGACTGTCCCCTTTCCAGGACGACGCTTCCCCCCCGCGCGTCTACTGGTTCTCCGGTTTGGCGCACCCCGCCTTCGGCGCGCCAAACCGGAGGGGAAAAAAGAGAGGGCGCCCTCAAAAGACTTCCTT
>Ga0181517_10000632_pt1 | contig 45988 bp, 28 predicted proteins | sample PEATcosm2014_Bin_31_FD_119748 | JGI IMG/M metagenome (GOLD analysis project Ga0181517, IMG submission 119748) | Peatland microbial communities from MTU Mesocosm Facility, Houghton, MI, USA - PEATcosm2014_Bin01_30_metaG | ecosystem: Environmental > Terrestrial > Soil > Wetlands > Peat | place... | reverse complement strand
CGAAACTCGCGCCCGCACGCCACGATGGGTTCTTGCATGCGGATCTTCTGCCCGAACTTGAAGAGCGTGTCTAGAGCAAAAATATAAGTGTAAAGAGCAGCGGGGACGGGCGCACTCCGGGGCGGTGGCCAACCTATTTCTGCGGAAAGATTTGGTAGAGGAGCAGGTAAATCACCACGCCCGTCACGGAGACATACATCCAGAGCGGCCAGGTCCAGCGGGCGATGCGGCGATGGGATTCGAAGCGTTGCCGCAAGGCGCGGCTCAGCGTCATCAGGGCCAAAGGCACAATGGCCGCCGCCAGGATCGTATGCGTGATCAGGATGCTTAGATAGATCGGACGGAACCACGGGGGATTGGTGAACACGGTCGGGCCGCGATGAAGGCAGAAGGCCAGGTAGCTGTGGTAGGTAATGTAGCAAGCCAGGAAAAGGGTCGAGGCCACAAACGCCGCCACCATGCAGTTGCGATGCGCCGTCATGTTGTGGCGGCGGATTTGATAATAGCCGGCGGAGAGAAAGATGGCGCTCAAGCCGTTGAGACAGGCGTTTACGATCGGCAGGTCGGCGAAGCTCATGTCTCCCGTTCCAGGCGCCGGACAGCTTTCATAATCCGGTCCTTCATTTGCGTCCAATCCACTTCTTCGCCGCCGGTTTCGAAGACTCCGCGCAGCCGCGCCTTCTTATCCACCAGGACAAAAATGGTGCTGTGGACAAACAGATCTTGCGGAGACTGGCGCTCCTCGGGCTTCTTGGCGATAGCCGTGAGTTTCAACGAATCAATCGCCAGGTCGGCGATTTGCTTTTTTGTGCCCGTCAGAAACAGCCAGCGGCCACTCTGGGCGCCGAACCGCTCGGCATAACGGCTCAGGACCGGCGGGGAATCGAAGTCGGGATCGGTTGTCAACGAGACCAGCCGCGCCTGGCTGTCGGCCGGCAGGCCCAGTTGGAGCTCCCTCATCTGGCGCGTCATTCGCAAGCAAGGACCAGGACACCGGGTAAAGATGATGTCGGCGACCCAAACCCGCCCGCTGAGGTCGGCAAGCGAAACCGCCTGCCCGGCCTGGTTGGTCAGCGTGAAGCCGGCGACCTGTCCATAAACCGGCAGGGGCTGCCCGGCTTGGGACTGGAATCTGAGCTGGGCCAGCAAAACCGCCAGCACCAGCAGGGCAAAGGTAAGACCCAACCCCACCCAGACGGCTCTTCCGATGCTCTGGGCCTGAAAGTTCATCTTGGAGCCTGCTTTCGTTCGGAGGCAAATATGGACCAGGATTTATATACCATTGTCACGGGAGTAATTACTCCACCTGCGCCCATCTGACAAGCGCTCCCTCTTTCAATACTCCTTGCAATGGGCGCAGCTTATTACGGTGATCACCTTATTCTCGGGATTTCTCAGATGCGGCTCTGGCTTTTGGCGAGCTTTTCCTTGAGCACGGTCATGGCCTTTTCGAGTACCGGGTCCTTGCCGTTGAGGAAATCGGCGATGGTCGGGGTGACGGATAGGTCCGGCTCGTTGCCGTCGCCTTCGACGGGTTTTCCGCTGGCGTCGCAGATGTAACCGTTCGAGATACGCACGACCAGGCCGCACGGCAACACGGCATAAGCGGCCACGCCAGATAGATTGCCATGCGTGGTCGTCCCGACGGTCACCACCCGCTTTGCGCTTCGGAGAAAGCAGGTGAACAGGTCGGCAGCGCTGCCGGTGACATCATTGACCAGCAGGGCAACCGGGCCGGAGTATTGCCACGGGCCAGCCGGCTCGAGGAAGGCCTCCTGGCGCTGGAGGTCGCGGTGGCCGGGACCGTTCTTTTGGAAAGTGATGGCGCAAAGTGTGCGCTCTTGCAGGAGCCGGCCTACCACCTGCGGTTGGCCGAAGCCGCCCGGATTATCGCGGATGTCGAGAATCAGGCCCGGCGCGTCGCGCAAGGCTTCCAGCGCCCGGTCGAATTCCGGGGCGACCTGCTCGTGCGACAGGAACGATGTCATACGGATATATCCCAGGCCCGAGGGGAGGCGGCCGAAGTGGACAAACTGCTGGTGCGTCATTTCGCAGGGGAACGTTGGGGGCGGCGGGTTGCCTGACCTGAGGGTGCGCTCGAGGGTGAGAGTTTCAGTGTGGCCATCGGGCGAGCGCAGCTTCAAGGCCACCTGGCTGCCGGGTTCACCGGCCAGGAGATGGCCGCAGGCCTCGCGCCGGAAGGCCCGGTCCGAAGAGCAGGCCCGAAGCCAGGACCGCATCTCTTTGAGTTTAGCCTCAAAGGATAAGCCGTCCACCGCCAGCACCTCCGCGCCCGGTTTGACGCCCGCTTTGGCGGCGTCAGAATCGGCGTTCACGGCGACGACGAACGGCTTGCCTTCAAACAGGTCCACCGTCAACCCCGGCTGGCCGGCCGGAGAGGGCAGCCGATAGTTCTCCAGCCAGGAATGGGTATCTCTCAGCTCGTTGACCAACTGAAAGAGCAGGCGGTAAAAACGATCCGCGCTCGCGTTGGGATCGAGCCGCGCCCTGTAATGCCGGCGGACCTTATCCCAGTTGATGGCCTTCAGCTCGAAATCGGCGTAGGTCTCGTCAATCGCCTGGCAGAGGAACTCGAAGTTTTCGCGCTGCGCTTTTGCGGAGAGCGTCAGGCTGGGCATGAGGCCGCCAGGCGCCGGCCCGGTGGTGACATAGCCTTTGGCGGGCGGCTGGCTTGTGGAAGAGGAGCCTGGCGGGGAAGCGCCTTCATCCAGATGACGGATCCAGGTCAGCGGTTGTTTCAGCCCGAACTCAGCGCAGGCGCGGATACCCTCGTCACTGTCCTTAGCGGCCAGCGCCTGCTGGTACCACTCGATCGCTTTCTGCCGGCGCCCGGCGAGATCCTCGATATAGCCCAGATAAACATACGCGTAACCGAGCAGCGCCGGCGGGAGGGTGGCCCGGTCCTTGCCCACGACTTCCAGGAGCAACTGCTGCGCGCGGAGGGTGTCCTTTTGGGGGCCGCGTAGCGCCTCACGCGCGGCCTGGAATTTCGGGGGCTCGTTCAGGCCGCCGCCGGCCGCAGGCGCGCTCGGCGGGTTCGGGCCGGGGCTGGCGGCCGGGACGCCTGGCAGGCGCGACAAAACAATCGTGCCATTCTCCACCTGGTAGCGGAGGCCGACCGGTTTGAGAATCTGATCGAGGGCCTCGTGGCACGTCATCCCCTCGATGGCCACGTTGCGCACCCAGCGGCGGCAAAGCGGATCGGTTTGGGCAAACGATTTTTGCCGGTCGTAGCTCAGGCCCGCCTGCTCGGCCAGGCTTTGAACGATGTCCTGCACGCTGGCCTGGGCTGAGGCGTACTTGACGGTGGATTTGAGCCGCTCGTCCGCAAGGCCGGCGGCGGGTTGGGAGCAGGCCGCCTGCGCCACCATGAGCGCGGTGGTGATGGCAAGGGCGAGTCCCGGGCGGAGATTTCTAAACAGGTTGATCTGGGTTTTCATACGCTTTCTTCCATAAGCAAAGCGGGCGGCGCGTTACAAGGAGTTATACCGGTGGCGGCGAGCAAATGCACTATTAGAGCGCGGCGAAGATATCGAAGGACTTCGCCGACATGGGTGTGAAAAGAAAAACTGTGCTATGGATAACCGCCTTGCTTTTCGACCGCGGCGGCTTACAAATGGGCAAGTGAGCACGACTCAACGGACATCCGCGGCTTGGCCGGCGGATAGCCTGGGCGGCCAAGTGGCACGGCGGGCCACCTTCGTGACGACTCACTGGTCGGTGGTGCTCTCCGCCCGGGACCAGACCTCGCCGCAGTCAGCGGCGGCGCTGGAGAAGCTTTGCCGCACCTATTGGTATCCGCTTTACGCGCATGTCCGTTGGCTGGGCAACAGCCCGCAGGACGCGGAAGACCTCACCCAGGAGTTTTTCTCGCGGCTGCTGGAGAAGCGTTATCTCGACGTGGCGCAACCGGAGCGGGGCCGCTTCCGCACCTTCCTGCTGATGGCGCTCAAGCGGTTCCTGGCGAACGAATGGGACCGCGCCTGCGCGCAGAAACGCGGCGGCGGCGCCGTGTTGGCGTCGCTGGACCCGGAGGTGGCCGAACAGCGCTACCAATCCGAAGCGGAGGCGATGCCGGCAGACCGGCTGTATGAGCGCCGCTGGGCGCTGGCGTTGCTGGAGCAGACCATGGGCCGGTTGCGCGCGGAGTTCGAGCAGGCCGGCAAGGGAGCGGAGTTTGAGCGGCTCAAGCGGTTCCTCGCCGTGGGGAAACAGGAAACGCCCTACGCGGCGGCGGCAGCCGAACTGGGCGCGAGCGAAGGGACGCTGCGGGTGACAGTACACCGGTTGCGAAAGCGGTTCCGGGAGTTGTTCCGGGAGGAAATCGGCCACACGGTCGCCAACGCCGAAGACCTGGAAGAAGAATTCCGCCACCTGCTGGCGGCGCTGGGAGAATGAGCGGACACCTTGTAGCGGCTCAACTGGGGCATGGGAGCGCGAAGCCCGAACGTCGCCATGTGCCGGTAACGGCGCGGAGGCGGCGCTTATGTAAGAGGTGATGGATCCGATGGAGACGAACACAGCCAAGTGCGACCGGTGTGGTGGCGGGTTGCCGCCGGGAGCGCCGGAAGGGCTGTGCCCGCGCTGCCTCATGGTCTTGAACTGGTCCGTCCCGACCGAGACCAGCAATGGCGAGACCAGCCAGGAGGACGCCGCCGCGACCAGCCCGCCACCGGGGCCGCCCCTGCCCATCACCGAAGTGGCCAGGCTCTTTCCCAGCCTCGAGATTCTCGATTTCCTGGGCAGCGGCGGCATGGGATCGGTCTATAAGGCGCGCCAGCCGCGGCTGGACCGGCTGGTGGCCTTGAAGATCCTCTTGCCCGAAAAGCAGGCCGAGCCCCGGTTCGGCGAACGTTTCGAGCGCGAGGCGCGGGCTTTGGCCCGGTTGAATCACTCGAACATCGTTGCCGTGTACGATTTTGGCCAGGTCGAGCGGCGCTTTTATTTGTTGATGGAATTCGTCGAGGGCGTCACGCTGCGGCAATTGCTCCGGAGCCGCAAAATGGCGCCCGAGGAGGCGCTGGCCATCGTGCCGCGCATCTGCGAGGCGCTCCAATACGCCCACGACCAGGGGATCGTCCACCGCGACATCAAGCCGGAGAATATATTGCTCAACAAGCAGGGCCAGGTGAAGATCGCCGATTTCGGCATCGCCAAAATTCTCGGCGGCAAGCAGGCAGGACCCGCATTGACCGGCGGCGGACAAGTGGTGGGCACGCCCCATTACATGGCGCCGGAACAGATCGAGAAACCGCAAACGGTGGATCACCGGGCCGACCTCTACTCGCTGGGGGTTGTCTTTTATGAAATGCTGACCGGGGAATTGCCGTTGGGAAAATTCCCCGCGCCGTCCTCCCGCCTGCACGGCGTGCAGGTTGACGTGCGCCTGGACGAGGTCGTGTTGCGCGCGTTGGAGAAGGAGCCGGAGCGCCGCTACCAACACGCCAGCAACATCAAGACCGATGTCGAGACGATCGCCAGCACGCCGGCCTCACGCTCCGCCACGCTATTGCGCCGCCAAGCCGATTGGCAGCCGGGGTGGAAGCTGCCGCTGGCTGTCGCGGCCTGCTTGGCGGTGCTGGCCTCAGGCTGGTGGGTGTGGCGCGGCGGGGCCGAACGCCGCTTGGAGAGGAAAGTCAGCTACCGGGCCAACCAGGCCAGCGTGCAGGACGTAGTCCAGACCTTGGCGCAGCAGGTGGGCCTGCGATACGATTGGAAAACTTCTTTTGACCAAACCTCTCCGCTCTGCCGCCGCTGGGTTACCAATCTGGTGATGGAGGGAGAGTCCTGCCGTGAGGCGCTCGCCCAGGTGCTCAAGCCGGTCAAGCTTCAGTATCAAGTCCGGCATGGAACGATCGTCTTGTCGCTGGCCGGCGGGGAAGCGAGCGCGAAAAAGTTCGAGGCGGCCCGCCAGGCGCTGACCGGCCCCCGGAAAGACATCGCCGGAGCCAAGAAACTGCTGCTCGAGCTGGTAGAAAAAGACAAGGCGGCGCTGGCGCCCGACTCGCTTTGTTGCGCTTATGTCTACCTGGGATACATCGAAGACCGGGCGACGAACCGGGACCTGGCGGTCCGTTGCTACCAGCAGGCGCTGGAGATCCAGGACGCCGACGACGGCCTCCTGAACTGCGCCAGCAGCGGCTTGCGCCGGCCCTTGACCTGGATTCGGCATCTGGATGCAGGCACACCGCCGCCGGCGGAGTGAGTTGCGAAAGGGCATGGGATCAGGATAGGAACCAGTCTTGAGCTGCGTCTCACCCTCAGCCAGAGGCCTGCGCTGGACGAGGAACCAGCGCGCCACCCTCAGCGATAAACTCGGCGCCTTGCCCCTGGCTTTCCAGTGGTCTGACTCCGTATTTTACTCCACATTTTACTTGGCTTCTGTGCCCCATCGCGCTAGGGTGCCCCCCCGGAATTACCATGACACAGGCGATTGAACCCAAGCCCAGAAGGATTCTATTGGTCGATGACGATCCTCTGGTACTGAAGATTTACAGCGACAACCTCTCCCGCCGCGGTTTTCAGGTCGAGACCGCCGCGGACGGCCTCGCCGCCATGAAAGCGGTGCGCGCCACCAAGCCCGACCTGATGGTCCTCGATTTGATGATGCCGAGGCTAAGCGGGGTGGAGGTGATCAAGTTCCTCCGGGCTTTGCCCGACTTGGCCGATCTGCCTGTGGTGGTGCTGTCCAATGCCTATATGGACGGTCTGGCTCGCGATGCGGCGACGGTTGGCGCCCAGAAGGCGCTGCTAAAGGCCAGTTGCACTCCGGCAGTCCTGGCCAGCGTGATTACCGAGTTGCTCGAAGGCAAAGAAACGTCCCAGGACCCTTCCCAACTGCTGGCGGTGTCAGATGTCCAAGCCGCCTCCGCCCCCGCTCCTGTTCCCGCGCAATCCCCGCCGGCCCCGGTCGAACCTGCGCCCGCCATGCCGCAGCCTGCACCGGCCGTTGCGCCACTCCCCAAGCCTGCCGCCCAAACCGCGCCCACGCCGGAGGCAGCCACGGCGGCCAGCCCGGATGCCAAGGCCAAGGCCCGCGCCGACTTCCTTCAGCAAGGCCCCGCCACCTGTGCTGAGCTGCGCACCCTCTTCGACGCCTACGCGCGGGCTAATGTTGACGTTGAGCGCCAGGTCCGGCTGCAAGCTTTCTACCGCAAGGTCCAGTTCATCGCCTCAGCCGCCTCGGTGGCCGAGTGCCCGCTCCTGGACCGGATGGCCGGCGTCTTTGAAGCCTTCCTGTTCGAACTTGCCGGCAAACCGGCTCGCGGCTCGGCATCCGCTCTCCGAACCATTGCCTCAACGGTCGAATTCCTGGCGGTTCTCTTCGAGCGTGCCGGCCAAGCCGCCCCGCCGGCTCTCCCGCCGGGCTGCGCGCTCATCGTCGATGACGACCCGTTGTCCAATCGCCTGGTTGTCGCCGCCCTGAGCCATATCCATATGCAGGCGCAAAGCTTCCAAGATCCCCTGGAGGCTCTGACCTGGCTATGCTATAACCCTTGCGACCTGGCTCTCCTGGATATCGAAACACCCAGCATGGACAACTTCAAGCTCTGCGGCCATCTCCGCGCAATTCCCGGCCACGAGCAAACGCCAGTCATTTATGTGACCAGCCACGCGGATTTCGAGAGCCAAGCCGAAGGGAAGCTGACCGGCGTCGAGGACTTCATTATCAAGCCAGTATCCCCCATGGAATTGGCGGTCAAAGCGGCGCTGCTTCTGCTCAAGACCCAACTGGCTCCGCAATGAGATCGTAGTCGGTGTGGCCGATGATCGTCACTTGCGCAAACTCGCCCGGTGGCGCTTCCCCCCGCACATAGACTCGCCCGTCGATATCCGGCGCGTCGGCTTCGCCACGCGCCACAAGGCAGCTCCCTCGGAATCGCGCCGGATGCCCCTCGGCCGCGCGGATGAGCCCGTGTTCCCAGGAGCTAATCCGGGCCGCCTTGAGGTCGCTCGCGCTGGCTTCCTTCTCCACCAGCACCCGCATGGTCCGCCCGACAAACGCACCGGCCACTTCCGCCGCCACCTGCTGCTGCGCCGCCATTGCCCGGTCCCGTCGCGCCCGCTTGATCCGGTCCGGGACCTGGCCCGCCATCTGCCCGGCTCGCGTTCCCTCTTCCTTCGAATAGGCAAACACCCCCAGCCGTTCAAAGCGCGTCGCCCGGATGAATTCCAGCAGCGACTCGAAGTACTCCTCCGTCTCGCCCGGAAATCCCACGATAAAGGTGGTGCGCAGCGCAATCCCGGGAATGCCCGCCCGGATCCGTTTCAGCAGATCGACGATATACTCCCGCGATGTTTCCCGCCGCATCCGCTCGAGCATGTTCGGGTGAATGTGCTGCAAGGGAATATCGACGTAACGCGCCACCTTGCGGCAGCCGGCCATCGTCTGAATCAGTTCGTCGGTCCAATGCGCCGGGTGGGTGTAAAGGAGCCGGATCCAAAAATCCCCCGGCAGCGCATCCAGCGCCCGCAGCAGCCCGCAAATTGACGCCGCCTCGGCCGGCATCGCCTTGACCGCCGCCGCGAAGCGCTCCGGCGCCGCTATGGCCCGGCTGGCGTTGGGCCTCAGATCCAACCCGAAGTAGGTCGAGTCCTGAGAGATCAGGTTCAGCTCTTTGACCCCGTCAGCCACCAGCGCCTTCGCCTCCGCCACGATGTCCGCCGGCTGCCGGCTCCGATGGGAACCGCGCATCCGAGGAATGATGCAGAAGCTGCACGGATGGTTGCACCCCTCGGCAATCTTCACATACGCCATGTGCCGGGGAGTGAGCCGGAAGCGCGGCGTCTCGTAGTCGGGGACATACCGCGGCCGCGCCGTGACCTCCGAGATCGCCGACTCGGCGCCGGACGCCGGAGCCAGAGCCTGAAGGACGGTCTTGCGTTCGGCCCTCGGCTGAGCGGCGGCGCGCCGTTCCCGCCGGCGGGCCAGCGCCTGCTTCACAATGTCGGTTACCTGCACAATCTGATCGACCCCCATGAAGGCATCGACCTCCGGCAGCAGCTTCGGGAGATCCTCCCGGAACCGCTGCGGCAGACACCCGGCCACCACCAGCCCCTGCTGCCGCGCCTGCGCCTCGCGCAGCTCGGCCGATTCGAGGATGACATCGATGCTTTCCTGCTGCGCGGAGTCGATAAACGAACAGGTGTTGACGATCACCACATCCGCCTGGCTCGCGTCATTGGTGATCTCTACCCCGTCCTTGAGCAGCGTGCCGAGCATGATTTCGGCATCGACCAGGTTCTTGGCGCAGCCGAGCGAGATTAAGCCGACCCGGATGGGCTCGGCGCATTCCGGTGCCGCCCCTGACGGACGCGAAGCGGCCGGAGTGAGCCCGCCCGCCGCGTCGTAGCTCCGCGAAGCCGGGTCCCCGGGCGCAGCAACTTTCGCAGACCGGCTGGCACTGGGATGGTTCGACGCCCCCGCATGGTCGAGGCCCGCTGCGCCCGAGGACGGGCGCACTCCAGGGGCTGTATCGGCCGGACGTGATCGCCGCGGCGTTGGGCCGCCGCGGCCGGCCGCGTGTGTTGCTTTTTCTTTCATCACTGCCCGCTCACCTTACGCCACGGGGCAAGCGCGGCGCAAATCCGCTTTTTAAGGCGATTATTGACATTGCCGGCTTGCGTTCTATCTTGCACGGCTTCCGGGAGTCGCTAAGGGACTCGATCCGGATTGCAACAAAAAATCATCTAAAGGAATACATATGAGAAAACTGTTAGGCTGTTTGTCTGTGTTGGGTCTGGCATTTACGCTCACCGGTTGTGTTGCGCCAATGGGAGTCGTCGGCGGCGTAGGAGGGGGAGTTTATACGGACGTGTCCGGCCCTGTCTGCGTCGGAAGTTTTTCCGGCGCCAGCAAAGTGGGTCAAGCCAGTTCGGAAGCCATCGTTTGTGTTGCGACTGGAGACTCCAGCATCAAGGCAGCCGCCGCCAATGGCGGCATCACAAAGATCCAGCATGTCGATTACCACGTCATGAGCGTCCTGGGCCTCTACGCCAAGACGACGACGACCGTTTACGGCGAATAACCAGTCCCCGCCACGCTGCAAGGAACCGGCTCGATCGGCGTGCTGATTCCCGGCGGCAGGTTAGTCAGCTTCGAGCCCGGCAGTCATCGGCTGCCGGGCTCTTTGTATATTCATTTGCCGGCTCGATCCAGCGCGGCGAGGACCACGCCAGGCGTAAGAACTTCGGGCAACACGATGGGGGATTCTTCCTGCCTCTTCGGATAAACCAGCACCAGCGGCACGCCGGCGCGGCTGAAGCGGTTCAGCTCGGCAGTCATGGCGTCGGGCTGGCGGGTGTAGTCCGCCAATAGCGCCACCGCATTGAGCTCCTTGAGTTTGCGGCGGACGGAAGGGACCTCGATGGCCACCCGCTTGTTTGCCTGGCAGGTCAGGCACCAATCGGCCGTAAAGTCCACCAGCACCGGCCGGCTTTCGGCCTGAGCCTGGCGAATGGCACTTGGGTCCCAAGGCTGCCAATCGATGCCCTCGGGGCTTTCCTTCAACTCCGCCGTCTGAGTGTTCTCGGTGATGGGCGAGCGCCAGCGCAATTGCCCTTCGAGCATATACGCATATCCCCCGACAGCCAGCGCCAGCGCCACCGCCAGCCCCAAGCCGCGCCGCGCCCTGCCGCGCTGCACAAATTCTCCATAAACCCAAGCCGCCAGCCCCACCGTCACCAGGAACAAACCGAACCACAGAGTCCGTTTCCCATAGTGCAGCGGGAGCAGGCTCATAAGCCAGACAGCGGTAGCCAGCATGGGAAAGCCCATCGCCACTTTGAAGCGCTGCATCCATGGTCCGGGCCGGGGCAGAAACTTCAGCCAGGCCGGCTGCCAGCTCAAGACCGCATAAGGCGCCGCGAGCCCGGCGCCAACGGTCAGGAAAAACAGGATGATGACCGCAGCGCTGTGAACGAAAGCGGGATCGGTCAGCGCGACGCCTTTGAGAGGGCCGCTCTGAGCGAAGGCAAATCCAAGGGCCGCGCCAAGAAACGGCGCGGTGCAGGGAGTCGCGAGTGCGGTCGCCAGGACGCCGTTCATAAACGCCCCTCCGGCGCCGCCTTTGGATGCCAGCGTCCCGGCCGCGTCCAAAGCGTTGCTGCCCAAATTGACTTCGAACAGGCCAAACAGGTTAAGCGCGACCAGCATCATCAGCACAGTGAGCACTACCAGAAACTCCGGATTGGTGAACTGGAATCCCCACCCGATTTGGTGTCCGGCAGCTTTAAGGCCGATGGTCACGCCAGCCAACACCAAAAACGAGGCCTCTATCCCGAGCCCATAGATGAGTCCCATGGTTCGCACCCGTCTAGGGTGATCCTTGGCCTGGCCCACAAAGCCTAGAACCTTGAGCGATATCACCGGCAGCACACATGGCATCACATTCAGTATCAGGCCGCCTAGAACCGCATACAGCAGCATCTCCCACAGCGGACGGCGGAGGCCGCCGGTGTCGGGCGCCGCCGTTTCGGATCCGGCCTGGCGGCTCAGTGCCGGCCGGGTCAACTCCACCGGCAGACCCACCTCATACCCGAGCCGCTGCCCGCCGGATTGCTGCACCAACACACCGGAGACGCGCGCCGGCCAATCGCCCGAAAACTTTTTTACCTCTTTGCGCAGGATGATTTCGCGGCTCGGGGCCGGCACCCGTTCGGTAGCCGGCTGCACCTCGACGCTCTCGCTCGCATCGGGGAAGAAGTCCGCGTCGGCGGCATCCTGGACCGAGGTCCATTCGAGCATCAAGGGCCGGAGGTTATCGACGGCTGCCTTCTCCCACCAGGCATGAGCCGAGAGGCCGCTGCCGTCCAGAGGCAGTTGCTTTTGCCAGGCGGCCAGCAGCGCCGCGTCGCTCGAGAGTTTGGATTCCGCCCCGATACTCAGCCCGGCTTGCACCTGGGCGCTGCCGGGAACGCATTGTTGGTCGCACTCCAGCCAGGACACCTTCGCTTTCAGATCGATCGGCCCGGGCGGCAGGCTGGACGCCAGCTTAAGCGGAACCAGCAACACAACTTCATCCTTGTAAATATAGGTGGTCAGGTCCTGGTCCGGCAGTTTTTGAGGAAGCGGCCATTGGATGGGACCGGCGCTCACTCCGGCGGGCAGTTGCCATTCGATGGAGGTCGGCATGCCGGAGGCTCCCGGATTGCGCCAGTAAATGTGCCAATGCGGATCGATTTGCAGACGCACTCCCGCCAGCACGGTGCCGCCGGGGCGCGCAGTCTCCGCCCCCAGCACCAGGCTCGCGCGGGTGTGGGCCGCCTGGGCGGAAAGCTCTCCCAGGCAAACCAGCGCCGCTAAAAGAAAGCCCGTGATGAATCGCACAGCCGTAAGATGGCTCAAGTGCGGGAGAAACTCGACCAGAATCAAAGGACGGGCCCTTGAGTTTCCTGGAAGGAAGCGTGGGCAAGCGCCGGCTTGGCCGGGCTGGGCCTTTTCGTCTGAGGGGGGGCGCTTTTGGGGGGAGGCGGTTCTTGGCCCGTCGCCACCGCCGTCGCCTCGGCCTTCCCAGCCATCAGGCCCATCAGCTCCGCCATGGCCTGCTTAAGGGCGTCAGCCTGGGACTGGAGTCCCGTTGCCGAACTGGAGCATTCTTCGGCGTTGGCGGCGTTGGATTGGGTAACATTGTCCATCTGGCGAACGGCGTGATCGAGCTGGCCAATGCCGTTGCTTTGCTCTTTGGAAGCCGTCGCGATGCGGGCCATCAACTCATCGACCTGCCGCACCTTCTCGCTGATTTCGGCGAAGTGGCGGACAACCGTAGCGCTGATTTCCACGCCTCGTTTGCTCTTCTGGATGGAATCATCAATTTTATCGGCGGTTTCCTTGGCGGCCTGGGCGCTGCGCTGAGCCAGGCTGCGCACCTCGTTGGCGACCACCGCAAAGCCGGCGCCGGCCTCACCGGCGCGGGCCGCCTCGACTGCGGCATTCAGGGCGAGCAGGTTCGTCTGAAAGGCGATGTCATCGACCGTCTTGATGATTTTCGCGATGCTGCCTCCGGCTTTCTGGATGTCCTCCATTGCCTGGTTCATCTGCTGCATGCCGGTGGCGCCCGCTTCCGCCGCCCGCCGCGCCTGGCTGGTCAGATCATTGGCGCTCTGGGAGTCTTCCGAATTGGACTTGGTCATGGTGGAAAGCTCGGTCAGAGACGCGCTCGTCTCTTCGAGGGAGGCGGCCTGGTGGCTGGCGCCTTCCGCCAGAGTGCGGCTCGCTCCAGCCAACGTGTCCGACGTGGAGCGGATTTCATCCGAAACGCCGGTCAGACGCTCTATCACGCGTATAATGGGGGCGGCGATTTGCTTGCTGACCACAATGACCGCCATGGTGCCGAAGAAGAGCGCGATGACAAAAGTGGTAATGCAACCTTGGATGAGTTGCGTGCGCTTCATCCTGGTCAAGGAGGCGGAGGCCTGTTGCTGGGCTTGCGTCAGCGAGTCGGTGGAGAACCGGCAGAGCAGCACGCCTCCCGGCTCTCCTTGCTTCCAACTGGTATGGCACCGGACACAATCCGCCTGGACCTTCTGCGGCTGGTACATCTCAAACGCGCCATTGGTGCGGCGGCTGACGTCTTGAAGATCCGCCAGCAGCCGGTCGTGCAGTTCGGCGGGCAATTTGTGGCTGAGGCAGGCCGCATCGGAGGAATGAGTCACCACTCCGTCACGGTTAAACAGGGAAAACTCGATCAGTCCTTTGACTTCGCGCTCGGCCTGGAGCAGGCGCATGAATTTCTCCATTTCCCCGCGTTCAAGCGATCCCTTGACGGCGTTCTGGGTGGTCAGACAAACATTCTCGGCATTCTTCCATTCGCGCTGTTCCAGCAGAGCGAGATTATCCGCGCAGAGGTTCTGAAGCATCCTGGAATCGAGGAAGAGCTGGATCCCCAGAGAGGCGGAGAACATGACGACGATTCCGCCCACGAGCCAAAGGATGGGTTTGAATTGGACCTTCATAGTTGGTTGTGACAGGGTTAGCTTTCTTTGCCGGCGGCCCGGCTCTTAGTGATGAAAGGCAGAGAGGCTTTCGCCGCAAACCCCTCGCCACCGCAGCCGATGCATGGCGCCCCGGCCCGGATGCACGCGTTGATTCCACCGTTGAAATGACGCAGGTTGCAATCGGTCTTGGTAATCGGCCCGAGGCAACCGAGTTTGAAAAGACATCCCTCCTCTCCGAAAGTCCGCGCGAACCGCTCGCGTTCATAGTCGGCAAATCTCGGGCATTGATCGTGCATCAGCCGCGAGAAAAACATCGTGGGCCGGCCCAGCGAATCCAGGGGCGGCAGACCGAACTTCAGCACGTGAACCACCGTGCCAACCAGCCAGTCGGGATTAAACGGACACCCCGGCACCCGGATGGTCGGGACGGCGAGGCTCTGAGACTTGAGGAAATCCGGAACGCTCATGGCGCCGGTTGGATTGTTCTCCGCGGCCGGGATGCCGCCAAACGCGGCGCAGGCGCCGACCGCCAGCACGGCGGTCGAGTTGCGGGCGGCTCGCGCCAGTTGGTCGCCAAACGGCTCATCGCCAAACAGGCAAGCCTTCGGCATCTTTGCCGGCACGCTGCCTTCGACAATCAGCACGTATTTCCCCTGGCTGATGACCTTGTTGACCACCTCGACAGCCTGGCTGCCGGTGGCGCTGGAGAGGGTTTGATGGAACTGCAGGCAGATGTATTTGGTCAGCAGTGAAGCCGGAGGCAGTGACTCGGCATCAAGCAGCGAAACCGAGCAGCCCGAGCAGCACTGGCCTTGGAGCCATAAGACACGCGTCTTGCCCTGGGCGATTTCCTCGAGCGCCTCGGCCACACGGGGTATCGCGGAGCTACCCAGGCCCATCAGGGCCACCAGGCGGGTGCTAAGCTGCAAGAAAGAACGGCGAGTTAATCGGTTCATAGAGTATCACCTCAAATCAATGGACGGCGCAGGCCAGGCAGGGGTCGAACGAGCGGACAACACGGACCGCTTCGATGGGGTTTTCGGGGTCGGCCACCGGCGTGCCCACCAGCGCCTGTTCCATGGGGCCGGCAACGCCGCGGTCATCTCTCGGCGAGCAGTTCCAGGTCGTGGGCACCACGCATTGGTAATTGCTGATCTTATGTCCGCGGATCTCCAGCCAATGCCCCAGAGCGCCCCGCGCCGCCTCGGTAAGGCCGAAACCCTGGCCGGATTCCGGCACCTCAAAATCGTTGAATGCGGGGGCGCCGGGAACCAGTTGGTCCACCCACTGCGCGCAACGATCCGCCAGGAGCTTGCACTCGAGCGCGCGAGCCGCATGCCGGCCCATGACCGAAACCAAATCCTTAGGCTCCCGCCCCAGCGCCTTGAGCAGGCCATCGGTGGCCTGCTTCAATGCCGGGTTGCTCCCGTCATGATAGGCCACGAGCACGCGCGCCAGGGGGCCGACCTCCATGACCTGGCTCTGGTAGCGCGGCGCCTTAAGCCACGAGTAGGCCCCGGCTTTGTCCGACGCCGCGGTGGTTTCCCCATCAGCCGGTTTGCGGCCCGACGCGGACGCAAAGAACGATTGGGACACGTCTTCGGTTATGGCCTCAGGATCCAGGGGCTGCAATTTGCCGCCCACCAGCAGGCCTGCGGGCAACAGCTTGGCTTTCCCATCCGCGGATTCCGCGAAAGCGCCGTACGCCAGAAAGTTGCCGCACCCCTGGCCCAGGGCGAAGTAGTCCGGAAACGCCTTGGCGACCGCGATAACATCGGGCAGGTACGACTCCTCGATAAAATCCGACACTCTTTCGAGCATCGATTTGAACTGCGCGATTTTCAGGGCGGAAATCTTGTCGGTGATGCCGCCCGGCACCAGCGTGGCGGCATGGGGCATTTTGCCCGCAAACACGGCGCTCATCTGGTGCGCCACGGCCCTGAGTTCCAGGGCATCGAGGTAATGCTTGAGCGCTCCGAAGTTCGCGTCCTGGTCCTGCAAATACTTCGCGGCATATCGCGGCAGGAAGGGCGCCGCCGGATAGACCTGGCCTGAGGACAACTGAGATTTCACCCAGGCTTGCAACGCCAGCAGCGCGTGATCTTTGCCCTGGTATCCGGTAATCATCGCCACATCCACAAAGTCCAGGCCGGAGAGCAGGTAGAAGTGGGTCATGCCGGACATGATGAAGTTCACGCCCTGGATTAGGTTTCTGGCAATGCGCCCGTTCTCGGCCGGGGCAAGCTTGTAGGCCATTTCCTGGGCCAGCACGGAGGCAACCCCGTGCTCCACGGGGCAGACCCCGCAGATGCGCTGGGTGATGTGCTGGGCATCCAAGGGATCGCGGCCTCGAAGAATAACCTCGAAACCGCGGAACATTTCGCCCGAGACAAAGGCCCGCGCGACCCGGTTGGATTCCACGTCAACCTTGATCCCAAGGTGCCCTTCGATTCGAGTAACAGGACTAATGGTAATGCGATCTGCCATAAAAATAATAATGCCCCTAACCTGAAGCCCCAAAGCACAGCACTACTAAAAGCCAATCCTTTGTCCCTTCGTGGGTTACCCCACGCCCTTATTTTAACACTCTTCAAACTCTTAACACTTCTTAACCCTGACAAATCCCTTATCGGCAGGACTTGCAAATACTTTAGGAGGAAAAAACCCTTTAGGGAAAAAACACACGCTTTAGGGGAAACCCCCAGATGCGAGCCTTCAGGCCGGCGGCAACCGAACGGCTACGCAGATAACTTCCGTTACGGCGTGCTTTAACTCGCCAGGCTTGCTCCTTCGGCTCTCAAGTACGCAGCCAGATCTTCAATTCCAACCATCCTGGTAAAAACGGCCTTCTGATCCCGCCGCCGGAGGAACTTATAGTGGGCCAATCTCTGTCCCAGCTCCACAATCTGGATATAGGCATCATCGACTTTCCAAAGCTGTCCGGCGGCCAATGGCGGCAGGGCACTCGTACGGGGGGACTGAGTGATGGCGGGTGACGGTTTGGCGGGCGGGAGCCGAGTTAAACTTCCCCGCCCCGGAAGCTGCGTCGAGGCAGGCGCCTGCGCTCGGCGCGCATCGGCTCGCCGGCTAACTTGGTCTCGGGTGTCCATGCCGCTCACATTCCACCAAAACCGGACCAGCGCCTATTACAAATTCACCCCATAATTGGATACCGCCGGCACCGACACGCGTTGGAGTTCAGCCGAAGCGCGAACTGAGTTTCAGGTTGGAAACTGGAGTTGGCGGATGTATCATCAGCCAGGCATCCGCGGGAATGCAGCGAAGGACTTATGCGCCAAATTGGGCGAACTGAATCGCGCCGGATAAATTCGTTGTGTTGGCCTTCTGCCGGCAAGGAGAGAGCTTTCACCCTCGTTGAACTGCTGGTGGTCATCGCCATTATCGCGATTCTGGCTGCGTTGCTGCTGCCGGCGCTCTCACGGGCCAAGAGCCAGGCCCAGACCACCATCTGCCTCAACAATCTCAAGCAGCTTGGCATTTGCTGGCATGCCTATGCCATGGACAACAACGACGTGCTGGTGCCGAACAACTCCGTTGCCCAAATCAGCACCAATGGCGACGACGGGACTATTTCGGTGGGCTCTTCCTGGTGCCTGGCCAGCCCGACGGCAACCAATGTGCAAAACGGCATGCTGTTTGCCTATAACCGGTCGCTCGGCATCTACCATTGCCCTGCGGATCGTTCCACGCTCACCGACCCGAGCGGCAACACCGGAGGGCCGCCTCGCGCTCGCAGCTACAACCTGAGCCAATCGGTCAACGGCTTCCCGGATTACGACTGGTTCATTGCCAACTACATCCCTTATTTCAACAAGATCACTCAAATCGGCAATCCGAATACTTCAAGCCGCCTCACGTTCATTGACGAAAACGAGTACACGCTCGAGGATTCGCAATTCGGGATGCCAACCGACTGGTACGACGGCACCCAGACGTGGTGGGACATGCCCGCCGACCGCCACAACCAGGGAGCTAACCTCTGTTTTGCGGACGGCCACGCGGAGCACTGGAGATGGAAGGTTCCGAAGATCTTCGTGGTGTGGCTCCAACCGGTCCCTCCCGCCGAAATGCCCGACTGGCTTCGTCTCAAGGCCTGCATAAAACAGACCATGAACTGAGAGCGTGTTTTGAAAATATCTCGGGCGGTCTTGCGGCGGGGCGGGGCGGCTGGCTTCGTTGCTCCTCGGTTACAGATGTCTCTCGAATATGCGCCCTCGTCGCGCCTCGCCTCCGCCCCGCCGCGCTCGCAATCCCTCTCCCGATCTATTTTCAAAACACGCTCTGAGGCTGCGCGGCCCTTTATTGCCATCCGTGGATGGAGTCGTAGCGGAAGGTCATCTCGTTGGTCTGATAGCCGCGGTACCATTTCGCATGGCAATCGGCAAACAGGATTACCTGGCCGCCATTGTGAGCCTGCCAGTCCACGGCGGGAGTTCCGTTCACGCTCCCTCCCACGCAATTCTGCGTGTAATCGTCTTTGTCGGCGTCGTTCGTCGCGAAATACTGCCCCGTATCGATGGTGTCGCCGGACAAAACATAGGCTGACGAGAAGAGGATTTGCCCGGCCTTGACCGCTGCCGCCTGGTCTCCCGCCGCGATAAAGGCGGCGCGCACGCCGTTGAAATAGTTGAAGGGCGATCGGTTTTGCGGCGGCAGTTGCGCGTTTCCAGGGCAATGGTAGACATTCGTGTTTCGCACGTAGGTAAAAATCTGCTCCATCCAGGCGTTGGTGGCGGAGTCGGAAACGGCGGGATTCCAGGTTATCACGCCGCCGGACTCGGGATAAAGGTCCTGGTTCTCGTCGGCAAATATCCTCATCCCGACGCCAATCTGCTTAAGGTTTGAGCTGCAATTGGTGGTCCAGGCCTTTTGTTTCGCCTGGGACAATGAGGGCAGAATCAAGGCGGCAAGAATGGCGATGATGGCGATGACCACCAACAGTTCGATTAAGGTAAAAGCGCGCTTCGTGTCCATGCCTTTTCTAGACGCATGAGAAACACCGCGGATTCAAATTTCTTTTTTGAACCGTCCCGGCGCCGCACACTCATTTGACGGGTGAGGGAACCCCGTGCATCTTTGAGCCATGACATCCACAATTCTGATTTGCGCTCTGGTGCCGCTTTTGCTTTTGCAGGTGGTTTCCGCACAAGCGGCCGACTCGATTTACGACATTCCGCTCAAAGACATCGACGGGAAATCAACCTCCCTCCAGGCCTACAAAGGGAAGGTTCTGCTGATGGTGAATGTCGCCTCCAAATGCGGCTATACACCCCAGTACGCGGGCCTGGAAGCGGTTTATCGCAAGTACAAGGCCCAGGGCCTGGTCGTGCTGGGTTTTCCCTGCAACCAGTTTGGTGGCCAGGAGCCAGGGACCGACGAGGAGATCAAGCAATTCTGCTCCGCAAATTACCAGGTCAGCTTTCCTCTCTTCGATAAAATCGAGGTGAATGGCGAAAAGCGCCATGCCCTTTACTCGGCGCTGGCGGGCGACAATTCGCCGTTTCCGGGAAAAATCCGATGGAACTTCACCAAGTTCCTCGTCGGGCGCGACGGCAAGATTCTGAGCCGGTTTGATTCGAAGGTGAAACCCGACTCGGAAGAACTGACCCATGCGGTCGAGGCGGCGCTGGGTTCGAAATAGCGAAGCCGGCCCCTGCCTTAGCTTCCCGCCACCGCGCCTTGAAAGAGCGCGAGCCGCAACCATCCGTTCTGGACCCACTTTTGGCTGTTCATCCACCCACCCTTGATCTTTAATAGGTGGGAATACACAATAATGACCAGATGAGCTCACCCAGGAAGATCTTCGGCACCGACGGGGTACGCGGCACCGCTAACATCGAACCGGTCACGGCCGAGACGGCGCTCAAGCTAGGCCGCGCCGCCGGCCATGTCTTCAAGACCCTCGAGGCCTCGGCCCGAGGCCATGGCCGCCACCGGATCGTGCTGGGCAAGGACACCCGCCTGTCCGGATACATGCTCGAAAACGCCATCTCCTCGGGCATCCTTTCCATGGGCGTGGACGTGCTGTTCATCGGCCCGCTGCCGACGCCCGGCGTGGCGTACGTCACCCGCAGCTTGCGCGCCGACGCGGGCATCGTCATCACCGCCTCGCACAACCCCTACGACGACAACGGGATCAAATTCTTCCGCCCCGACGGTTTCAAGCTCGACGACAAGATTGAGCATCATATTGAAAGCCTGGTCTTCAGCGGCGAGATCGAGAACATCCGCCCGACAGCCGACGAGATCGGCAAAGCGGTGCGCATCGACGACGCGCTGGGCCGCTACATCGAGCATGCCAAAACCTCGTTCCCGCGCGGCATGACCCTTGAAGGCATGCGCATTGTGGTCGATTGCGCCCATGGCGCGGCTTACAAGTCCACCCCCTGCGTGCTGCGCGAGCTGGGCGCCGATGTCATCGTCTATAGCAACCAGCCCGACGGCAAAAACATCAATAACGACTGCGGATCGATGCACCCGGCGCTCATCTGCCAGAAAATCTGGGAGCACCGCGCCGACGTCGGCATCGCTCACGATGGGGACGCCGACCGGGTGTTGCTGTGCGATGAAACCGGCAAGCTCACTGACGGGGACGATATCCTGGCTATCACAGGGCTGGACCTGATGGCCCAGGGCGCGCTCCACGACAAGACGGTGGTGGCTACGGTCATGAGCAACGCCGGGCTGGAGCCGGTCATTGAGGCAGCCGGTGGACGGGTCGTCCGCACGCCTGTGGGGGACAAAAACGTCATCGACGAGATGCTGCGCCACGACTTCAACCTCGGGGGCGAGCAAAGCGGACACCTGATATTCCGCGATCACAGCACGACCGGAGACGGATTGGTGGCGGCTCTCCAGGTGCTCAAGATCATGAAGGCCAGGGGCGAACCGCTCTCGCGGCTGGCCAAATGCTGGACCCGGTTCCCACAACTCGTCACCAATATCGTGGTCCGGGAGAAACGCCCCTTCGATGAGCTGGACGGCGTCAGCAAGCTGGTCGCGGAGGCCGAGAAGGATCTCAAAGCCCAGGGCGGCCGCCTGCTGCTGCGCTATTCGGGCACCGAACCCAAAGCCCGCCTGTTGCTCGAGGGCCGCGACGCCGCCGCTCTCGAAAAATGGAGCCAAAAAATCGCCGAGAGCATCAAACGGCAGGTGGGAGCCTGAACCGCGCGGAATGGCTGAGAGCCTGTCCCGATTGGGCAGACTCTCTTCCGAAGGGCCGAGTTCGGCGCGGCCCGGATATTGGGAACTCGCGGAGCTCGTCCCTCGGGGTTTCGGCTGCGGCAGGCCCTAAGACCATCCGCTGCGCACGAATGCCGCCGCTCTGAAAGACGCACTCGCGCCGGCGTTACTCGGCCGTGTGCGGCGTATTCAGGATGTGCAGCGTATACTCGGGGGAGATCACGCTGTCGGCTTGGGGCTGGCCAAAGGCGTTGTAATCAAAGTCGAACCTGTACTGGTAGCGCACCTCGTTGACCCCGGCCGGGGCGGGCACCTGGCCTTCCCACCGATTGGACATCAGCATGACGGGGCGCATCGGGTAGGTTTGGTGGTCGACCATGATCTGGGGGCGAATGCTCGACCAGCGCAATGTCTGTTGGCGGCTGGCCACGGCGACCTCGACAGTGTAGAGGTTGTTGGTGGTGCGAGTCTGCTGCGAGGCGGTCACGTTGGTCATGTTAAACGGCGTGTCACAGCCCGCCAGCAGCAGCGGCAGAAGGAAAAGCGCGGATAGTTTCTTCAACATACGAGGCCAGCGTGGCAAAGCCACCCGGCCTTGTAAAGCGGGAAACCTCGTTTTTGCGTTTGACCCGGCTTGCCTAATAAGAGTAGGTTGCCCGTTCTTAACGTGAACTGAAGTTATGTTTGGGACAATTCGAAGGCATCAAAAGTGGCTCTGGCTGGTGATTAGCACTTTGACGGTCATTAGCTTTCTCTGGTATTTTTCGCCCACCCAGCGGTTGAATCGCGGCAACGGGGGCGGGCTTGTCAATTACGGGTCCATCAACGGCGAGCGCATCACCAAGGACGAGTTCAGCGCCGCCTGGAACGACGCCAGGCTCAACATGTTTTTCATGAGCGGCGGCCGCTGGCCCGACGACTCCAGAGGCAGCGACCTGCAAGCCGAGACCTACAAATGGATGCTGCTCTTGCAGAAAGAGGAGCAGCTCGGCATTCATATCAACACCACGAACGTCGCCCAGGTCGCCCAGCAGATGATCGCCCAGACTCTGCGCGGCAGAATGGATCCCAAGGTTTTCGAAACCCAGGTGCTCATTCCGGCCCGGCTGGATATGTCGGATTTCCAGCGGTTCTGCCACAACTACCTGGCCTTGCAGGAACTCATCGCCACCGTCGGCATGACCGGCCGCCTGGTCACTACCAACGAAATCACCGCCCTTTACCAGCGCGACTATCAGCAAATGGCAACCGAAGCGGTCTTTTTCTCCGCCTCCAATTACCTGTCCCAGGTGACGGTGCTGCCTGACGCGATCTCGCAGTTCTACTCCAACCAGCAAGCCAACTATCGCATCCCTGAGCGCGTGCAGGTCTACTATGTCGAGTTCCCCATCTCGAACTTCATCGCCCAGGCCGAGAGCGTGCTCAAAACCAACCTGACCAACATCGTGGCCGAGAACATGAGCCGCCTGGGGACCAATTACACTCTTTACGGCAAGACTCCCGAGGAAGCCAAAGCCAAGATCCAGGAGGAGGTCATTCACCAGGCTGCCGCGAAGGAGGCGCGCCGGAAAGCCGCTGAGTTTGGCAGCCTGCTCGATACCGACAACCCGAAGCCGTCCGATCTCACCGCCGCCGCCTCAACGAATGGCCTGGTCATCAAGACCACAGCGCCCTTTGATCGCCAGGATGGGCCCGAGGACCTCGACCTCGGACCGGATGCCACTGTTTTCGCCAAAGCCGCTTTTTCACTTTCGTCCGACCAGCCGTTTGCGGGGCCTTTCGTCGGCCAGAACTCGGTCTATGAAATCGGCTATAGCAAGAAGATCCCGAGCGAGAATCCGCCGCTGGACAAGATCCGGGACCGGGTGGTTGCGGACTACCGGTTTACCCAGGCCTTGACGATTGCCCATCAGAGCGGCATGGCCTTCTCCCAGACGCTGTCCAACGGAATGGCGCAGGGCAAGTCCTTTGATGAACTATGCCAGGCGGCCCGGCTCCAGCCGGTGACGCTGCCGCCGCTCTCCCTGGCCACCCAATCGCTGCCGGAAGTGGAAGGGCGCGCCAGCCTCAACCAGCTCAAACAAGCGGCCCTCGGCACCCTGCCGGGCAAGGCAAGCCCCTTCATGTGGCCCTCCGATATGCAATCAATGCAGCGGCTCGAATCTCCAGGCGGCTTCATCCTCCATGTCAAATCCAAGCTGCCGCTGGATGAGGCTGCCATGAAAGCTGACCTGCCTCAGTTCACCGCCCGGATACGCCAGCGAGGCCTCCAGGACACCTTCAATCTCTGGTTCTCCAAGGAGGCGCAGAAGGGGTTGGTCGATACTCCGGTCTTTCAGCGGCCCCCGCCCACCATGAGCACCGCTGCCGGGTCCTGATCCACGGGTGACCATCAAGCTCTCTTCTCCCGCCACCCATCAGTTCTGGGAAATCCCCGTCCTGTATGAGGATGAGCACCTGCTGGCGCTGGCTAAGCCCGCGGGGATGTTGACCTCGCCCAACCGCAATGCCGGCGACCAACCCAGCCTGATGGCCCTTTTGCACGCCGGCGTCACGGCGGGCAAACCTTGGGCCGCGGAGCGGCATCTGACTTACCTCGCAAACGTCCACCGCCTCGACCCGGAGACAAGCGGCGTCCTGCTCCTGGCCCGGAGCAAGCCGGCACTGATGAAGCTGGCCAGCTTCCTTGGGTCGGAACAGCCGTGTCAGAAATACCTGGTTCTGGTCCAGGGCACCCCGGCGGAGGACCGGTTCGAAGTGGACGCCAAGCTGGCCGCCGTTTCGGTTCCTCAAAGCCTCGGTGGCGACCCGCCTCCGCCCGACCCTGGAGAACCTGGTCAATCCAGTCCTGACACCATGCCCAAGGCCTACGTGGACTCACGGCACGGCAAACGTGCCCGCTCCGTGTTCCTGGTGCGGGAACGGTTCCCCCGCTGGACGCTATTGGAATGCCAGCCTCTGACCACCCGCCCGCACCAGCTTCGGGCCCACTTGCGTTATGTCCGGCTGCCGATAGCAGGCGATTCCCTCTATGGCGGCCGCTCTTTGTGGCTTTCCCGGCTTAAACCCGGCTACCGGCTCAAGCCCAAACACACCGAACGCCCGTTGCTAGGCCAGCCTCTCCTTCACCTGGCCGAACTGACCTTCCCGCATCCCGTCACCGGCCAACCCGTTACCGTCACCGCCCCCCTCCTCCCCAAAGACCTGGAAGTGGCGCTTAAATACCTGAGGAGATACGGGAACGAAGAACGTGGAGCGCCAGAAGCGCCAGAAGCGTCAGAAGCGTAGAGCGAGTCCACCGCCGGGGGTAGGAGGATCGCCGTAGCTTTCACGCTCCCCACACTCCCCACGCTCCCCACGCTCCACGCTCCTGACGCTCCACGTTCCTTGGCGCGTCGGAGCGAAGCGAAGACGGCCCCGTCCCCCCGGGGAACCCCCGGGATCACGACCAGAAACCCCCCGGATTGAGCCTTCAGGCAGGGTGTGGAAGAATGATCCCGTCTTCAGCCTTTCTGATTAGCTGGGTTTGGGTCGGGCGGCTCGGTGAAAACCGGGCCGCCTTTCCTTTGGAATAGACCTGGGAGTGGTTTGTGCCTACTGTTTTTCAACGACGATGGGACACAACACGAGCGAAGCCCAATTGACCCCCATGATGGCGCAGTATCGCCGCATCAAAAGCGAGCTGCCCAAAGACGCGCTGTTGCTGTTCCGCCTGGGAGACTTCTACGAGCTGTTTTTCGAGGATGCCCAGACCGGCGCGCAACTGCTCAACGTCGCGCTGACCAAACGCGGCGTGGTGCCCATGTGCGGCATCCCCTTCCATGCCGCCAACGCCTACGTCGGGCGACTGCTTCGCTCCGGCCGCAAGGTCGCCATCTGCGACCAGATGGAAGATCCCCGCCCCGGCCAACTGGTCAAACGCCAGGTGACCCAGATCCTCAGCCCGGGCACCCACTTCGATGAACGCCTCCTGACGGCCGAGCGCAACAATTTCCTCGCCGCCGTCAATCCCGCCGGCAAGTCCTTCGGGCTCGCCCTGGCCGATTTGACTACCGGCGATTTTTTGACCACCGAGCTGGACGGTGAAGCGGCGTTGCTCACCGAACTGCAGCGGCTGCGGCCGGCGGAAATCATCTATCCGTCCGAGTCGCAACCGTTGCGCGAGCTGCTGCGGGGCGGCGGACGGGGACGTGGAGCATGGCCGTCTTCGCCTGGCTCCGACGCGCCGAGGAGCGTGGAGCCTCAGGAGCGTGGGCCCCTCACCCCAACCCTCTCCCCGTCGGACGGGGAGAGGGAGAAGAAGGCGCCGGTGACTTCGGGGGGCGGGGAAGGCGAGCAGGGCCGGCCGACGGTTGAGAACCCAGCGGCGGCGTACGGCTGGATCCTCAACGGCTACGAGGATTGGGTGTTTGCTCCCGAGACGGCGCTGTTCACCGTGCGGGATCATTTCAAGGTGGCGTCGCTCGACGGTTTCGGCTTGAAAGACCGGGTGGCGGCGATCGGCGCCGCGGGCTCGGTTCTCCATTACCTCACCCAGCACCTGCGCCGGGACGCGGCGAACCTGACGCGCCTGTCCTTTTATCAGCGCGGCGATTATCTCGCTCTCGATTTCACCACGCTCAGGCACCTGGAAATACTGGAGCCGCTGCATCAGGACGCTCCGCGGAATGCCTGCCTCTACGGCGCGCTCAACCGCACCGTCACGCCGATGGGCGCGCGGCGGTTGCGCGACTGGCTCTCGCAGCCGCTGGCCGCCATCCGGCCAATTCAGCGCCGGCAGGAAGCCGTGCGCGTGTTCATCGACAACCCCGCCGAGCTGGACAGTCTCCGGGCACAGCTCGGGCAGGTCCGGGACCTCGAGCGGACCATCGGCCGCCTCAGCGCCGGCACCGGCAACGCCCGCGATCTGGTCGCCTTGCGGCTGGCGCTGGAACAAATCCCTGGGCTGAAGCAAACCCTGCAAGGGATTGCGCAAGCCGAGGCAAGCCGGATGGCTCCGGGTGCGGCGGAAGCGGGCCTCCCCGGCACCGGCTCCGCGGACCAGCCTGCCGCTCCCGCGCCCGCGCTGCTGGACGAATTGCACGGGCAAGTCACCGATTTGCCCGATTTGGTGGAGCTTATCTCCCGAGCCATCGTCGAGGAGCCGCCGCTGGTGCTCAGGGAAGGCGGGCTGATTCGGGACGGATTCGATACCGCCCTGGACGAGTTGCGCGCGGCGATGCGCGGCGGCAAGGATTGGATCGCAAAACTCCAGCAGGACGAAATCGCCCGCACCGGCATCCAGTCGCTCAAGGTGCGCTTCAACTCCGTGTTCGGCTATTACATCGAGGTGACCCGATCGAACCTCGACAAGGTGCCGCCGCACTATACCCGCAAGCAGACCATCGCCAACGGCGAACGGTTCATCACGCCGGAGCTCAAGGAGATGGAGGCCAAAATCCTCGGGGCCGAGGAGCGGAGCGTGAAGCTCGAATACGAGCTGTTCCAACGGGTGCGGGAAGAGGTGCTGGGCCGGCTGGCGCCGCTGCAAGGCAGCGCCGCCGCCCTGGCGCAATTGGACGTGCTCGGCGCCTTTGCCACGACGGCGCGCCTCTTCAATTATTGCCAGCCCCGAATCGGCGAAGAAGGCGCGCTCTCGATTCGCGAAGGGCGCCACCCGGTGCTGGAGCAGAGCCTGAGCGACGAGCGGTTTGTCCCGAACGACACCGCCCTGGGCGCCAGCGCCACGCTGTCCCCGGGAGCGGAGAACGCGGCACCGCTGCCGCAAATCATCCTTATTACCGGGCCCAACATGGCCGGCAAGAGCACCTACATCCGCCAGGTGGCTTTGCTGACGCTGCTGGCCCACACCGGGTCGTTCATCCCAGCCGCCGAGGCGCGCATTGATCTGGTGGATCGCATCTTCACCCGCATCGGCGCCAGCGACGACCTGGCGCGGGGCCAATCCACGTTTATGGTTGAGATGTGCGAGACCGCCAACATTCTCAACAACGCCACCCCCCGCAGCCTCATCATCCTGGATGAAATCGGCCGCGGCACGAGCACCTTTGATGGCCTAAGCCTGGCTTGGTCGATTGTCGAGCACCTGCACAACCAGGTCGGCGCCAAAACTCTCTTCGCCACGCACTACCACGAACTGACCGAGCTGGCCGCCCGCCTGCCCCGGCTCAAGAACTGCAACGTGGCTGTGCGCGAGTGGCGCGACCAAATTGTCTTCCTGCGCAAGATTGTCGAAGGCGGCACCGATAAGAGCTACGGCATCCAGGTGGCGCGCCTGGCCGGCGTGCCCAAAGGCATCCTGGACCGCGCCAAGGAAATCCTGCGCAACCTCGAGGAATCCGAGCTCACCCCCGAAGGCACCGTCCGCCAATCTACCCGCCGCGAGCGCGATCGCGAAAAACTTAAGAGCCTGACGCCGCCGCCGCAGATGGACTTGTTCGGATGATTAGTTCGACGTAAAGCTTCGGCAAACCTGTTGCAGAGATGGCGCGCCATGTCGCGAAGCGCTTGGAGTGCGCCGTATTCCGGCGCTTTCCGCCCGTCAGCGTGGCGGCGTCTCGGCGGAGTGCCGTTCGAAAAAGGGAGGAATGCGTCCGCGGGACACCGAGCCCACACAGCCCTCGACTCTCGATCCCCGCCCCCCGGAACCCTTTTGAGGCAGTCACGGCGCTTGAGGCCTCCCAAAAGAGGGGTGAACCTGGCGCTTCGCCGTGAACGGGTCAATGAGGTTGCCATGCCATTGCACAGGAGCCTATAGATGCCCACGGCAGCCAGATTCTTTCACGCGCCGTGAACACCTGGCCTGGCTGCCGGTTAACACATGTTACCCATCGCGACATGGCTCTGATTGACTTTCTGACTCAAGAGCCGCAGAATCAATTGCAACCGTGAGCAACGAGACAGACCTTTTAATCAAGCGCGCCGCCGCCGAACTCAAGAGCGCCGGCGCACGCGAGATTTACGTCTTCGGTTCCGCTGCGCGCCGAACAGGCAATGCCGATTCCGATCTCGACCTGGCGGTTTCCGGCCTACCGCCATCGGCTTTCTATCGCATGGGCGCGCGCGTCAGTGATTTAATTGGCCGTTCGGTGGATTTGATTGACCTGGATATCAACACGCCGTTCACCCGTTACCTCCGCGCGGAGAATGAACTCGTCCGAGTGGGATAAATTCCACAAAGCGCGTTGTTGTTAGGTTTGGTATCACCCCGCGCTGCCTTCCTTCGCCGCCATCTCCGCGACGGCACGCCTGGTTGCTTCCTTCTCCTCCTTCAGGCCGGGAAAGGGCCTCGCAGGCTTAAGCTTCCCAAACAGATCCAGGGCGGTCGTCCCTGCGTAGAGCAGGCCTTTTTGAGGCAGTCACGGCGCTTCACCCGTAAGGGCCGGTGGCCATCATTGTCCTATGGATAGGCGGAAATCCGTCCAGGACTTCACCCTCGCAAAGGTGAGGCAAGAGCGCCCAAAACGTGTTACGTTTGCACGCTCAATATACGAATCGGTTTGTTTAATCAAATAGTTCGACAAAACTGCACTCAACCAGCCATGAAGCGACGGAACTTCCTAAAGCTCTCCATAGCAACGACAGCCTTAACGATGATGGCACGAGGCGCCGAGACGAAGACGGCCGGCGAGCGCGCGAGTGGAGGTTTCCGGGTTGGAAAGCAAAAGGATCGCTATGAGGAAGAGCTGCTGATCATGGGAGGGCGCTTTGATCTGAAGGTCTCGAGCCGCGACACGGGCGGCGACCTGTGCATTTACGATACACTCCGAGAGGCGAAGGGTGGTCCGGCGCTTCACCGGCACCATTTTCAGGACGAGTGGTTTTATGTTATCCGGGGTGAGTTTATTGTGCGGGTAGGCGACGATACTCTCAGCCTGCATCCAGGTGATTCCGCGTTTGCGCCACGCAGGATACCGCACGCGTTCGCCAAGACCAGTGATGACGAAGGGCAAATGCTGGTGCTATTTCAGCCAGCCGGAAGCATGGAGGATTTTTTCAAGCAGATGGCCAGGTTTGGAAAGGAAATCCTGCCGAACCAAGAGCTCGTCATGAAGCAGCTTTGGGCGGAACACGGCATGGAGGTTTTGGGTCCACCGTTGAAGTTCTAGGGCCTGTTTCCGTCTACGGCGAAATGGCCGAACCAAGGTTTCGAGTCGGAGAATCCCACTGACGATGATACAGGGCAGTGGTCGGCAGTCACCGAGCCCGAACCCTCGGTTCTGGGACTGGTGGCTGTCGGCGGCACCGCGATTGTTCACTCGGCCGGGCTGGTTGCGAAAGCCGGGCTAAGAGCTGGGGCGATGAATCGAGAATCGTCCAGGGTCTTGGGTTTTTCCTGCCACACATAGAGGGTTTTCCCTCCTTCAGCGCCTTGCGCCTTCTACCGATAGACAGATCGTTGCGCGTGAGTCGTTCATGCCATGACGCCGGGCCGGACGCTCTTGATCCGGCGCCGACACCTTTATTGCAGCAAGAACCCGGCAACCAGAAGAACCCGTGCTGAATCCCAAGCCGAAAGACCAGCAGACGATATGAATAACTGGACAATAGGAAAACGAATTACCGCCGGTTTTGCCAGCGTGATCCTCATCTCCCTGGTGTTGGGGGGGCTTGCCTACAACCGGTTGGTGGCCATCAGCGGCTATTCCGACCTCATCACGAAGCGATCGCTCCCGACCATCGAATTGGCTCACCAGGCCCAGTACTTAGCGAAGGAATCCGCCCAACTGGTTTACAAGCACCTTGGCAGCAAAGACAAGGAAGACCTGACGCGCCTCGAGGCCGGGATGAGCAATATCTCCTCGAACACCGCAGCCTTGTACAACCAACTGGACAAGCTCGTTACCACCGAAAAGCAGCGCGAAGCCTTGGTTAAAGTCAGCGCCATGCGCGAAAACAGTAAACAAATACGGCTCCAGTTGCTGGCTGTCAGCCGGCAAGACACCAACAACACCCAGGCCTACGCCATGGCCAGAACCCAGTTTGATCCTATCAACGTCGGCTACCTCAACGCCATCGACACCCTCATCGGCGTCCTCCGCAGCGACGCCAACGGCGCCTCAGCAGGCATTCAATCGGCGGTGCAGAGTTCCAAGCTGGGCATCTTGCTTGGGCTGGGCCTCGCTTGCCTGGTGGGAACCGTGGTCGCCTTTTTCATCATTCGAGGCACCGGCAAGATCCTCAACCGAGTGGGCACCGATCTGGATAACAGCTCCAGCCAGGTGGTTTCCGCCGCCAGCCAGGTTTCCGCCGCCAGCCAAACCTTGGCCGAAGGCGCCAGCGAGCAGGCCGCCTCACTCCAGGAAACCAGCGCTTCACTCCAAGAGATGGCGTCGATGACCCACCGGAACGCGGAAAACTCCAAGAAGGCCAACGAACTGTCGCGGCAGGCCCGTGATTCCGCCGAAAAGGGCGCCGCGGACATGAATGCCATGAGCGCCGCCATGGAGGCCATCAAGGCCTCAAGCGGCGATATCGCCAAGATCATCAAGACCATCGATGAAATCGCTTTCCAAACCAACATCCTCGCTCTTAACGCCGCCGTTGAAGCCGCCCGTGCCGGGGAAGCTGGCATGGGGTTTGCCGTGGTAGCCGAAGAAGTTCGTTCTTTGGCCCAGCGCAGCGCCCAGGCCGCCAAGGAAACCTCAGGCAAGATCGAGGGGGCGATTGGCAAAACCGGCCAAGGAGTCGAAATCAGCGCCAAGGTGGCCCAGTCTCTGGCGGAAATTGTGACCCGCATCCGCGAGGTTGACCAACTCGTGGCTGAGGTCGCCAGCGCCTCCACTGAGCAAAGCCAAGGCATCACCCAGGTCAACCTTGCCATAGGCCAAATGGATAAAGTAACCCAGGCCAATGCCTCAACCGCCGAGGAGAGCGCCAGCGCGGCGGAAGAACTCAATGCCCAAGCCGAATTGATGAAGGCTTCGGTTATCGAGTTGCTCAGCCTGGTGGGAAGCAAGACGCAGGCCGGACCTGCCCAACCCCGGGCCAAAATCCGCCAGGGCAATACCTCCTATGCCCCGCCCGCTTCCGCCAGCCAGCGCGCCCAGGCCGGTGGCAACGCTCCTCGACGGAATGGCGACGCTTCCCAAGCCTCCGACTCTGTCCAACCCCAGGCCGCAAACCCCGCCGCCAAAGACCGGGCGGCGATCCCGATGGCCGACGATTTCAGAAGCTTCTAAATCGAAACAGCCGACACGGGGACACTCGGCTGCCTACGTATAGGAGCGCGGACGCCTCGTCCGCGCGTTTCTGAAGCTGCGGCGGGACACGCGGACAAGGCGTCCGCGCTCTAACGCTCCCCCGCTCCACGTTCTTCCCGGCAGGCCCGCCCCGCCTCGATTTCGCGCAGGTGCCCCTGCACTAACGCCATGGCATTCGTATCGCCGGCCGCGGTGACGGCATCCAGGGCTTTATGGGCGGCTTCGGCGGCATCGCTGAAGCGGCCGGCCTCCGCCCACGCCATCGCCAGAGTATCCAGCGCGAAGGCGTTTTCGCCGCCGGTCAGCGCGTTGGCCTGCTGAGCTAGCGCCACGGCTTCGGGGCCGTTGCGGAGTTTTGGGTCTTCACTGGACGCCAGCACCCGGGCCAGGAGGACCAGGCTCGGCGAGTGGTTCTTGTCCAGGCGCAGCGCTTCGCGAAAGCGCGCGACGGCTTCTTCGCCGCGACCCTGGCGCAGCAGCGCTTTGCCCATCAGGTAGGGGGGACGCGGATCCGTGGGATCGAGCCGCGCGGCCTCCGCGTAATGTCCCATCCCTTCCTCATACCGCCCCAAGCCGGCCAGCGCCCCGCCCAGGTTCAGGTGCGCCAGCTCCGCATTCGGTTTGAGTCTCAAGGCTTCCTGATACTCGACGATGGCTTCCTCGTGCTTTCCGGCCGCCTCCAACAAATTGGCGAGATTATTGTGCCCCTGCGCCAGGCCGGGATTAAGACGCACCGCCTCCCGATACTCGCTCAGCGCCTCCTCGCGCCGATCCTGCGCTTCATAGGCGACCCCGAGATTGAGGTGGGCGCTGGCGTTGTCCCTCGTCACCGCGATCGTATGGGTAAAGAGCGATTCGGTGTCCTTCCAATACGCCAGTTGGATCTCGGTGACGATCACGCAGCCCGCCAGCGCCAGGCCGCTTGCCACGGCCGGAAGAGCGATGCCGAGTCGCAACCGGCCAATCCAATGCCGAGCTTCGAAAACCAGCGCCACCCACAACCCGATGGACGGGAGGTAGCTGTACCGGTCAGCCATAGCCTGGCCGCCGACCTGGACCAGGCCGATGACCGGCACCAGCATGCCCACAAACCAAAGCCAGCCGACCAGCAGGTGCGGCCTCGATTGCCGGACACGCCAGGCATACCAGGAAATCGCCGCCAGCAGCAGCACGGACGCTATCAGCTCGGTCGCCGGCAGCCGCGTCGGCAGCGGATAAAGCACCGCCAAGTCGGCCGGCCAAATCGTCTTGTACAGGTAGCGCGCGCAGGAGAGGAACGCGTTCCCCAGCCGTAACCCGATGGGATAAGGCTCGAGGGCAACGACCGCTTCGGCCCGTTGCGCCAGAAGCGTGACGAGGCAGGAAGCTGCCGCCAGCAGAAAGAACGGCCCTTTTTCAAAAACCATCGCCCGGCGCGAGCCGCCGCGCCGCAATGGCCAATAGTCCAGCAGCAGCAGCACGAAAGGCAGCGTCACCAGCATCGGCTTGGCCATCAGACCGAGAGCGAAAAACGCAACGGAAAGAACGTAAAGTAGCGTGGAGCGTTGCGGTCTTCGCTCCGCTTCGACGCGCCTAGGAGCGTGGAGCGTCTGCCGCCCCGACCCGCGATACCCGACCCGCGACACATACTGGCCGTAGGCCAGCAGCGTGAGCATGTAGAAGAACGCGCTGAGGACGTCTTTGCGCTCGGCGGCCCAGGCTACGGATTCGACCCGGAGGGGGTGCAAGGCAAACAGGGCCGCGATCAACGCGCTGGGCCAAAGCGCTCCGGTCATGCGGAAGAGCGCCACCAGCAGCAGCACCGCGCTGGCGGTGTGGAAGAGCACGCTGACCACGTGGTGAGGCCCCGGATCCAGGCCGAATAATTCGCAATCCGCCATGTGCGACAGCCAGGTGAGCGGATGCCAGTTGCTGGCGTGCCAGGTGGTGAAAGCCCATTCAACCCCCCCGAGGGTCAAGCCGGCCTGGACGGTCCGGTTCTCCGTGATGTACTGGGGGTCGTCGAAACCAATAAAGCCATGCCGGCGCGCCGGCAAAAACACCAACAGCGTCACCAGCGCGAGAGCCAGGCACACAAAACGCAGACGAGCCATTCCCCCGCATGTTAGCCCGAAGGAAACGGCCGCTTCCAGCAAGATCCTAATGGTCTTGGAACGGATCGGGCAGCGTGACACGTTGGCCGACAGCCGGGATTTTGAAAGGTTGGTAGGCTTGCTGGCCAGTGACAGCCATCTGATAGTCGAATCGGAGCCAGTGAAAATCGGGCGAGTTCAGCGACGTGTTGAACTGGAAAGCAACCCGAGACGGCAAACCCGATGCGTCCGATTCCAGGACTTCCACTAGAGAGACAAGGCAAACCCGCAAGCCTCACACAGCCCCGTGCTCGATTGGGGTCGCGTCTCGACAGCACCACCGTAGCGCCGACTGGTAGTCGGCTGTATAAGCGGCATTGAACGAAACCGCTTCGCGGCTTCGCGGAAAGGGTCTGGGTCGTGATTGACAAGGGCGGGGCAAAACAGGAAAAGTGTGGGCTTGTGAGCGTGATGAATTAATGAATGCGCTTGAGGAGCGAGTGGCGCGGGCTCTGCGGGAGGACGTGAAGGTTGTTCCTTACGACGCGAGCTGGCCCAAGCTGTTCCGCCAGGAGGCCGGGCACCTGCGCGCTTCCCTGCCAGCTCAACTCATCCGACGCATCGAACATTTTGGCAGCACAGCGGTTCCTGGTCTCGCCGCAAAGCCAATCATTGACATACTTGTAGAAGTGTCCGGTCTTCGAGCGTGCCGAACAGAGATCGCCCCTGTTCTGAAGGCGCAAGGTTACGATTACTTCTGGCGCCCCACAATTGGCGAGGACATTCCTCCGTGGTACGCATTTTTTATCAAGCGCGACCAGCGCGGCACCCGGACGCACCACATTCATATGGTGACTCGTCGCGTGACTTTTAAGGGGCATTGGGAAAGGCTCTTGTTTCGGGACTACCTGATTAGCCATCCAGATGCCGCCCGGGAATACGAGGCATTGAAGAAGGGGTTGGCAAGTTCGCACCCCAATGACCGGTTAGCGTACACCGCTGGCAAGACGGACTTCATTCTGCGCGTCATGGCCAGAGCAAAGCAACGCGCCGAGTGAAATCGGGTTGCTGCTGTGATGAACTGAGGGCACGGGGACGTTGGAAACGATGTGGGGGGCAACAGATTCGGAAAACACAGCGTACCCAATGTAACTCTTATTAGACATAATGGGGATCGTTTCTTTGCTTGCAATGGATCGGGATCGGTGGCAAAGCCCACTCGTCACAATGGATCGAAGCCGGGGAACGCGTTGTGGCGCGGCATCCCGGGTTTTTTCGGCGACGGAACAGATGAGGCGTGTGTATGCGGCAGAGCGATTTTCGGATTGGGTTTTGGCGGATGGCACGGAAGGAAAGCGGAGAAATCTCCCCAGGCGACAGGAGCGCGGACGCCCCGTCCGCGCGTTTCTGCAAATCAGAAACACGAGGCCGAATTCCGGCGCATCGCGACCCGATGGGGTTGCCTGACCCGTCGCCGCGCCGCTCTCTATGCTCGCCGGCCGCTCTTGCGGCATTGTGCCTTCTCGCCGCTCTGCTCTGCGGTTGCGGCTCCGGCGGCGACCAGGGCGCGGGCGTGGAGCTGATCCCCAGCACCCAGGAAATCTCCCCGGCCACCACCTTCGAACTGCGCTTCGACGAGCCGATAGCCGCGGCCGATTCGATCGGCGCCGAGGCGACGGTCTCGCCGCTGGTTTTCCGGCCCGGGCTGCGCGGGCGCTTCGTCTGGACCAGCGCGCGCAGCGGCGTTTTCACTCCCGAGGAGCCGATGCGGTTGGGCGCCGACTATGAACTGTGCCTTGCGTCCGGCTTGAAAAAAGCGGACGGGCAGGCCGCCCGGGCTCGCCTGCAGCGGGTCATCCATACGCCTCCTTTTGGCATGGCGACCTTTCACGGGCCCTCCCCGAGCATCGATGCTTCATCCGAGCCGGAATTCCGGCTTTGGTTCAATGCGGAAGTCCGGCCTTGGGTCGTCACTCCCCGCGCCGGGTTCGTCGATGCCGATGGCAAGTGGATTGCCGCCGTCGCCCGCCAGGGCACCGAAGAGGACGGGGCGGAGGATTACGAGTTTGGCTCGATCTCCCGGCAGATGACCTGGCAGGCGGCCTTTGACGCGCAGCGGCACGGACAGGTCCCGCGCCGGAATCTTCGGGAATCGCTCGAGGACCGGCTGACCAACGAGGTTGGCAACCTGGTCGTCGTCACGCCGGCGCAGCCGTTAAGCGTCGGCCGCAACTGGCGGCTGGTGATCGATTCGCATGTGCCTTCGGCGGATGGCCGCTACCAATCCAAGGATCGCTTCGAGGCCCGGATCGGCGACGTGCGCGAATTCCGCCTCGAACAATTCGCCATGCACCACGTCGTTTACAGCGAGCCGTACCTGAATCTGGACTTTTCCAAGCAGCCGGACAGCGCGCTGACCAACACCTTCACGAATTGGGTGCGGATCTCCCCCTGGCCGGACGGCGTGACCGCCTCGTTCTACGGCGCGAAGCTGAACCTCTCGGGCGGATGGCAGAGAGGCACTCGATACACCGTCACGCTGCGGCGCGGTTTGCCGGCGGCGGAGGCCTTTGCGCTGGGCGCGCCGGAGACGTTCGAGGTGGAGGTGCCGCCGGTGGACCCGCGGCTTTATTTTCCTCAGTTTTCCACCGAGCAGCTTGCCGGCGGGAACCGCTCGTTCCCGCTCCTGGCCGTTAACGTGCCCCGCGTCCGCGTGCGGGCCAAGCTGCTGGAAGCGCCCACGGCCATCCATGCGCTGCGCGGCTATGAGAGCTACGCGGAATCCTCGTCTCATTGGAGGCATCGATTCCTGGGAGACGAGTTCAATCGGCTGGATTATAACCTGGTTCCGGGCCGGACGATCTACAGCGACGAGATCACCTGCTCGAATCAGCCGGACGCCGCCGAGGAAATCAAATTGGACTGGGACCGATTGCTGAAGGGGAGGCGAACGGGAATCGTTTTTCTCGAAGCGGAACGGATTGCCGAGGGCGCGGAGCCGGTGTTGGGCACGCAGGCGCTGATTCAACTCACCGACCTCGGCCTGCTCTGGAAAGCCGGCGTCGGCCAGCTCCAGGCCGTCGTCTTTTCCTACGAAACCGGCCGGCCGGTGACCAACGCGCTGGTGCGGGTCTATTCCGACGAAAACGAATTGCTGGGAGAAGCCTCGACCGACAGCGCCGGCGCGGCCACGCTCGCGCTCAATACGAATGCGGTTTGGGTGGCGGCCCAGGCGGGCGACGACCTCCATGCGGTCCGGCTCGCCGAGAACAACATCCCCATGTGGTTGTTCCATCTGCCCCAACGATGGCGCGGGGAGGAACCTGAGACCCGCCGGGTAGCCTTCTTCACCGACCGGGATGTTTATCGGCCGGGCGAGAGCGCGAACCTCAAGGTCATCGCGCGCGACCTGGAAGCGTTCGGCTTGAAGATCCCCGCCGGCCGCACCGGAATGATTTTCTGCGTTGATGCGCGCAGCAAACGGTTTTTTGAGACGAACGTGACACTCAACGCCCTCGGTTCCTGGAACACGGCCATTCCCCTGCCCTCCGGGCCGAACGGCGAGTGCCAGGTAACCCTGGCCTTGGATGGCGCCGAGTATTTCAAGTCTATCCTGCTGGCGGATTACCAGCCCGCGCCCTTTGAGATCAAGTTTGAACCAAAGGCGGCTTACGCCCCCGGAGAGAAGATCGATCTGCCGATCAGCGCCCGCTATCTTTTCGGCAAGGCTTTGAGCCGCGCCCGGGTCCATTGGTCACTCTCAGCAGAGGATCATCCGCTTCAGCCGGAGGGCTTCGAGGGGTTTTCGTTCGCTCGAAGTGAAGGAGAAGCGCGCTGGGGCCGGGAGCCAACTGCTTTCACCACCAGCGGCGAGGGCCAAATCATCGGCGGTGGCGATTGCCGCATCCGCGCCGAAGTCCCTCCCAATCCCCAAGCGCCTCATCCACGCCAGGTTTCGTTGCTGGTTGAAATTACCGACGCCGATCAGCAGACTCTGACGCGCTCCGCCGAGTTTGTTCAGCACAGCTCGAAGTTTTACCTGGGCCTGAAGTCCTCCGAAGAGGTGCTGGAAGCCGGCAAGGAGCTGCCAGCCGAGATCGCCGCGGTGGGCGCCGATGGAGCCCCCTGGACCAACGCTGTGCGGGCTCATATTACTCTGCGTCGCATCGAGTACCACAACCTTCGAGTTCAGGGCGCGGGCCGGACTGCCCGCTACCGCAACGAATGCGTGGCGACGATCGTCCTCGAGAAAGACGTGACGGTTTCCCCAGCAGTGAAAGTGCCCAATGGCGAAAAGGGCTTTCGCGGCTCGCCGCTCGAAGGAATCGCGCCTGCAGAAGCCGGAGAGTATTTGCTCGAGGCCTCCGCTCTCGACGATGCCGGGCGCGAAACGGCGTGCTCGGTTGACTTCAACGTCGCGGAAAAGGCCGCCGTCGGTTGGAATTACCGCAACGAGGTTGAACTCAAGCTGGTCCCGGACAAGCCCTCCTATCGGGCCGGCGAAACCGCGGTGTTGCTGGCCGAGGCGCCATTCAGCGGTACGGCTTGGGTCACTGTCGAGCGCGAGAACGTGCGCCGTTGTTTTGAGATACAGCTCGAAGGCAATGCCCCATCCATTCGCGTTCCTGTCGAACCCGGAGACGCGCCGAACATCTTTGTTTCCGTCACGTTGGTGCGGGGCGCCGCCACCAGCCCGCATCAGGTCCGCGAGCCCGAATACCGGGTTGGCTATTGCCAGCTCGAGGTCGAAGACCCCTCCGCCCGCCTGAAGGTCGAGGTCGCACCGGCCGCGGCCGACTGCCGGCCCGGCGATACCATGGCGGTGAACGCGCAGATCCTTGATGCGGCCGGCCAGCCGGTGCCCGATGCGGAAGTGACGCTCTATGCCGTCGATGAAGGGGTGCTGGCGCTGACCGATTACGCGACACCGGATCTGGCAAAGACCTTCCTGGCGCCGCGCCCACTGGGCGTCGCTTCGGGCATCAGCCTGCCTTTCCTGATGACGGAAGATCCGGAGCAGCTCCATTTCCAGAACAAGGGCTACCTGGGCGGCGGCGGCGGCCGGGAGGAAATTCGTCATCGGTTCCTGGCCTGCGCCTTCTGGAATGCGAATCTGATCACCGACGCCGCAGGGAAAGTGTCGGCCCGATTCACCGCGCCCGACGGCCTGACCCGCTATCGTATCATCGCCGTGGCACATACGGTCCACAGCCAGTTCGGCTCCGGCAGCTCGGCTTTTGCCGTGAGCAAACCGTTGATCGTCGAGCCGGCCGTGCCCCAGTTTGCGACCATCGGCGACCATCTCAAGGCGCGAGCGGTTGTCTTGAACCAGACGGACCAGGCGGGCGACATCCTGGTGACGCTCGCGTTGGACGACAAAGCCGCCTGCGAACCGGAAACCAATCTCTCCAAAAGAGTTGCCGTAACCGCGCACGGTTCCGCGACGGTCGAATTCCCTGTCGTCTTCGCGGCGACCGGCATATCGAAATGGACCTGGCGAGCCCGGTTCGCCGAGCCTCAATCCTCCGCCGCCGGCCAACCCTTCACCGACGCGGTGCAAAGCTCGCTGACCGTCGGCCCCGTTTGCCCGCTGCTGCGCGAAACCGTGTCGGTGCGGCTGGACCCGGGCCAAACCAACCTGCTGGCCGCCCTCAATCCCCAACTGCTGACCGGCGTCGGTTCGATCACGGTCAACCTCGCCAATACCCGGCTGGTCGGCCTGGCTGAGGCGATCCGGCATTTGCTGCATTATCCTTACGGCTGTGTCGAGCAGACCGGCTCGAGCCTTATCCCGTGGATTCTGCTGCGCCAGACCCCGGCCTTGTTGCCCCTGACCCAGTGCGACGGAGAGAAAGCGGACGCCGCCGCCAAAGCCGGCATCCAGCGCCTCTTCTCGATGCAGACCCAATCGGGCGGGTTATCTTACTGGCCGGGAGAAAAGGAGCCGATGCTTTGGGGCAGCGCTTACGGCGGCATGGTATTGGAACTGGCGCGGAAGGCCGGCCTGCCGGTGCCGAAACCGCAATACGAGGCGCTGCTCAATTACCTCGGCAATAGAGTGCGCAACCCCATTTCGGGCGATGCGGACGCGGGCGCCCAATGCCTGGCGCTTTACGCGCTGGCGCTGGCCGGCCGGGCTGAACCGGCTTGTGACACGCAATTGTTCGAAGAACGCGCCCGCCTGTCCGCCGAAGAACGCGGCCTGATTGCAATGGCCATCGCCGCCGAGAGCCAGACCAACACCAGCCCTGGCGCCGCCGGCCCCGGCCTGTCCGCAGTTCCGGCTTACGCCCGGGAATTGCTCAAGCCCGGAGGGCCCGGCAGCCCGGCCGGGGCTTATTCCTTTGGCTGCCCGGCGCGCGAGATCGCCATCCGGCTGCTCGCCGCCTCGGCTTGCGGCGCGGACGCGAAGATCACCGAGGGCCTGTTCCTCGCCGTGCAAGCCGAACAGAAAAACGGCCAATGGCTCACCACGCAGGGCAACGCCTGGGTCCTGCTGGCGCTGCACGACTATATTCGAAAAACCGAGGCCGATGCCGCCTCCAGCTCCGGCGCTTTGATCTGGGGCGATGAAAGGAAGGAGTTCAAGCTTGAACCCGGCTGTGGGCTGTTCTCCGACAGCTTCGCGCTGAATCCCTCCCGGACAGCCAGCCCGTTGCTGGCGGCCAATTCGGGCGGCAAACCGCTCTTTGCCCAATTGACCATCGAGTCGCGTCTGCCGGTCACCAACGCGGTGCGGCAAGACCACGGCTTGGGCTTAAGCCGCGGCTATGAGAAACTGGGCGATGACAACGAACCGAAGCCGGCCGATCGCCTTCAGGTCGGCGACCGCGTGCTGGTGACCTTGCGCCTGGCGGTGCCCGAAGCGGCGCAATACGTTGTCATCGATGATCCCCTGCCGGGCGTGCTGGAGGCCGCCAACACGGAATTCAAAACCCAGCAGGTTTCGGCCGGCAACGCTCCGCCGGCCTGGATGGCGCGGAACCAGGGCGATCCGTGGTGGAGCGATTTTCAAGAGATCCGCGCCGACCGGGTGCTGTTTTTCCGCGATCATGTCCTGCCCGGAAACTACGTGATCCGCTACGTCGCCCGCGTCCGCGCCGCCGGCTCCGCCGCCGCCCCCGTGGCCAAGGCTGAAGAGATGTATAACCCCGGCCGCTTCGGCCTGACTGAGGCGCAGTCCATCACCAGCGAGCCGTCGGAATAAGTTCTTGAGCCGTGCCTAAATCGAAACAGACGGCATTGGGACAGGGGCGGGGACGTCTCGTCCCCGTTGCCGTCGAATCGAGCCACCCAGCGCGGGGACGAGACGTCCCCGCCCCTGTCCGCGGGCTCCTGCCTGTGTCCCAATGTCCTGTGGCTCGATTGAGTTCGACACTGTTGGATTGCATCTCGATAACGGACCAACTCCCGCTCCGTTTCATCCCGGAGGGATGCCTGAGAATAGCCCAACGCTTCAGCGTTGGGATCGAGGTTTCGGAGCGAGCGAGTCCCGAAGGGACGGCTGACGTGCTGCGCGCTTTCAGCCGTCCCTTCGGGACTCAGCCGGGTCCGTCGCACAGCCCCAACGCTGAAGCGTTGGGCTATTGTCACCTGTCTCTCCGGGACAGGGCTTTTTGACCGGGAGATCTGCTTCATGTCGCGCCCCACGCATCTTCGCAAGCGAATCTCCAAACTTCTGCTGGCCGCTTCGATTGTCTCCTTCGCGGCCGGTATCGCCGGCTGGCTGGCGTTACCGCTGGTCCCGCTGCCGCCAGCCCTTTTTGTGGCGCCGCCCGAGCAACAGGAACTGCTCGACCGCAACGGCGTGCCTTTGCGCGCGGTTCGCGCCGGAGACGGGCCCTTTCTCCGGGCGGTTTCACTGGGCGAGATTCCCCAGGCGCTCATTCACGCGACGCTCGCCGCGGAGGACAAGCGCTTTTGGCGTCATCCCGGCGTGGATTGGCGCGCCTCGCTCCGGGCGGCCCGGGACCTCGTCCAGTATCGGCGCGTGGTCTCCGGCGGCTCGACCATCACCCAGCAGCTCATCAAGCTCGCTCAGCCGCGTCCCCGCACCTTTCGCGCCAAAGTGATCGAGGCCGTCCAGGCCCTCCGGCTCGAACAAGTCTGGGACAAACAGCGCATCCTCACGGAGTATCTCGACCGCGTGGATTACGGCAATCTCAACACCGGCTGCGCCGCCGCCGCGGATTTTTACTTCGGCAAGCCTCTCGCCGAGCTGAGCGCCGCCGAATGCGCCTTGCTGGCCGGACTGCCGCAGTCGCCGACGCGGCTCAATCCCTTTGCCCATCCCGAGCGCGCCCGCAAGCGCCAGCAATGGATCCTGGAGAAGATGCGCGCGGACGGCTTCCTGACCGGCCTGGAATACGAGCGCGCCGGCGCCGAAACGCTGCGCTTCAAGTTTTTGCGCCGCCCGTTCGAGGCGCCGCATTTCGTCGATCTGCTGCTGTCCAGCCTGGCCGCACAACCGCTCCGCGCGTCCCATTCCTCGGCGCGTCAAAACGGCGCGCAGGCGGCCGCGCTTCGCACCACGCTGGATCTTGAGCTAAACCGCTTTGCCGAGGAGGCCGTGCGGCGCCAGCTCGCCCGGCTCGGTCCGCAGCATGTCGGAGATGCGGCGGCGGTCATCATCGACAATCGCTCGGGCGGGGTGCTGGCACTGGTCGGCTCGGGCGACTATTTCGCTCCCGGCCATGGGCAGGTCAACGGCGCCTGGGCGGCGCGCTCAGCCGGATCGACCTTCAAGCCGTTCACCTATCTCATCGCCTTGGAGCAAGGCGCCACCCCCGCCAGCGTCGTGGCGGATGTGCCGGCGGAGTTCGCCACCCCGACCGGGTTGTTCGCGCCGGTCAATTATGATCGCCATTGCCATGGTCCAGTGCGCTACCGGCTGGCGCTGGCCAATTCGCTCAACATCGCCGCGGTCAAGGTGCTGGCCTCCATCGGTGGTCCGGCCTCGCTCCAGGAAAAGCTCCAGGCCTGCGGGTTGACCACCTTGACCGATGTGCCGGAGCATTACGGCCTGGGCCTGGCCATCGGCAACGCCGATGCGCGCCTGCTCGAACTGGCCAACGCCTATGCCTGTTTGGCGCGGTTGGGCGAGTACAGACCATTTACTTTGCTGGAAACATGCCGTGCGCGTGATATGCGTCCGAACCCGGGCGCCACCCCGGCGGTCGGACTGCGCCCGTCCTCGGGCGCAGCAGGCCTCGAGAACCGGCTGACACCGGACCCGTCCCTTGCCCCGGCTGGTCGAGACCTGCCGCTCCCGCCCTCAGGCGTAGCGGGCCTCGAGCGTGCGGATGCGCTGAAACGTGCTGATGTCAGCCGGTCCTCCGAGCCCGCTGCGCCCGGGGACGGGCGCACCCCGTACGGCATGGCGGGCGGGCGCACTCCGAGGTCAGGGTCGGGATTCGTCTTCGACCCCGCCGCCTGCTTCCTCCTGGCGGACATCCTCAGCGACAATGACGCGCGGGCGCTCGAGTTTGGGCTCGAATCGAATTTGCGCTTCGATTTCCCGGTGGCGTGCAAGACCGGCACCAGCTCGGACTTCCGCGATAACTGGGCTTTCGGCTATACGCCAGAGTTCACGGTGGGCGTGTGGGCCGGCAACTTCGACGGTTCGCCGATGCACGATATCTCGGGCGTTACCGGCGCCGCGCCCATCCTGCACGAATTAATGGAGCACCTGCACGGCTGCTATGGCACTTCCTGGTACACTACGCCGGCCAATATCGTCTCGCTCCCCATCCATCCTGTCACCGGCAAGCTTCTGGGAGTGCGCCCTTGGCCGTCTGCAAAGACCCCGGGCGGGACGGCGATCGAATGGACGGAGGCTATAGAGAAGTCTCAAGTCAGCCGGTGTCCGGCGCCCGCTGCGCCCGAGGACGGGCGCACTCCGCACAGCGTGGCGAGCGGGCGCACTCCGCCGGAGGCAGTTCTCGAAAAATTCATTGCTGGCCGATTGCCGCCGGATGAATCACCGGAGGATTATGATGCGCAAGGGCGTATCCGGCTGGGAGCGGAGTATGCGGATTGGCTCGGCACCAGCGACAACTGGCTGGCCGGGCAAGCGGTCGCCAGCCAGGGCGCTACGGCATTCCGGATCGTGTTCCCGCTGCCGGGCACCCTCATTTACCTCGACCCGGATCTGCCTGATGGCGGCCGGCGCCTCCGCCTGCGTGTCGAAGGGGCCACCGATCCGCAGTGGCGCAGCCAGACGCTGAAATGTCGTCAGGAAGCGGGCCAAACCGTCGCGCTGCTGACCCCGGGCGAACATCGCCTCCAAGCCCTTGATCCCCGCACCGGCCTCGAGCGCGAGACCTGGGTGCAGGTCATGCGGCGGTAAGCACACACGACACGCGCGCCTCCGGCATCGCGGAGCGATGCTGCGATGGTAGCCGAGGCGCTTCAGCCGCCGGAAAGCTTCTGCTTACTTACCTGGCTCAGAAAGGCGTGAATCTGCTCGGCGGCCTTGCGCGCGTCGCGCACCGCCTCCAGCACCCGGGTTGGACCCCGCACAACATCACCGCCGGCGAAGACTCCCGGAAGATTGGTCATCTGGTTCCCATCCACCACGACACCGCCCCGCTCGTTGACCGACAGTTCGCTCAAATCGCCCGCCTGCGAACACGGCAGCGGGTCGAATCCCAGCGCGGCGACCACCCAGTCCGCTGTCAGATCGAACTCCGTGGCGGGCAACACCAGGAAAGGACGGGGGCCGCGATCTTCAGTCGGGCCAAGCTCCGTGCGGAGCAACCGCAACGCGATGGCCCGGCGGTCCTCGTTGCCAATGATTGCCGACGGCGTGGCGCAGAACATAAACCGCACGCCTTCCTCGACGGCGCTTTGGTAATCGCGCCGGCTGCACGGCATGTCGGCCGCCTCGCGCCGGTAAATTCCAATCGCCTCGCGAGCGCCGTAGCGGAGGGCGGCGCGCAGGCAATCCAGCGCGCTGTCGCCGCCGCCAATCACCACCACGCGTTTGCCCGCAACGTCGATCGGCGGCAACTCCAGCGGCAGCGGCGTCGTTTTTTGCAGCAGAAACGGAAGGGCCTGCACCACCCCTTTCAGATCGCCACCGGGTATCTCCAGCGCGCGCGCCTTCCGCGAATCAAGCCCGAGATACACGGCGTCGAACTCGTTCATCAGCCGGCCCAAGGTCATCTCTTGCCAAAGGCTGGCGCCCAGCTCGAAGACGACCCCGCGTTTGCGGAGCATCTCGACGCGGCGCTCGACAACCGATTTCTCGATCTTGAACGCCGGCGCGCCGCTGACCATCAGCCCGCCCGGCAGCAGCGATGAATCGAAAATCGTGACCGAATAGCCCTGCTTCGCCAGGGCGTCGGCGCAAGCCATGGGGCCCGGGCCGGAGCCGACCACGGCGACCTTGCGCCCGTTTGGCGGAGCGGTGCTGACATCGGCCGGCCCATGCGCAAAGGCGTAATCGATCAAAAACCGTTCGATGGCCTGAATCGGCACCGGATCGGACATCGAGCCCAGCAGGCAGGTGCCCTCGCAGAGGCGGTCGCCGGGACAGAGCCGGGAACAAATGTCGGCCAGATTGGAAGCCGAGCCGAGAACCGCCGCCGCTTCGAGGAACCGGCCCTCGGCGGTCAGCCGCATCCATTCGGGGATGGGGTTGCAGAGCGGGCAGCCGCCCACGCAACTGGGATTGGGGCATTGGAGGCACCGGCTGGCTTGTTCCCGGGCTGTGTTTTCGTCGTAGAGGCCGTAGATCTCGAGGAAATCCGCGACCCGTTCGGGCGCCGAGCGCTTAGGCAGGTCCCGCCGGCTCAGCTCGCGCCAGGCGTATTTCGAATTTAGGGAATGCAGGTCGTGTTCGCTCATCGCTTTTCGATGCATTGCTTCGGTTTATCCCATAAATAAGCAAACAGAGCAAGCACGTTTCGGAGAGGGGATCAGCTTTGGGCCGCAACCGGACACTACCCCGAGCGGAGTGCGCCCGTCCCCGGGCGCAGCGGGCGCCGGAGACCGGCTGACTTGAGACTTGCGTCTGGCGGCCGCTCATTCGCGTTTGCTGCCGCATCCCAGAGGGCGAACAGCAGACTCTGCTTTAGGGCGGCCATTCGACCATCCCGAATCAGGCGCTAATCGTTACCCGCTGCGCCCGGGGACGGGCGCACCCCGCTCCGCGACGACCCAGCCCCCCTGTCCTGGCGGAGCCTTTGGACTGCGCGGCATTCCCGCGCCTTTTGCTCTTGGGTTCCAAGACGCAGGGTTGGCTGGGGCTTATGGTGCGCGGAAAAAAATTTCGGTTACCGTAGGTTACTATTGGTGACCATAGGCTACCGCCGAGTTACCGTATCGGAGCGTGCTGGCAGCCTGGCGGCGAGCTTGTAGCAGCAATGTCAACCCGGAATTACACCAAATTGTTACAATTTGATGAATCGGCTTTTGCAAGTGGTTGAGGAGTGTCAGCGGCGGCGCGAAAGTGGAGGAAAACCGCCAGTTTGAAAATCCGGTGGGGTTGACGGCCTAAAAATGAATAGCCGGCAGCGGAAGCTGCCGGTATTGAGGCGGAGTCGATGGATT
>Ga0181517_10000626_pt1 | contig 46233 bp, 31 predicted proteins | sample PEATcosm2014_Bin_31_FD_119748 | JGI IMG/M metagenome (GOLD analysis project Ga0181517, IMG submission 119748) | Peatland microbial communities from MTU Mesocosm Facility, Houghton, MI, USA - PEATcosm2014_Bin01_30_metaG | ecosystem: Environmental > Terrestrial > Soil > Wetlands > Peat | place... | reverse complement strand
GCTTGCCGGTGACCATACTGCGAGGGATCACCCGTTCCCATCCCGAACACGGAAGTTAAGCCTCGCTGGGCCGATGGTACTGCACGGGCGACCGTGTGGGAGATTAGGTGATCGCCGGCATTAAATCAGCAAAAAGCCCTGCCTTGCGGCAGGGCTTTTTGTTTCCCCTCTATCCTTGCGTCTTACGCGTCTTTCACTCCACCCGCCATTGACTCGCGTTCTATTCCACCGTCACGCTCTTCGCCAGGTTGCGCGGCTGGTCCACATCGCAGCCGCGGCGCACGGCGATGTAATACGCCAGCAACTGCAGCGGCACGATTTCGATCAGCGGGGAGAGCAACTCCGGCGCCGGCGGAATATAAATGACCTGCTCCACCAGTCCGCCGATGGTCTCATCGCCCTCCGTCGCCACCGCGATCACGCGGCCGCTGCGCGCCGTTACTTCCTGAATATTTGAGAGCGTCTTCTCATAGCGCAGCTTCGATGCCGGATCGGCCGCGTCGCGCGTGACCAGCACCACCACCGGCAGCGTTTCGTCGATGAGCGCGTTGGGCCCGTGCTTCATTTCGCCCGCTGGATAGCCCTCGGCGTGGATGTACGAGATCTCCTTCAGCTTCAACGCGCCCTCGAGCGCAATCGGGAAATGAATGCCGCGGCCCAGGTAAAGAAAATCCCTCGCCGTCGAGAAATCCTTGGCCAGCGCCTCGCACTGCGCCGAACGGCCGCGCAGCACTTCTTCGATCTTTGCTGGTATGCGGCCGAGTTCCTCGATGTAGGCGACGGAATGCTCCTTGTCGAGACGGCCGCGGAGCTGGCCGAGCTTCATGGCGAGCAGGAACAGCGCGGTTAACTGCGCTGTGAACGCCTTGGTGGATGCGACGCCAATCTCCGGGCCCGCATGAGTGTAAATGGCGCCGTGCGCCTCGCGCGCCACCATAGCGCCCACCACGTTGCAGATGGCCACGGTCTTCGACCCGAGCGTCTTCATCTCGCGTTGTGCGGCCAGCGTGTCGGCAGTTTCGCCGGACTGCGTAATGAGCAGGCCGAGAGCATTGCGGTCGGGGATGGGATTGCGGTAGCGATACTCGCTGGCGTAATCCACGTCCACCGGAAGACGCGCCAGCCGCTCGATCATGTATTTGCCCGTGAGTGCGGCGTGCCAGCTGGTGCCGCAGGCGGCGATGTTGATGCTGGAGGCCTCGGCTAGCTCTTCGTCCGGAATCTCCATCTCGCCGAGGAAGATCTTGCCCGAGTCCAGCGACACGCGCCCCAGCGTGGTATCGGTAATGGCCCGCGGCTGCTCCCAGATTTCCTTGAGCATGAAGTGCTTGTAGCCGCCCTTTTCCGCCTGGATCGGGTCCCACTGCACGTGTGTGAGTTCGCGCTCTACAGGCCGGCCGTCAAAATCCGTCAGGGTCACGCCCTCAAGCGTCAGGATCGCCATGTCGCCATCGGCGAGAAAATAGATGTTCCGCGTGTGATGCAGAATTCCCGGCACGTCGCTCGCGACAAACGCCTCGCCCTCGCCCACGCCGATCACCACCGGCGGGCCCAGCCGCGCCGCTACAATCTTGTCCGGCTCGGCGGCGCTCAGCACGCCCAGCGCAAAGGCACCCGTCAACCGCTTCACTGCTCGCCGCACCGCGGCTTCCAGATTCAGAGGCTTGCCTGCGGCCTCCGCCTCTTTCTGTACCTGCTCAATCAGGTGGGCAATAATTTCGGTGTCGGTCTCGGTGACAAACTTGTGGCCCTGCGCGGTCAGCTCCCGCTTCAACTCCAGATAGTTTTCGACGATGCCGTTGTGCACCACAACGATGCGCCCCGTGCAGTCGCGGTGCGGATGCGCGTTCTCTTCCGTGGGCCGCCCATGCGTCGCCCAGCGCGTGTGCCCAATGCCGAAGGTTCCGTCCAGCGGATGTTCGCGCAGCACTTCTTCCAGATTCGCGAGCTTGCCTGGTGCGCGCCGCAATTCGAGCTTCGCGCTCCCAGGCCTGCCCACGGCAATGCCCGCCGAGTCGTAGCCTCTGTATTCCAGGCGCCTTAGCCCCTCTATGATGACGGGAACCACTTTCTTGGGTCCGACATATCCGACGATTCCGCACATACCTGAATTTTAAGCGACTAGCGCCCAAACCGCGTTCACACAAATGGGGAACAGGCGAACCATGGTTCGTCTCCGCGAGTCGCTAAAATACGGTAATGGCGTGAACGCGCGCGTGAGGGCACACTTCCCTGGAGGAAAACCATGCAGATCCCGGCATTCGTTGCAGGCGTGGCTTGTCTGTTCATCGTCCTGCTCGACGCCTTCCAGACCATCATTCTGCCGCGGCGCGCCACCGGACATCTCCGGCTCACCCGCATGTTTTACATCGCCACATGGAAGCCCTGGGCGTTTTTCACCAGACGGCTGCGCACCCCGCGCCAGCGGGAGACGGTGTTCAGTTTTTACGGGCCGCTCTCGCTGATCCTGCTTCTGGTGGTGTGGGCCGGCGTAATGGTTGTCGGTTTTGGATTGATCTATTATGCGCTCGGCAGTCCCTTCGTCGACGCAGCGCACAAGGCGGGTTTTCAATCGGATCTCTACGTGAGCGGAACCACCATCTTCACGCTGGGTCTCGGGGACGTGACGCCGCAAGATTCCTGGGCGCGCGCGCTGGTGATTTTGGAGGCGGGCACCGGGCTGGGTTTTCTGGCTGTCGTGATGGGGTATTTCCCCGTCCTCTACGCCGCCTTTTCGCGGCGCGAGGTCAGCATCTCGCTGCTGGACGCGCGTGCCGGATCTCCGCCGACGGCTGCGGAACTTTTGCGCCGCCACTCCTATCAGGGTGCCGAACTGGCGCTGTCGGTGCTGCTCACGGAGTGGGAGCGCTGGTCGGCGGAGTTGCTGGAGAGCCATATTTCCTATCCGCAACTCTGCTATTTCCGCTCGCAACACAGCAATCAGAGCTGGCTTGCGGCCCTCACGGCCATTCTGGACATGTCGGCGCTCATGGTCGCGGGGATTCAGGGTTACGAGGCGCGCCAGGCACAGCTCACGTTCGCCATGGCGCGGCATGCCATGGTGGATCTGTCGCAGATTCTCTCGCTGCGGCCGCTCAACGACAGCCCCGACCGGCTTCCGGACGAGCGCTACGAAAAACTTTACCAACTGCTCTCCGAAAGCGGTGTCAAGGTCTGCCGCGACGGTCATTCCATCGAGAGGCTCTGCGAAATGCGCGCCCTGTACGAGGGCTACGCCGAAGCGTTGAGCCGACTCCTTCACATGCCTCTGCCGCCGTGGCTCGCCGATCATGCCGTTAAGGACAACTGGCTCACCGTGGCCAAAGTGCGAGCCAGGACTGACGCGGCCAACCCGCCGTCTTCCGATCGTGGAAATCCATCGGGAAACATTTCCGGGGCAATTTCTACGCAAGTGGATCACCACGATTTCTGAAACGGGGCGGCCAACAGTTGGCGACGCCAGGATTGCTTAGACCGGCGCCGTTCCAAAGCGGTACGCACTTCCATCGCAGTTCCCGAGCCCGCATTTTCTCGATTGCTGGCCTGCACGTCACCGGCAGCAAATGCCCGCATCGGGCGCACTCTTAGAAAAGCGGGGAAGCGAAACCGCCGGCAGAGGCGAGGTTGCGCTCCTTGCGGATTGCGCCGATGGAAGCTTGGGGGTCTTATGTGGAGAGCCGGGGAAACACATTCTCATTCGTCTCCTCCTACGCAGGAGTCATCATCGGCTTCGACCCCGGAACCCGAGTTGTCGGCGAATGTTTACGGCGATCTGCGCACAACCTCATCGGAAGAGGTGAAGATCGGGCAGGGGCAGTTTGTCAAAGGAAGGATCAGCGGCTCCGGTCCGCTGTTTATCGACGGTCGCGTCGAGGGCGATATCGATATTCCCAATGAACGGGTCACCATCGGCGAGCATGGTGTTTTCGTTGCCCACGCCCGCAAGGATGGGCAATTCGGAATTACCGCTCGCGAGATTGTGATCATGGGCAAAGTGATTGGCAGCGTGTCTGCCTCGCATCGTGTGGAGATTTATCAGAGCGGATCCATCACCGGCGATGTAGAGACACCCAGGCTGCGGATTGCCGATGGCGGATTCTGCAGAGGGCGCGTCACCCTTCGCGAAGACAAGCGGGACCTACGTGCAGGGGCAGCTTAGACGAGAAAACGCCGAGCGCAAGGCAGCTCCAGGGGACCAGTGCAGCCGATCAATTTGGTTTGGGTGGCGTGATTGGTTTGGGCGGGTTGGGCGGCGTGGGCTGCTTGAGCAGCTTGGCAAGCGCCTCCTGCAGCGATGCGACCACACCGACCATTTCTTCAGGATCCTCGTGCTTGCTATCCATTTCCGTCGCGATGGCGAGTGATTTATGCAGAGCGTCCCTGGCCTCGGTCGCATTATCCGACATAAAGCTCAGATCATAGAGGCCCGTGATCAGTTGCAAACGAATCTTGGGAGTATCCCGATGCGTATCAACGATGTTTTCGAGCAGCAGCACCGACTTCCGGATCGCATTGGCCGCGTCGGCCGAGTGGCGGCTCCAATAGAAAGCAAACCCGAGCTGGTTGAGTACGTGCGCCGCATTCAACTGCGCATCAACGTCTTCGGGAGCGGCGTGCAGCAACTGCTCGCGAAGCGCCAGGCTCTTTTGATAAGATCCGAGTGCCGCCGTGACTTGTTGGATACTTTGTGGTTCGTTGCCGGCCTGATCGGAGGTCTTCGCCTGCGCGAATTGGAGGTCGCCGATCTGCTCGTACAACTGCGCGGCTTTCTGCTGCCATTTCAGATTGCCGGACTCGCGGGTTTCGAGATATTGGTAAATGTTGAGTTCGTTGTTGAGCTCCAAGAGACCATTCGCAGAATCGCCATTGGCAGACAGCGCCGTTGCCAGTTTGCCGTATCCATCAGCGAGGTCCACTAGCTGCGGCAGCTTGCCGGGATTGTCGTTGGCCAATTTCTGAAGGGTCGCGAGCTCGGCGCGGCGGATCGTGGCCTCCTGCGCCGGGCAGATGATGCGAAACGCGTCATAGCCGAGATTGGTGTTGCGCATTCGCGTTGGACTTACGATCTTGAAGATCAGTTGCGCATTTCCCAATATTTTGGATTGGGAATCGACCTCGAAGTCATGCTCGTCGATCAGTTTGTATTTCCAGGTGCAAACGTCATTCCTGGCGTCGAGCTCTTTGCCGTTTTGGTACAAGTGCCTGCTCACGCAAGTGCCGTCGCTGCGCCAATCCATATCCGTCGATGCGAACCCTTGGTCCACATGCCAGACTCCCACCATGTAATCGAGCGATGCGGTTGGCGGCGGATCGCCGGTCAGGCGATTGGTGGAATCGACGCACGCGCGCACTTGTTCGCCGGTGCCGTGCGCATCCAATTGCTCGTCGGCGGCCGCTGCCCAAACGACAGCTTCCCATCGCTGCTTTTCTTTGGCAGTGGCCTCACTCTCGGCCTCACCGGTCGCCACTTCTGCCTTCGTCAGATTTGACTTGGCTTGTTGCTCCGCGCTGACGGCTCGGGCGCTTTCGGTCTGCGCGAGCTTTTGCTGCTGGATGGCCCACTGGGCCTGTTGATCCGCTCGTTGCTGGGCAGAAACAGCTTTGAATTCGGCAGAAACGGCCTCTTTTTTTCCCCGGCTCGCGAGCACCGCCAGCCACGAAACTCCCACCAGCGCCGCCACCAGAACCGCGGCCCACGCGACGACGATTCTCTGGCGCCGCCGATGCCTGGCCACCAACAACTGTGCGGCCTCCAGCGCCTCAGCCTCACGCCGCGCATCGCGGCTGGCCTTGGCTACGATGGCGAGAACATCGTGGATCAGCTCCAACCGAACCAATCCGCCGCGCTCCTCGCGGCGCAGGATGCGTCGATCCACCAGAGTCTGAATCGCGGCTTCGCTGACGCCGGGCTCCGCCAGGGCATTCTCCAAAGCGCAACTGTCGCGGTACCCTGCGGCGGTCAGGAGCCGGTCCTCGACGAAATAGCGCACCCTGACGTCCAACCCGGCAAAACCATGACTGTAGAACTGGGCGATGATCTGCTGCGTGTTTTCGCCCTGGATGAGGTCGGCGCTGATCTCGGTTTGCCCGCGGGCAATGCGTTGCTCGTTGAGCTCGCGACAGACAAGCGAAAGCAGTGCGGGTTCGACGGAAATCTCCTCGAGTTGTCCGGCGTCGTCCCTCGCCGCACCTCCCACAAACCTCACGATCCGCGCCGCGACCGTTGCGCTCAAGCGGCCGGCCCCCGCTTGCTGAATCGCCTCAGCAGCTCGGTCGCCCCGCATGGGCGCCAGGCGCATGCGGTTTTGCATGATGGGGCGAATCAGGGTCTTCAGGCCCTCGAAATCGGCCAGGTAATCCTCGCGAAAGGTGAATACGATTTTGACGTTCTGTCGCAGAAGATCGAATTGATCCATGCGCTCCGGGTGCTCAGTGAGCTCGCGCTCAAGCGCGGGCGGCAGCCGGTTTTCGATGAGTTCGCCCAACTGCCGCAGCAGAACGCGCGTGCGCGCGGATTGCTCCGGTGTTTGCCTGCCCAGCGTAAAAATCTCCTCGAACTGATCGAAGGCCAGCACGGGTACGACGGGACGCCCATGGGGGTTGAGAAACTGCGTGCCGGGGCGATGCAGATATTGCCAGAAGCTGTCGTGCGGTTGGGGCCGGGTCGCGCTCACTTCGTGTTCGACGCATTCGCAGATGAGGGCATGCCACACTTGCTCGATGAGCTCGGGTGCCGTAGCGTCGAGACTCAGACGCAGGTACACCGGCAGGTAACCGGCGCGGCGCAGGCAAGGGAATACGCCGGCATTCAGCAGCGAGGATTTTCCCAACCCGGATTGACCGAACAGCACGGTAAGAGGTTCGCGTTCGATCAAGCGAAACAATTCATCCGTTTCGGCTTCGCGGCCGTGGAAGAACATGCGCGCGTCTTCGGTGAACGGCAGCAATCCCGGCCACGGGCGTTCGGCGTCGATCATGGGAAGCTCGGTCATGGCAACCCTTGGAGGCGGGCGTGCATGGCGTTGAAGGCTTTGACGATCACTTCGGCCTGGTGCGCCTGCAGGTTGCCGTCGGGAGCTTGTTCGATGTGCACCGACTTGAAGGACGGGGGAATTTCGTTGCTGGTCGCCACCGGAGTATCGTCGATCGCCAACGGGCACAAAAAGGCGAGGCTGCTGCCGGTAAAATCCAGGTTGCGCTCGCTGGCCCAGGCCCATTCCTTGCGAAAGAATCCGGTGCGTTGTTCTGCGGTCCGCGACAGCAGGGGCACAAACAGGGCGCACTGCTGGATCGCGAGCCGAATGCGGGCCGTGTAGTCGCTGCCCCAATCGAGTTGCTGGCGGTCGAGCCAAACCGGCAGTCCGGCAGCTTGCAGGTCCGCTGCCAGCCGCAGCGCGGCCGGCCGGTCCTCACTGGCGTAGCTGATGAATAAGCTGCCGGGTGGCATGGTTTCCGGCATCGGAGCCGGCTCCGGCGCTTTGGCCCCGCCGTCGTTGCCTGCGCGTTGCTGCCAGCGCTGGGCGAGTTCGGCCACAAACGCGATCGGGTCCAGCGCCAGCACCTGGGTTTCGCGGCTGAACCTGGTAAGGAAAGCGACCAGGGGTGAATCGGATTTCGCGTCGGCGTCAACTAAATATTCCGAAAATCCGCGCTCCGCGGACAGTTTGCTGTTCTTGGCCGTGCGCAGGATGAAACGCGCGAGCCAGTCGGGAAACCGGCAGCCCAGAAATAGAATGTGATTGCGTCCCAGTTCATCGAACAGCCGCTCCGGACGTTTTTCGGGAATTTGCAAAGCGGTGACCCACTCCAGTTCGTCCTCTTCCGCAACCACGTACTTGGGCAGCACAGAAATCCGACCAAACAGTCCATACACCAACGGCACATCGCGCGAGCCGTCGGGCAGGTCGCCGGCTTCATTGGGATTGAACGACAATTCGCGAGTCTCCGCGCGCCCGCCAAAACGCGTCGCGTTGATTGCCTGAGCGAGAAGATTATCCGTGCAAAAGCTTGCGTAAAGATTCAGGTCGCGTATGCTCGCGAGTTGCAGCAACGGCTCTGGAATGTCGACCGAGAGTTTGCCGGCGATGTCGCCCAGTTCACGATAGACCGACTGCCGCCTGCTGCCGGGCTTGGAGAGATAAGCTCCCACCACCTGGTCGAGGGTTGCGGCTTCGCCGGGATCGTCGAGCTTCAATCGCGTCGCCAGCTCACGCGCCAGCAATCGATAGTAGGGTTCGCGCCGTCCCTGGTGATCGACGATAGCCAGTTCCGGACCGATGACCGGTATGACGCTATGCGCCTCGACATAGGTCAGCAACTCATCCCAAAAATCGTCCTGATCCGGCATCGTCCTCCGGTGTGCTGTGAACGTTGGCTGCGTGTTGCGCTGGTATTCGAGTATAACGAGTATAAATCGACGGCGGGCTGGGAAAATGAGGCGTCGCCCGGCCGGGGGCAGGGTTCCCGCTAGGTTCTGATTATAAATAGGTTATCGAATTTTATAGGCGCTCAATATCACAAAAACGCATGGATCGCGGCTTTCGCAGGCGTTCGCACGCATCCGAAATGCCAGCCTGTTGCCGAAGGCACAACACGTTCCGAGCGCGGAACAGTTTTGCGTTTCAAAAGCCATCGCGCTGCTACAAAAGATCGGGCAGGCCGATCTCCCCCGCGAAGCTTTGCGAGTCTTGACAAGGATCGCGAGCTGATATCTACTGAAGCGTTGGTTGTGGTGAAGGAGTTCACCCTTAACCGCTGTCCATTCCCATAGGCCGGACAGATGATGACTCCTGACAGGGATCCCTGTTGCGGAGTCATGTCCCGGCATGATCCCTGAATGACAATTTAGGAGTTCGTCCTCATGATGAACACGTGGGCTTTGTCTGCGCTCTGGGTGGGTTTGGCCTTGGCCGCGACGCTGCTGGCGATCTGGTTCAAGGTCGCCACGGCTCTTTCCGAAATTGTGGTGGGCACGGTCGCCAGGGGGAATTAGGCTTGAATCGGAATTCACACGTCAGCGAAGATGAAGAGGCGGGCGAGGAGGAATAAGGTTGCAGAAGTACTTTCTCATTGCACTCGGAGGCGCACTCGGTTCCATCGCGAGGTACTGGGTCGGTTCCACGGTTGCCAATCGCATGGGAACCAGGTTTCCCTATGGCACTTTTGTCATCAATATCACGGCCTGCGTCATCATCGGTTTCTCGCTCACTTTCCTGGCCAGGCGGGTTGACTTGAACCCGGCCTGGCGGTTCCTCATACCGGTTGGCTTCATTGGCGCCTACAGCACCTTCTCGACCTACGAGTGGGAGACTCTTTCCACAATTCGAAGCGGCGCTTTCTTTCTTGCCGCCCTCTACGCAGTCAGCAGCCTTATCCTTGGGCTTGCCGCAGTGTGGGGCGGTTCAGCACTTGCGGAGCTCATCCCATGAGAACCCATCAACAGCTCGTCGTTGATCCGTCGATTCTGCAGGTGCTTCATCATTCCCAGGGGGAGGACATATGTTGAGTGCCGGAAAGGCATTGAAAGTTTCCATCTATTTGAGCGAGGGATCGAAGCACCATGGGGTCCCGACGTATTCCAGCATCCTCGACTTCCTCTTTTACCGGGGCGTCTCCGGCGCGACAGTGCTGAAGGGAATCGCCGGATTCGGCGCGGATCATCACATGCACTCCGCCAGCATTGTTGAGATCTCGGACCATCTTCCGCTCAAAATCGAATTCATCGAATCCCGGGAGAAAGTCAGCGAGCTGCTTGGAAAGCTGGAAGAGTTGGCCGGAACCGGAATGATCGAGGTTCAGGAAACCACACTGGCGAAGCCGGCGCAAATCTCGAAGCCAAAGACGGCCACTCCACCCGCGCACGTGAAGATGGAGGGCAAAGCAAAGATGATGCGCATCTACATTGGCGAAGCAGACCGCTGGAAGGACAAGCCCCTTTACAATGCCCTCGTTGAAGCCATGCGGGCCAACGATATCGCCGGCGTCACTGTCTATCGCGGCATTCTCGGCTATGGCGCACACCGTCGCATGCACAAGGACAAGGCCCTGCACCTGTCGCACGATTGCTCCATCATGCTCTCGGCCGTTGATACCGAGGACAAACTCCGATCCTTTCTGCCGCTTGTCGATCAGATGGTGGAAGAGGGCTTGGTCGTGTTCTCAGACGTGGACATCATCAAGTACTCCTACCGCGCTCTTGGCGTTGATCAGTCGGAGCCGCAGTCGGGAAGCGCTGCAGTTTGAGCGGAGGTTCAATGATGAAAGACCAATTTCAAGCGCGCATGTTACGCATTCACTTCGGCGAGGGCGACAAATGGCAGGGCAAGCCCCTGCACGAAGCGATTGTCGCCAAGTGTATGGAACTTGGGATGGCGGGCGCGACCGTGTATCGGGGAATCGAAGGTTACGGCGCCAGCACCAGAATTCACCATGCCAGTCATTGGACGTTTTCAAAAGACGCGCCGATCATGTTGACCATCATCGACAGTGAAGAACAAATCGAGAAGCTGATTCCCCATCTGGACGCAATGGTGGAAGAAGGCCTGATCGCCATGTCCCATGTCGAAGTGATCCGCTATTCGCGCAGTCCCGAAAAAGCTTGAGGAGAAGCCCGCAGGAAAAGCTGAATGATCTCCGATCTATCAACGGTGCAGGATTTCGGCAGCCTTCCGGCCGTGTGTGTCGACGGCGCATCCCGCCTTTTGCGGCTCGCCCATCTGGCCGATGAGCTTGGGGCTCAGCCTGTTGCCGAGGAAGCACATGAGCTTGTAGCGCGGGTTTCCGAAGGGCGTTTCTATGTAGCTTGTGTCGGCCAATTCAAGCGAGGCAAATCCACCCTGCTCAATGCTCTGGTCGGCCGCGAAGTTGTTCCGACCGGGTTTATTCCGGTCACTGCAGTGCCTACTGTGATTCGCTTTGGCGATGAACTTCACGCGCGCGTTCGCATGCGCGACGGATCATGGCAAGACGTTGCACTGCCCGACTTGAAGAAATACGTGACCGAGGAGTTTAACCCCGAAAACAAGAAGGCCGTGGATGGCGCGGAAGTTTTCGTGCCCAGCCTCTTGTTGTCCTCCGGCATGTGTTTTGTGGATACGCCGGGCCTGGGTTCGGTTTTCACGGGAAATTCGGCAACCACGCGGGCGTTCATTCCGCACATTGACGCCGCATTGGTCGTGGTCGGAGCCGATCCGCCAATCGCGGGCGAGGAGTTGGCGCTGGTGGAAGCCGTTGGCAGGCAAGTTCAGGATTTGATCCTGGTGATCAACAAGGCCGACCGCACCACCGATCCGGAACGCGCAGCGGCCGCCAAATTCACGCGCGAGATTCTGGGTAGTCGGCTGCATCGCCCGATGGGCGAAGTCCTCGAGGTCTGCGCCACTGAGCGGATGGAAAACCGCGGTCCGTTGCGGGATTGGGAAAAACTGCTGGCAAGCCTGCAATGCCTCGTGGACGACTCGGGCACAAATCTTGTTCGCGCCGCTTGCGACCGGGGCTTGCAGCGCTTAAGCGAGCGATTGCTGGCTGTGATCAGTGAGGACCGTGACGCGCTCGAGCGGCCCATCGAAGAATCCGAACGGCGCATCGCGTTCATGAAGGCAACCATCAACGAAGCTGAGCGCTCCATCCGCGAGCTGAGTTTCCTGTTCATGGCGGAGCAGCAGCGGATTTCGGACCTCTTCGTCGAAAGGCACAAGCGGTTCTTCAGTTCCGCATGGACCGAATCAGCGGCGGAGTTCAATCATGATCTCCCGTCCGTATCCCTCGGCTTCGGCCCGCGCTATCGGCGCAGAGTGATGCATCTCGCCCAGGAAATTTCGCGCCGCAAAGTCACACCCTGGCTGAAACCTGAGCAGGAAGAGGGCGAGCGCCAATATCGCGCCGTGGCCCTTCGGTTTGTGGAGACGGGAAACAACTTTCTAATGAAGCTCGCCGAAGCGGGCCTCGGCGAACTGGCGCGGATGCCCCATGCGCTCGATCCCGAGAGAGGCTTTCGCGTGCGTTCCCGATTCACTTTCGAAGACTTCATCGGAACTGCGCAACCTCCATCGCCGCTGCGCTGGCTCGCGGATGCCTTTTTGCCGCTTGTAGGTGCACGGAAACTCATCACGAACGAGGCTCGGGAATCTCTACAGCATCTTTTGGAGGTGAACAGCTCGCGCGTGCAAAACGATGTTCTCAATCGTATTCAGGAAAGCCGGGACCGCCTGGAGGTAGAGATTCGCAAGCTGCTGCACGAAGTCAGCCGCATTGCAGAGCAGGCTCTCGACCGGGCACGCAAAGTCAAAGAAGAAGGAACTCCCGCCGTGCAGTCGGCAGTTGAACGGCTCGACCGATTCGAACGCGAAGTTTCGGCACTCGTCTGATTTCGGCCGGGTTTTCTCCGGGAAAGAGGTTCACTCGCGATGCCTCCATCTTTCGCCCAACGCGAGCCGGCCCCTGAGTACGTGAAGTGCGTTGAGCGCGAGGATGAACTAGGCCAACTTCGAGATCAGGCCAGAATGCGCAAGTCGTTGCTGGTTTTTGGACCCGAGGGCGTGGGCAAGTCGCGTCTGTTGCGCGCCTTTGTTGCAAAGCAATCGCTCGCGCTTTATGTCGAACAGATGCGATCGCCGCGCCAATTTGTCCTCACTTTGCTCCAGGCGTTACATTCCGCAAACCGCAATATAAAGATTCCAGACAACCTCGCTGCGCTCTCCACAACCTCTTTGAAAGGCATCGTCCACAAGGCGCTTGATGCTCATCCTTTTCTGATGGTTCTGGACCATCTCGACGCGCCCTCCCGTGTTGTCGCCAGAATGATCAAGGACCTGAATTATTACGGGCGCACTCCCGTGATCTTTGCATCGCGCTCGCCGCACATGGAAGATATCGGCGCATTGCGTCCGTTCTGCGCGAGCAAATCGGAGCGTCTGGAGCTGAACAACTTTCCTTCGCAGATTGCTTTGGAATTTGCGCGGCGTGAAGCCGAAAAAAATGCACCGTGGGCTTCCAATCTTGAAGCAATCCTGCCGTCGCTTGTGGAGTGGAGCGATGGAAACCCCGGAGCCATCCTCCACATGTTGAAAATGGCTCAACTTCCGCAATACAGAGCCGGCGACCAGATCAAGTCTCACATCCTGTACATCGACTATCGCATGGGCCGTTGATCGTGAGGCGTAATCAGGCTCGGACATTTGTTTTCTGCGGCGATGCCCAAGCCGAATGAGCTCTTGGAGTTCTTGATTACAGATCCGATTGATCCGCATGCCACAACGGCATTGAGTCGAGAGGTCTCAAAAACGATTGATCGCCAACGAATTACTTGGTGCCGCAAGAGGGGGCCGGATTGCCGTCGCCCATTGATTCTAAATAAATCATTGAAAACACTAGACGCTTGAAACGACCAAAACGCAGGAATCGCGATTTCCACACAGGTTGTTCCGCCGATTGTTGACGGCGTTGTCGAAGATCGTCACGGGGTAATCGGCTTCGACAAGACGAATGGAGAAGCGGCGGCCCGCGCCCAGGTCGAGACCTCCGCCAAGGTTGGCGGCCGCGGCGGCCCGCGCTTCACTCATGACGATCTCAGAAGCGGAAGACCAGGCCGTTCGAGAGGCGGAGATCGTATTGCCGGTTGTTGGTAGAGTTGGGCAGACTCGAGGTAATGAAATCGGCTTCAAGTAGACGCAACGCGAGCGAGTATGTCAGGCGGATATTGGCGCCGCCTCCCGCCTGTATCGCACCGCTGCTGGCGCTGTTGGTGGCGCTCGACGCGCCGGGAAAGAGACCGTTGGAGGCGAAGATGCCTCCGCCGAGGAACTCGCCGTAAAGGTCGACGCCATGAGCGCTCTTTGCCGCGAAGTGGAAGCTGTAGCGCGCTCCTCCCATCGCGGAGAATTGCGTCAGGTTTACACCCGGCTCGACGTTGGACTTCGACGCACCGTTCACGTCTAGCACCAGGCTCAGGCCGCCCGCCTTGCCGCCGAAGTTGTAAGCCGCATCTACCGATCCGCCGGGGAGAACGAAGCGATTTGTGGTGGAGGCGATCTTGGCCACCTCGTAGGTGAAGTTGACGGCGACATCGAATTTGTCCGCCACGGGCGCCGATGCGCTGCCCCCGGAGGATTGTCCGGCGGCGGACACCGACACGGCGCCGAGGATCGTCGCCAACGTTGCGCAAACAGGAAGAATGTTTTTCATCTCGATCTTCTCCTTGATCTCTCGTTACTCGACCGTGAGTGAAACGCTGGCGTTGTGGCTCAACGCGCCGGAGGCTCCGGTGACTGTGATGGAAGATGTGACGGGCGCCTGGCCGAAGTAGCCGGAGGGGACGCCGCCGCAGCCGTTCAGGGCCGCCGCGGCCGTGAGTCCGGCAGCGACGAGCAGCAGGAGCGAGAGCATGCGACTCAATCCGCGGCCGGCGCGGCGCAGTCGGCTGGCAAGCGGCAGCAGCAGCAGCGCCAGGGCCAGCACCGGCCATTGAGGCGCGGGTGCGCGCCCCGGCGGCACGTTGCGCGCCAGCGTGGTGATGGGGGTGGTGACGGTCATGGTGACGGTCGTTGAGCCGGCGCCCGAAGCAATGGTGGTTGACGAGAAGCTGGCCGTTGCTCCCGTGGGCAGGTTGGCTGCCGAGAGCGTGATCGCCGCCGGGAAGGTTGTGGCCGGCGAAACCGGGCTCACCGTGAAGGTGAAGGTGGCAGTGGTGCCGGGCTCGATGGTGCTGGATGCCGAACCCGTCGCGGTGACCGAGAAGTCTTCCACCAATTCAGGCAATGCCGTGGCCGTGGAGGAACTCTGGTTGTTGGTATCCCCGGGATAACTGGCGGTGATCGACTGTGAGCCGATGGCCAGGCTGCTCGTGGTGAGCTTGGCCATGGCCGAGGCGCCTGTGCCCGACGCGCTTAGCGTTCCCGTGCCGATCTGCGTCCCGTTGTCATAGAAGGTCACCGTACCGGTGGGCACGATCGAGCCCGAGGTCGGCGTGATGGTGGCTGTGAAGGTTACGGAGTCGGTGTAGAAGACCGGGTTGGTGTTCGATGTCACCGCTGTCGTTGTGGGCTGCGTGTTGATGACGGTGAAACTACTCAGGCAGGTGGAAGTACTGTTGTAGTCCGCCGAGTAGGTCGACGACGGAGTCCACTGCACGCAGATCGTCGCCGGGCCCAAAGCGAGCGTGGAGCCGACGGTGATGGGCGTGCCGCCAACCATCGAGAGGTAATAGGTCAACATGCCGTTGGTGGTGATGTTGCTCGTGCCCGCCATGGCCGCGGCATCGAGTTGCGCAGACGTGGGCCCGGTGGAAGCAATGATGCTGGTCGATGACGGCGTCCAACTGATGGAAGTGGATGCAGCGTTCACCGTGATGGGCAGGCATTCAGACGTTGAGGTGTACTGCGACGCGTAACTCGACGACGGCGTCCATTGCACGCAGAGCTGATTGCTGCCGCCGGGCAGGATGGTGCTGCTGGTGGCCGCCGTCCCGCCCACCGTGCCGATGGTATAGGCGAAGGTTCCGTCGGCGCTGACGTTATTGCTGCTGTAGGTGACAGTGGCGGAAAAGTCGCCGGAGCCCAGCGCAGCGCCGTAGGTGATCGGCGTCGTCGGCGTCCAGTTGATGGTGGGCGTCGGCGTGTTCATCACCGTGAAGCTCTGGCACGTGGAGACGCTGTTGTAGTCGCTCGTGTAAGTCGACGACGGCGTCCACTGCACGCAGATGGAATCGTTCCCGAGCGGCAGCGTGGTGGTTCCGACGCTCACCACCGTTCCGCCGACGTTGGCGAGGTAGTAGGTCAACGTGCCATTGGCCGTGACGTTGTTTGAGCTGAGCATCGCTGTCGCATCGAACTGGCCGGACGTGGGTCCGGTGGCTTGGATGATCGTGGTCGAAGAAGGCGTCCAACTGATGGTGGGGGTTGCCACGTTGACTGTGATGGGAACGCACAGTGACGAAGAGTTGTAGGTCGAGGAGTAGCTCGACGACGGCGTCCACTGCACGCAGAGTTGATTGCTGCCGCCGGGCAAGATGGTGCTGCTGGTGGCCGGTGTGCCGCCCACCGTGCTGACGTAATAGGCAAAAGTGCCGTCGCTGCTCACATTTGTGCTGCTGGCAAAGGCCGTAGCATTCAACTGCGCCGAGCCCAGCGCCGTCCCATACGTGATCGGAGAAGCGGGGGTCCAACTGATGGTAGGCGCGGAGAGCCCGAAGGCCGTGCCATTGAGCGTGATGCTTTGCGTGGCGTCGTTCGCTGACGCGGCGGAAGAGTTATTGACCACGTAGAACTCATCGTCGGTGAACGTGAGCTGGCCGGTGAGCGGTCCTCCCGTGATGGGAGAGAAACTGATGGTCAGATTGCATAGGTCATTCAGGCCCATGGTAGCTGCGCTGGAAGCACCTGCGGAGACGGAGGGGCAGGCGCCGCTGGCGCCGGTCGCCCAGGTCCAGTTGCTGTTAATCGATGGGTTGGTTCCGCTCGCGGGAACTTCCAGCGTGAGCGGAGCGTTGCCCGCATTGGTAGCAAAGGCCGTGTACGTGGTGGGGCTGGTCTGGCCGGTGTTGATCGTACCGGACCAGGTAAAGGCCGGCGGATCGGCGAAGTCGAACTGGAGGACGTCGGGATAGAGCGAGACGAAGACCGAGCCATTTTCGTCCAGACCCAGCCCAAATCCGCTTCCACCGGACCAGGAGAGGGTAGTGGATGAGGCGGTAACGGCTCCATTGACGGCCTGTATTTCATAGAGGCCGTTATAGAAGTCGGACACCCAGACATTCCCTGCTGTATCAACGGCCAGTCCCTGCGGAATGCCAAGGCCGCACACGAGTTGCTGCGGAGTCGCGTTGGTGGGAATTTGACCGCCAACCGGCGAAATTTCAAAGAGGCAGCCGGGGTTGCTCGAGGTCAAAAAGAGATTGCCATACTGATCGATGGCCAACACTTCAGTAAGAACCGTGTTTTCAATGTCGCGGATGGTGGGGTTGGAGGGGATTTGGCCATTGACAGCAACCAACTCCCGGACGCCCCTGTATCCCTCGTCGGCGAAAAACACATCGCCGTTACCGTCGATGACGGTCGCGTCTGGAGCGGTTATCCCGCCGAGCAAGGTGACAATCGTCGGCGAACCGCCAATGACGCCATTTGTGGCAACGGCTTCGAGAATCCGGCCTGAACCGCGATCATCCCAGATCAGATCGCCGGCGCCATCGATGTTGAGGGTCTCAGGAGAGTTGACTGTCGTTATAGCCTCGGTGACCGTCTGATAATTGTTGGCCGCGGTCGCAAAATAGATGCAGCAGCCGTTGCGGTCGGCAATGTAGATGTTGTGGTTGGGATCGACGGCAATGTTCTCCGGATTCTGGAAGGTGGTAGATACGGCAACCTGGGGCCGAGCTGTTGGGCGGTAGACGCCGCTCTGGATGGTGCCGAAGTTGATCATGGGCGCGACACCATCGCCGGCCAGAGGCCCGCTGGCGATGAGGTCGCCATCGTCGTCATAAAGCTGCGCAGCGCCGAGGCGTGTGCCCGGATAGAGCGGAGTGAAGGCGACGTTTAAGGTGCAAGTGTTGCCGGCGTTGTAGGCGGGGTGAGCGCCGTTGGTGTCACAGGTGCCCGTGCCGGCATCCGTGTAGTCCTTGTTGGCGAATCCCTGCGTATAGACGGCTGGCGCGTTCGTCTCTAGATACTTCAGAAAGCCGAATTCGAGGATCAGCGTTTGGCTGGTGGTCGATCCGGAAGTGGGGCCCTTCCCCATGTACACCTGGCCGAAGTTTGCCGGTTCGATTTCCACCAGAAGGCTATTCGCGGGGAGCGATCCAATCTGCTCTGTGTAGATGTTGTTGTGCGCGTCCACGGCCACACCGAATGTGTTCATACCCGTGCCGGTGGTGCCCGTCAGCGTGAGAATCGTTGGGCTGGCGGGAATGCTGCCCCCCACCGCGAGCATCTCCTTGAATTGCGCGTTGCCGTAGTCGGCGACCCATACATTTCCTGAGGAGTCTACCGCCACCCCGGTGGGGCCGCTGAACCCGCTGCCGAGCTGATTGATGGTGGGAGTGCTTGCCGTGGGAGCGGGAACGGACCCGCTGACGGCGACCATTTCCTTGATGGCATTGTTGCTCGTGTCCGCCACAAACACGTCGCCGCTCGCGTCCACCCATACGCCTTGCGGGTACTGAAACCCGCCGCCGCCGGTGCCGCTGGAGGAGACGCCGCTGTAGCTGATGATGGCGGGGTTCACGGGGACCGTTCCGCTCACCGCCTGCAACTCCAGCACTGAACTCCCGATGAAATTGGCAACCCAGAGATTGCCCTTGCCGTCAAAAGCCAGCCCGCACGGATTGCTTAGGGTCGAACTTGTACTGATTGTCTTGATCGTGGGGCTTGGCGGAATGGATCCGCTGACGGCAACCAGCTCGTAGATGGTGTTCTGGCTCCTGTCGGTTACGAAGAGGTCGCCGGCGGAGTCAAAGGCGATGCCGCTCGGCTCTACGAACTTGCCTTGGGCAACTGCCACCGGCTTGCTGTTGGGCGGGACGACTCCATTGACCGCGGTGTACTCGAGAAGCTCCTGGCTTGTCGGATTGGGGATCCAGACATCTCCCTGAGCATCGATTGCAATAGGTTCCGTGTCGGCTGAAGTTCCGATCGGCTGCAGCGCGCCCATGAAAAGGGCCGACTGCGCGTGAACGGCGAGCGCCGCGCCGAGACCGAGAAGCACCAGCAGCGCGGCTAGCGGCCTCCGCCCAACACGGCGATGCGAATGGAAAGCGGCTGCGAGCGAGAACAGCGAATGCACCGCGTTTGTTCCGGCTGAACTTCCCAAGACACTTTGAAACCTTGTCGGCGGCATGCGATCGTCTCCTGAGGGGAAATTGGCGATTCTCGAAAAACCGAATAGCGCGGCGCGAAATGCAGAGATAGACTTCTTCATTCTTGAAAACCGTGATGCGCGGCCAGGCCGCTGCGATCGGGGAAGAATATGCGCTGAAATCATTTGGATTCTCCTGGGCCGATCTGGGGTAAAGAGGACGGGCCTCGCAAGGACTCAGAACAGATCAGAAGAACGCCCGGTGCCGGCTCGATGTAGTGGACGCGCTTCTCCTCAACCCAGCGGTAAATCATCCGAGCCGTGATTCCCGCGGCTTCCGCTGCCAGGTCTGCAGGAAGCATCTGGACCTCCCGGCCGCAATGGGGACAATGCGCGCGCGAGCCTTGCCCGGCATGGCTCTTGACCGAGAGGAACTCCCTTTCCACGGTGATCTCGTAGCGCCGCGCCACGTCACCGGCATGGGTCTCTTTCCCGGGAACACCATCTTCGGATTCGTTGCGAGACTTCTTCGGCATCGTGTAAACTCTGGGCAAGTCCGCCAGGACCAGTGTTAGCCCAGAGCAGTTTCCCGCGTCTTTTATTCGCCCTAATCGGTATTAATTTGTATGAATGCCAAAGGGGATTTTCTCTATGAATGACACTGGCCTCGAGGTGTATCGCTTCGGGAGATTCCTCTTAAACCCCTCAAAATACGCTCTTTATCTCGCCAATAGCGAGGTTCCGCTGGCCCCAAAGTCCTTTGAGGTGCTGCTCTTTCTGGCCAGGAACTCAGGGCGTCCGGTGACCAAGGAGGAGGTATTCAAGGCCGTCTGGCCTGACTCCTTCGTTGAAGAAGCCAACCTGGCGCAGCATATTTTTCGCCTGAGGAAGATCCTTGAGTCCGAGCCGGGGACTGGCAACCTGATCCGGACGCTTCCCGGACGGGGCTATCTGTTCACCGCCGAGGTCAGTCGCGAAATCGCACCCACTGCATCTGCCTATGAAACGGACGCGGAGTTCTCGCGCGCGACCGTAGCCGCGGCGGCGGCGAACGGAATTGCGGTGGAGCGGTGGCGGGAACGCACCCACGTGATTGTGGAAGAGATGGCTCCGAAACCGGTGGCCGCTCCAGCGCGAGCAGCAGGCCGGGTCGGCCGACGCGGTGCGGCCGCGATTGCGGCGTTGCTGGCAGTTGTGGCGCTGGCAGGGTGGGCCGCATGGCGATTTCATGTGCGGTCGACGCCAAGAGAATATCGCCAGATTGTCCTTGCCGACTTTACCAATACCACCGGCGACACCACCTTCGACCAGACTCTCAAGCGAGCGCTGGAGATTGATCTGGACCAGTCACCCTATATGGATGTGCTGAGCGAGCGGGATGAAGTGAATACGTTGCTGCTGATGGGGCGTCCGAGTGACACGCCGATCAGCGCTGATGTCGCGACCGAGATTTGCGAGCGCACCAATCGCGAGGTGTTACTGACGGGCGCCATTTCCACGCTGGGAAGCCGGTACTTGTTGACTCTCACCGGGTCCGATTGCAATTCCGGAAAGCGCCTGGCAGTTGCCAAGGCCGAGGCCAAAAGCAGGGAGGGCATTCTGGAGGCTCTGGATTCGCTTGCGGAACAGGTTCGCAAGCAATTGAACGAATCCGCGCAATCGCTGAAGGATCACGAAATCCCTCTCCGCGTCGTCACCACGTCCTCGCTCGAGGCTCTAAAGGCGTACTCCTATGGAAAATATCTACAATCGCAGCACAAGGGGCTGTCGGAGAGAATTGCCGCTTACCAGAGGGCTATTGAGTTGGACCCGCAGTTTGCCATGGCATACCGTGAACTTGGAATGGAGAACAATAACGTCAATCAATTCGCTCTGGCGTCGCTGTACTACAAAAAAGCCTTCGACCTCAGCGACCATCTCAGCACGTTGGAGCAGTTTATTATTCGTGCGAACTATTATGGCTACGGCCGGCGGGACCTGGCACAGGGAATCAAGGAATTTCAGCTCATGCAATCGGTCTATCCGCAGGAAGCGATGGCCCCAATCAATATCATGGACGAATACACCCACCTGGGTCAGTACGCCGCTTCCATCGCAATCGGGGAGCAGGCCGTGAAACGCTTCCCGACTGAACCTGAGATCTATTCGAACCTGTCGGAGGCCTACAAGGCGACCAATCGGTTCGATGATTCGCTGAGAGCCGCGCGCATGGCTGCGCAAGTGAATGGCGGCGATGCAGTCCTTCATCTCGCTCTTTTTGAGATTGCCTTTGCCCGGCAGGACCCGGCTTCTCTGGCTCGCGAAAGCCAATGGTTCGACGCCGCAGAAGACAGCGAGAATGTTTGGTACTATCCTTCATTTCGCGGGTCGGCAGCCGCGGCCCTGGGAAAGTACCGTGATGCAGAGAAACTCTTCCAGAAGGCCATTGAAGCGGCGCAACAGGCAAACCTCCCGGAGACCGCGGACAGAATTCGTATCGATCAGGCTTTGGCCGAGCGAGTTCTCGGCTTCCCTGCGCAAGCTCGCGCCACTCTTCGCCGGGTGAGCACCTCCAATGTCGACGAGGCCGGGGTGGCTGCGGCGTGGGCCGAACTCGGCGATACGGGGCCCGCTCAACGCTTTCTCTCTGCGCACAAAGGACCGTCTCCTGACACTTTGCTGACCTATGAGTTCGTCCCGCGAATTCAAGCAACTCTCGCCCTCCAGCACCAAAAGCCTCTGGAGGCGATTGCCGCGCTTGAAATCAGCCTGCCCTATGAGATGCGGAATTACATGGTTCCCGCCCTGAGGGGCGAAGCCTATCTTCAGGCACGGCAGCCGGAACTGGCAGTGAACGAGTTCAGGAAGATTCTTGACAATCCGGGGATCGATTGCACCTCGGTCCTTTATCCCTTGGCTTATTTGGGCGCGGCTCGCGCCTATGCCATGGAGAATAAGAAGGTTGAGAGCCGCCATGAGTATGAGGCGTTCTTTAATCGCTGGAAGGATGCAGATGCTGACCTGCCAATCCTGAAGCAGGCAAAGCAGGAGTTTGCGCAGCTCAATGCCCGATAAGATGCGGATTGCAGGTGGTCAGGCTTCGTTGGCCTTCGCTTGGGTGAAGCCATTCGGAAGTCACCTCTATCGGCGAAGACACAATCGGATGAAGGGATGCCCAAACCTCGGGTTTGAAGACCTCACGTGATCGCCAATCCGCTGAGTTTGACCCAACCGCTTCAGGGCTCTTAGCGAACCTAATGGCGGTGGCCTCCAATTACCAAATCGAAATCACCTTCCCAATAACGAATGCCAGGCCGGCCGCATCTCTCAAATCCGTCCTCATTGCAATGAAGGATCACTAGTATGGATTTGCGATTCCAATTTTCGGTGAATCCACTCCAACTGCCTTCTCCTTTTATCGAGAGCGGGCTTGCTTACCGGCGGGTTTCTTCATTCAGTAGGCCGAGTATCGCACCCATCGGAGTCACGCGGAACCCGAAGAAATGGAACGCTCTTTGGATTTCAACAACCATGAGACAGGCAGGCCATAAGGAGTCTCCGCGATGCTCGCCAGTTTGGATGTGCGTCTGCTTCTTTTCCTCAATCGTATTGTTGCCAGCAGCCCGGCAGTCGCCATCGCATTTTTGAGAATGGCAGACAATACGATCTTGCGCGGATTTCCTGCCTTCTTTTTGCTCGTTGCGTTGTGGTTCTCCACCGAGTGCAGGAAGCGGCGTGCCCGAATACTGGCCGGGCTCTTTGTGGCATGTGTTGCAGTGGTGCTGTCGGTCTGGTTACAGCATCACTTTCCCACGCATATCCGCCCATGCGTGAATCCATCACTCCATCTGAAGGCCGTGGATGAGCTCCCTATCGATGCCATACCTTCAGCCACCGGGAAGGTCATTTACTCGTTTCCGAGTGATACCGCCACGTTGTATTTTGCCTTGGCTGCCATCATTTTTCTTGAGAGCCGAATGGCTGGGAGCATCGCTTTCTTGTGGTCTGCGATTACCGTCGGCGTGGCCCGCGTGGGAGTGGGCTGGCACTATCCAAGTGACGTTGCGGGCGGACTCCTGCTGGGAATCTTATCCGTCTATCTGTTTACCAGGATGCGGCCCGTCACCGATTTCTTCGAACAAAAGTTGCGACGGTGCGAGGGGCGCATGTACATTGTGCATGCGCTCTTGTTCGTTTTTCTTGCCGACGCGTTCTCCCTTTTCGCCGGCATGCGCGCGATCATTCTTGGATTGAGGGCGGTGGTATCTGGTACTTGATGAAACAGCGAATGGAACGTGCCAGAGCTTGCATTGTCTCCTGAAGGTACGTCCGCCGGATGCAGACAGATCGTTTGATGCGCCAGTCAGTGAGCCGCCCGCTCCAGGAACATGAGAATTGCCGCGCATTCGCTTCAAATCCCTACGTTGTTGATGCTGCCGAGCGGCTTTTTCCCTAGAGCTTGTTTCATAAATGGTCTCGTGAATGGGCACGACTTCAGTCGCGCCGAAAAGGGCAGGAGAATTGAGGGGCTTTAGCCCCTGAGGGATTCGGGCTGGCCAGTCAGACCATTTATGAAACATGCTGTAAGAAAACGCAAAATGCGGGAATTCAGCTCGGCAATACATGAATCGACATCGATCTAGCGAGGGCGCGCAAAGCGGTGAAGCCAGAACCCATTCCAGGCATATTGTACCCACCATCGCGTGGCGCGTAGCCGCGGAAGCTTTGAGGCCTCGCGGTAGATTCTCCATGTCTCCATCGCTGCCTTCAGCTTGTTCCCCGACCGGCTTCGCGGCGACAACCGATAGCGCCCCAAGTCTGCCGCAAGACGATGCCCAATGTGGCCACCGTTGACGAGGCTTAGCCATGCGCAAAAATCTTCGTGAAGATATGGACACTCGACGGGAAAACGGAAATCCCCGATTCCTTCGCGATCCAGGACGATGGTGAGGCAGCCCAGGCCTCGCCGCGTATGCAGTTTTTCAAGGTCAAGCACCTCGGGTGCCGTGATCAGGGGGCCGATCAGCGCTCCGTCGCTCGATAGATGCCGGTAATCGTGATAGATGAAGCTGTAACTGTTCGCCCTCATCCAAGCCACCGAGCGGGCAAGTTTTTCCGGCAGCCACAGATCGTCGGCGTCGAGGAAGGCGAGGAAGCGGCCTGTCGCGGATGCCATGGCAACATTGCGGGCAAGGGAGGGCCCTCCATTGGAGGGTGTGCGGAGCAGGCGAATGCGCGCATCCTTCATGGCCGCGGCTCGTATCAGGGCGGGAGAGTTGTCGGTCGAGCCATCGTCGACCAGCAGATGTTCCCAGTCCTCCAGGGTTTGTGCGCGCACAGAGGCGAGCATCTCCGGAAGCCATTGAGCGGCGTTATAAACCGGCGTGATGACGGAAACCAGCGCCATGCGTGTGCGATTCAGGGTTAATGCTGCGCTTCTGCCAAACTCTCGCCAGGCTGCGCGGGTACCGCCCTGGAGCGCCGCCGGGCAAACAGAAACTTGCGGAACTGCCGCAACGATTTCAGCGTTCGCTTCCGCTCTTCGCCGTGCGCCACGCTCTGCCAGAACTTGCGGAGCAAATAGCCGGGCCGAAGGTAAAACTGCCTCCGCGCGTTGTCGCAGAACTCGACAATGTTATCGGCAGATAGCCCGGGGAGATTAAGGACGCATTCGTGGAGTCCCTCCTGCGTCAGCCACTTCGAGTAGTCGAGCGTGCGCAGGTAGCCATTTCCCTGCGCCCATGCAAAGGCCTCTGTCCCCGGATATGGGATCAGCGGGAAAAACTGCGCCGTGTCGGGGTTGTTGAGGATCGCAAAATCGACGGTCTTCTTCAGCGTGGCCCGGGTCTCGCCCTTGTTGCCCACCATAAAGCAGCCATGCACCAGCAAGCCTGCCTGCCGGGCCTCTGTTACATAGCGGCGCGACTGCTCCAGCGTGATGCCTTTCCTGATGCCGTTCAAAATCTGTTGGTCTCCCGATTCAAAGCCGGGAATCGTCAGCCGGCATCCGGCCTGCTTCATCATCTTCATCGTCTCGCCATCCAGGTTGACGCGGGTATTGGCCCACCAGTGCAGCTGCTTGTTCAGCCCGCGCTCAATCAGCAGCCGGCAGATCTCGCGCACGCGCGCCGGGTTGGCCGTAAACGTATCGTCCTCAATCCCCACTGACTTTACCTGCGGCAGTTCGCGCGCAATGTACTCGAATTCGTCCACCACATTCTGCGCGCTCCGCAGGCGGTACTTGTGACCGTGAAAGGTCTGAGGATAGACACAGAAAAAGCAATGCGACGGGCAGCCGCGGCCGGTCATGATCATCGCCATGGGATACTCGCCGGCGGAGAAAAAGTAGTTCTCGATGCGAAGGTGCTTCTTATAGACCTGGGCTACAAACGGAAACGCGTCGAGGTCCTCGATAAAATGGCGTTCGTGCGTCGAGACCACGGCGCCGTTTCTGCGGCAGCAAATACCTGCAACGCCGCGCACATCCCGGCCCGCTTCGATCGCATCCGCCAGTTCCAGCACTGTCTGGTCGTATTCCCGCAGGGCAATGCAATCGATGCGCTCATCGATCGCCATCACTTCTTCGGGCAGTGCGGACGGATGCGTGCCCACCAGGCACAACAGCGGAGAGCACTTCGTCAACTTGAAGCGCACCGCGGAGCGCACATCTTCCAGGATGCTCGGGGTGCTGGTATCGACCACGACGAGTTGGGGATTGAAGGTCTCAATGCGCGCCACCGTCGCCTCGATGTCCAGCCGCTCGGCGCAGCTGTCCACCAGCAAAACCTCGTGCCCGTGCTTTTCCAGATAGCCGCAGGCATAAGCCAGCCATATGGGGAAGTAGAGGGTTCCGCTCTTTGTGATTGCAGGACTCCGCGAAGCGCGGGAAAACCTTCCGTGCTCCATCTTGAACGGGGGATTGACGAACGCTACACGCATGGCAACCTGTCCTCTCTGGTTTCGGCGAAGATTTCAGCCAGCCTGCCGCGATTGGCGCTGTAGAGAAACGTCTTCCTGAAAGTCGCGCGCGCGCCCGCGACATAAACAGGCAGGTTGGCCCGGATCTTCTCCGCGGTTTGCAGCGCAGTTTGCAGGCGGCAGCGGCATTCGACAAGCTCCCCGTTCATGCCCGGTTCAACGAACTCGGGAAAACTGCCCATCCTCGCGGCCATCACCGGCGTACCCGTCATGAAGGCGCGGACAAGAGCTCCGCTCTGCGTCGAACAGGTGTAGATATTCCAAACGCAGAAGCTTCGCGCGCAAAAGGAATTCATTTCCTCGTTTGACAGCATCTTCCCGTGCTGAATCAGGATTCGGCCTTGGGCCGCGTAGCGAGCGAGTTCAGGATCGCGAGCCAGAATCGCGCTCATGTCGGACCGGGTGGCAATCGCGAACTGGATACTGCTCCCGGTCCGGATGGCGTATTTCGCGAAGGCACAGAAGCCCTCGAAATCGTGGGCCTTCAAGGCCAGCCCCAGAAATGAGAAGTACGGTCTTCCTCTCGGTTTCAGATCCGATTCCCCGTTGTTGTATTCGTCTTCAAACAGCAGGGGAAAGGTATGCACGTTGGAGTTATAGCGCGCGAAGTGGTGTTCGTAGAGTGCGCGCGCGTAACCCGAGGGCACCAGCACCGCCGAGCACTCGCGCAACATGGCAATCGAGCAGAACCTGGCCGCAATGAGCTTGAGAATCTCCTGCCATCCCTCCTTGAGGCGCATCGAAACGGGCACCGGCTCGTGAAAAACATACAGCACCGTAATGCCCCGCGCGCGCATCTGCCTCGCAACCCCGGCGTTGGCCATTGCGGCGTTATAGAAGATGGCGGTGTCAAACTCCATGCCATCGGGATCGGCACGGTACGCGGCCGCGGAGACCGTTGGAGCGATCGAGGAGAAATCGGCAAAGTCCAGATACTTCCGGTCGAGGAGATAGCAGACCGCTAATTCCATTGAGGCGAGCAGTTTGCCGTAGGCCATCAGATGCGAGACATGGCCCGGTGAAAAATGCAGGGAGACAACCGCAATCCTCTTCGTTGCTCCCGTGGAAAGCCGGCGGCCAGGTTCATGCATGTTCTTCTCCTCCTGTTGCGGATGCGCGGCAGGGCTTCGAGGCCCAGATCACAGACTCAAAGCCGTAGAGACTCCAGGTGCATCCAGCGAATCCGTTTCTGCGCATCGCGGCGGAGACGGGTTCGAAGAGCAGCCCCAGCACGGCGAGCAGCAGCGGCCGGTATCGGGCGGCGCTGAAATCGATGCGCATGCCGGCCCGGCGGAGCGTCCTCAGAGTAGATTCCCAATCGGGCGTCGCACGGTGCGTGGGATCGTCGAAGAAGTTCAGGTTCCCCTTGCGATGCGGAAAGCGCACGCTCTGTTCACAGGGGAAGGAGAGGTAGATCCGCCCTCCCGGCCGGATTGCGGCTAGCATCGCCTCCATCACGCGATCGGGAGCAAAGCAATGTTCCAGGTTGTGCGAGGAGATGACGGCGTCCAGCTGACCTTGATAGCGCTCGATGGCGGCCGCGAATCCGGCGGGCTCGACCAGCAGAAATTCGTCCGCGTAGTCGGAGGCGGGCTCATTCTGCCTGTAATGGCCGATGTCCAGGCCGATATAACCGCAGTCCGGACGCAGCAGCTTGAAGCGTGCTGGTGAGTTGTTGCCGCAGCCCACGTCGAGAACTCGGGCTTGAGGCATGAGGCGCGCGATGAATGCGTATTTGCCGCGCGTCTTGACCGCCTGATTGATTCGATTCCGAATGCTTGTGAGCAAGGTTTTCATCTCCGGTTGCACCGGCTACCAGATCAGCAGCACGGCTACGGTTGGGTAGGTCCAGGTGACGAATCCGAAAATGCAGATGGCGAGCGCGCTGAGTTTAAAAAGCGTTTCCCTCTTGTGGAGGCTCACCGCCATGGCCACATAGAGAAATGCGACCGCGTAGGAAAAATAAAGAAACCTCAGGCCGATGACCGGCGCATCGATCAGCAGAAGCAGGCCCGCGGTGGGCAAAAGTAATCCGACAGCCGAACGCTGAATTCTTGCTGCGCCGTCCGCGGCGCCGGCTGTCCGCCCGCCAATCAGGTATCCAATCAGCAGCATTGCGTAGACGGTCGGTATCTTGATCTCCAGCTGGACGCGCATCAGGTCCGCTCCATCGCTCGAGAAGTAATCTGAAGACGAACCGAGGAGATAGGGCGCAAAGTGGGCGGCGGTGCAGAAGGCAAGGAATGAGGCCGACGAGATGAGGAGATACCTGCGCCGGCCGAGTGCGAGAAGGTTAGGCAGCAGCGCGATGGCGGAGGCGTGGAGCAAAGGAAGGGAGAAGATGCTCAGCCGGTGGCGGGACTTGCCCTCCCTGGCAACCGAGATGCCGACCAACATGGCAAGAAAGATCAGCACGCATAACCCCTGCCTGAAAAAATTGGCCAGCAGCAGAAGGCCCGAGTTGACAAAGATCATCCATCCCGCCATCAGGTAGAAAACTCCCGGGTATTCCCGGAGCCGCCTGAAGAGCAGATAGAGGGCCGGAATGTAGAGCAGGTGCAGGAACATGAAGCAGCTGCGCAAGTCGAAAATGGAACCGGTGATGGGATGCAGCAGCGAGAACAGAACATAGTCGATGCCTCCACCGATCAGCGAGGAGACGTCGGAAGAGTAAGAAAGGATGAAGGCGTACAGGATCGGATCGGCCGCCCGAGACATGGTCTGGATATCGCGGAGGCCAAGCACTACGCAGAAAACCACGAGCAGGACGAGGGCCAGCCAATCGCGCCGGGCTCTGGCAAAAAGCAGGATGCCCAGATAGCCGGCAGAGAACGCCAGATGGGGCAGAAGGGCGTGTGCCTGGATCTCAAAGTCCATAGGAGCCGATCTGTCCGATCTCTTCAACCGATGCCGGCCCGGTCAAGGGAGTTCTGGCACCGCGGACCCTGCAGCTGTCGATGCGAAAACGATGAAAGATGGCGGCGGCCCATGCCAACCCGATCACTCCGGTGACTACGAAGTAGTCGGCTGCAATGGCCAGCGAACCCCAGCGACGCACCGCGAGAAGGGCCAGTGCAGTGGTGAGCGCCGCCGTGCCGAGGGATTGCGCCAGGTAGGGCTCGCGCTTGAACGAGCGCAAATAGACTGCCAGGCCCTGAGCCACAAAGCTGCTCACCGATGCGGCCGCCAGCAGCACAAAGATGCCGGCCGGCTCCATGCGTACGGCAATTCCGGGCAGGAGGCTTTCGATTGCGGCCACGCCGATCAGGCAGGCGGCGGCAACTGCCGTGGCCAGCGCGAGCGACTGCTTCAGAGCGCGGAAGAACATCGCATCGAGTTCGCCAATCCGGCCCAGCGTGACGAGACGGCCAAACGGCCCGGCCTTGGGAGTGATCCAGCAGAGAGCCAGAAACGGAATATACGTGACGATGCTCAACGAAAGCCCCATGCGGCCTGCCTCAAGCGGGCCGCGAAAGGCGAAGAGAACCAGGGTGAATACTTGCAGCGTGAAATAAGAGGTCAGCCAGCTCACGGCAATTTTCCATTGGAATGGCCACACCTCCATTTGCCACGAGACGGCATTGTCGCCTGCGGGATGGCGCATCAGGCCCATGAGCAGCCTGCGCTCGGAAAACATCAGCGCGCCACCCACGGCAACGACGCCGAAGTTGACGGCCGCCGGCGCGTACAGGCTATGCCCGCTGGCGATTGTCCCCCACGACATCGCCAGCGAGGCCAGCGCCTGAACCATGCGCGCCTTGGCCACCTGGCGCACATGGTTCGCGCCTTCCATGAATGAATAGAGCGGCGTGAGCAGAAAGCTCATGGCTACGGCAGCCACCGCCGCCGCCCAGGGTCCATGCCAGGCAACGTGCGCGGCGCCCGGCGCCTCCTGCTGCCTGAAGAACGCAATGCCCAGCGGCAGCAGAATCGCGGCCAGCCCGGCGGCCGCGGCCACATACCAGCGCGCCGTCAGTTGCAGCACCGAGGCCAGGCGTGCGTGCGCAGCCGCATCGCCCTCGATTTGCCCGCTGGGATAGAGCCTGAGATGCGCCGACTCATGCGCGGCCAGTTGCAGGATCACGAATGAGAAGCCCAGCTCGAAGATCATCTGCAGCGCGACCAGGCTGAGCAGCGTGTAATAGTAGCCCTGCTCGAGAGGGCTGAAGAAATGCAGAATCAGCAGCACAGTCCCCGTGCTGCTCAGGATATTGAGCAGGCGCGCCGCCAGCGTGTAAACCACCGCGCCGTCGAGGCCAAGCCACCGCTCGAGCCATGAACGCAGGGTCACGACCGCACTCCGCCGAGGATCTGTTCCAGCGCGTCGATCCAAGAGCTGGAGCGATCGCGAGAGCTGCGCATTCTGGCGATCAGGTCTGCAAGTTGTGCGGCGCCTACCGACAGTGGAAGCATTGCCAGCAACCCGCCCAGCAGAACCCAGAACCGGTAAAGGGAAGGCTTATCCGGCGGCACGGCCGGCTCCACCACCTGAATCAGGGCCCCCTGGCGCGCTTCGTCCACGCGCGCGCCCTCGTATTGCCGCATGAGCAGATCCAGAATCGTTTCCCGGTACTTCACCTCGCGCAGCGCGTTCTCGTACTCCGCCGCGGCCTCGGTCATCTTGCCTTTGGGCGCAATCAGGTCTCCCGTCTTGCGGTCGGCATCCGCGTCCATCGCCGCCAACTGGGCTTCCATGCCCGAGGCTTCTTCCTGGGCTCGCTTCAGATCGGGATTGCCATCGGCTGCAAACTGGCGCATGGATTTGATCTCGATCTGCTTGGCTGCCAACTCGCCTCGTAACTCGCCCGCCGAGGCAATCAGGCCCCGGTCCTGACCTTCAATATCGATGACGCCGGTGCGCTCCTCGGTCTGCTTCATCGCCGCTTCGGCATGAGCCAGTTCGTCGCGGGCTCCGGCCAGTTGCTGTTCGTAGAACAGCCTGCGCTGCGCGGCTTCGGTAATGGCCAGGGTTGCCGTAAAACGCCGGTACTCCTCCACCCACGCGTTGGCCATCTCGGCGGCGCGCCGCGGGTCATGGTCGGTTACCTCCAGGCGGATCAGCCCATCCTTGAGCCCGCTGTCGACCCGGGTTTCTCTCTCCCAACGCCTGCGCGCGCTGGAAACGTGCCGCTTCCCGTAGAGCGCCTGCAGGTTGAATCGTGCCACGATGGCGTCTTCCACAATGCGGCTCTTCAGCAAAGCCACCTGCTGGTCGTTGGGGTTCTTGATGCTCAGTGCGCTGGCTCCGGCCGCCGCGATGCTGCTCAACTGCGCCATCATCGCGGCCCCCGCGGATGCGCTCTGCTGCGGCGGCAACAGGACCGCGGTCGCGGTGTATCGATTCGGCATCAGAAGCGCAAACGCCAAGGCCAGCGTGACCATGGCGCCCGCGACGATAAGGACCACCTTCTTTTGTCGCGCCGCCACGCGCAGCCACTGCAAATGGGAGCAACGGGCGCGAGCGGATTCCACATCCGCGGGTGTGCATGTTTGTGTTGCCATCTTGCTCTCTTGCGATCGAATTCGAGCTGATGCCGCGGTTGCCCACGGTCGTTGCGTTGATGGAGGGGCTCTGCGGACAGACGAGGTGGAGCATTTCGGTGTCCTGGCCCCTGGCGCAAATGATGAGCTTTTTCTGAGAAACGGAGCTGCACAGTGCGCCGGAGAGTGCATGTCAAAAAGTGCGCACGCCTCTGCCGGGGCGCCGGCTGCCATGAACCGCGGCCGGCGCAGCGACGCAAAAGCAATGGATTGTTTGCAGGCAAACTTCGGAGAATCACCGTGATCCTGGTACCTCTCTCGCCGCCGAAGCGACTCCATCGTCCGTTTCCTGGTCCGATCGAATGGATCGGCAATGTTCGCCAGACTGGCGGGCGCGCGAGATTCCTGTGGCTCGCGGTTGCTCTTGGCGGCGTTCTCCTTCCGTCCCAGCTTGGTGCGCAATGTCCAGGGGGCGCCGATCCCGATGCCCTTGGCTGTGCGGTCCCTCCCGTCAAGTCATCCGACTTGCTGGGATCGCCCGCCGCGGTCACGATTCAGCAGCCCTCGGGTCTGGCATCGCCCAATCCGGACAACTCCACCCCGGCCTCGGCGGTGGACAGTCTTTCAGCGGGGGCCAGCCACGCCGAGCCAGGCTTGGACAGACCGCGAAATTCCCAAACCGGCGCCCCTCCTGCGTTGCCGCCGCAGCCCCTCAACGAGTTTCAACGCTTTGTCTCCGCCACCACAGGGCAGACCCTCGTCATTTTCGGCGCCGACCTCTTTAACGCGATGCCGGTTTCTTTTGGTCCCCTGGATCACGGACCGGCGCCTGCCGAGATGATCGTCGGCGCAGACGACGAATTGCGCATCCGCATATGGGGCCAGGTCAACTTCAGCGCCGATCTTCGCGTCAGCCGTGAAGGTGAGATTTACATCCCGAAAATCGGCGCGGTGCATCTTGCCGGTCTGCCTTTTTCTGAGGTTTCCGCCCATCTGCGCGAAGCCGTGGACCGCGTCTATCGCAACTATGAGCTGAGCGTCGATATGGGCGAGATTCATTCCATTCAGATCTACATCGCCGGCCGCGCTCGGCGGCCCGGCGAGTACACGGTCAGCGCGCTCAGCACTCTCGTCGATGCCGTCTTCTCGAGCGGCGGACCCTCGCCTGCGGGCTCTATGCGCCATATCCTGCTCAAGCGCGCGGGCAAGGTGGTCGCGGACTTCGATCTCTATGCGCTGCTTGTCTCCGGCGACAAAACCGGCGATATGCAGCTCGCGGCCGGGGACGTGCTCTTCATTCCTCCCGCCGGCCCGCAGGTGGCTCTCCTGGGTAGTGTGCGGCAATCGGCCATCTTCGAATTGCGCGGGGCTGAGTCCGTGGGCAATCTGGTCGACACGGCCGGGGGCATGACCGCCCTTGCCACGGATGCTCATCTCTCGCTGGAGCGCATCCAGAACCGTCACCGCACCGCATTTGAGTTAGCGGCCGACTCCGAAGGCCTGGCCACGTTGCTGGTTGACGGCGACATCGTGCGCATCGACCCGATTCTCCCCGACGATCGTCAGACCGTCACCCTGCGCGGAGCGGTAGCCAATCCCGGCCGTTTTCGCTGGCACGAAGGCATGCGCCTGAGCGAGTTGATGCCCGAACGGGACGCTCTGGTGAAACGCAATTACTGGTGGCATCGCGCCCAGCTTGGCCTTCCCGCTCCCGAGTTCACCTCGCTTGCCGCTTCAGGCTCCGGGATCCCGCAGGCCACGTCGGTGGTCGCGGCTTCAACCTCTGCAAGCTCCCAAACCACTCCGATTTCAGTCGGCGATGCGTCCGCCGAAACCAACTGGAACAGTGCCGTCGTCGAGCGTCTCGACCCGGCCACCATGACCACCAAACTTCTCTCATTTGGCTTGGGCAGGCTGGTGCTGGAGCACGATGCCTCTCAGGATCTGACTTTGATGCCCGGCGATGTGGTCACCATCTTTTCCCAGGCAGACATCCAGATACCCATCCGCGAGCAGACCAAATATGTGACATTGCAAGGCGAATTCGTGCATCCGGGTGTGTACAGCGCTGGGCCTGGAGAGACATTGCGCTCGGTGGTGGCCCGGGCTGGGGGAGTGACGCCGCAGGCCTATCTGTACGCGGCCTCGTTTACGCGCCGCAGCACACAGGCCCTGGAACAAAAGCAACTCGATGACTTTGCTGACCAGTTGGAGCACCAGTTGCTGCGCCATTCAGCTGCGCCGGGGGTCGGTGGGGGCAGCGCCCCCGGTCAGCAGATCGCGGAGCTCAATCGGGAGCTGATCGCCCGTCTTCGCAGCGCACGCGCCACAGGCCGAATCGTGCTCAATATGAAGAGCGATCGTGCCGGTAATTACGAGCTTCCGGACATGCACCTCGAGGACGGAGATGAAATTGTTGTTTCCTTCACCCCCGAAACCATAGGAGTGGAGGGCGCGGTTTACAACCCGCATGCATTTCTATTCGAGAGCGATGCCACGGTCGGCAAGTATTTACGCTTGGCCGGAGGTACGAACCGGGATGCGGATCGCAAACGAATCCTTGTATTGCGAGCGGATGGCACGGTCATCAGCCGCGATTCGAATCCTTCGCTCCTGGCACGTGGGTTTGACAGCCTGACCCTCCATCCGGGCGACAGCATTCTGGTCCCTGAGAAAAACCTCAAGCTCTCCCCAATGAACCTGGCCTTGTTGTGGACACAGGCACTGTCTCAGTCTTCGATGAGCGCGATTGAGACGAATGCTCTCGCTCATTAGCCGCCAAGGCCGCGACTTTTGGAACCGCACGTCGACACCGCGCACATGCACGGGAAGGGCTGGACACACGTTGGGACACGACCTCCACGCCACCGGTTTTTGCGAGCTCAGTTCTCTCTCTGGTTCATGTCCTTCAAGCGACTGCGCCAACGCCTCCCCATCCTTCGCGGCGTGCATCGCAAGACCGCCGGCAAGCCAGTGGGCGCTTTCGCGACCACGGCGGCTGCTCGACATTGCTGTCTCGCTCATCGTCCTTTTGTTGGCGGCGGTACCCATGCTTCTTCTCGCCATTTGCATTCGGCTTACATCAAAAGGAAACGCATTTTTTTCCCAGGATCGCGTAGGCGCAGGAGGCCGCCTCTTCAAGGTGTACAAGCTTCGCAGCATGGCGCACACCGCCAGCGATAAGACCGGTCCGAGCCTGACCAAACTCGGCGACGAACGGATCACCTCCGTAGGCCGGTTCATGCGCAAGTTGAAGCTCGACGAATTACCTCAGTTTTTCAACGTGCTGCGCGGCGATATGAGCCTTGTGGGTCCTCGGCCCAAACTCCCGCAATATGCGGCGCTTTTCAATATGCCCTACCGTCCTGGCATCACAGGCCCCGCCACGCTCGCCTTCCACTGCGAAGAGGATATCCTGCGCAACGTGGCGGCAAGCGAATTGGACCGCTTTTATGCGCGCGAGATCAAACCCGTGAAAGCGCGGTTGGACGCGTGCTACATGTGCCAGGCCACCCCAGTCTCAGACGCCCGTATCGTGGGAGCCACTGCGCTTGGCTGCCTGCATCTCGATCCCGCAATCTTTCGTCTGCCCGCGGCTTTGCTCCAGACGCGAACAACGATAAGCAACGCAGTGCCACTCAAAAGTACATCCCGCACGGCTTGAGAAACCGGCGGGCCACTGGCCCAGTGATTTGAAAGTTGTTGATGTCTGGTGCCGGGAGGGGGGTCGGATTGCCTGTTGGTATTGATTCTAAATAAGTTATTGAAAATACTAGACGCTCAAATCGGTCAAAACGCAGCATACGCGGTTCCTGAGTACACCACAAGTACACGGAATTTGAGGCGTGGGCTGTGTATCCCGCCGTTCAGATCCATCACGGTTCGCAGGTGATCCTTATCACCGCGAAATCCACCCATCGTAGTAAGCTGAGAGCATGTTGCAAGGTGTCTTCCAGCGCGCGGCAGTGGCCATCCTATTGATAGGCACTCTGGCTGCACCCGCCGAGATCTGCATGCAACAGACGCACAAGGCCGGGCACGTGTGTTGCGCTCGCATGTCCAGGTGCAACTCGATCGCCCAGGGCGACTGCTGCGCTGTGCGGCCAACTCTGCCGGCCGTTGTGGTTGCGCCTGCTCTTTCCGGTTCCCCCACCTTGTCTGCTGCGCAAGAGTTTGTCTCGTCGAAAGAATTCTCTTCGCCGCGTGAACTTACTGTCTCGGCAGTCATTCCTCCGCAGTCTCCGCCCACAGGCGCGTCCATCCTTCGCATCTAGCTCTTCCTAATCACCGTGGCTTTTCGGGGTGTGCATCTCTGCGCCCTGAATCATCTCTCTTGCCTGTTTCCACGGAGTTGAAGAGTGAAATCCAATTTTGTTGTTCCCCCGCTTTTGCTGGCGGTGTCCCTTGTCTGTTTCGGGCAGGCCGAACCGCCCTCTGCGCCGACCGCAAGTTTGTCTCCGAATCCAACCGCCGCGCCGTTGTCGGTGGACGAAGCCGTGGCGGAAGCCCTCCAGTCCAATCCCGAGATTCGCGCGTCGGTGCGGCGCTTGTCCCTTGCTCAGCTCAAGACAACAACCGCACGCAGCCTCGACGATCCCATGTTCATGGTGCGCGACTGGGATACGCCGCTCCAAAAGCCATGGGATCTGAACCAGGCGCAGTTGATGTTCAGCATTCAGCAGACATTCCTGAGCAAAGAGAAGCGGGATGTCCGCTCGAAGGTCGCCGTCGAAGATGCGGATGCAGCGGCCAGCGATCTTGAATCGACGCGGCAAGAGGTAGCGGCCGAGGTTCGCAAGGCCTGCGCCGACTTGATGCGGAACGCGGACGAAAGGAAGTTGCTGGATCGCCAGTCGTCGCTGCTCAAAGAAGCGCTCTCTGTAACGCTCGTTCAATATACGACGGGCAAGGTTCCGCAGGCCGATGTGCTGCGGGCGCAAATGGCGATCACTCGCCTCGATGAGCAACTGATTGAACTGGACGAGGAGCGGGACACGGCGCGCGCAGGTTTGAACGTGTTGCTGGGCCGGCATCCCGATGAAGAATTGGAAATTGCCGGCAACTACGCGTTCGCTGGAAATTTGCCACCGATTGAGGAACTGGAGCGGCTGGCGATTCTGAACCGCCCCGAGCTTGCAGGACTGCGCACGCAGATTGCGAAATCGAAAAGCGAAGGTCAGGCCGCGCGTTTGGCCATGAAGCCCGACTTCACTGCGGCTCTCGGTTATATGGTGATGCCGGCCGGCTCCGCATCGCGCAACGCATACATGGCCGAGATGACCATGAATCTGCCCTGGCTGAATCGCGATCGCCATGACGGCGAGACAAAACAAGCCGATGCGGCAACAGAAGTAGCGCAAGCCGATCTTGAAGCGCGAACCTCTGCCGTGTTTCTTGAAGTGCGGCAGGCGCAGATTGCCACGCTTGCTGCCGAGAAACGCGTGAAGCTTTATCGCGACACCCTGCTGCCGCAGGCCGAGGCGGCCTTCAAAGCTTCCACGGCCGCGTATCAGAACAATCGCGCTGAGTTTCTGACGCTGATCGACTGCCAGAACCTTCTTCTCGACATTCAAGTTTCCTACTACAAGGCATCGTCGGCTACGGATGCAAACGTTGCGGAGCTGGAACGCGCCATCGGCGCGCAGATACCCGAGATAGCGGGCGCTGTGCCTGCCCAATCGAATACAGACTTTTCCTATACAGGTACTTTGAGCCCAAACCGACCCAGCACAGATTGGAGCAGCAAATGACAAGCAGAGAAAAGAAGTTGATCGCGCTCGGCGCGGGGGCCGGCACACTGATCGCCGTGTTGGCGCTGGTGCTGCTTAGCGCGTACGGAACACATTTCTTCGCGACCGCTTCCGCAGCTGCCGCTCCACAGCCCGCTTCATCCACGCAACCTGTTGCCGCTCCAACCTCTGCACAGGGCACGCAACCCGGCACAACAGTTGAACTGAGCCCGGCAGAGATTACCGCTGCCGGCGTGCAGATTGCCGAGGTGCGCACGGCATCGCTCAAGACGGAAATCGACGCCTTTGGCCGTGTGGAGCAGCCGGAGGCGCAACTCGCGGCCGTAAGTGCGCGCATCGGAGGCCGCGTGGACAAACTCTATGTGCAATACATGGGTGAGCGTGTGCGCAGCGGCCAGGCCGTAGCCGAAATCTACAGCCCTGATGTTGCAACGGCTGTGGAGGAATATCGCCTGGCCGAGCAAAACCGCAATGGTCTGCGCCAATCGGACGACGCCTTTGCGCGCGCGCAGGCCGATGCGCTGGTCACGGCCAGCCAGCACAAGCTGGAGCTTTGGGGCATTACAGAGAAACAAATCGACGCGCCCGGAAAAGATGGCATCCCGCATGTGACCATCTACGCCTATGCCTCGGGAACGGTTGTCGATCGCAAGGTGACGCAAGGGCAATATGTCAACGCGGGCGACACGCTCTTTACCGTAGCCGATCTCAGCCAGGTCTGGATCAAGGTCGATGTCTATGAGGAGCAGTTGCCTCAGATTCAGCAGGGACAGGAAGTTGAGATCACCGCGGAGTCGATGCCCAACGCAACCATCCACGGTCGTGTGGACTTTATTGAGCCCGCCGCCAACCCGCAGACGCGCACAGTTCCGGTGCATGTGCACGTGGCCAACCCTGGAATGCGTCTTTTGCCGGGCATGTTTGTCAGCGCAACGTTTGTGAGCCGCGCGGCACAGCCGTCCATCGTGATCCCGCGCTCTGCGGTGCTCGATACAGGAACGCGAAAGATCGTTTATCTCGCGAGATCCAACGGCGTCTTTGAGGCGCGCGAGGTCGAGGTGGGTGCGCCCTCTGACGATCTGTTCCCGGTTTCCAGCGGACTGGCGCTCGGCGACAAGGTGGTGCTCAACGGCAACTTCCTCATCGACTCGCAGGCGCACCTGAGCTCAGGCATGTCGGGACTCTACGGCGGTTCGAAAGAGTTTGACGCCGGATCGCAAAAGCAGAACCCTGCCGCAACAGCACCGGGGAATGGCGCCGCAACCAGCTCCGCGCAGATTGAATTTCACGCCGACGCCGACCCGCTGAAGGCAGGCGAGGACAATCCGTTCCACGTCACGCTGACCGATTCCAGCGGTAAGCCCATCGCCGATGCCAAGGTCACGGTCACGCTCATCATGCCCGCAATGCCCTCGATGGGCATGCCGGAGATGAAGAGCTCCTTTGATTTGCCGTGGGTGGCGGCGCGCCAGATGTACGTGGGCAAGGGGCAACCCGGGATGTCGGGAACCTGGACTGTCTTTGTCGAAGCGCGCAAGAACGGCAGCATCATCGCCTCAACCCACACTCACCTCAGCGCGAAGTAGGAGCCGGCAATGATCAATCGCATCATCGAATTCTCCATGAAAAATCGCTGGCTGATTTTGGCAGTCTATGCCGCGCTGGCTGTCTGGGGCTACTGGGCGCTGCTGCACACGCCCATCGACGCCATTCCCGATCTAAGCGAGAACCAGGTCATCGTCTTCACCGAGTGGCAGGGCCGCAGTCCGCAGGAAGTGGAAGACCAGATCACCTACCCGCTCACTGTAAACCTGCAAGGGCTGCCTCATGTGCGCACAGTTCGTTCCGCTTCGGCATTTGGCTTCTCCATGGTTAACGTCATTTTTGAAGATTCCGTCGACATTTATTTTGCCCGGACGCGCGTGCTGGAGCGGTTAAGTTTGGCAGGTAGCTTTCTGCCCGCGGGCGTAACTCCCATGATGGGCCCCGATGCAACCGGAGTGGGTCAGGTTTATTGGTACACAGTCGAAGGGCCCTACGACAGCGGTACCCTGCATTCCATTCAGGACTGGTACGTGAAATACCAGTTGAACTCCGTTCCGGGCGTAGCCGAAGTCGCGAGCGTCGGCGGATTTGTGAAGCAGTACCAGATTGATCTCGATCCCATCAAGCTGCGTGCGTACAACGTCGCGCTCAAGGATGTGGTGTCCGCAGTCGAGCGCAGCAACAACAACGTAGGCGCGAAAGTGGTTGAAACAGGCGACACCGAGGAGATGATCCGCGGCATCGGCCTCATCAACGGCCTGAAGGACATTGAGAACATCTCCCTTGGCGCCTACAACGGCACACCCGTGACCGTGGGCAACGTGGGCAGCGTTCAACTCGGTCCCGAGTTCCGCCGCGGTGTCCTCGATAAGGATGGAAAAGAAGCCGTGGGCGGCGTGGTCGTCATCCGTTACGGCGCAAATGCGCGCGAGGTCATCGACGCCATCAAGCAGAAGATCGCCGAAATTCAGCCGGGCCTGCCTGCGGGTGTAAGCATCGTTCCTTTCTACGACCGCAGCATCCTCATTGACCACGCAGTAGACACGCTGCGCCACGCGCTCATTGAAGAACTGATCTTGGTCACGCTGGCGCACGTGCTTTTCCTCTGGCACTTCCGCAGCATCCTGGTGGTCACCATTCCCCTGCCTCTCGCCGTTCTGGGCGCATTCCTATTCATGAAAGGCGCGGGCATCTCCTCGAACATCATGTCCCTGGGCGGAGTCGCCATCGCCATTGGCGTGCTTGTCGATGCGGGCATTGTGATGACAGAAAACGTAATTCGCCAGGCCGAGCAATACGAAGCGGAGCACGGCAACTATCGCGATTACATCGGCGAGATCACGCTCAAGGCCGCGCGCCTCGTAGGCAGGCCAATCTCTTTTGCCATGGTCATCATCATTCTCGCTTTCGTTCCGGTCTTCGCACTCACTGGCATGGAGGGCAAGATGTTTCACCCTCTTGCGTTCACCAAGACCTTTGCCATGGTCTGCTCCACTATTCTTGCCATCACACTGGTTCCGGTCTTGTGCACATTCCTGATTCGTGGCAAGCTGCACAGCGAAAGTGAGAACCCGATCATGCGCATACTGAGGGCTCTCTACCAGCCCGTGCTGCGTTGGGCGCTGCGCCACAGAATCATCACGCTGAGCGCGGCCATGGCACTGCTCATCGGCGCTCTCTATACGGCCACAACCATTGGCTCCGAGTTCATGCCGCCGCTCGATGAAGAAACGGCGCTTTTCATGCCCATCACCGACCCGCGCATCTCTCTCACCGAGGCAACTCGCATCCTTCGCCAGCAGGACCTCATCATTTCCGCGGATCCAGCCGTCGCCATGGTGGTCGGCAAAGTCGGCCGTGCAGAAACATCCACCGATCCCGCGCCCGTAAACATGAGTGAGACGACCATTACCTTTAAGCCAAAAGACCTGTGGCCCAGGGGACTCACCAAAGACGCGATCTTCGCCCGGCTCGATGAAAAGCTGCAGATTCCCGGCGTCACCAACATTTGGACGCAGCCGATTCGCAACCGCATCGACATGCTCTCAACCGGCATTCGCACCCAGGTTGGCATCAAGGTATTCGGTCCGGACCTTGGTGTGATCGAGGCAAAGTCAGAAGAGATCAAAGAAGTCGTGGCGCAGATTCCAGGCGCCGTCGATCTCTATGCCGAGCGGACCACTGGTTCGCCGTACCTGGAGATGACCGTGGATCGTGCCGCCGCGGACCGCTACGGATTGAATGTCGCCGATGTCGAAGATGCGATCGAAACTGCGATCGGTGGCAAGAATCTCACCACAACCATTGAAGGGCGGCAACGCTTCCCGGTCCGTGTTCGCTATGCGCGCGATTTCCGCGAGAACCCGCAGCAACTGGACGAGGTTCTTGTGATGGGAAGCGGCGGCGCTCAGGTGCCGCTCAGCAAAGTGATCACGATGAAAACGACCATGGGGCCGTCAATGATTACGAGCGAGAACGGCCTGTTGCGCGGAGCAGTGCTGTTGAATGTGCGCGGGCGCGACGTGGGAGGCTTTGTTGATCAGGCGCAGCGCGCAGTGGCCGAACAGGTGAAGATGCCGCCGGGATACTACATCGAGTGGAGCGGCCAATATGAAAACCAGATCAGCGCGCGGAAGCGCCTTGAACTGGTGATTCCCATCGTACTGCTTGTGATTTTTGTCCTGCTCTATCGCACCTATCACTCGGCCCGGGAGGCAGCACACGTTCTGCTGGCAGTGCCCTTTGCGCTCAGCGGCGGCATATTCCTGGTTAAGATTCTTGGGCTCAACTTCTCCGTTGCGGTCTGGGTAGGCTTCATTGCTTTGTTTGGAACCGCGGTGCAAACGGCTGTGGTAATGGTCATCTATCTTGAGGAAGCCGTCGCGCGGCGCAAAACAACAGATGGCCAACTGACCCGCGCCGGCCTGCATCAAGCCGTAATTGAAGGCGCCCTACTGCGTCTTCGTCCCAAGGTAATGACTGTGGCTACCGTGGTAGCCGGATTGCTGCCACTTCTCTGGTCCACACGCACAGGCGCAGAATTCATGAGGCCGCTTGCCGCCCCCGTGCTGGGAGGCATGCTCAGCTCTCTGCTTCACGTTCTGATCGTGACCCCAGTCATCTTCACGTGGCTGCGTGAACGTGATTTGCAAAGGGAGCAGGCGAAATAGGAGTGCACAAATGGGCAATGAGTTCCACTGTATCTACTCGACCTGCACTCCGAAGGCGCCGCGAATCGGCATCGCGCGCTCGGAATTCTGATCGTGTCCGATCGCAACTGATTCATTTAAATCAATTTAAGCCGCTCCTCGTGCATAATAGACGAAATGGCGTAAATGATTGATAATAAACAACTTATTTGTGCCGGGAGGAGGGTCGGATTGCCTGTTGGTATTGATTCTAAATAAGTTATTGAAATTACTAGGCGCTCAAATCGGCCAAAACGCAGCATACGCGGTTCCTGAGTACACCACAAGTACACGGGATTTTAGAGGAAACGGGAGTTGCGCTCGGTCGCTCTTGGAACTGCGAAAACCGGCGGACGGGCTTACTGAGCGCTATGGCCTCTAACCGTTAATTGAAGGTTACTTCCGGATTCGCGGTCAACCAGAAACCCAAGATTCACTTCATAGATGGCGGATTCGCGCCTCAGCGATTTAGCCCGATCCCAGACTGAGATCTGGTTAGATCTGATGCCACCTCTCCGACAAGCCGGTTTTACGGCCAGGTGGATTTGATTCGTAAACACTGACCGACATATCGGTACTAATCCACCCTCGTTGCGCCTGGGCAGTTTCGATAGGGTTCTAATGCTTCCCGTTACCAATCCTAAGACTGAGCCAGGATACTTCTGCCTCTCGGAGGGGCATTCCATGAGATTGACACTTCGCTTCCGCCAGCAGCGGCTAACTTGCAATCCCCACACCCCGCCTTTTTGGCTTTAAGGCATCGAGTAACGAGGGTCGCTCCGGCTTCTCTTGGGTGGGTGTTTATGCAAGAACGGCTCCAGCGCGGTGTTGTGGAGCGCGGAGATCACGCTGATTTCGCGCACTTGATCAAAGCTTTACACTGCTTTCGCAACCGCGGCGATGCGTGCGTCCTTGTGCTTCGGGCCGCGGATCAGTGCGGATCGGGCGCATCCCGGAAAGACAGCTGATCCTCTGCCGGGAAAGTGCTCGGCTGCGCCATCTGCGGCTCCCGGGGGAAATTGATCTTCTTCACCAATGCTTTGTACTTTGGCTCATCCCTCAGCGTGAGCAGGTCCGGTTCCGACAAGCACGCGAGGACATGCGATTCATGGCGGTTATAGGCCTCTTCCAGCAGTTGCAATGCTTCCTGTTTCTTTCCCATCAGGATGCAGGTTTCCGCCACCATTGTTCCCGATAGTTTCCCCGCCTCGTAATACTCTCTTTGCCTGGCGTACAGATCGTTCAACAGTCCACGCTCGCCATCCCGCTCGTATCCCGCCCGCGCCGCTGCGATGGTGTCCTTCAGTACCGGATCATTCTCAGCCTCCGCTGTCTTCTTGCCTTCCTCCAGGTAGGATGGATAGTCTCTAAGCTCGAGGCTGATGGTCATGAGGTAGTAGTGGGGCGAGAGAAACTCCGGGGCGGAGCGCTCCACTTCCTTGATAAGTGCGATTCCCTCGTACTTTCTCCCCGCATCGAACAACATCAAACCCCGGTCGGCAAGGATCGAATGCGAAGTGGGATCGAGTTCCTGAGCCTTGTCGTTCTCCTCCAGGCTCTCGGGAAACCGCCCCTGGACCGCAAGCACATTTGCATACCATTTGCGAGCTACAGGGTCTTTTGGATTCAACTCGATGGCGCGGCGAAACTCCTTTTCGCCGTCTACAAAATCCCAATTGCCCCACCATTCGGCAAAGGCCAGGGCGCGATGCGCTTCGGCAAGCGAATCGTCCAGTTCGACGGCCTTTCTTGCCGCGGCAATCGCGCGCGCGTAGGCCTCGCTGTCCGGCATGGTCGAGTATTCTCGAAGCAGATCGTAAGTGTCCGCCATGCCCACATAGGCTTGCGCATAGCCGGGATCATGCACAATTGCCTGGGTGAAGTCATCCAAGGCGCGATTCAAGCTATCAGGAGTCCTCTGGCTCCATTCAAACCGGCCTTTGAGGTAGAGATCGTGTGCCTGCTTGCGTTCAGATTCGGAGGCTGCGTGGGATTCTCCATGTCGAAGCTCCGCAGGGTGGCCGGCCAGATCGCCATGAAACAGACGAGCAATTCTCTCGGTGGCAGCTCGCACTGATGGGGAATTCGCGGCTGCTCCAGCGATGCCGGCAATAAGCAGGCCGCAAATTGTCAGCAACCAGTTCCGAGTCAGCCCACGATGCGGTGCGGTTGCATGTAGAACATGAAGGGTGGGCGGCACAGACTCTCCGGTCGCCGGTCCCCCGACCCTCGGTACAACCCATTCCAGCTCGACTTCCTGTTCTTCATCTGCTGCGGTTTCTGTGGTCGTGTCAGCGGCTGCATCAGCATCGAGAGCCTTCCCGGACTTCAACCATTCGTCCAGCTCGCGCGTGTAAGCGTATACCGACGCGCGGCCTCCGCCCGGAACGCGATGTGTTGGCAGCCCTCTGCCCACGTCCCAGCGCTTTACCGTTCGCTCAACTTTGCCTAGGTAGGCGGCAATGTCTTTCCAGCCGTCCAGACGCGCCCCAAGGTCTGCATTTTCAGCGCTTGACCGGGCTCTCTGGGGCGTTGGCATTCACTGTCCTTATGGTTTGGCTGCAGGTCACGATATGTCCCGAAGAGTCCCGTTCTAGCACTTGCGCAAGGACGCGCATGCGCCGATTATCGCATCTGCCGGTCCCCGCGGCAATCCTCGCCCCGGCCCCAAAACCATGGTTATTCAGGCGCTACCCCTGAATCTGCTGAGCATCGTGCGCCGTGTTTCCCGGCCAGCCGGAACATGAGTCCCGGGTTCGCGGCCGTTCAATGGTCCGCTTGTAAAAAGCAGGCCTGGAGCAATTTGTTGAACTCGTACGGCAATTGCATCACAGGAGATTCACCATGAAGGCTCCACTTCCCCGGTTCGCTTCAGTTCGCCTCAACTTCGCGAGATCTGCAAGAGTCACGATCCCCAACCTCATCATCCTGGCTGCAGCCCTGCTGATCATGGTCTGCGGCACGCAGCGGGTCCACGCTCAGAGCAACGAATGGACCTGGGTCAACGGTAGCGATTTAACCTTGGGGGGAAACTACGGAACTTTAGGATTGCCTGCGTCCTCAAACGTGCCCGGGAGTCGCACAAGTGCTGCCACATGGACCGATAACAACGGCAATCTCTGGCTTTTTGGGGGCTCCGGGAGCAATCAGAACGACCTTTGGGAATATAGCCCTGCGACGGGCTACTGGACGTGGATGGGCGGATCCAATCTCCCATACAACTACAATGTGGGCGGTCTGCCCGGAGTGTATGGCTCGAAGGGAGTATTCGCCGCCGCAAATCTACCCGGAAACCGCTCTTCAGCAACCACCTGGACTGACCGCAACGGCAACCTTTGGCTCTTTGGGGGCGGAGGGTACGATGTGAACGGAAACCAAGGCAACCTCGACGACCTTTGGGAATTCAATCCTGCCATCAACGAATGGGCCTGGATGGGCGGAAGCAACACGGTCATCGTCGTCCCGGTGGGCACCGTTCTTCCCGGAATAGCCGGAGTCTACGGCACCCTGGGAGTGCCCGCTCCTGGAAACATGCCGGGCAGCCGCTCGGATTCGGCAACGTGGACCGATAGCAGCGGCAATTTATGGCTCTATGGAGGCTATGGCGCCGATGCCAACGGAAATTCCGGCAATCTCGGTGATCTGTGGGAGTTTAGCCCTCTCACGAACGAATGGGCATGGATGGGCGGAAGCAAGACGGTAGGCAGCACTGCCGTCTTTGGCACGCAGGGAACGCCTTCCGCCGGAAACGTCCCCGGAGCCGTGCCGTACCCTGCAGGCTGGACCGACAGCAGCGGCAATTTCTGGCTCCTCGGCAGTGGCTGCAATACATCAGGTTCATGCGTTTACGCGAACATCTTATGGGAATACTTCCCTTCCACAAAAGAATGGGAATGGGTTGAGGGCACACAAGGCACTGGGGCTCAACAGCCCGGCGTGTATGGAACGTTGGGGGTGCCCTCTCCGACCAACTTCCCTGGACCACGCGCCTGGGCCGTAACCTGGACCGACAGCAACGGCAACTTCTGGCTCTTTGGCGGCGAGGGCTACGACGCCAACGGAACTGTAGGCGCACTCAATGACGTCTGGGGGTTCAATCCAACATCGAAGGAATGGGTGTGGGAGGGCGGAAGCAGCACCCTACCGGCCTCATGCCAAACAAGCGTCATATCGGTCTACTGCGGCCAGCCCGGAATCTTCGGCACGCAGGGGACGCCCGCCCCTCAAAATATCCCCTCGGCGCGCTTCAATGCGTCAGACTTCACCGGCACCGGCAACACTCTCTGGCTTTTCGGTGGAGTGGGCCAGCTCGGTAACTCCATCGTTGATACCAACGATCTTTGGCAGTTTCAACCGCCTTATCTTTTGCCAACCGCTGTTCCGAACTTCAGTTTGGGCGCAGGGTTGTACCCTTCCACGCAGACGGTCACCATCACGGATTCCACGCCTCACGCCGTCATCTACTACACCACCGACGGCCTTACGCCGACCATCAACTCGGCTGTTTACAGCGGTCCGATTACCGTCTC
>Ga0181517_10000619_pt1 | contig 46577 bp, 20 predicted proteins | sample PEATcosm2014_Bin_31_FD_119748 | JGI IMG/M metagenome (GOLD analysis project Ga0181517, IMG submission 119748) | Peatland microbial communities from MTU Mesocosm Facility, Houghton, MI, USA - PEATcosm2014_Bin01_30_metaG | ecosystem: Environmental > Terrestrial > Soil > Wetlands > Peat | place... | reverse complement strand
TTTTGCAGGCGTTTCGGGTCATTATTGATGTAACGTCATTGTTTTCAAATGCATGGAGCAAAAAGGGGGGAGGGGTGGGGTAAATCGCCCTCTGTGTGCGTTGCGGTATTTGAAGTGAGGTGGAGGCCATAGGATCGATTGTCTCCCTATTCACGAATTAATCTGCAATCTCCGGGAAGATAGCGGAGAGTCATTTTGCCGGCAGGTTTCTTCATGCGATTACCCGTGCGCCTTCCCCAAGAAAACGCAGCCTTGCACGATCTCAAGATGCCAATAAGTCAATCGAGAATGCTCTAGCGCCGTGCACGCTGCTATCTTCCGCAACCAGGTACCTCCAGAATCCGGTTCCAGCAGGAAAGCTCTAAACCTGTTACGTGGCTAGTCGTTGGAACTCGTACATACCGCCGAATAGAATCGCGAGAGCTGCCAGGACGCGTCGATGGAGATGCATGGCATCCGGTCTAAGGAAGCATTCATGAGTTCAGGCTGTATCGTCGCCTACTCGTCTCCGACCCGTGACCGGGGGTACCTGAGGCCCAGAAATGAACAGGAGACGCAGTGGCGACGGGGTGAAAGCATTCTTCCCGACGTCGCTTATCACGGGACAAGCACCGGAATGCCGGCACACATTCGTTATGCCTGGCGTCCGGGCAGATACTGTTCCAGAAAACGCCGCGCGAGGATGAATCCGTCTTTACGCTGCTGCGGAAAATCGGGAAGGTTCCCGCTGTGCGGCACATCCCAGAATTGATCTTCGTGCTCCACCGCGATGCCGCCATTGAAACCGACCTGCAACAGTACGGTGAGGAACGCCGTCCAGTTCACAATCCCCTGTCCGGGGATCCGATAACGCCACCATCCCCGCCCGGCAATGCCCACCTGTTGCAGCACAGGCTGAATGATCTCCGTATCCTTGGCATGCACCGCGAGGATTCGGTCTTTGAATTGCCACGCCACACTCACCGGGTCAATATATTGCCGCACGAAATGCGAGGGATCGAATTCCAACCCCAACCGCTTGCTCGGGACGCGGTCGAAAACGGCCTGTATCGCCGCCGGAACGGTCGCGAAATTAGGGCCGGTTGGATAATTTTCCCATCCCATCGCGACATCGAGCTTCTCGCAAACGGGTAGGTATTTCTCGTTGAATACATCGGCGTAGGCCTTGGCCTGATCTTCCATGCTGGCGCCTGGCCACCCGCCGCTGAAGGTGCCGACAAACTTGCAGCCCAGGCGATGGCAAAATTCCAGGGCGCGAATGAAATCGGCATGCGCGGCCGCGCGTTTGCCCGCATCGGGATCGGTGTGAGTGGGTCCGAAGTATTCAATGCTGACAATGCGAATGCCCGCGTTGCGCGCCGTGGCAAGAATTTGATCGATCGCGCTGTCGCTCAGGTTCGGGTTGAAGTCCGGCCCCGGCGTGACCACGACGCCTTCGTAACCGGCCTGCGCGGCAAAGGCGAGCTTCTGCGGCGAGTAGGGCGTGATGATGGAGAGCTTGGGATAGGGCGTCTCCGGTGGTTGTGTAGCCGCTTGCGGTGCAGGCGCCTGCGCCGCCTGCACCGGGACAGCCGCTGCTGCCGCCACGCCCAGCGCCGCCGCGGATGTGCTGCCTGCCTTCAAAAAATCTCGCCGATTCCAAAACGAGCTTCTGCTCTCCATACGGTTCGTCCTATCCAATCAGGGATATAAATTCCCGGCCGGGTTGATGGTTTCAATGTTTGAAATCAGGAAAGAGCCCAGCCGGAACGGTTTTCGCGTTTGATGAACGGCGCGGCCTGGGGACAATTCTTTGCAACCATTTTCGGGCCGTCCCACTCAATTTTCTGGCCTACCCGCAAAGACACGCAGCCGAGCAGCATGATTTCCGCGAGCCGCGCGGTGATATCAAAACGCGAGTAGCATAGTTCCGGCTTGTTTTGCTTGATGGCATTGAGCCATTCCTGTGCATGGGCTAATCCACTACTTTTTCCATAAGGGTTACGCGGAATGCGTTCAGGATACTGCGCCAGCGCGGGGTGCTTGGTGAAATGGCGGAATTTTTCTTCGCCCTTCAGCTTCACGAAGAAACTGGCTCCGTAATCGTCCGGTGAAAAGACCGTGCCTCCGTCGCCAATCAGCAGGCAACCGCTCTCGGGAACTTCACCTTGCAGCGCGACGATGTCGGCAGTCAGTTCAATCGGGGGCTTGTTGCTAAGGTCGTGGCCGCCACGGGCTGCGGGATCAGGCTGGCCGCCGTCATACCACCAGAGCGTCACCGCATCGTGCTCGATGGTTCTGTGATGGTGGAAGAGATGCGGATGTTCGAGAGGAATGGAAGCTTTGCGTGCGGGAAATTGAAACCGAATCTTGGAGCCAACAGGATAGGATTCCTTGTTCATCTGGCCGAACGGAATCGCTTCAATTTCCGTCGGGTAGCCAAGGTCCAGGGCGCGGAACGGCATATTCACCGTGTGGCACGCCATGTCGCCGAGAGCTCCGGTGCCGAAATCCTGCCAGCCGCGCCACACAAATGGTTCGTAAATCGCATTTTCATCATCCGGATTACGACGGCCCTTATACGGCCGCATCGGAGCCGGTCCAAGCCAAAGGTCCCAATCCAATGTCTTAGGAACCGGGTCTTCTCCCAGCGGACGATCCATTGCCTGAGGCCAGACCGGACGGTTCGTCCAGACGTGTACCTGACTTACTTGCCCGATGAGTCCGTCTTGAATCGTCTCGACTGCGCGGCGCAAGCCGTCCGCGGCGCTGCCCTGGTTGCCCATCTGGGTGACGATTTTTTTCTCTTTGGCCATCTTGCGCAGATAGCGCGCCTCATAAACCGTCTGCGTCAACGGCTTCTGGCAAAAAACAGCCTTGTGCATCTTCATCGCTGCCGACGCCACAATGGCGTGCATATGATCCGGCGTCGAAATCGTCACCGCATCGATCTGGCTGCCCATTTGGTCCAGCATCTGGCGGAAATCCTTGTAAAACTTGGCGCCCGGATATTTCTTCGTCTGCGTCGCGTAAGCCTCTGAAGCCGTATCCACGTCGCATAGCGCCACAATGTTTTCATCGGCACAGGCATCGGTATCGCTGCGGCCTTTGCCGCCGATCCCGATGCAGGCGATGTTCAATTTACTGTTCAGATTTTGCCCGCGCAAAAGCGCTGGTACGCCAAACGCGAGTGCACCGGCCGCCAGTGAAGTGGTTTTGATAAAGTCACGGCGGCTAACCTGGGAAGACGAAACGGATCCTGGAGATTTCTTCAGGGGCAATTTTTTTGTTTGATTCCGCATGCGCAACAGGATACAACAGCCGGGGGGTGGGTGGAGGCACAGCGGGCGCAACGCCGAACGAGGCGCTTCCGGCACCTCCCGCAGGGGTTCAGCGTTTCACTCCGGAAGCTGTCCGAGACTAGCCACCAACGGGACATGTACGTGTAGCCGGTCACAGGCCCGGAGCAACTGCCATGGGAGGTTTCATGGGACTTGTTGTTAGCACAAGAATCCGATGCGCGCTTCACCGAAGATCTTTTCGACATGCACCAGGCTTGCGGCTACGAACACGGGTACATCCTAGAGGAGGCGCGCAATAACGTCAGCGAGTCGCCGAGCCGCTCGCCCTCGAACGCAGCCACCTCTTCCGCAAGATGAAAGCCTCCGGCACCGGCGTGACTTAGCGGTCCGAGAGGCGTGTCTTGGTTTCGACGGCCAGATGGAATGGCGCTGGCGATCCGGGCACGAGCAACTCCTGCACGTCATTTACGAGCCACATGACCGTGTTGGAGAAAGCCTGATCGCGATGCTTTTTGAAGACAGCGCCGTTGATCTGCTCGACAAAACCCCAAAGGATAACGTGCGTTTTTGCATCGCTGATTGCCAGGCGGATCTGTGGCCAAGCCAGGCCTCCGCCTTCCACAAAGCGGACCGAGAAGATCAGATCGGCGTTTTGAGGATCGAGGACCAGTTCGTAATGGCCCCACTGCTTCATGTCGGCGCTGAACTCGGCATATGCGCGCTCGGGTCCCCCGCTATAGACGGAAGGGAAGGCGAGCACATCGCCCAGATCAAAGGAGATAAAAACCTTCTTGCCGCTCACGAGGGGCGTGGGCACCGGGGCATTAGCCGTATTAATTCCCTTCGCGGCGGAGCTCAGTTGATTTGATCCGGCAAAGCTGGCAGACCCGCATGTGAGAAGCACTAAAAATGGGATGGATCGCAAAGCCTTTCTAAACATAGGTTCCTTTCTTAACTGACTCCAGCCTATATTGTGCATGACGGCCAGCAAATGGGCCGACGATCCGGGTCTCTGAGAGGACCGTCGGCAAACCGTTTCTGACGCGATGTGGCTCACGTTTGAGGAGCGGAACTCGTCGAGCGATCCCTTCATCGGCGTTCTCGATATCTATTAGGTGATGCAAATCACCGGAAAACACCCCGCAGGGCATCGGTATTTTCTGGGTCTATTGAGCGAATCTTGCGCGTGTCGCGAGCTTTGGCATTACTCTTTCCGTATGCATTCCACTGCGTTTTCTTGTGCCCTGGTTTCTGTTGTTTTATCTGTTTCAGCCGGCGCCCAGGCGCCCGCCCCCGCGTCCACAGATCGCTTCCGGCAGGAATCTCTTGTATTTGAGAAGTCGGAGACCACATATCGCATGCATGCGGACGGGACTGGCGAACGCATGGTCCATGTTAGGCTGCGCATTCAGTCTCAGGGAGCCGCCCAACAATTCGGGGTTCTTTCGTTTGGATACGCCTCTGCAAATGAGACACCGCGTATCACTCTCGTTCGGGTGCACAAGCCGGACGGAACTGTCGTCGACACTCCGACGGATGGCGCAATCGAGATATCGGCGGAAGTTACCCGCGGTGCGCCACTCTACAGCGACCTGAAGGAAAAGCACCTGCCTGTACGTTCCCTTTCCGTGGGCGATACGTTGGAATATGAGGTTCGCACCTCAATCGATAAACCGGAAGCTCCCGGCCAGTTTTGGGGCGCGACGCATTTCACCGCTCCGGGTTCGATCATCGTTCTGGCTGAAATTCTCAATCTTGAAATTCCAAAAGACAAATACGTCCAGGTCTGGAGCCCCAATCACAAGCCAACCATCACCGAGAGTGACTCCAGTAGAACTTACAGCTGGAACGTAGCGCAACTTGTTCCCACCCCCAAGCCCGAGCCCGGCGATGACGCAGCTAAAACTCAAGCCCCCAAGGATCCCGACGAAGACACCGACGGCCGGAAGCTGCCTTCTGTATCCTGGACCACATTTCACAACTGGGCTGAAGTCGGCGATTGGTACAGGGCAATGGCAATGCCGCGAGCGCAACCCAACCAGTCCCTGCTTGCGCGGGCGAATGAAATCACCAAGGATGCCAAGACGCCTGAAGATCAGGTCAGAAGCATCTACGAGTTTGTTGCGTCGAAGACCCGCTATGTCGGAATCGATTTTGGTGTTGGCCGGTATCAGCCCCATGAAGCCTTGGAAGTGCTCGCTAACCAGTACGGGGATTGCAAAGATAAGGACACGCTCCTCGAGGCACTGCTGCGCGCCAAAGGATTTACCACTGCGCCGGCTCTCATCGGCGTTGGAATTGCTCCGGTAGCAGACTTGCCGTCCCCTGCGGTCTTCAACCACGTCATTACAACGGTCGATCTGCCAGCGGGAAGAATCTGGCTCGACAGTACTCCTGAGGTGGCCCCCTATCGCTATCTGTTAGCCGTCATTCGAGATCAGAAAGCCCTCATTGTGCCGTCGAATGGACCTTCAGCACTGGAGCCGACGCCTGGAGCGGCGCCGTATCCGTTCATAGAACACTTTGAAGCCGAAGGCGTGCTGGACGCGGAAGGCAAGCTCACCTCCAAAATGTCGGCAACCTACCGGGACGACTCAGAAATTGTCGTACGCTCTTTGGCCCGCAACATGGCTCCCGCCGATTGGGATAAGGCAACGCAGTATGTTTCCTCAACCACCGGTTTCGGCGGATCAACAAGCAATTCGCAATTCAAAAACGTGGAGGACCTTTCCTCACCCATCGCCGTTACATACGATTACCAGCGTCATCCGTTTGGCGATTGGGACAATCGCCGCATCGTCCCCTTGCTTCCTGCAATGGAGTTCACGGGGTTAGAGAGCGACAGTAATGCGCCGCTTAACGACATCGACCTTGGCGCACCTCGCACGTTGGTGGCCGTGAGCCGAATCCGCCTGCCGGAGAATTATCGCACGGACCTTCCCGATCCAGTTCACGTCAAAACGGATTTTGCAACCTTGGACAAGACCTATCGCTTCGACGGAAAGGAGATCACCGTCGAACGCACAATCACGGTCCTCAAAAAGAAGATTCCAAAGTCGGACTGGAAGGCTTATCAGCGATTCACAAAGGATATAAGTCTTGAAGGGGAATCCTGGATCCAATTGATCCAGCCGGCAAAGACTTTCGCTATTCAGGTGGAAAAGCCGGAACCCGCGAAGAAGAGCTCAACGGTGATCGCAAAGGACGACAAGACTGTCACCATTCAGTTGCAGTCCTTGCCGAAAACTGCCGAATCGAAACCCGCCGATGTGCCTCCAGAGGGTGCTTCGCCAAAAGAGCTGATGGAGAAGGTTGGAGAGCAACTGCGCTCAGGTGACTGGCCCAGCGCAAAGGCCACCCTCGAAACGGTCAAAGCAAAGAACCCTGAACAGGAGGGCCTATGGGGTAGCTTGGGTTTCGTGGCCGAGATACAGCATAACTACGAAGAGGCCATTACCGACTTCCGCAAAGAACTTGCCAAGCATCCCGACAACGCAATTCTCGTCGGAGTGCTGGCCGATGCTGAAAAGAAAAGCGGTGATCCGGTCGCGGCCCAACGCACCATCCAGAGCTACCTCGATCGGCATCCCGAGGAACTTCGTCTTTCGCTTTTGTTAGCCTCACTCCAAATTAGCGCTGAGGACTATAACGCAGCTCTCAAGACTCTGCAATCTGCCGCCGACAACCACCCGGACGACCGCTCCGTCCGTCTTCAACTCAGCGACGTACTGCATCGCCTCAATCGAAACGACGAGGCAGCCGCAGCCGCCAAAAGTGCGCTCGATGGCGCGGATGACCCCGAGCTATTGAACGATGCAGCGTACATTCTTGCGGAATCCGGCCACGACCTCGAATATGCCGAAGCCATGTCGCGCAAGAGTATCAGTCAACTTGAAGAAAAGAGCGCAACGATTACGACTGCCGAAGTCAACAGCAGAGCGTTCGCGAGCGCCAACCTGCTTTTGGCATCATGGGACACGCTGGGCTGGATTCTTTTCAAAGAAGGAAAGGTCGAGGAAGCGAAGCCTTTCATTAGCGCGGCATGGCGCAACAGCCTTCGCGCAGAGGTCGGAGACCATCTCGGTCAGGTCTACGAGGCATTGCAGAAGAAAGATGAGGCATGCGCTTCCTATCGCCTGGCGGATGCGGCTGCCGATTCGTCTACGACCTCCGATGTTCGCAAGCACATTCATGACGGCTTTACCCGCCTTGAATCTTCCGGAGCGAAGCCTGGCCCAAAGAATGGAACCGACGCGCTACAGAAGTCGCGGACCTACAAGCTCCCCCATGCCGGTAACATCAGTGGATGGGGCACATTCCGCCTCGAGATCACGTTGGATGGAGTTCTTGAATCGCAACAAATGTCTGGTGAGCACCAAATTGCAGGAATTGCCGATTCCATCAAAAAGATGACGTTTCCTGAACTTGTTCCACCAGACTCAAAAGCACACCTGCTGAGAAGTGCGGTCGTCAGTTGTTCACAGATTTCAGGCTGCGAACTTGTGTTCGTACCTGATGGCGGGTTGCACACAGAGCAGCAATAGAACTTGGCGGCCGCATACGGTTGAATTCCCGGTATTCCGGCCGCCAATCTTGCGTGGGCATATAAGGCGCACTTCGCCGTGAACCCAGACCGTCTGACCCACCAGGAATGCCAGTTGTAAGTTACCTCCCAGTTGTACAACGCCGTCAGACCGCACTCTGCGCGGGACAACAGGTCGTCGGCGCAGGCAACATGGCAGGCCGAAACATCGCAGGAGCATGGAAAAGTGGAATGCAAAAGCGCCTTCCAATTTCCCACATCCCCGACTACGGCGACGGGGCAGAGCTATCACCCGTTGCGCTACACTGACAATCTCGCTGGCACAAAAGACCAGCAGGCCATTCGACTCATCGATCTAGGAGGAGACTTAAGTGAATTTCGTTCTGAAGTTCGCAGCGTTCGGGCTTTTGCTGCTCGGGGGAATAGGCACGGCGTTGGCCCAGCAGGATTACTTTAGCAATTGGCCAGCGGGGAGTTCTCCACAAGAGGTGGGCAGGCGTCTTGCCGAGCACTTCATCACCAGTCCGCACCAGGGTTCGACGATCTTCTATGGCGAGGTAGGGTCATGGTACGGGGCGCTGACCTTCGCGCAACTGACTGCCGACGTGGATTTGCGCAACAGGCTCATCAAGCGCTTCGACCCATTGCTTCCCGGTGGGTCGGAGACAAACCTGATCGGCGGCCGCTCGCATGTGGACGACGAAATCTTTGGCATTGTTCCGTTGGAGATCGCTATCCAGACCAAGGACTCGAAGTATCTGGCCTACGGCAGACAGTTTGCAGATCGCCAATGGGAGAACCCCCAGCCAGACGGGCTTTCGGCGGAAACGCGTTATTGGATCGATGACATGTATATGCTGACGATTCTTCAACTGGAGGCCTACCGGGCTACCGGAGACACGAAATACCTGGACCGGGATGCACTGGAGATGGTGTCATATCTGGATAAACTGCAGAAACCGAATGGGCTTTTCTACCATGCTCCAGATGTGCCCTTCTTTTGGGGGCGCGGAGATGGCTGGGTGGCCGCAGGGATGGCGGAGATGCTGCGCACCTTGCCTACGGACCACCCTAAGCGGGCGCGCATTCTGCGAGGCTACAAGTCGATGATGGCGGCGCTGCTCAGTTATCAGGGAAAAGATGGAATGTGGCGACAACTGATCGATCACGAGGAAGCGTGGCCGGAAAGTTCAAGTTCGGCAATGTTTACGTTTGCCATGATTACCGGGGTGAAGAACGGCTGGCTCGACCCCTACACTTATGGACCCGCCGCGCGGAAAGCGTGGCTGGCGGTTATCGGATACATCGATCAGAACGGCGACGTGACCAGCGTTTGCGAGGGCACAGGAAAGCAGAACGACCTGGAGTATTACCTGGAACGCAAGCGCAAAACGGGGGACTATCACGGACAGGCCCCGATTCTTTGGGCGGCATCGGCGCTATTGCGGTAGTGTCCTGTCTCTAAAGTCCTTTGTAAATTCACAAAAGAACAAACGCAGATTCTTCGCTCACCACCCCGAACTGGAAAACGTTCGGGGTCCGGTTCACTCAGAATGACAGTACCGGTTTTGCCATGAATTTCTCAGACAGGGCGCTAGTTGGTGGTTATCAATACCGGTCATCGCTGCCAGTGGGAGCCGTTGGATGCGAAGCCAAAATAGATTGGGAATGTTGAGGACCGGCGATGAAGGTGCGATGGACGATGTTGTTGATCGTTGTTCTTTTCGCCAACTCGATCCCTTGCCGCGCGCAGACTCAACAGGTAACGGGCATTGCTCATATTGCATTGCGCGTAAGCGACCTTGACCGATCGCGAAACTTCTTTCACCGCCTCGGCTTTGAGGAGGCGTTTTCTCTTAGCCGCGATGGCAAGACAACGGAAGTTTTTGTCAAAGTCAACGACCGTCAATTTATCGAGCTTTATCCGCGAACCGGCGCGGATCAACCCATCGGATGGATACACGTGTGCTACGAAGCGGATTCTTTGGACGCTTTGGATGCACTCTATGTTGCACGCGGACTTCGGCCCTCACCCGTAGTGAAGGGAGGCGCCGGCAATCTTATTTTCTCGCTCAATGATCCGGAAGGACGGGTTGTGGAGTTTACACAATATTTGCCAGGCTCAATGCACTTCGCGGACCGCGGAAAGCACCTCGGCGCACATCGAATTTCAAACCTGTTGATGGGAATCAGAATCGCGATCCCTGACCTGGCTGCAGCCAGGAAGTTTTACGCCACTGGCCTTGGATTTGACGAGCAAGACGCTGAAGCAGGAGTTAGGATGCACATCTCAAATGAGAGTGATCAGTGGATCGAGCTCGAAAATGCTAGTGGCAGCGGTGGGACTGAATTCTCGCTGCTGGTACCCAGCGTCGACAAGGCAGCGCGGCAGGCACTGGCGCAGGGTCTGGTTGTGAAACGGCGGCGACGAATTGCCTACGTCTCCGATCCGGATGGCAACGTCTTTGCATTCGAAGAGGGCCATCGAAAACGCCCTGGCTGATTTGTGCCGCCCCAGCCCTACGAACCTATCCGTTTCTCCTGTGTGGCTGATTTCAAGGAGGGTCTGCAATCGATGCGTGCTGCAAGCGAATCAGGAAGTGCTGACGGTGATCACGCCACCGGCGCCGACTGTCACGCGGGCCGACGACACGGTTCGCCCGCTGTCATCGCTCTGTGAAGTGGCTTTCACCTCGCTTCCATTCACCATTAGTGTTGCGTGCTGTCCCTCGAACATGGCTCTCCAGATGAGCGCCGGTCCGCGCTGATTGGTGAAGGTGGTTTTGCCCAGGCCATCATGCCGGACCGTGACATCACAGGCGCGAATGGGCAAATTGCGAATCTCCGCCCACTCAATGCCCGAGCCCAGTCCCGACAGTGTTTGGACAGTTACTTCGACCCAGTCGCCAGCGGTTGCCGAGAGCAGCGGCGAACTGAACTCGAGCCGAATGCCCATTGCGTCGGTCACGATGTCGCCAACCCTCGAATAGGAGACTTCGGGATACTCGAGACGCGCGTGACTCAGATCGAGCAACCGTGTCATCACGGCGTCGCTGTTTTTGCTGCCGGCGATGATTGCAGGGTCGGAGGTCACATCGGTCCGCCAATCGATGCCGATATCCGCGGTGTCGCCAGGTTCTCCGCAATCTTCCATCTGATGATTCGCATTTTCGCGTGAGGAGAAGCACCGGCGGGTTTTGTTCCACCAGGCGGTCCTCATCAGGTTCTCTACCGCCGCGGCTCTTTTCAGATACTCGTCCGCCAGAGCCGCATTCTGCCGCGCCTGTTGGATGTGTGCGTAGGCAAGATAGGCGGTGCGCTCGGTCGCAACCACATCGAAGCCGATGACGTAGTCGTGATCGCCCTCGTCGTAGCCCGGAATGCCGCGGTTGGGCGGAAATTTTGTATGGGGGTCGAAGATGCCGCGCTGATTCAAGAGGCGAGGGCGCCTCATGATGTGATCGAGGTCGAGGCCCCAGCGCTGCACATAGTCGTTCACGGTGCGGTCATAGAAATTCAGAAACACCGGATCCTGCAGGTACGCGAGATCTCCGCTCCAGACGTACATTCGATAGCAGCAATCGAGCAAATCGAAGTTCGATGGCAGGTTGTACCAGAAGGATGCATCATTTTCGTAGTCGACCGGCGCCGGCCGGTTGTGACGATCGATCTCCCAATAACTGCACCAATCCTTGGAGTCGGAGATGTTTTCGGCAAAGTGACGCAACATATTCAGATTGAAGCGTGCAAGACCGAGCGTGTGCGCACCCACAGACTGGTGGCAGGTGTCCCGGATGCAGAAGCCTTCGCGGCCCGGCTCGACGGCTTCATACCAAGGCCCGACAGGGTCGCCGTTGTCGAACGCATACGCCATGGCCTGGCTGCGCGCCCAATGAAAAACGTCCACCAGTTTCGCGCTCGACGAATCGATCTCTAGCTTCGACTCCAGTTGCCCCGAGCCTGGTTTCACTTTGCTGATTCCAGTAACCAACTGCGCCAGCGTGGGAGTCAACCCCGGCGCGAGCAGACCAAACGAAGGCAACATTTTGCAAACATCACGACGCGTAAAGCTCTTCATTTGGAATCTCCACTACCGTCTGCTCTTCAGCGCTGTGAATTTGCGAGAGTCATCATGGAGACGCAGGCCGTCTTTGGAGCTGGAACTTGGCGGTCTCGTCACGGCTGACTACGTAGTCATACCTTTGCCCTTTATTGAAACAACGGGAACTTATACGGACGAGCAATCCAAATAGGTTCCCGCTGTTCAGGTTGCAACTCGATAACCGGGCAGCGCTCAGAACGAGAAGGTCATTCCGAGTTGGCCCATGCGCGGCAGAAAGTCATTGGAGATTACTCCAAAGCTGCCATCCTGCACGTTGGTATCCGGGCTCTGATAGTTCACGTGGTTGAAGATGTTGAAGAAGCTGGCCTGGAATTGCACTTGCATGCGCTCTCTCACGTGGACGGCCTTGCCGAACGTCATATCCCAGTCCTGATAGCGCGGCCCCTTGATATTGCCTGCTCCAACACCGGCGTTGCCGAAGACAAATCCGATCGGCTGCGTGAAGCAGGTCGTCTGGAACCATTCGCTGGTGGTATGAGGATTCACAGGCGACGCGCAGCTGTAATTGGCGCGCTGCCCGCCATTCTGGGGCAGCAGGTCTTGCGTGCTGGCGCCCATTAGCAGAGCTGCACCAGAGCGGAAGTTGGTAATGCCGCTGATCGACCACCCGCCCACGATGGCATCTACTGCGGGAGAGACCGAACCGGCGAGCTTTTGCCCGCGTCCAAACGGCAGCGTGTAGACGTAGGTGAGGGTGACGACGTGCGGGAAGTTGTTATGCTGCCAGCCCGCCGTGTCCAGCTCCTCCTTTGTCCAGTAGGAATCGAGTGGGTTGTTGATGTTATCCATCATCTTCGACCAGGTGTACGCCGCGGTGAAGGTCAGGTTTGCTCCGGCGCGCCGCTGGAACTCGAACTGGCCGCTGTTATAGTGCGACTTGCCTCCGCTGTTGCGGAAATCGATAGTGGAGACGTTGGGCGCAACGCTGTAGTACGGCATGCATTGCGGGAAGCCCAGATACAATGAGGGGTTTTGGGCCTGGAGTTCGGCATACGTCGGCCCCCCGGTAAACGCCGTCGGGTTGCATTGGTTGAGCTGCCAATCGTGATAGAGATTGCTGCCCGCCGTGCCCACGTAGGCGGCGTGGATCGACATTTTCTGTCCGACCTGCCGCTCGATGCTGACGTTCCAGTTGACCGCCTCGTCCTGGCGGAAGCTGCTAGCCACCTCGTAGACGCCGAAGCCTACCGGCGGTGCGATGTATCCGCCGGCTGTTACGGCGGGCTCTATCAGAGGCTGGTACACCGGCGATCCGGTGGTCACGTTGCCCGGCAGGCCATTGGCCAGGATCAGCGAACCGCAGGAAGAGTACTCCGCCGTATTGGGATTGATGTTCCCTGTTGCGCCGGTATAAGGGGTCGAGCAATTCCCAAAGGTCGCGCTGTTGTTTTCTTGTTGGTCGAATGGATAGTTCCTCTCCAGCGTACCGCCGTCGGCGCCAAAGTTGTCTGGGAAGTAGCTGAACCCAACGGCAGCGCGAATTGCCGTCTTGCCGCTGTCAGGGGTATAGGCAAAGCCCAGGCGCGGCGAAACGTTTGCCCAATAGGTATTCACGTTGGGACCACGGTTGCTCGATGAAGCGATCTGATTCAAACCCGCATTGGGGCCCGATATGACGAAGTTACTCTGCAGGTTCTTGGTATCCACGGGGGGCGTGTAGACGTCCCAGCGGACGCCGAGGTTCAGGGTGAGCTTGCTGGTTAGACGCAGGTCATCCTGCGCGAAGACGCCAATGAATTTTACCCGCGTGTTGGGAACGTCGAAGAATTGATCGCGCTTTGCAGCGTTGAGAGCGCCCACCAGCCAATCGGCAATAGCGGCGCCGTTGGAGCCGGTCCCGGTATAGTTGCCGGTGGCAGTGAACTGGCCGCGCGGATCGTTCTGCGGATTGTAGCAGCGTGCCTGAATGGGCTCTATTGAGAAACCCACTTTCCAGTTGTTCCGGCCCTTAACCAGGGTGAACGCGTCATTGAACTGGAAAATGTTGGAAATTCTGCCCAGGCCCTGGGGCACCCAGCCCGGGTCTCCAGTGCTCAGGAACCCGCTGATAGTCACATTGGCGATGCCGCTGGTATCGGGAAAATCGGTGATATTGCCGTTCGGGACTCCCAATGCATTGTTCTCGGCAATCCCACTGGCGGTGGAGAACTCAGAACTGGCGAAGCGGCTGAAGCCGATGCGGAATTGATTCATCATGCTGGGGGAGAACGTGTGGTCCCAACCGATCACGTCGTTGGTGCTTTGGTTGGTCGCGTTGGCGTTTCCGTTATTCATGAAGATGGCCGGCGCGGTGCTGCTCCCGAGTATGAACGGCTGTTTGAGGTTTCGGTTGCCATACGTCATGCGGGCGAAGAAGCGGTCATGGGCTGAGAACGCCCAATCGACGCGGGCGTCTTCCTGGGGGAAGGATGCATTGCTCAATTGCACATAGGTGGCATTGTTGACGCCTCCGGAAAGGTTGGGCAACGGCCACACCGACGACTGAAGATAGCCCGTCGCAGATCCCGCGATCGGCTCGATATCCGCAGCCGGAACCGTGTCGTAGGTTCCAGCGACCGTTACCGCCGGACTCGCCGTGCACGGCACCGCGTTCGGCAGTCCATTGGCCTGGGCGCTGTATTGGCATGCCAAGGCGTTGGTAATAGGACCAGCGCCATTCACCACGAATCCCGACAGATCTCCGCCGCGGGCCGCCGCCGTGGGCACGCTCGTGATGCCGGAGGATCCCTCTGCAATTTTGAGCCACTGGAAATCCCCGGAGAAAAACAGTTTGTTCTTGATGATGGGGCCATCTACTTCTCCGCCAAACTGGTTGGAGTGGAAGGGAGGATTGATTTTGCTGAAGTAATCGGGAGAATTGAACACGGTATTGCGGTTGTATTCAAAGACCTGGCCGTGAAAGCGGTTGGTTCCGGTCTTGGTTGTAATGTTGGACACCATGCCGCCGAAGGTACCGTATTCCGCAGTGGGATTGCTGGTTTCAAGCTTCATTTCGGAGATCATGGCGAATGGAATCTGAATGCCCATATATGCGTTCATCAGCTCCACGTTGCTGACGCCATCCACCAGGTAGAGATTTCCCTCGAAAGGAAAGCCGTTTGCGGACGTATAGTCGCCGCCACCGCCACCGCCCGGCGCGGTCGACGCAGCCCCGGACGCATCTTCAGGATTACCAGCGCCCCATGCCGCAGGTGTGGTTCCCGGAGCAAGCTGCATCACCAGCGCTGCGAGTCTCCCGTTGACGGGGAGGTTGCTGATCTGTGCCTGGTCGATGGTCACGCCGAGGTCGGAAGTGGTGGTCTCGACCAACGGGGTCGAGCCAGTCACCGTTACTTCAGCGGTCACCTCTCCAGGCGTCAGCGTCATGTCGACACGGGTTGTTTGTTCTACCTGGACCGTGTTGTGCGTCGAAACCAGCTTCTTGAAGCCCTTGGCCTCCACAGTGACCGTGTACTGGCCTGGGTTGAGGTTTGGAAATGTGTAGAAGCCCTGCGAACCCGAGATTGCTTTGTTGGTGACGTTTGTGCCTTCATTGGTGAGCGTCACATTCACTCCCGGTACTACGGCTCCAGTTAAGTCCTGAACCGTACCGAGCAAGGCTCCAGTCACCGCTTGCGCCGGCGCAAATTTCGCGCTCAGCGAAAGCAGAGTCAGCAGGCACACTACTGCAAATCCCACTGTAGATGACTTTTGCATATAGCCTCCAAAGCGTTCCGAATGTGGTTCGCGCGCTGCACTCAGCGGCGCGCCAGTGTTTTTGTTGACGTTCCAAGGGGACAGGACTTGCTTCACTTCCCTTGCTACACATCCACCGAATTCCACACGCTCGCGTATCAGGCGGCTGCCCGACCACCGCCGCCATACTGGGGCGATTTAACGCAAATTGACTAGTAACGGTGGGGTTACCGAACGATGAAACGCGGCATCTAAACCACAGCGTCATTATTTTCTTAGGTTTTCGGTGTTGGAAAAGTGAACGTTACATCGACGCATTTGGGCTTGTAACGTAAAGTCGCACCATTTCAGGCGTAGGTTCGAAGGCTCATTCCTTTGGAGAGATCACCCTGCAATGTCATTCAATTCAAGCCGTTTATGTTTCTAGACTCGATAAGCCGAGCGGACTGCGGGACCGGAAGTTTCCGGAGTCCTGGCGCAAACGGAATCAGGTGCGAAGCGTCGAGTCACACCGAGGGGTTGACAAGTGAGTTCGCCTGCTAAAAACACGGTCTCAGCCCCTTCGTGGGATGAATGTCAGCATCAAGTCCAAAGAGTCTTGCAATCTGCCGGTTTTCACAACGCCTCGATGCTGCAGCAACTGCTGCGGTACCTCACAAAGAAAGCATTCGATCGTGGCACTGAGACGTTGAAGGAATACACCATCGGTGTAGAAGCGATGAGCCGACCACTGGATTTCGATCCAAAGGCTGACCCCATCGTCCGCGTCCAGATTCATCGCCTTCGGCAGAAGTTGAAAGAGTACTACGACGTAGACGGTCTTCGCGACCGCATCGTCATTGAGATTCCAAAGGGCCGATACTTGCCTATTTTTGAATGGACCGGCGGCATGGAAGCCTTAGCCGGCGGAAAGTCCGTCTCTGCAGGCGACGAGGTCTTATCGAATGATCAGGTCGTTCAAAGCGCGGTGGATTCAGTCGTTCCGGAAGCGCGCCGCTCGAACAAGCCTGCTTCGCGAGCCGTACTGATTGCCGTGGCAGTGGTAATCGCCGCGTTTACAGCGGGCTTATGGATTGGAGACAAATGGGCTCCATTCGGCGCGACCAAGCTGACCGCAGCGGGCGCGAAACCTGATTTTGCAAAGTCTTCCGATCCGGTAATAGCCTTTTGGGCAAGTTACATTGGCAACGATCCAACTCCGGTCATTGCTTACCCAGATGCGGTGTTTCTTCTCGACAACTACAACGATTTGTTCCGTTTCAGGCGCGGCCCGACCGATTACCGCGGAGCTCCTGTCGATTCACACCTGGCCGAGCAATTCGCATCCAATCCGGTTCTCGTTGCACGGGCTGGCCAGCTTTATTACGAGAATTCGTACCTGGGCTTTGGCGAACTGAAGGCAGTCGGCATGTTGTCGAACCTTTTTGGCCAAATGGGGTACAAGCCGATTGTGAAGCCCAGCCGTGAAATCACTGTGGATGATCTGACCCAGCACAACGTGATTATGCTGGGCTCGCCTTCGCAAAACATTGCGGTCGCCCAACTCCCCAACCTGGGCGACTTCAGCTTCAAAGATCGGGACACGCGTCTGGAGCAATGGAGAAGCGTGATCGTAGATGCCCATCCTCGCTCCAGCGAAGCGCCGATCTACCACACAGAACGCGATCCCAATACGCAGGTTTTGAGCGCGGATTACGGTTTGATTACGATTCAGCCGGGGATTTTGCCCGGACGGTACATCGCAGATTTTGGCGGTCTGGACACGACCGGCACAGAAGGCGCTGTCTTGTACGCCACCTCAAGGCCGGGGGTCGATGAATTGACCAAGACGATCCAATTCCCGGGGAACGCGAGTGATCGGCGGCCATTCCCCGTTTTTCAAGCGTTGTTAAGGGTGCGGCTCGAAAAAGGCTACCACGTCCTCGGCGTCGGTTTGGTTGCAGTTCACATGCTCGCACTAACGCGGTCTGAGACGCGAGAAGTGGGAAATGCGAAGGCATCGCAGCCATGACGGGTTATGTCCTGCGTTTAACCCTGTCCATCGTGTGTGGCAACGACGTTCCTCGCCAGGTGGGTATTTAGCGGCGTTACATCCCTCCGGCTCAGAATTACGTTTCATTTTCGGCATATCACTTCGCCTCGAATTCGACGTTGGCGCCTTTCTTGTGTGCGGACCATATTTTGTCGGCAGGCAAGGGACTCAGCGCCTCCCGGTTACGCCAGAGAAGGGTTGGCCGGCCGGGATCAAATATCGCGTCGTAGCGATCCCCCATCCATCTTTGATTGCGGACGAATACCTTGCCAAGCGCCGCGTTCGGTGCGACGGTCAGGTCTTCTCCTGCCCAGGTGCGCAAGCCGGCAACATCGGGAAGGAGCAGCGTATCGAGGGCGTCGTAGCCCATGATGCGCACCGAACCGATGGCATGTTCTCCTGGAGGGTAGCTCTTGGGGTCTACGTTTTCAGGAAGGAGCGGACCGAGATTGGAACTAATCGCACGAGAAAGCCAGTCGAACCCTTCGGAAGGGTGACCGCTGCGCGCAAGCGCCATACCGATATAGCCGAAGACTCTGGGCCATGCGGGGCCGCGCCAGTATCCGCCCCAATGCGGTGTATCAAATGCCAGTGTAGGCAACAGGGCGCCGTTGAATTTGGCGGGATCGTTGAGCCGCTTCATCATGGCGTCGACGCGCGCAGGATCGTTTTCGAAGTAGAGGAGATAATAGGCATCCAGGTTCTCCCCTTGCTTCCAGAGTTCCCCGGTTTTCGTGTCAAGGTCCCAATAGCGCTCGGTGGCGGTGTCCCACAGCTTGGTGCGAATCGCTTCCTGAGCACGGGAGAATTCATCCTGCCAGGGCGCCGGGTCTTCGCCTTCTAACTTGGAGAGATAGACCATCTCCTGCAAGCTCCAGAGATTGAAGACCTGTTCATTGATCGCACTTGTCGGATGTCCCTTGAGGTCGATAAACGGCGAATCCTTATCGTCCCATCCGGTTTCATAGGTGTCGAGCCAGTCGATGAGATGGTCGTGGTTGGGGTCGCGGACCTTGAGCAGATTGTGCTGATAAGCCAGGAGAGCTTGCCAAACAGTACGATCTCCGGCGACTCCACCGGGCTTTTCGTTCAGGATACTGGTGTCGCCGGTGAGGCGAACATACTCGCCTACGAGTGTGGCCTGTACCGGAACACCCTGGGTATTCCGCTCGGGACCGTTTGCCTGGAAAGTGTTTTTGCCTGAAGGGAAGATGGTCCACGCAAGCGTGCCGTCGCCCTTGGCATTTACGGAGTAACGAAACCAATCGAGCAAAGAAGCGCGGGCAAGATCGGTTCGGTTGGTTCCCATCAGAGCAAGCGTCTCGGCGATGCCGTCGTTGCTCCACATTCCCATAAAGACATTCCAATCTGCAATGACCATGGGGCACGCGGGGAGATAGCGGACCTGGCAGGTTGTGTTCAGAAGTCCGCGCCAGAACCAGAGTTCGCTGCGCACCAGTTCCTGGGGCTTTATGCTCTCATCCTTTCTCAATGTGCCGATGGTGAACCTGATGGGCTCGGCGGGGGCGACCAGAGGCGCGGATGCGAGATACTCGTTCCACGAGCGATGAGTCTCGGCATCGAAGAGATCCGGAGACGAATGCAGTTCTGCGAGAACTGCTTTGGCCTGCCGCTCGTTTTCACCCAGGGTGATGACGAGCGCCGCGGAGGATCCGGCAGTCAGCTTCCATTGAAAGTGCCCTCCCTGAGTGGCGGCTTGCGGTTGTGCGGCGAGCAACAAGCGGTAGGTCCACTTCGACGACGCGAAACTGAGCAACTGGGAGTCATTGACCGGGAGCGCCTGGAAACCGAGTCCTCGACTTTGGATGGTGACGGTGACAGGCTGAGTCGAATGCTCCACGCTAATGCGAACGACGGCAGCGGCCTTACCATAGACGGGATAGACGACGAGCGAAACCCCTAGACCATCGTCGAAGGTCGCACGGTATATGGTTCGATCGGCGAAGTAAGTCAAGCTATGTTTGGCTGAGCTGTCACCTAGACGGACGGTCTTTCCGGAATCTTCGAGAAAGACGGGCGAATCAATCTCCAAGGCGGTGAGCCTCTCGCTGCCATTGGTCGGGGCTGCAGGGCCGGCCACCGGGATGATGATCTTCTGCCCTCCGAATCCGGACTCCTGCAGGGCCATGAATCCGTTGGATTGGTAGATGAGGCTCTTGGGAGGAGCCGGCGCATCAAAGCGCGTGAAGGTCGCGTAGTCGAAGTTCTCACCCATGTAAGGTGGGAATGGAGATGAGGAGCTTTGTGCCTGTGCTGTGAGACAAGTTTCGAACAACGCGACAAGACAGACTGTTTCCAGAATCTTCACAGCGCCTCCTTCGTGGTGCACGGTCGATGCTTTTTGACACATGACGGGCGCATTCCATTTGCGCCCAGCTATTTCACGCTGGTGTTCCGGCTGGTTGGTTGACCGACAATTGAATCGTGCTCACAAATCGAGCAGCGGCTTGTTGGGATCTCGTCGCAGCCTCCGCCCAGTTGCCCGCAAGCTTGTCTGAGCCGGCGGAAACTGAGACAACGACGATAGTACCTCGATTGACTCTCTCTTGATGCTGAAAAAATGGCGCCACCGTACATTGAACCTACAGTCGATTTGGCATGGAGGGCATTTTGGTGATTTCTGATCACCTTGGACCAGTAACCTGCGTGTTGTCAATGGCATGGGTAGATCGACTTCTACGGTCTCCCGCGAAGAAGTGAATTCCGAAGCATACCGCTGTTGCGGTCGCCAGCCCGTCCTCGCGGTTGCCGCGTACCCGCCAAGAGCCGATTCATTCCAAAATGAAGGATGCGCCGAATGCGCCCACGGGGCTGCTGCACCATCGGCTTTTGTTCCCGCCCACCGATGAGGTATCGTTTCAGGGGGGAAGACATTCGATGCAAGTTGCAGAACTAATCGCTCCGGTGACGTTCCGAGTTATCGATATTCCGATTGAAGACCCCGGACCGGGCGAAGTGCAGGTCCGGATCGAGGCCGTGGGCGTCTGCGGGTCCGATCTGCATGCCTACTCCGAGGGCGCAGTCGGCAGCACTCCCAATGTCTACCCGATGGTGCTTGGGCACGAGCCCGCAGGGAGGATCGTGAAAACAGGCACGGGTGTCACAGGACTCGCCGCGGACGATCGCGGGGCGCTTGAGCCTGCGCTTTATTGTTATCACTGCGAATTCTGTTTGAGCGGGCACCACAACGTGTGCGCGAACCTTCGCTTTCTAAGCAGCCCTCACCTTCCCGGTTTCTTCCGCGAACTCGTAAACTTGCCGGCCACCAATTTTCTTCCCATCCCGAACGGGATGTCGTTCGCCGAAGCGACTCTGGCTGAGCCGCTCGCGGTTGCTTTGCACTCCCTCCACCTGGCGTCGATCCGCCGCGACGAAACGGTAGCGGTTATCGGTGCGGGACCAATCGGGCTTTTAACGATCGCCGCATTGCGAGCCGCCAAGGCGGGACGAATCTGGGCCGTGGAACCCCTGGCACACCGCCGCGAGTTGGCCCGGGAGGTGGGCGCTGACGTTGCGATCGAGCCCGGAGAAGCTGTCGAGGAAATCCTCCGGGGGACGGGGCGGCGCGGTGTGGACTGCGCAATTGACTGTGCGGCCAAGGAAGATACCACAGGCCAGGCTGTTCAGATAACCCGCAATGCCGGGCGGGTGGCGCTGACAGGCATTCATTCCCCCCCGCTGGTGTCGCTGGATGGGTCGGCAATGAGGCGCAAGGAACTGACCATCTTCAATGTGCGTCGATCGAATCACGAGACCCAAGAGGCTCTGGAGCTACTCCATGCGCACGCCGAGTGGTTTGCCCCGCTGCTTACACACACCAGGGAGATCGAACGCATCGATGAGGCCTTCGCAATCGCCAGCCAATACGGCGATGGCGTTGGGAAGATGATAGTCAGGCCGTAGAGCCTGTTATGAACCTTGCGAGAACAGTCTTGCCTCAGCTACCCGCTTTTAACACCGACTCTGCGCTGCGAGTTCTCGGAACTCATCAAGACGCGATAGAACTCCCAGCGTTTCCAGGTACGCCCGGTCAGATTCCGCGATTTCGCACCCTGCCGAACCCTCCGGATGCGCCTCCAACTCGTGGGCCAAAAGATCTGTGATGTAAATAGCAGTTGTGGGATCGAATGTGGAATGTGGAATCCGGGTGGGGTGATGGTGATGCGCGATCGGCTCAACCACAATATCGGGAATTCCCCAAAGCCCTAGCAGGTAGGCGCCTATCTCTGCGTGGGAGGTTCCCAGCAGTTCTTCCTCGACTTCGAAGGCCTTGCACCCGCGCTCATTGGCAAGTGAGAGAATCGAGCAGAACTCGTCGGGCATCGCACTGGCCAGAAACAAGCTTCCGATGTCGTGAAGAAGGGCAGCGACCGCAGACGCGTCGCGAAGCTTTGGCTCCATCGGGAGCATGCGAACAATCGAGGCGGCACTTAGTGCGTGCCGTTGCATGGAATCGCAGACCGATTGTGGAATGCGCGAATCTGGCTTGAAGACCCGGAAGACCTCAGAAGCCAATGCCAGATGTTTGATCGTTTCCGTCCCCAGGTACGAGACCGCGCTCGCGAGGCTTGTGACGTTCTGCGATAGACCGAAGAAGGCGCTGTTGGTCATCTGCAGAATCTTTGCCGACATGGCTACGTCTTGCGCGATGATTGCGGCCACCTGGTTGATGGACGTGTCCGGGTCGCTGACTGCATTTGTGAGTTCCAAGTAGGTGGTTGAAAGGGAGGGCAGTTCGCTGGTCTTTCCGACGATGCGGCGAATTTCTTGCGAGCCAACCAGGTCTTGAAGCGTACATACGCGCTCGATTGTGGATTGCAGTTCGGTGGCGCTGCATGGCTTGGCCAGAAAGCGATGTGCGACCGAGACCGACCGTGTTGCCAGTGCCGCATCGGAATATCCGGACAAAACAATCCGCGTCGTGTTCGGGTGGTGGTCTCGTATGTGGCCAAGCAAGGTTGCGCCGTCCATTCCGGGCATCCGCATGTCGGTAACGACCACGTCGAAACTTTCCTTTTCGCACGCTTCCAAGGCTGCCGCGCCGCCAATGGCAAAGTGCATGTCCCAGCGATTCCGATTTGAATGCAGCATCCGCCGGATGCCATCGAGTATCTTGTCATCGTCGTCTACAAATAGAATGCGTTTCATGGCACGACCACCTCGCCGGCCAGAGTCGCGCCGTCGAGCGGAAGGCGGATGACAAAGATCGTGCCCTTCCCCTCCTCCGTTTCAAAGTGAATCGTTCCTCCGTGCTTGACCACTACCGCCGAGTGCACGATGGCCAAACCCTGTCCGGTTCCCTTGCCGATCTCCTTGGTGGTAAAGAAGGGATCGAATACCCTGTTTCGTATCTTTTCAGGGATACCTGTGCCGGTGTCCTGGATTCTGATTTCGGCCCACTTGTTGCAGTTCCTTGTTTGCACGCCGATCTTTCCCTTTTGCTGCCCGCCCTTTCTATCGACTGCGGCTATTGCATGTGCGGCGTTGACAATCAGGTTGAGGATTATCTGGTTAAACGCTCCAGGATGGCAGGGGATCGGAGGCAGCGATTCGTCAAAGTCGGTTTCCAGGTCGGCTACATATTTCCACTCGTTGCGCGCCACCGTTATTGTGTTGCCAATGGCGTGATTGAGATCTAACGGGATCTTCTCTTTCGTTTCCGGATGAGAGAACTCCTTCATTGCGTTCACGAGCGTTGATACCCGGTTGACTCCCTCGAGAGTCTGCTCGATCGCTTTGGGAATCTCATCCAAGAGGTATACCGCGTCAATGCGTTCGACGGTGGCCGCAACTTGCTGAACCATATCGGGAGAGCAGGTGCCGCCTTGAGCCGAAGACATGAGGCGCTCGTAATCAGCCAGCAGGTTTGTGAGGCCTTGAAAGGCGTCCTTGAGAAAGCGCACGTTGTCCCCGATGTACTGGGTTGGCGTATTGATTTCATGCGCAATTCCCGCAGCGAGTTGTCCAACGGATTCCAGCTTTTGCGCCTGAAGAAGTTGTTCCCGCAGCCGGTTGCGCTCGGTGACGTCTTCACACATTCCCTCATAAAGAGCCGGAACGCCCTTCTCAAAGACAGCCCGGACATTCAAGGAAACCCATATTCTGCTCCCATCCTTGCGCAGAGCTTCGAATTCAAAGTTATGGGCGCCGCCTAATTCTGCAACAATCCGCTCGAATTCGCGGCGCCGCTTGGGATTTACGTGGATCTGCGTTGCGATGTCGGTGATGGTTTCGATCATCTCTCCGGTTGAGCCGTATCCGAAGATCAAAGCCATGGCGGGGTTTACGCTGATGAAGCGACCGCCCCGTGTGCTCTGAAAAATGCCAACTACGGCATCGTCTACCATACCGCGGTATTTTCGCTCGGCCTCCCGAAGAGCGTCTTCCATTTGTTTCCGTGCCGTGATGTCGCGGCCTATCCCGGCGAGTCCGATGATCTGTCCGGCAGCGTCGCGTATGGGGACCTTCGTCGTCAAAGTGCGATGCACGCTTCCCTTATAGTCAAGGCCCGCTTCTTCGTGCTCATAAAGCGCCTCCCCTGAACGAATCATGCTTTGTTCGTCTCGATAGAAGAGTTCTGCCAGCTCACGCGGGTAAAAATCGAAGTCGGTCTTTCCCAGCAACTGTTCCGGATTGTCAACTCCGTGAACGTGTGCCAGGTGGGCGTTTGCTACTACGAACCTGCTCTCGGTGTCCTTGACATACATGAAGTCGGGGATATTGTCGATCAGTGCGCGGAGCATCCTGCGTTCGTTTTCTAGAACCGAACGTTTCTCAAGCAGGCGGCGATTGGCATCGTCGGCAAGATTCCTGGCATTCTGCAGACTTACTTCTGCCTGTTTGTGCGCTGTGATGTCTCGAAAGAACCACACCCGCCCCAGGTACTTGCCCTGCTGGTTCTTTAAGCCGGTTGAGTGGCGCTCCAATGTCCTGCCATCTTTTAACCTGATCTCACAATGATCTTCCTCATTGGGATGCTCGTCGAGCTCCTGGATTCTCTGCATGAAGGAAGCTGGAGACTCCACGCGTTCGAGAGCTTCCAACAAGAATGGGCGATTCAATGCCGCGGTGATGTTATTGACGTGCGGATCTGCACCGTTGGGCAGAGTTATCTTCCAGATTTCAAGAAATCTCCGATTAAGAGATACGATCTGGCCGGCTTCATCCACCACGAGAATTCCCTCCAGAGTCTCTTCGTGGATTGACCGAATGAGCGAGAGTTCGAATTCACGTGCCTGCTCCTGCTCAGTGCGTTCGGTGATATCGGCGCTGAGGCCAATGTGGCCGAGGTACTCGCCGCTCGCCGAAATGCTCGGCTCCGCCTTCGAACCGAGGAGCCTCCATGTGCCATCGCCCCGTTGCACCCGGGCTTCCGCGCTGAACGGTATGCGCTCTTTGACCGCGCGATCAAATACCGCCGTATACTCTGGACTATCCTTGGGCCGAGTTAGCATGTCACACTTGGCGCAATCCGATTCATCGTGATCAATTCCGCAGAATTCCCGGCATACCTTGTTTACAAATTGCATGGTTCCTTCAGAGTCGGTCACCCACATCATCGAAGGGCAACTATCTGCCATGATGCGGAAGCGTTCCTCACCGTCGCACAGAGCTTCCATGAACCGTTTGCGCTCGGTGATGTCTTCCATGTGGGTTGCGAAATAGAGAGGCTGGCCGGCGCTGCCGCGTATCAGGGATACCCTCAGGCGTACCCAAACAACGTTTCCGCTGCGGTGAAGAAATCGCTTCTCCACTTCCGGGAAGTTTCTGGCCTCAAGAATCGCTTGCTCCAGAAGTTGCAGGGAAGGCGCCAGATCGTCGGGGTGGGTCAGTTCCGTCCAGGAAGTTCCCACCAACTCTTGGGCTGAGTAGCCAAGCATTTGGCAAAGTGCACTGTTTACTTGTAGAAATCGCTTGTCCAATCCGCTCACGCACATGGCAGAAGGAGCATGCTCGAAGATCGAATAGAAGAGATCCTGGCACCCCCAATCGAGCGGTTGATTCAAATTATGCCTGGAGTCAATTTCTGGAGTGGACAACTCGTTCATTGATTTACCCTGCTGTCTCTAACAATGTTCGCTATCGAAGAACTATCGACCAAACGCGCCGCGGGTTTCACGGTGGCCACCTCAAACGTCCGCAACTCGTTGGGGCTGCATGCACGTGGTTCGATGAGCGCAGTGCACAAATAGGACTCAAGTCGCACGATCTTATCTTCAACTGGATGCTGGACTTGCTCCGGTTGTGTGCGAGATATGGATGTGCTTCGCACACTGGAACAAAGAGGCATTGAGCAACCGATGAAAGCTACATTTTCAAGGTAAAGATAAAATGCGATTGGGAGCGACAATATGGCGGGCAGGATTCTCTTCGTTGACGACGAGCCCCCGGTCTTGGACGCATACAAACGCCTTCTGCACCGCGACTTCGATGTAGACACAGCCCTTGGGGCAGAGCAAGGCCTGACTTCCATCTCCGGACGCGGTCCCTATGCCGTTGTGATCTCCGACATGCGCATGCCCGGCATGAACGGCGCTCAGTTCCTTGCCCGGCTGCGGCAGAGCGTCCCGGAAACGGTGCGGATGCTCTTGACCGGCTATACGGATTTGGACGCAGCCATGGACGCAGTCAACGAGGGGAATATCTTCCGCTTTCTCACCAAGCCGTGCGAGAAGAATGTTCTGACCAACGCCATCAATGCCGGGTTGGAACAGTACAGGCTGGTGATGGCTGAGAAAGAGCTCCTGGAAAGGACGCTCATGGGAAGCATCAAGGTGCTCACAGAAGTTCTGAGCGCCGCCAGCCCCGAGGCTTTTGGACGATCGATGCGCATTGCACGCTACGTTCGGCACCTGGTAGCCAGGTTGAACCTCCCTTCGCCGTGGCGCTTTGAAGCGGCAGCCATGCTATCGCAGTTAGGATGCGTGACACTCGATCCGGAGCTCATCCGGTCCTCGTGTGTGGGAGAACACCTCTCGCCTGAGGACCGGCTTCGGTTCGCGGCTCATCCCCTTGCTGCAAAAGACCTGCTCAATAACATTCCAAGGTTGGAGCCGATTGCCTGGATGATCGGTCAACAATTTGCAAAAGTTATCGGGCAAAGCAAGCTCGAATCGCCGCTGCAACCGCAAGATGATGTTGTGCTTGGAGCAAAGGTTCTCAAGCTCGCAGTGACATTGGACAGCCTGAGAAACAAGGGGCTTTCCGAGGAGGAAGCCATTGCCAGGCTCCAGGATTGGCGCAATGAGTTTGGACTGGAGCTGATTGGAGCATTGGCCGGCCTCAAGCCGGAGGCCACCAGGATGTCGCTCCAGAAGGTCTCAGTCTCAAAGCTCGACGTCGGCATGATTCTCCAGGAAGAGATCAAGACCCGGTCGGGCATGCTGGTGGTTCCGAAGGGCCAGGAAGTCACTCATGCGCTCCTTATCAAGCTCGACAATCTCGCCCAGGCAGGGACCATCGGCAAGCAGATTATGGTCTACGCCCCCGCCCAGCGCTGATCTGGAATCATTCGTGGTGGAAGGGGGAAACAATCGTTGTCTCGACCCAACCGCCTGAGCGTTGTTGCCGGCAATTGGCTCACAGCCGAGCAGGGCAAGCGCTTGCGGTCGAGCAGATTCAATTCTTGCTGAGACGCGTTTCTGTACAGACAACGGAACGGTACCTGGGATGCAAGCAACGCTTTCGCAACGCAATGAATGATCGGATTGGGCTGGAACCGGTCCCGCGGGGAACTCCCCAGAAAGAGGACGCCATGGTTGGCAGTGCGCAGCAGACCTGTACGCTCTTGCGCCGCTCCAGTGAAGGCCCCCTTCACGAGGCCGAACAACGCAGACATTGCGCCTTCACCGCGAAGCGTCGCACAGTTCGACGGCTTTGATCTAGGGCGCAAGCGGCAACTTTCTCGCGACCTAGCTCTCAAAGTCATAGGGGTCTTCCTGGATGAAGCAGACCGCGATGCACCTTTAACTGCCGAGGCTACAGCCGTTCCAGTGGTTCCGGGACCACGATATAGAAGTTACCCGCAAATCCGATCCGTGGGACACGGTTGGTCTGGTTCTCCGCATTGCGCCCCGGTAAACGCAAGACCGAGTTCGGAATCCTTCACCGTCTTTGTCTGAGGAACCACCAGGAGAACATGGGCGGGGAAAGAACCATGCAGCGCTGACATTGGATCGAAGGGCCAGCAATACAATGGGTCATTTGTGTCGAGGTGGGATGCTTTTGATTGTTATTCTGCATGGCGCAATTATGCCTATTTCCGCCTGCCGCAGAACCGGAGGAATCGACCGGCAGGCCGAGGTCGATTCCTGTATCGTGAATTTCCGCACTTTCAATTCTCTGCCAACGTCAATATGTGGTCTCCCGTTGATTAAGCGGATCGCGACTTATGGAGCGTCTCAAGTGGTTGGCTCTGCACGGTTTCTATCATGGCGAGGATATTCTCCAGCGGCGTGCCGGCCTGGACGTTATGACAGGAAGAGCATATGAACCCTTCCCGGCCAGCGCCCAAGGTTTCCAAGCAGCGTTGGGTTTCGATGCGCACATCTTCGGGAGTCCCGCGTGGCAGGGCAAACTGATTGTCCACGCCGCCATGGAAGATGACACGATGACCGAAATCGCGCTTGAGGGCCTCTAATTCCATTCCCGGACATGCGTGTTGGATGGGGTTGAGCACGTCTACACCGCAGTCGAGAATTGGCCCCAGCAAGGGACGGGCCGCACCGTCGGTATGGTAAAACGCGAGCAGCCCATGGTCGTGAATCAACTTGCACCAACGGATGAGTCGAGGCTGTATGTATCTTCTCCACAGTTTGGGCGACATCAAAAGCGTTTTCTGCCCGGCGACGTCGTCGCTGATGAAAACCAGATTGAGTGACTTGCCGGCGCGGGAAAAATAGCGGCGCATCATTTCGGTTTGAATAGACTCCACGCGGTCGAGAATGGCATCTACCAGCTCGGGAGATTCAATCAAATCCATCATCGATTGCTCCATACCCCGTAACTGGCAGTAGACCTCAAATAACGAAACCCAAGGCCCGATGACAGCGAAATCCTGCGCCGCCGCCTGTGCCTTCATCGCCGCGCCGTCGTAATCGAAACGATCGACGCTGGGCCACGAGGGATAATCGGCGAGCGACTCAGGGGTGTCGTAGCCTTGAAGCGGCGCCGAGCCAAACTCAGCGTACATGGCATCTCCGGCTTGGATATTTCTAAGAGATGCACCCCACATGGTGTGTTCGCCAATCTCTTCGGCGCCGGTGCCGGATTGGGCTCCTGCGCGTTCCCCAGCCGGGGTCTCGTAATCCAGGAAGACCCAGACAATCTTGTCCAGCTTGAGAGCGCGATACATAGCCAGATCGTCCGCAACACCGCAATGCTGACGTAAGAGAGCGGCAATTTCCGAGGTGTGCCAAAGATCCACCGGCAGACGGTCCACCGGCTTGCGGTTCAGGATTGCCAGGATTCGTTCACGTGGAGTCATTCCCTTAGCCTTTCAGAACTGTAATCTTCTGGCCGAAAGCACGAGCCATCGGCAGGCGCCAGTTGCAGGCCGATAGATTCTGATTCACTTTGGGTTGTGACCCCTGTGAATATTGCATTTTGTCGAACTCCGCAACTTCTCGCGAGGCTTCGTCCAGTTCGCGCATGGTCGACTCCAACGCACGCCGAAGGAGAATGGTTTCTGACACGTTGTCCGTGCGGTTGCAACCCTTCCAGTCGAGCCATACGTATTCAAGGGCAAGGAAGCCACTGTAGCGGGTCCGTTGCAGCTCCATCAGCATGCCAGTGAAATCGATGGCGTTTTCCTCGAGCGAAGTTTGCAACTTTCCTATTGCGCCCCCGCGAACATGGATATGAGAAGCCGATGGCAGCAGGCTGTGCACGTTCGCAGAGGTCGCGCCGGCCGCGACGAAGTGTCCATAATCAAGAGTCAGTGTCAGCCCTTCGACTGCGTTTAGAAACGCGTGAGTACTTCCGACCTCCGCGCAAATCGAGTCGACGTGAGGCTCAATTGCGTAGCGGATGCCCGCGCGGGCACACTCCGTCACGCGCCGGGAAGCCTCTTCAACTCCAAGTTCCAGATCGCGATCCAGTGAGGCTGCGGAGTGAACCACTCCTGGCAAGCCCGTAATATGGTCACAGCCGAGCGCAAGACAGAAATCGAGTGCATGCGAAAATGCGTCGTGGGTCATGTTTCTTACGCCGGGGTCGGGATCGTTCGCGGAACACTGGGAGGGATCGACCCCGAATTGAACAAACAAATCGGAAACTTGCAAGTTCGCTGCATTCAGATCATTCAAGACTTGCGCGGTATAGCCTCGCGGCGAAGCCTGCAACTCACCCGGCGAAAAGTGAGAGCTGCGCGCGAACAGGCCTATGTCTACATGATTGAAGCCCAACAAATTCACCAGGCGCAGTGCTGCGGAACGCTCTAGCACAGGGAAGCTCGAGTCTGCACAAGAAAACTTAAACATGCCAGGTTTCTCCTTTCGAGCTTGTGCGATATAGTGCGTCTTTGTGTTTGATCGCCTGTTGTGCGTGGTTACAGCGACGTGATTCTGGGTACAAACTGGGTTGTGCACCAAAGCAATGATCGCGCATACTTCGCCCCATCTCTTTTCGGTGTCCGACGCTGCGCCTCGCTGGTATACCAGATTGTCATCTGTTTTCCCGATGATGGGTGTGTCTCGGAATAATAAATAGCAGGCGGTCCAAGGGAAGCAATGACGAACGCGGTGCTTTGGCGGCCTTGCGCATATCGCAATAAATTTGCTCGGCATTCCACGCGCAATTTTGTCTATCTTTATCGCGGCCCCGAGGCCGCATCGTGGCCCTGAAGGGATAGGCACTTTGGGTCTTGTTCGGCCAGTTGCCTTGGCGATGGTCCTTTATGCCTTGGCATTCAGGATGGCGACAGAAGCCCTTCTTTCTCCAAGGTTTTGAGGACTCGATACACTATCGCATGCTCGAATCCGGTTTGTTTGACGATGCCGCCAATGCTCAGTAATTGTCGAATATTTGCGCCACGACGTAGAATCGCACGGGCACGCGCCATTGCCTCGAATCTGCATCGGGAGTTCTGACGGTTGGAATCGCAGATTCCACCGAAGTACCAGAAGAGCGCGATTCCCCGCGAGACCCGCATCCTCCTCATTTTGGGCGAGAATGTTAATTGCGATTTCCGCAATGTTTCGCCCCTCGGCTTTTCATCGTTGTCAATCGAATGCTAGCGGGAGTGCAATCTCGTCCTATTCTGAAACAATGCCAGAGCGCAGCTCTATTCAGACTAGGTCTGAGCAGAACTCAAAGTTGCTCAGACCGTGCCAATTCGGGAGGCTTCAGATGGTGAAACGAGATGTTCGAAACAAATTGCTGCAAATTGCAGTAATCCTTTGCCTGTCGCTGGTCGCATGCCCATTCCTGCATGCACAAGCAAGCGCAAGTGCTATCACAGGCACTGTCACTGACTCAACAGGCGCTGCCGTCGCTGGCGCCAAGGTGACAATCACTAATCTCGGAACGAACGTATCCCATGACGAAACGACCGGTAACAGTGGCTTTTATGCGGAAGAGGGGCTTGCGGTTGGCCAATACAAAGTCGCCGTAACCAAAGCCGGGTTCAAGCAGAGTGTCATAACCGAGATTCAAATCGATCCCGGGCAGCGACGCGCTATTGACGTTGCGCTCCAAGTAGGCGGCGCCACCGCTGAAGTGACGGTTACGGCAGACGTAGTGCAGGTGAACACCGAAAGTTCGGAAAGCGGCGGTACCATCTCCAGTGGGCAAATCGATAACCTGATGCTGAATGGGCGGAATTTTCAGACTCTGGCAATCGCGATCCCTGGAGTGGCCAGCACCAACGCGGCTGATTCGTTGGGCGGCGGCGGGCTCGAGGGCGGCACAACCCTGATCGTGAATGGAAATTCTGTCGAGTACACCACCTACACCATTGACGGTGTCTACAACATGAACTCCGGCAACTTGGCTAACGTCGATATTTTGCCAGTTGTCGACGGGATTTCTGAGTTCACAGTTCTGAAAGACAGCTACAGCGCGAAGTATGGATTTGCCGGTTCCGGCCAGGTCGTTGTTGAAACAAAAAGCGGCGGAGATACATTCCATGGAAGTGCGTGGGAGTACGTGCGCAACAATGACTTCGACGCTATCCAATACTTTGCGAATAGCACCCCGGCGCTCCATCAGAACATTTATGGCTATACACTGGGCGGCCCGGTCATCATTCCCAAACTCTACAACACACATCATACGAGGAAGACATTCTTCTTCGCTTCCAACCAATGGCAGTCAGTGCACAAGGCATCAGTCATCCGCGGCGCGGTTATGCCGAAGGAAATGCGGGGTGGAGATCTCAGCGCCAGCCCAACGCTGCCAACCACAGGCCTGACGTTAGATGCACACAGCGAGGCTCTCCTGGCTTCGGAAGGAAGAACGGACTGCATCGCACCACCGGCGGCCGGGAGTACGATCTCGACCCAACTGAATCCAAACTGTCTGGACCCGATTGCCACGGCGATTCAGACTGCCTATGTACCGCTTCCGAATAACACTGGCGGCGGCTTCCAGAACTACATCAACCTGACTCCAGGGATTACTACCCAACTCGACTACCAGTTTCGGGTGGACCACGAGATCAACAAGAACAACCAGTTGACCGGCCGCGTTATGTACGAGCCGACACTTAATCTGTTTCCGAACGATGCCTGGGGCGGGACCCCTTACTCGACAATTCGCGACTCTTACTATACGACAGGCTTCAACGGCCTGTTGCGTGTTCAGTCGCAGATTACACCTAACCTCATGAATACGGCGGCGGTGGCAGAAGCGGACGACAGGCCACACATCAACCTCACCAGCCCAGCAACTATGCCCAACGGATTGTCGATCACCCAACAATTTCCGGATGCTCCCATCCTGAACCGTGTACCAAACTACTCGATCTCCGAAGGCTGGTCGGGAATGGGAGTCGGGTCTCAGCCAATCTCCGCTTCGGATGGAGAGGGCATCATATCGGACGACGTCGCTTGGGTTAAGGGCAAACATGTTCTGCAGGCCGGCGCGCTGTATATGTTCGGTATCAAACGGCAGACGGTTTTCACGAACCCGCAGGGCACCTTCACCTTTGACGGCGACCATACCGGGGATCCAGCAGCGGACTTCCTGTTGGGACTGGACCACACCTACGCACAAGACAGTTCGGAGAGGGAAGGCTACATTCACTATCGGCAAGGCGAGACCTATTTCCAGGATGACTGGCGCATCAAGCCTCGCTTGACCTTGAACCTGGGCTTGCGCTGGGTGTATTTCTCCAACGACACAATCAGCGGGGATCAAGTTACCAGTTTTGAGCCGTCGCTTTACAACGCCGCACAGGCTCCCGTTATTAGTACAACCGGAACTTTTACCGTGAATGATTCAAATCAACCCTTGACGGCCGGTGGGGAAGTTGCAAATCTTCTTAACGGACTCGCTTTCGCCGGACAAAACGGCGTGCCGAGCGGTTTCTTTACTCCGACCAAGAAGAACTTTGGACCCCGTGCTGGCTTCGCCTACAGAATCACTTCGGATGGGTCGACGTCGATACGTGGTGGATACGGAATCGGCTATTCGAGAATCCCGACCGCGCAGGTTTACTACGCTTACGGCGCCAACCCGCCCTACAACCAAACCGCCAATATCTTTAACAGTCTGTTGGACAACGGAACGGCTGGCGGCGTCGCCCAAGCACCCACGCCGGAGAGCCTCACGAGTGTGCCGTTCAAGTTTGTTCCTGCATCGATCCAGTCGTATAGCCTGACCCTGGAACATCAGGTGAAGAACAACATGGTCGCGACCCTGGCCTATGCGGGAAGCCAGTCGCGGCACCTTACCGATGGAGTAGGCGGCGGCAACGATATCAATTTCCCGCTGCCGGTAACCACGCCGTCGGCGGCAGGTTGTCTACCTACCGGGCAGGGGGCCTCAGCTTCCTATGACTTCGATCCCTGCATCAACAGCGGAACTTCCTCCGCCCAATACACGCGTCCCTATGCGGGATACAGTTCGATTGACTACCAGTACGACGAGGGTACCGGCAACTATAACGCGCTCCAGGCCTCGGCTGTCTATCACGCCGGCGCTTCGCAGTTCAGCGTGGCTTATACCTGGGGTAAGGCCCTGACTACGGTGGGTGCTCACGGAGCCGGCAACACGACATCCCAAGGCGCCGGCCCGCAGAATCCGCGCAATTTCGCTGCTGAGTACGGGCCGCCTTCCTACGATTTCAGGAATGACATCGTTGGAACCTGGGTGTACGAAATTCCACTCTTCAACCACAGCAGCAACAAGCCCGCGGAACTCGCGCTCGGACATTGGAGCTTCCAAGGGCTGGCCGCGCACCAGAGCGGATTTGCCTTAAGCCCCGGACTGTCAACCTCGACCGCTGGAGAGGCCGATCGCCCCGACGCAGTGGGAAAGATCAGCAAAGTGGGCAAACAGAGCGAATGGTTCGACACCACCGCCTTTGCAGCGCCAGCTTACGGCTTCTTCGGAAATGCAAGCAATGGAACCATTCGTGGACCGGGCTACACATCCCTGAATCTTTCACTCTACAAGGCGTTTCCGATCCATGATCGCCTGAACCTGCAATTCCGGGCTGAGGCTTTCAACGCGCTGAACCATCCAAACTTCAACAACGTAGACACGGGGCTCGGCGATGGAAGTTACGGTCAACTTACCAACACAGGCGACCCCAGAATCATGGAACTGGCATTGAAGCTGACATTCTAAGATGTCGAAGTTACCTGCCTCGCGAGAGGCGAGATCTGTGAATCCTGCTTCTCGCCCATTTTAACAGAATAGGACAGACGCACTCCGGCTGTTTGTCCGTGTTAGGATTTGTTGGGATAACACTGAAGAGGTAGCTATATCCTAGCTACCTCTTCTATCTGATGGGCCCCATCGACCATCGGGTCCTGAAAGTTAATGAACGTCACCAACGGTAGTCTTCAACCTCTGGAGAGGGCACAGATGAAGCGGTTCTTGATTTCCTTTGCCTTGATTGCATTGTCCGTTGTATTGAGTACGCCCTGTTCAGCGCAGAAGACCATTGCCGATACCGACCCACTTGTTAATGGATTCCTCGACCCACCTCACGATTTCTCTCCGATGCCTTTCTGGTTCTGGAACGGGAAGATGGAAGGCCCGATTATCCAGCAGCAGATTCGGGAAATGGTTGACCAGCACGTATACGGGGCCTTTCTTCATGGGCGGGACGGTCTTGAGACACCCTATCTATCCAAGGAATGGTTCAAGGCTATTGGCGCAGGGCTCGAACAGTCGAAAAAATCGGGATTCGAATTCAATTTTGTAGACGAGTATGACTGGCCCAGCGGCGAAGTACGAAACGTATCGATGGCCGCAAATCATCAAAGTGAGGTGTTGGCGAGGCGTCCGGATCTTCGCATGAAGACGCTCGCCTATGAAGCGAAGATCGTCGAAGGACCGCAGGTAATCGATCTGCCGGTAAATGTGGAGTCGCAAGCGATCGTTGCGGCCCGCTGGTATGGAAATAACCGAATCGACGCTGCAAGCCTTACTCAACTCGATTCAAATGTGAAGGACGGACACCTTCATTGGTCTGCTCCCGAAGGCCAATGGGTTATCGTGCAGTTTAGTCTGAAGCCCGCAATGGGATTTGACGGCGGCTTCGTCGACCTCATGAATCCAGACACGACCAACCTCTTCTTTAACCTTGTGTATGGCGAGTATCATCGTCGATTTGCGTCGTATTTTGGGAACACTATCCATTATTCGTTTTCCGATCATGAAGGGGACTACGGGTATCGTATTGCCTGGACACCGAAGCTTTTCGCCGAATTCCAGCAACGCTCTGGATACGATTTACGCAAGATGCTGCCGCTACTCATCTACAGCGGCGGCGATCTGACTACAAAGGTTCGTACCGACTATCTCGCAACAGTGACCAATCTGTATGGCAACTCCTTCTGGGATGGCATCACTAAATCTGCAGAAGGCCTGGGTATCGGCCGCACAGGGCACGCGTGGGAGGAAAGTCTTCAATGGGCAGCCGCGCTAGAAGGTAGCCTCTTCACGGTGGAACGGGGGCTCAATCCTGTAGGCGTAGACTCGCTGGTAGACTTTGGTCGCCAGCCCTTGAACTTCAAGGTCGCGCAATCGGTTGCTGACTTTGAGGGCCGCCGGTTTGCCTGCGAAAACCAAGGGGTCCAAGGCACAGACTCTTATCTCGACCTGGAGGCGATTCGCAAGGGAACCAACAGCATTGGCGCCTGGGGTGTAAACCTCTTTATCCCGCATGCATTTAACTATGATCCGAGCAGGGCTAACTATCCGCCCGACTGGCTTCACCAACCTTACTGGTCATATTTTCACAATTATGCCGACTACACGCGACGCATCAGTTACATGAACGCGGATAGCCAGCATGTGACGAACGTATTGCTCTACTATCCGATTACAACGATGTGGGCAGAGACCGGCTCGTTGTTCTCAGGTGAAACGGAATACCAGCAAATCGGTCAGCCTGCCGCCTGGAAGAACCAGACAATTCTGATCAACGACTACTACACGCGGATCATCCTGGAGTTATCGAATCATCATTGGGATTACAATATCGCGGATGACCGGTATATCGAGAGTGCGCGTGTTGAAGGCAACGAATTGGTCATTGGTCCGCAGAGATTTCGCGCAATCATTCTTCCTCCTATTACTACGCTCAGCCAGGGCACGCTCAAGAAGCTGCAGGAATTTCACCAAGCCGGTGGCGTCATTCTCGGCATACGCCTGCTTCCTACAGCATCGCCAGAAACTGGCGATAACGACCCCATGATCACGGCAGGGATGCTGTCGATCTTCGGTTCTGGCGGCGCGGCCTCGCGGGCTCCCGGCGGTGAATCTTTCTATATCGAGGACTCAGTCGATACCTTGATCGCTACTCTTGATCAACGAGTGTCCAAAGACGTGCAGGTCACGTCCGGTCCCGCGCAACATCTCTTCTTCGAGCATCGCCGCAAGTTGCAGACGGACTACTATTGGGTTGTCAACGACACGGATCGCAAGCGCGTAAATGAGATTCACTTTGCAACAAAAGGGATTCCGGAAAAATGGAATGCCCTTACCGGAGCGCAAGAGCCACTATTCTTTGTGAATAGCGCGTCTGGAACAGATGTTCGTCTCAATCTGGACCCCTGGGATGCCTTTTACGTTGTGTTCCACCCCATGACGGGACCCTCGCAAGACGCAGTCCTGGTAGCGACCAACGCTGAGAAGCTGGACGGCGTGTCTCATCAAGGCAAGACTGTCAACGTCCACGTGTCGGGGCCGGCAACAACATCGGAAATGTTTGTCGAACTGAGCGGCGGAGGACAAGTCTACAGAGGCGAAGCACCGAATGGCGGCGCACAGCCCTTGAAATTGAGCGGCAAGTGGCAGTTTCGCCCACAGCCCGATCGAGTGTCGGTGCCCTACGCAAAAGTAAATGAGGGATCAGAAGTTAAAGGTCGCGAGCATGGCTGGGGAGCCCCTGACTTCGATGATGCGGATTGGCCGCAGATGTGGTTGAACGAAGAACAGAATACGGTTCGACATTGGCAAATGATAGGCCCCTTTCCGAACACAGACAATGATGGCTTCGCAAAGATCTATCCACCGGAGCAGGAATTCGACCCGAACAAAAAGTACGACGGACTCAACGGAAAGGTGGGCTGGGAAGATTACAACGGCAACGAACCTTATCTGGCACTCGGCAACTGGGACATCTGGATGAAGACCGAAGGCGGTCGCTCCTCGGACTCCGGCTATATTGTGAACTTTAATCCGGAGCTGCTGACTGACGCAAATAGCTGGATCGTGAGTTATGCCCACACCTACCTCTACTCCCCCAGTGATCAGGATGCGCAGTTCATCGTCGCTGCCGATAACTGGGCTGGCATCTGGCTCAACCGTAAGCAGGTATTCGCGCAGCTTCGAACGCCGTTTTGGTACGAACTGAACGATAACTGGGCCGATCGTGTTCCAGTAAATCTTCACAAGGGCTGGAACGAAGTCCTGGTGAAAGTTGGTAAATCCAGAGGCGCGGCAAGCGGCTTCTATGGATTCTCGTTTCGCGTCGCGGATGACAAGGGAACTACTCTTTCTCAAGCGGTGGCCAGGACTTCGCCGGAGGGATTGAATGAGACGGGTGCGACAAGCGACAAAATGCGCTGGTATCGGATAGAGGTCCCGCCCGGTTGCGTGGCTGTGGTGCCGCCGGTCTTTCACGGCCCTTATCGAATGCTGCTCAACGGTCAAGATGTGAGTTCAAGAGACGGCGCTCCCATCGATATCCGTGGAGGTCTTCTGAACGAGAAGAACACGCTTGTCATCATCGCGAGCAAGGACGATCCGCTGGTCTCTCCGGTCCAGTTCGTGGCAGGCGCCACTCCCTTCTCGCTCCAATCATGGACGCAGACCGGGCTTGCGAATTTCTCAGGGACCGCGATCTATACCAAAACCTTCTCGCTGCCTGCCAGTTTCCGCGACAAGCGAGTCATGCTCGACCTGGGGCGGGTGAGTTCCGTTGCGGATGTATTTGTGAACGGCGAGCATGCGGGCACGCTGATTTGGAGGCCTTATCAGCTAGATATTTCAAAGCTCATCAAACCAGGCGAAAACGAAATCAAAATCCTGATCACAAATACGGAGGCGAATCAACGCGCTGTCGGGACATGGCGTCACATTTTGACATCGATCGACATCGACGGAATGGAGGGACCAGTACAATTGATTCCGTATTTCGATCGGGTATTGACATTGCATCCGACCCAGGACAGCACACGGCAGGTGACACAAAAAGAGTGAATCTCGCTTAGGTTAGGAATCGCAACCAGCCCTTCCGACAAGCGGAGCTGCCTTATGTCGCGAACGTACCAAAATCAAAGAGGGCGATAGCGCCTCATCCAAGCAAGGATCAAGAAGGAGCCAGAATATGAAACTTGTCGCACTTTGTTTGTTCTGTGCGGTGGCAAGCGCACCCTTAACGGCGCAGACGGTTGACACCGTTGCCCAGCAATTCCAGAACCCCGCGAAGCAATACCGCCCTATGGTGCGCTGGTGGTGGCCGGGCGGCGATGTAACCGATGCAGAGTTGCGGCGGGAAGTAGATTTGCTCGATCGGGCGAACTTTGGCGGTGGAGAGATACAGCCATTTACGATCGGGATGGATCCCTCGAAAATGCCTGAGGCTACGCGAAAGCGCATTGACGATTATCTAACCCCGACATTCTTTGCTCATATGCATGCCGCACTGGATGAGGCGAGCACGAAAGGAATGTGGCTGGACTACACCCTTGGCTCGGCGTGGCCCTTTGGAGGAGCAGGAGCCGTTACTCCCGCAACGGCCTCGCTGGAATTGCGGTCGGCGCACCAGACGATTCAAGGTCCTGTTCATTTTCACCAGAAGATCGCGATGCCCCCTCTGCCCGCAAGAATCACGAAAGATGCAAGTCTGCCGGCTGGATGGCTGGATGAATTCAAGAAAAGAGACAAGCTGGTGGCCGTGGTAGCCGTTCGCGGAGACACGGAAAGGAGTTATCCGAGCGAACCAACGCAACCGCCGGTAGTCAAGAACACAGGCAAGCTGGATGCGGGAACCTCGACAGTGCTTACAGGACATATGTTGCCCGATGGAACTTTGGACTGGGATGTGCCCGCAGGTACCTGGCAGCTGTTTGTCTTTAGACAAATGCCCACCGGACAACAAATCGGCGGTGCTGCCGGAGCCGGGCCGCAGTTTGTTCTGGACCATATGAACAAACATGCTTTTGATCTGTATGCCGACCGCGTCGGGGGCACGGCCTATCAGTATGACCGCCAGTATTTTGGTCATGGCTTGCGGGCCATCTTCTGTGACAGCCTTGAAGTCCAAGCCTACTTATATTGGAGCGATCGTTTTATCGAAGAGTTTCGCCAGCGCCGGGGATATGATCTGACCCCTTATTTACCCATTCTCAAGGTCCCAGGCACTGAAGTTCCATACGGCGCAACACCTGCGGGACTCCCACTTTACGACATCGAGGGAATCGGCGATCGCGTCCGCCGCGATTACTGGCAGACTGTCTCCGATGTGATGATCGAAAACTTTTACACACCCTTCAATGAGTGGGCAACGGCGCATAATATCCAAGCACGCGTGCAGGCACATGGATCGCCGACGGACGTACTCAGGGTCTATGGTGCCTCCGACATCCCGGAGACCGAGGACCTTCTGGACAACGGCCGCTACGATTTTCTCAAGATGGCGTCATCGGGAGCCGACTTGTACGGACGAAAGATTGTAGGGAGTGAGAGCTTTGTCTGGCACGGCAAGGCATACCAGACGACTCCGGAGAAGATCAAGTGGTTTGCCGACGAACTGCTGACAGCCGGGATCAACGAGATTATTTATCACGGCTATCCCTACAAATATATGGACCGTCCGTTCCCTGGATGGCATCCGTTCGCGCTCGAGGGAGCATTCTCGTCCGACATGAACGAGACGAATCCATTCACGCCCTATCTGCCTCAACTGAACCAATACATCACCCGTCTGCAATACATATCGCAAGCTGGAACCACTGTGGCGCCGGTAGCGCTTTATCGCGCCATGTTGGCCACCGATGCGATTGAGCCTCCGCCTCCGGAGCCGGAGATCGGTATCCGGCTCATGGATGCTGGATATAACTACGACCACATCGACGCCTACACGATTTTGAAATCGACGGTTAAGAACGGCAAATTGATTTCGCCGGGGGGAGCAGAATTCAGCGTGCTGGTGATTCCGCAGCAGGAGAGTCTCACTGCCGAACTCGCCGGTCAGCTTGCAGCGTTTGCCGGCCAGGGGCTCCCTATCGTTTTCCTGGGCGAAGTCCCCCCAACAGATCCGAGCATCGTCGACGGACAACTGACCGAGAAATCCGGCCCGAATCCGCTCCAGAATGTTGTGGCGAACAGCAATGTCCATGTTGCGCCGGATGCCAAAGGCGTGACAAAGATTCTGGCTGCATCGATTGCGCCGAACCTTCACTTCGATGGCCGGCCGTTATCATTCATCGAGAAGCGCATTGGCAAGCTTGACTTCTTCTTCCTGCGCAACTCCGAGGAGAGTGCGAGGCAGACCACCCTTGAGTTCCACGCCGCTGGCACGCCGGAGATATGGAACCCCTGGACCGGCGAGATTCGTCCGATCGCGCATTTTGACCGGAGTGGGAGCACAGTTCGAGTCCCAATCGATGTTGACCCCTACGGATCCATGCTCCTGGTTTTTGATCCGGATGGAACGCCAACGGGGAAACCAGCGGAGATATCCACGCCTGCGCAACCAGTAAGTCAGATATCTCTGGGGCAGAATGGCTGGAGTTTTCATGGAGTCGGGATTGGACCCGGCAGCCAACCCGAAACAATCGATCTGAAAATGACTTTCCTCGAAAATTGGACAATGATCGATCGTCTTAAGAACTTCTCCGGGCGCGGTCAATACACAACTACGTTCACCGTACCTGCGGCGCTTCTAGCGAGCCATCATCCTGTCGTGCTTAACCTCGGCGATGTAAAGGATGTTGCCGAGATCAACATCAATGGGAAAGCGGGTCCTCAACTTCCGGTGGAACCCTATAAGGCAGACGTTACTTCTTTGCTGCACGAGGGAGAGAACATCCTTCAGATCACGGTCGTGAATGATTTATTCAACGCGCTCGTCGCGCTGGGACCCAGTTCCGTCCTTGATCGCGAAGAGGACATGCCGGAGAACGGTTTGCTCCCGGCCGGTCTGATTGGCCCGGTTCGGCTGGAGGAAATGAAATCTGACGGAACGATGTAACAAGGCCAAGTCGAGTGCCTGCTAACTGAACTCGACTTGCTCTGGAGTCAATGGTCATCGCGATCGCTATCTGGTCGCGATGACCCCAACATCCAACGTAAATGTTAATGCATCGAATCTCAGTTGCTCAGAGGCTGGGTCTCAAGTGTAACCGGCCCCAACAGGCCCGACTCGAGTAAGGTGTCTTCCGGGCGAAAAGAGTTTCCAGTGATCCAGGTGAATCTCTTCTCCACGGGCAGGTCGCTGTCGCCGATGAGGCGGTTAATCCAAAGGTTGGCCACTACGATCTCGAGGACATTGCCCCTGGGTCGCAGCAGGCCGTTGGGGATGGCGAGACGCCAAGGTGCGCACCATGCCACTCCCAGATCGCGGCCATTGAGCTTGACCGAGGCGATGTTCGCAACTTTTCCTAGCGCAATAAAGTAACGCAACCTTGAGTCTGCCGAGTCGCAGTCGAAGGTCGTTTTGTAGGCTGCCTCGCCGGAATAGTAGCGGATTGCTGGCTCCGGCCGCTTGCTCCAATCTTCGAGATGAGAAAACGTAACTTGCTCCGGACCACCCCACTTAGGATCGAATGCGATCTCCCACGGCGCGGTGAGTGAAACTATCGTCTCGAAGCGGGGAAAATTTGCGCCGCCCTTTGATGCCGATCGAGTTGCAGGTTTGCTAAAGACTACAAAGCCGCTCTCCATAGGCTCCAACTCGATGGGAATCTCTGTGTGGCCTCCAACCTCAACGAATTCGGTGAGATCGCGGCGTTCCCCGGTGACAGCATTCCACCACTCTGGCTGGCGGCCGGTTACGCGAAAACGGCAGGTCGCGCGTTGCGGCGTGTCTTCGCCATTGGCCAGAAAATAAAAATCCTCAGCCCCGTCGCAGCGATGAATGTAGCGTATCTCCGCATCGGTTTCAAAATCACTTTCGACGCCCATCTGCGCGAGTAACTCGGCCGTCACAGCATAACTGGGGTAGATATCAGCCTCTTCGATTGCGGAGTCATCCAGCTTCCAGGGCAGCATGTTATAGGAGCCCAATTCTTCGGCGGGTGACTGCGGTCCCGATTCAGTCAGCGAAGAGTTCCATCTGCGATCGGTGCAAATCTCGAGTTTGTCTTCGCTTTTCAGGCAAACGGCAAGCGAGGCTATCAGGGCTGTGTGGCTCCCCTTATCCGCGCTCTCTTCGACAACAACTGTAAGCTCATTGGTGTTGGAGCGGATCAAGCTGCTCAGGTCGACCCTGCGCGCCCGTTCTACGGTATTTCCGTTCAGGATGAAGCGGCCGTTCAAATACAGCTTGTAGCTTCTTTCCGCGGTAATTGTCAGCGACGCTGATTGCATGCTGCCCGCATCTGCGAGGGAGAAACTCCGCTTGAAATATTTGCCCCCTCCGCTGGAGGCTGATCCGGCGCCGGCCTTCCCATGCCCGATCCACTTGGCATTGGCAAGCGGATTGATGACTTCGCGGTCTCTGGCGGCCGCGTCGTAAAGCACGCGGCCCAGGCCGACTCGGCGGTCGGTCGCGGGCTTGCCGGCCGGCCAGAGCCTTGCAGCTAACTCGCGGACCCTGTGATCGCATGCAGGATAATCCGACAGGCTGGGAGATTTTTCTGGCGGCGCTCCCAATATCGTCGCCCCGTCTTCAACCAGGCTGACAATCTTCTCAAGCAGGCGCGGCGTCATGGTGGCAAATCGCGGCAACACCAGCAGCCGGTAAGACATGCCATCAGGAAAAGCGATCCGCCCATCCTTTACCGACGCCCGCGCAATCAAGGTTTCTGCAGAGCATCCGTCGAAGTTATAGGCGCCGCGATCGGGAAACTGGCCCGGCCGGAATGCGGAGCGTGGGGGAAAGAATACGCAGGGCGAGCCTTCCGGAACGAGATAGAGAATGTCGGCTACAAAAAGTCCGCGCCGCAGCATCTGCGAGCATCGAGCAACATAGTTATGATAAGCGGGCGCAAAATCCCACCAGGTCTGAGTCCGCTCCCAGTGCACTCCATAGCCGCCATCCGTTCCCATCGTCATTCCCGGCGAGCGGTTGAGCCAGGGCTGCGCTTGATAGCGGTGAATCACAAACTTGTTGATCCCCTGGCAGAAAGCCCAATCGCCCTGCGCCTTTACCGACGCCGGATGTTGATGGCCTCGCTCCGGCATGTCGGCCGTAAAGGACTCCGCGGCGATGATCTTCCGCCCTTGCGTATGGCCAACCGAGGTCGCCTCTGCCAGACTGAAATCGGTCGGCGGAGCATTCGCGGTCTTCGTCCAGAATTCGGCCATGGGAATATCTGCGGTACTGCCCAGATCCAAATCCGCCGCGGGATTCAGGTCGTAGGGCTCAAGCGAAAGCAGCAGCCCAAAGCGCTTGCCGCGCTCGCGCAGACGCATCGCCTGGTTCTCGCAGACCAGCTCCTGCGCGGTCTTGCGCACATCCCAGAGGAATCGCTCGGAAGTTTCCGGTGTGTCCACCACCAGGCCGGTAAATGCGGGCATCATAGCGAGCGGATCGTAGCCGCGGCGGCGCTTGAACTCATCGCGAAAGCGCGGTGACCAGTTCTGCGAGCTCATTTCCCAACTGTCGAAGTGCAAGCCAACCAATCCGCGGCCAGGATGTTGGGGCGCGCCGGTCTTGTTGAGCAGGGAGGCGATGTAGGCGTCGAAGTGCGCGTCCATGGCGGCGGCGGCAAACTTGTTGGTCTCGAGTCCAAGCCCCGGCTGGGGCGATGGTCGGGTGGTCTGGCCAGTGAGCGTACGTCCGAAGCGCAGAATGGTCCAGTTCCCCGGTGGGACACTCCAGGCGAGCGTGCCATCCGGCAAGAGCTTGCTGGTCAGGTCAACAATATGGTGTGAGGCAACGCAGCGCTCCGCAGGCATGGCTTCATAGGCGGCCTCGCTGGGCAAGAAGGGCCGCACCCAGGGGCGCGTGGTGTAGGGCCCGGGAATCTGCGAGGAGTAGGAGCCGCGCGTGTAAAGCGCCTTTTCATCCACGTCGCGGATGGAAGCGCCCGCCGCCGGCGTTGGAAAGGCGAGCACAAACTCGTCGCAATAAAACTCCTTCCACAACCTCAGCAGATCGGGCGAGAGGGTATCAACGCCAAAGAACGGCGTGCGCGGCTGCGGTTGAGGCAAACGGGCATTGAAAGTTGACGGACCTTGAACCTGGGTTCTGCTGGCCACCAGGTGCTGCATCGATTGCTCGGGCCTGACCCACGGACCGCCCGCGCCGCACCAGCCGGGACCCGCGGCCAGAGCCATCTGCAGGCCCAGTCGATCGGCCTCTGAGAATGCTTGGCCAAGAAGGTCCTGCCATTCCTCGCTCATGAATTTTACTGGGCCCGGCTCGATTCCTATGCCCACTTCGAGATAAATCGCGCCGCCGAGGCCGGCTTTCTTCATCGCTTGCAGATCGGCATCCATGCCCTCGCGGGTAAGATGGCCGTCCATAAAATACCAGTAGACCCAGGGGCGCGCCTTATCGGGAGGTTGGGCAAAATCCGCGGCCATGCTACCGGCAGGGACCGATTCTGCACTTAGAAAAACGTGCGGCAAACTAATGGCGGCCACGCCAAGAGCCGCCGATTTCAAGGCCGCCCGCCTGCTGATCTTGCAACTCATACCGTGACTCCAGATTGTGATACCGCAGGGGTTAAAACCCCTTGCTTTTCGGTCCGCTTTCGGCACGACTGAAGCCGTGCCTTGTTACAAAGCGGATTTTTGAAACGCGCTTCAGATCGGCCGCAAGAATCGCTGACGCATTGCTGGCTCGCGCAGCACGGCGGCCATCAGAAAGTAGTACACATCGGCAAGATAGCCCTCATATCCGCAGGGCTTGCCATCCCATGTTGACCAGTCGATGCCTTTGTCGGCAACATTTTGCACGCCAGACTGGAAGCCGCCTCCTTGTTGACGCGCCAGCATTTGCATCAAGACTTTGTCGGCCGCTGCTTCTCGATCCACAACATAATTCGCCATCAAAAAAGGAAGCGTCTGCGCCCCCGTGATCCCTCCGTTTTCGTAGAGCTGGAAGGCATCGGTTCCATCTTCCCGCTGCGGGGCGCCCATGCCCACCGAAGAATGCGGCGCCTGCAAGTAGTCCGCTCGACGAATGGGAACGAGATTGGGCGGGATGCCCAACTCGAAGCGGCTAAAACCTGCCGACTGCATCCGGGCCCAAAGTCGATCGGCAATCTTCTTTCCGTCCTCAACACTCACCAGGCCGTACGCGATGGCCACACCGTTGGCGAATGGGCTGGCGTAATCGTGCAGGTGGCCGTCCTCGCTGCGCCAGTCCGCGATCCATCCTGTCGCGGGATTGTAAAGCGTCCTCCAATAGGCGGCCTTCAGCCGGTCGGCAAGCCCGGTATACCGCGCGCGCTGGTCCGCGCGATGAAGCTTCGACTCCAGGTCTGCCAGGCAGCGCCAGGACCGGTAGGCCAGTGCGTTGGCGTAAGCGTCCTTGTGGCCGTGGTTCACCGCGTCCATCCAAATGCAGCACCGATCGGGCTCCTGCAGCGTATTGTCGTTGCCGCTCTGCGTGCACTCCACCAGCCCGTCTCCATCCTGGTCGCGGTGGGCGAGGAAATCCGATACAAATTCCAGCCGGGCGATGGTCTTCTCCAGCCAGCTCAGATCGCCGGTGGCCTCCACGTAATCCCACGCGGCGATTACCGGGCCGGCGTTCGCATCCAGGAAATTTCCGTAATCCCAATAACCAACCACCTCGCCGGAGGTGCGGGTACGCTGCTCGATCCAAAACTCGACGCTGCGTCTCACAAGATCTGCAAGCGAGATTCCCGGGGCTGCCATGGGAGTCCACATCATTTGATCGGCGTAGTACATCAGCGACATGCTGCATGGATCGCTGATCACATTGTTGGCAAGGATACCCGCGGGCGCGCTGAACGGCCGATTCTGTTCGCCCCAGGGCGCGCTGGGCTGGAAGGCGTTGAACCAGCCGCGTCGCGCCAGCCGCCACACGCGCTCGTCCTGAAGACCCTGCGGGGGCGAAAGAAACACTGGGGCCAGCGTGAG
>Ga0181517_10000616_pt1 | contig 46734 bp, 28 predicted proteins | sample PEATcosm2014_Bin_31_FD_119748 | JGI IMG/M metagenome (GOLD analysis project Ga0181517, IMG submission 119748) | Peatland microbial communities from MTU Mesocosm Facility, Houghton, MI, USA - PEATcosm2014_Bin01_30_metaG | ecosystem: Environmental > Terrestrial > Soil > Wetlands > Peat | place... | reverse complement strand
TCCCAGCTGTTGCGGAACTTGGCGCGGAAGGGCTCACCGCGCAGCAACTGCTGGTAGCCGCCCATGTGCAGCGGGGGCGCATCGAGAATGCGCTTTCCGTTGTCGGGTTCGTCAGGGTCAGGGTAGTTCTCCGGATAGACGTCAATGAGTTTGACGACAAAGTCGGAGTCGGTGCCGGTGCTGGCCACTTTCAATTTGGGCGAGATGGGGCCGGCGATGGTCAGGTCTTCCTCCAGCGGGTCTGTCTCATAGACGAGCACGTCGGGCCGGTAGCTCGCGAAACGCTGATCGTCCACCATGTAGCGCTGGGGAACGGTGTCAGTGGTATATCCCACAAAGGGCACCGGGTGGCCGGGGTCGCTCACATATTCGTCGAGACTCTTGACTTCGGTTGGCGGCTCAAAGCTCAGCTTGCCGCCGGCGCGGAAATAAAGAGTCTTTGCCGCCGCGGTCTTGGGCGGCCAGGCGTCAAAGTGCCGCCAGACATTGGTTCCGGTCTCAAAGACTACGGCCTTGGGCTGGGCCGCCCCCTTGCCTTTCAGGTAGTGCTCAAAGAAGGGGAACTGGATGTTGGCGCGGAAGTACTCGGCGGTCTTCGAGTTGAACTGCACATCGCCCAGGTGGTTGCCCTCGTTGCGCGACCAGCCGCCGTGGACCCAGGGGCCCTCAACCAGCGTCGTCGGCGTATCGGGATTCATTTTCGATGTGGCGTAGAAGGTCTTGTAGGGGCCGCTCAGGTCTTCGCCGTCAAACCAGCCACCCACCACCAGCACGGCACAGCGCACATTCTTCATGTGCTGCGAAAGGTCGCGCGCATGCCAGTAGGCGTCGTATGTGTCGTGCTTTTCCTGGTCGGTGAAAAGCCAGTTGGAGCCTTTGAGGTAGAGCTTGTCGAGGTTGTCGATGTTCCCGGCGTCGAGATAGAACTTGTAGTGGTCCGGGGTGCCGAATTCGAAGCGGACGCCGGGCTTCGGCGTCTCCGGATTCTGGCTGGGTTTGAAACCGACATAGAAGCCGAAGTTGGCCGCGAGCATGAAGGCGCCGCCGTGGTAGCCGTCGTCGCCCATAAACAAGTCGGTCATAGGCGCCTGCGGGCTGGCCGCCACCAGCGCCGGGTGCGAATCGATCATGGATGCCGAGGTGAAGAACCCCGGGTAGCTGATGCCCCAGATGCCCACCTTGCCGTTGTTGTTGGGCACATTCTTGAGCAGGAATTCGATGGTGTCGTAGGTGTCTGACGCGTCGTCCACGTCTTGCGGCGACTTCTTGTTGTCGATGTGCGGACGCATCTCCTGGAATTCGCCCTCGCTCATCCAGCGGCCGCGCACGTCCTGGTAAACAAAGATGTAACCGCCCTTTTCAAATTCATCGGAGGGGCCCAGGCGCTTCGGATACTGGTCCTCGCCGTAGGGGCCGACACTGTAAGGGGTGCGGTTCATCATGAAAGGATAGGGGCCGGCGGCAGCGTCCTTGGGGGCATAAACTGCCGTGAACAGCCGCTTGCCGTCGCGCATGGGGATGCGGAACTCGTATTTCGTATAGTGACTGCGGACGTAGTCTTCTTTGGGCGCGTCTGTGGACGGCTGCTGGGCAGGCGCTGCGGCTGAAACCAGGGCAAGGACCGCAAGGATGGCGAGTGGAAAGCGGGACAGTTTCGGCATCGGGAAGCAGGGTCTCCTGACCTTCAAGATTACTCCAGGGGGTGGCTGCCAGAAGCAGTTGAGTGGGTTCCGGGGTTTACATCGACGCCCGTAATGCGGCACGGTTCCGCACCATTCCCCCCACCTCCCCAAATTCCGGAAGTACAATATTCGTAACCTGCGGCGGGCCCTGCCGCATTGTCCTGAAGTCAACCCCTTAACCAGCTACCAGCGCCATCGAACGCCGGGGCTGTACCTTTTTCAGCCAAGAAGGAGACCTATGCCCACCGACTACCGCAATTTTCTGGCCCTCTCGTACGAGGAGCTTGAAGAGCTCAACCTGACTGCAAAGGCTGAACGCGCCAGCCGCATGGCCGCCGACGAAATTCGCGAAAAGCGGCTGAAGTACCTGACCGACGAAACGCGGATCAAGGCCGTAACCGTGCTGTTCAGTGACCTTGAAGGCCGCCTGCACCTGCTGGACTACGACAAGAAGTTCCTGCTCGGCGCCTACGAGAACCTGACCTTCGACGGCTCCTCGATTCGCGGTTTCACGGCGCAAAAGGAGAGCGACCTGCGCCTGGGCATCGATTGGAGCGCCTTCTACTGGGTACCCGCCGACGTCTTTGGCACCGGCAAGGTGGTAGTCTTCGGCACGGTTCTTGACAAGGACGGCACGGCCTACACGGGCGACCTGCGCGGCGTGCTCAAGGGCTATGCCGACAAGCTTTTTGCCGAGAAGCAGTACACCCTGAACGCAGCCACCGAGATTGAGGGCTTCCTGTTCGCGGGCAAAGACGCGGAGCAGAAGTATTGTGAGACCGGCAAGTTCGACTTCATTTCGACCGGCGGCTACTATCACTCGCTGCCCCTCGATCCGTTGCGCCAGTTCATCGACACCTCGGCTGAAGTGCAGCGGGCGATGGGCTTCCAGAACGAGAAGGACCACCCCGAAGTGGCCCCCAGCCAGTTCGAGATCAACTACGGCTACGCTGAAGTGGTGGCTGCCGCCGACCAGATTCAGCTCTACAAGCTGCTGACCCGCCAGATTGCCAACAACATGGGCTACACGGCCAGCTATCTGCCCAAGCCGGTTGTCGGCGTTAACGGCAGCGGCATGCACACCAACGTCTCCGTCTCCAAGGGCAAGACCAACCTGTTCTGGGATGAAAAGGGCGAAGAACAGCTTTCGAAATTCGGCTGGAGCTTCCTCGATCGCATTCTGACGCGGGCTCTGGACCTTTGCCTGGTCTTCAACTCCAGCGTCAACGCGTATCGGCGCCTGGACCCGCACTTTGAAGCGCCGAACCAGATTCGCGCATCGGCCACCGACCGCGGCGCCATGGTTCGCGTTCCCATCGGCAACCACCGGTCCATGAGGACCGAAGTCCGCGCCGTGGCTCCAGACGCCAACCCGTACCTGGCGCTTTACGGCATCTTCAAGACCGGCATCGACGGCGAAATCTCAAAGGCCAAGGGATTGCGCGGCGGCGGCCGTTACCTGCCCGACAACATCCAGCAGGCGATTGCCGACTTCCAAGGGTCGGAATGGATTTCAACCATCCTGGGCGCGGACGTGCAGGGCCGCTATGCGGAACTGAAGCAGGCCGCGGCCAACCGCAGCCCGCGCGAACTGGGAGCCATCGTCAAGGGCTCCGAAGTGCAGTTCCACCACGCGGTTTACAACCAGCAACTCTGGGCGCAGTTCTAGCGCGAAGTGCCAATTGCATCACCAGAAGCGGTGCGGCCAGTACAGGCTGCGCCGCTTCTGCATTTTGCGGCTCAATCGAATTGTGGTGGCGGGCGATGAGACAGCGTGGGTCAGGAGACCCACGCTACAGCCGGCCGGGAGGCCGGCGCTACAGGGTCGCGATGAGCGCTACAATCTCGCGGCGAGATCGAAGCTGGGGTCCAATCGCTGCTCTCACTCTTTCCTGATGGCTCCCTTATATGGCGTGTGATAAAAGCTAAAGAACAGGGTAGTTGCGCCGCCGGCCCTGAATCCGCAAGCAAGGAAGCCCCACCCATGAGCGCCGGTCTCCCTATGGAAATGGATACGCTGTACGGCGACTATCCGCTCGACCAGGCATTCGACGAGATGCGTGAGCGGGACGGGACCTTGCGCCCGCACTACGTTCCGCTGGCCGAGAACCTGGCGCACCTGCCGCAGGAGGAGTTGCAGCGGCGCAAGCAGTCTGCCGACCTGTCGTTTCTCACCCAGGGCATCACCTTTACCGTCTACGGCCGCGACGAAGGCACCGAGCGCATCTTTCCCTACGACCTGCTGCCGCGCCTCATCACCGCCGAAGAGTGGGACCGCATCGAGCGCGGCCTCACCCAGCGCATCACGGCGCTCAATCTCTTTTTGCGCGACGTCTACTCCGACGCCAAGATTCTGAACGACCGCATCATCCCCCGCGAACTTGTTTATAGCTGCAAGCATTACCGCCGCCAGATGCGCGGGTTGCAGGTGCCGCGCAACGTCTACATCGCCGTGGTGGGCTCCGATTTGCTGCGGCTCAACACCGGCGAGTTTGTGGTGCTTGAAGACAACCTGCGCGTGCCCTCGGGCGTGAGCTACATGCTCACCAATCGCCGGGTCATGAAGCGGACCTTTCCGCAGCTTTTCTCAAAATACGGCGTCCGGCCCATCGAGCGCTACCCGCAACTGCTGCTGGCCACGCTGCGCTCGCTGGCACCCGAAGGCCGCCCCGAGCCGAACATCGTGCTGCTCACGCCGGGCGTCTTCAACTCCGCGTACTTCGAGCACACCTATCTCGCACGGCAGATGGGCATCGACCTGGTCGAAGGCCGCGATCTGGTGACCCACGACAACATCGTCTACATGCGGACGACCGATGGGCTCAAGCGCGTAGACGTGATCTATCGCCGCGTGGATGACGACTTCAGCGATCCGCTGATTTTTCGCTCCGACTCGTCGCTGGGTTGCGCCGGGCTCTTCAACGCCTATCGCGCCGGCAACGTCACCGTGTCCAACGCCTTTGGCACTGGCCTGGCCGACGACAAGGCGGTTTATGCTTACGTGCCGCGCATGATTCGTTACTACCTGGACGAGGAGCCGATTCTTCCCAATGTTGAGACGTATTTGCTGAGCGAAGGCAAAGAGCGCCAGCACGTGCTGGCCAATCTCGACAAGCTGGTGGTGAAGGCGGTGGGCGAGAGCGGCGGCTATGGCATGTTGATCGGCCCGCACTCCACGGCCGCGCAGCGCGAGGAGTTCGCCCGCCAGATTGAAGCCAACCCAAGGAACTACATCGCCCAGCCGACTTTGGATTTTTCGCGCGCGCCCTGCCTCTTTGGGAACCGCCTGGAGCCGCGCCACGTTGACCTGCGCCCTTACATTCTCTTCGGCGACAAGGTGAACATCGTGCCCGGGGGATTGACACGCGTAGCTCTTGAGAAGGGTTCGCTGGTGGTCAATTCATCGCAGGGCGGGGGCAGTAAGGACACGTGGGTTTTGGAGTAGCTGCGCCATAGGGCGTTGACGATGCAGCGGCAGGTTGAAGTTCGAGGTATCCCACCCTTGCGACAAGTACAAGGACGTCGCAAGGATGGGGCACCCAACTTTTGTAGAACTTGCGACCGTTGGTAAAAAAGGGTTCAGGAGAAGCAATGTTATCGCGCGTTGCCGACAGTCTCTACTGGATGAGCCGCTACCTGGAACGGGCGGAGAATACCGTGCGCCAGTTGGACGTAACCATGAGCCTGATGCTGGACCCTGGCGGCGCCAGCGCGGAAACGCGGTGGAAGCGGCTGATGGCCTCGCTGGGCAAGCCGGCCGGCATGGAGTGGAACGGCGATCTTGAGGCGATGGCGGCCCGGCTTTTCTTTGACGCGCTGAGCCCGGCCTCAATCACTTTCTGCGTCAACGGGGCACGCGAAAACGCTCGCCAGGTGCGCGAAGAAATCTCAACCGAGCAGTGGCAGCGGCTCAATCGGCTCTTCCATCAGATCCGCACGCCCCAGGCGCAGGCCCAGTTCAGCGCCAATATCAACGACTCACTGGCCGCGGTCATCGACGGCATTCATCTCTTCAAGGGCGTCAGCGATACCACCATGATTCACGGCCAGGGCTGGCAGTTTATCCGCCTGGGCCGCTACCTTGAGCGGGCCTACGCCACGGCAACGCTGCTTGAGGTTTACCAGCCGGAACTCTTCAACCATGAAGAAGAGGATCACTCCGGCTATCAATATCTTGAGCTTGTGGGACTGCTTCGCTGTTGCACTTCGTTTGAAGCCTACTGCCAGGTCTACACGGCCGATCTTTCTCCCGGACGCATTCTGGAGTTTCTGATGCTCAACCGCGATTTTCCGCATGCCATCCGCTATACCGTGGACGGCATCCGCGAGGCCATCGACTCGGTTCAGCGCAGCGGCGGCCGGCGGCCTCCGGAGGATTTGACCGCGACCATCGGCAAGTTGCATGCCATGCTGGACTTTACGACGATTGGAGAAATTCTGGCCGGCGATGCGGGAGGCTTTCTGCACTCCATCCGCGAGCAGTGCATGAGGATCCACGAGCTAATTTATCGACACTATGTGCAATATTCTATCCAGTCCGCGCTGTCGGCTTGACGCGAGGACGGATGAAACGAATCTTTGAAAGGGCATGGCTTTAGCCGTGCCGCAAGAGTATCAAGATTGATGGGGGCTTTAGCCCCTGAGGGACCACGGCGAACATGAACTTTTATTCAATCCGCCACCTCACGCGCTTCCGCTACTCGCATCCCATCAGCGAGAGCATCATGGAGACGCGCGTGCATCCGCGCTCCGACTCAAACCAGCACTGCCTCAACTTTTCGCTTTCGGTCAGTCCGCGCTGCCGCGTCTTCAGCTACCGCGACCACCAGGGCAACAACGTGCAGCACTTCGACATCCCGGGCGAGCACAACCAACTGGTCATTGTTGCCGAGTCGGTGGTGGAGCAGCAGGAAATGCCCGATGTGCCGGGCTTTCTTGCGCCCGACGCCTGGGGCGCGCTCGACGATCTGATCGAATCCGGCGACTACTGGGAGATGCTGCTGCCTTCGACCTTTGCTGTGGAAACGTCGGCCGTAACGCTGCTGGCCAAACAGATGGGCGTCACCCGCCGCGACGATCCGCTCATGGTGGTGCAGGAGCTGAACCAGCGTCTCTTCGACTACTTCGAATACGTGCCCCGCTCGACGCGCGTTGACTCGCCGATCGATGAAGCGATCGTCAGCGGCAAGGGCGTTTGCCAGGACTTTGCGCACACCATGATTGCCCTGCTGCGCCACGTCAGGATTCCGGCCCGTTATGTTTCCGGCTATCTTTATCGCAGCCGCGAGGACCACGACCGCTCAACGCCCGATGCCACCCATGCCTGGGTGGATGTGCTGCTGCCGCATTTGGGCTGGATCGGCTTCGACCCCACAAACAACCTTGTGGCGCACCACCGGCACATTCGCACCGCGGTGGGTCGCGACTACGCCGACGTGCCGCCGACGCACGGCATCTTCCGCGGGACAACGGACAGCGAACTCTATGTCGCAGTGCATGTGGAGGCCAGCGATCAGCCGCCTGCTCTGGACCGCAAGCTGCCCATTCCTGACGACTGGAGCGTGCTGGTGGAGCGTGCCCAGCAGGCCCCCGCTCCGATTCTTCCTTTTATTGACTTGCAGCAAATGCAGCAGCAGCAATAGTTTAGCGTCGCAGGCCCTGAAGCAGCACGCGGTACTTCACAAGCAACTCGCCGCCTTGTTGCTGAATCTCATCGGAATAGCGGGAAAGATGTGTGAACCTTCGCCCGGCGATCTACACCGATGACGCCTACCCGGATTGAGTTCAGGCAGGGCAGCTGCTTGGGTTTGGCTGGTCTGCATCACTGCTGCAGAATGGAACCTTCCTGAAAGCTGCTTCTTCGCCTGGTTTTGAAGTTGTGCGGCCGAATACAGCGGTACCCGCGGGTTGGAGTTGGGCCGGGTTCAGCGCCGCATACAGAGCAACGAAGTCGATGGATTGAGTTTTCGCGCGAAAGCCCGAAAACCGCGAGCATTCGGTTTCGCAAAAGCCTTTGAAGCAAGCAACACCCCGCGGGCCAAAACGAAGAATGCAGACAATCAAGCTGCACCGGGCCACGCCAGCAGCGCAAATACGCAAGAAGTTTTTGGAGGTCAGCCATGAAACATTCCCTTTGGGGATGGATGATTTGTTGTACCCTTTCATTCCCCTCACTCGGGTTGAGCCAGTCCGCGAACACCTCGCTACGGGGCGTGGTCAAGGACCCCACCGGCGCGCTGGTTCCAGGAGCCACAATCACCCTTTTGGACAAGGGAAACGGGAAGATCCTCAAGGCCATATCGAATGGCTCGGGTCTCTACCAGTTTGCGCAGATTCCACCGTCGCACTATTCCATCGAAGTGTCGGCCAGTGGATTTGCCAACCAGACCAAGACCGCAGAACTGCTGGTTAACCAGCCGGCAAACATCGATTTCTCGCTTACTGTTCAAGCCAGCGCGGTCACCGTGGACGTGAGCGCCACGGCGCAAACGCTCAATACAACCGACGCCACGGTGGGCGATTCCGTTGGCAATCTGACCATTGAATCGCTGCCCATGGAAGGCCGCAACCCGGTCTCTTTGCTAACCATGCAGCCCGGCGTGCTGTTTCTGGGTAACCCTGAGGAGAACAGCACCAGCGACAGCCGCAGCGGATCGGTGAGCGGCGGGCGGTCGGATCAGGGCAACATCACGCTGGACGGAATGGACGACAACGACCAGATAGCGGGAACGGCGTTCACGGGAGTGCTGAGGGCGACGCTCGATTCAACCGAGGAGTTCCGCGTGACGACGTCGAATGGAACGGCGGACTCGGGCCGCAGCTCGGGAGCGCAGGTTTCCATCGTGACCAAGAGCGGCACCAACAAGTTTCACGGCGCGCTGTATGAGTATTACCGGCCCACAAATACCGTAAGCAACGACTGGTTCAACAAGTTCCAGGAGCTTTCGCTGGGCGAACCGAACACTCCGCAGAAGTACGTGATGAACACGTTCGGCGGGTCGGTTGGAGGGCCAATCAGAAAGGACAAGCTGTTCTTCTTTTTCAACTACGAAGGACAGCGCAGGGCGATCGACGACATTGTGACGAGAACTCTGCCGACGGCGCTCTTCTACCAAGGCGGGCTGGGGTATGTGGATGCCAATGGGAATACGCAGACGATGGACCAGCCGACGGTGACGCGGTTGGACGAAGGCAGCGACGTGAGCGGTACATATTCCTTCGCTCCCTGCGATCCGGCGTCTACCGGCGTCCCATGCGGCTCGAACCAAAATGTGCAGGCCTATTTTGCGGCGCTCAATACCAAGGGATTCATCGGGACCGCGCCGACTGCGGGCGATGATATTAACAGCGCGGGTTATATTTTCGCCTCGCCGGCGCCGGTCACGTTGAATACCAGCATTGGCAAGATCGACTACGCGCTGAGCGGCAAGCAACACTTGTTTTTCCGTGGCAACCTGCAAAAGGAAACCGGCAACCTGCTTCTGAGTTCCTACGCTTGCGGCTCAGGTCTGGTGGCATCAAACACCTGCGGCGTGGAGAATTTGCCCGGCGAGCCGCCGCAATCGTTCTCTGAAGACAACACCAAGGGCTTGGCCGTGGGCCACACCTGGATGCCGACCTCGAACATTGTGAACGACTTGCGCTATGGCTTCATCCGCCAGGGATACTCGACGCATGGCGTGGGCTCGGGAACCGGTGATTGGGTTGTTTTCCGGTTCCTGGATCAACCTGTCTCCCACGCGCGCACCACGCTGGTTTCGGTGCCGGTAAACAACATCACGGATACATTCACCTGGACCGAAGGGAAGCATACAATCGCCCTGGGTGGGAACTGGCGTGGTATCCAGAACAACCGGGCCACGGACGCCAACTCCTACTCGGGTGCGAGCAGCAATCCCTACTGGCTGTCGAACTCGCCCAACGATCCGTGCGTCCTCGACAACAGTTGCGGCACTACAGGTCTCAAGGTTAACGGTGATTTCGGCAACTCATACCAGATCGCATACGCAACGCTGGTGGGAACCGTGCCGGAGACTACGCAGCAATACAACTACTCGGTTACGGGAGCCAATTCGGGTGCGCTGCTGAACGATGGCGCGATCATCGACCGGCATTTCCATGCGAACGAGTTTGAGTGGTTTGCCCAAGACACCTGGCGGGTTACTCCGACGCTCACGGTGACTTACGGCGTGCGCCACTCGATTCTGCAGACGCCCTACGAGACCAAGGGACAGCAGATTGCTCCGACGGTGGACACGCACGCGTGGTTTGTGCAGCGCGGCACGGCGGCGGCGCAGGGGCAGGTATTTGAAGATAACCTCTCGTTTACTCCGAGCGGCAAGGCAAACGGCCGGCCGGGATATTGGGCCAAGCAGAAGGCGAACTTTGCTCCACGGCTATCGGTTGCCTGGGCGCCCAATGCGCGCACGACGATTCGCGCCGGAGGTGGCATGTATTTCGACCACTTCGGACAAGGGATTGTGAACTCCTTCGATCAGCAGGGATCGTTCGGTTTGAGCAGCGCCGTCGTGACCCCGGCGGCCTCGGCGACGTTCCAAAATGCGCCGCGATTCACCGGGCCGCAGACGATTCCTCCGTTGAATGGCTGCGCCGCAGCGGCACCGACCATCACCTATCCCTTCACGCCGCCGTCGGGGCTTGATTGCGGGTTTGCCATCACCTGGGGCATCGACAACCACCTGAAAACACCCTATGCCTACTCGTTCGACCTCTCGCTCCAGCGCGAACTGCCCGGCGGCTTTATCGTGGAGGGCAACTATATCGGACGCCTGGGGCGGCACCTGCTGGAGCAACTCGATCTGGCTGAACCGGTGGACCTTGTCGATAAGACGGGCGGCGGAGGCGGAGACTATTTCACGGCGGCCGCCCAGATGTCGAAGATCACCGATCAGAATGGCGGAGACCCGACGGCGACTGTCGCCTCTATTCCATACTTCGAAGACATGTTTCCTTTCTGGGCCAACGTCGACTACACCCCAGAGAGTGCCACGCAGGCCATTTACTCCGATGCATGGGCTCCGTATCGCTATAACTACGGCGAAACCACATCCCTGGAGATCATCGACTTTGCCAATCCCAACGGGCCACAATTCTGGCAACAGCAGTTCTCGTCGCTTTACGCGTGGTCGTCGATTGGCAACACCTCCTACAACGCGCTTCAGGTTTCACTGCGCCATCCGTCGAGCCACGGCCTGACGGTCGACTTTAACTACACGTTTTCAAAGTCGATCGATATGGGGTCGGCGGCGGAACGGTCGAATGAGTATTCGACAGATTCGTTTGGCGGCGCGGGTATTCAGAACAGTTGGAATCCCAAGCTGAACAAAGCGGTCTCCGACTTCGATACGCGCCACCTGGCAACCTTTGACTGGGTATATGCGTTGCCGGTCGGGCGGGGAAAGACTGTGCTGCCCAGGGAAAACAGGGTGGTGGATGCCATCATCGGCGGATGGGAACTGGCGGGCCTGAGCCGGTGGGCCAGCGGTTTGCCTTTCTCGGTGTCGGAACCCGGCTACACCACCGACTGGCAGCTCGGTGGATCAGGCGTGGTGACGGCCCCGGTGCAAATAAGCCGCCACCTGGCAAATGGTGTTCCGCAGGTGTTTTCGGATGCCTCGCTGAGCGCGATCAAAAACGGCGTAGTGAACGGCAACCCGATACGCCTGCCGTATCCCGGCGAGGCTGGCGAACGCAACTACTTCCGCGGGGATGGGTATTTCGATATTGACTCATCGCTGGCGAAAACCTGGGCGCTGCACGAGGACATGAAGCTGAAGTTTGCCGCCGAGGTCTACAACATCGGGAACAATGTGCGGTTTGACGACAGCCCGCTGAACCTGAATGCCGTTTTGACGCAAGGAACATTCGGCGTGTACGGCGGCACACTCAGCACTTACCGGCGCATGCAGTTTGGACTACGGCTGGACTTCTAGGAATTTGATCGCTGGTTCTTCTACCAATGATAGGTATCCCAGGTCCCTAATTCGGGGCCTGGGATCGCATGAATCCCAATCCGAACACGCGAAATCGCGCATTTGAAAACCTCTGGATGCGCACTCCAAGTGAGCGCATTCGAAACGGGATCGCGTGACACTGTTACGCATGCAAACCGCTTTTGCATACGCTGCTTGTGATGAATTCATCCAGTTCGGAGAACGATCGATTTCGTATAACTATTCACGTCCGGCCTTTTGAGAAGACACCTTAAAGAGATTGTATTGCGGATGGCGCACGATGACGCAATGCGACGCACCCAGACATTGTCATTCAAATTATTAACAAATAAGTTGCAGTTTTGGTGCATTTATTTCCTTGACTGAAAACTGAAGTAACTCTAACTTGAAGTTACGATGCTAGCAAAGGTACTGAGGTCCGATGTACCGGACATCTTAGTCAACTCATATTGGTTTGCTTGAAAGTATTGACTCATGGCGCCAAATGAAGCATTCGTTATTTGCCTTGCTCTTTCGGGTATGATTCTGCCCCTTTGTTCCCAGAATGTTACTGCGAGCTGTTCCTTCAATTACCAAGAGTTTTTTTGATGGGGAGATTGCAATGGCCGTCCGGGAGAATTGTTTAACTGAAGCGACGCATTTTATTCGAAGGCTGCGCGGTGGCTCTCAGCCAATCCTGGTTGAGGCAAGCGATGGGATGCTCTATGTCGCCAAGTTCGCTGACAACATTCAAGGCTCCAACCTGGCATTCAACGAAGGCATGGGCACTGAGCTATACCGGGCTTGCGGGTTGAGCGTGCCGGTGTGGAAGCCGCTGCTGCTCACGGATTCGTTTCTGGACCGTAACCCCGCATGCTGGATGCAGACCGAACAGGGTTTGTTAAGACCCGCCGCCGGCCGCTGTTTCGGCTCACGCTTTCTGGGGGCGGCAGGGACCAGGCTTTTGGAGATATTGCCGGGGACAAGTTACCGGCGTCTTCGCAACCGGACAAGCTTCTGGCTGGCATGGCTGGTTGACATTTGCGCCGAGCACGCAGACAATAGGCAAGCGCTATTTGTTCAACAAGCAGATGGCTGTTTTGAGGCGCATTTCGTCGATCAGGGACATGTCTTTGGCGGTCCCAATGGTAACCAGCGGGTCCATTACATTGCCTCGCGTTACCTCGATTCCCGTGTCTATCCGGCAATATCTCGCGAGGAACAGCGGAGGATCCGGAAAGTGCTGATGGCTCTCGATGCGGAATCGCTGTGGCGCGTAGCGAATGCCCTTCCGGACGAGTGGAAGATGACTTCAGCCCTGGACAGCCTTGCAAGGTGTCTTCAGAGACTGTCTAAGGAACTGCTGCTGGAAAACCTGCTCGATACAATGATCGACTCTAGTGTGCGGGGAATTGGGAGTGAACAAAGAATTCCACAGAACGCGCGCAAGGGGCCGGCTACAGTTCTGTGCCCTGGAGTACAACTCAGTGTTGGAATGCCCGGCTCTGCTGCCTGCCGATCGGGTTATCTTGCTTGTGGTCAGAGATGAAGAGGGCGGCTTGCAACTCCTTGTCCATCCGGAATGGCGCAAGAGTGTAAGGAAAGAGGATTCGGCCTATATCGGTTCCCTCCTCAAGGATTTTCTCGAGCGAGCAGAGCTGCACCCCGAGGAGTTATTTCAGCATCTTTGCTCTCTTACGGCTGGCCCACTGATAACTCAGGAAGCCGGCTCCCACCTTGGCGAGTATCCGCACCTGCTTAAACTGCTCGAAGAGTTTGTTCTGGCCTGAGGGCTTCCCATTCATCCGACCCGGCGCGCGGTAACCTCGGGAGGACGAGCTTCTTGTGCCCCCGGAGTTGAACTTTCCGGGATGGGGCTTCCAGGCGGTCCAATTTTATGCAGAAGCGATTCAAAATGTGGGTCGCCTCTCAGCGATTCCAGAAGTGGGTCGGCATGAAATCCGAGGCTCCAAAGCGACCCTTGCTGGTAGGCTGAAACCAGGTAATCCAGCGCTTCCTTCTTCATCTCCAGTCCCAACAGGACGAGTGCGAGAAAGTATCCCTGGTCCTTTCTCTTGCGCTCAGTCAAGCGCCATTGACTATTAAATATCCCCCAGGCCTTCTTTTCCTGATTGCAACGTGCATAGCTATAGCCCAAGATACCCTGCAAGGCTCTACTCTGGGGATATTCGGCACAGATATCGGCGATTCGTTCGATGTTCGAAGCAATTGGACCTGCCTGTGTCAGAGCAAGCGCCTCTACCGTCGCCATTGCCGTATCGCGGGTACCGATCGCCTTGGCCTGCGATGCAAATTCCAGCGCTTCTTCATAATCTCCACTTAGATACTGAACCCAGCAAAGCAAGAAGCTAAGGGGGGCGGCCAGTGGAGTGCTCCTCCAAGCGCTCCACGCACACTGAAGGGCTTGCGGCAGGTTCTTCTCAGTCAGGTGCAGCAGAGCACGGCCGGCCAAGGCATGCGAATCATGAGGCGCTTCTCTTAGTACCTCCTCGAAGCCGGATCGGGCTTCCCGCCAACGTCGCTCGTATACCATCTTGAGCCAGGCTGACGTGGAGATGGCATCGAGGCGGTCCGAGTTGGGCTGCGGCACTCCTCGCAGCGCCTCCATCGCACTTGGGTACGCGACCCAGCTATCCACAACTCCCAAGAGTGCTGCTGACACCAAGGCTCGGCTCAGGCCGATTGCAGCAGCGGAGTTATTGCGATCTTCGTCAATTGCCTCGCGATACAGCACCGTGATCGAAGGCAGATTCCTTTCCGAACGTGAACTCCAAAGGGCGTCGGCGGTCGCGGTCAATTCAATCGACTTTCGCATCTTGGCTTCGGCCATCGGATGATCTACGATTTCGCCTTCGCGAGGTGTGCCCGCGGTGTCCGCGAGCCAGCGATCGAGGTCCTCCGCGTAAGCAAAGACGCAGCCACTGGTTCCTCCAAAGTGATGAACCGGCATTCCATGATCGACGTGCCATCTCTGGACCGTGCGCAGCGCTCGTCCAAAGTGACTCGCGATTTCCTTCCAGGAATCCAGGCGCGACTTCGGCATCAGGTTTCTCCTACCTTTCGGCACAGATACAAACCTCAAACAGACAGGTGCCCGCTTTTCGACACTGACGTCGAGAATGTGCGGATTGATAGTGATAACTATATCGGAGATTTGGATTCGTCAACAACAGATTAATGTTATCGACGGCACCAAGGTGATTTGATCATTCCAATGCCATGTTACTTCTGCTGTCTAGGCAGGACGCGAATGGCAGAGTGCAGCATGATATGGCATGTTATGACGCGTCCCAAGACATCAAGTCAGGTCATTACTGGGTAAACTCAACATTGAAGGGGTGCGGGTGTTAGAGGCAGTGTATTACCGCCGCACAGGGTGGGTAAGAGGTTTCTAATTACCGCAGGCAGTGCAGCAAATCGGATGGATTCGAATTTGAGCATAAATGGCAATCGGTAGCATACAGTGGCATATCTCGACGCTTTGCACGGAGTGATGGGCATGTTAGTCTCCGACAGTGACTCGTGGTGGATATCCGATGAGCTTCTTTCGGGGAAGCTGGCTTTTGTGATCGCGCTCTGGGTGAGCGAACCCTGTAAGGCATTTCAGAAACAGCACAGGAGTTCGGCCTCTGGGGGAGTGGAATTGCCTGAAGAGCGATCCAGCCGAGCGGCGTCTTAATCGAGAGATATCGACGTCGACTGCTGCCGCCATGACGCGTATGCACTGATTACGAACTAAAGCACCGGGAGGGGGATAGCATGGGAGCTTCCACGAGAGTTGAAGTGTACGGCGAGAGTTTAGTGCAGGCCGCTCCCGCCGTACAGGCTGGCTCTAATCGCCTCCGCCGCATCGATTTCACGGCTGGCCGCGCGCTGGAAATTCTGGGCCACGCGATCGAATACCTTACCGACGAATACGTACATCGAGGCGGATCGTTGCGCGCGAACGACGGCGAGGTACAGGCCATCCAATTACTCATGGCTCTGAACCGCAAGATCTATTACGAATGCCCTGAAGTGCCTACGATTGCCGAGCGCCTCATGTCTTTCCTGCGCTCTCTGGTAGGCGCTGCGAAGCCTGATTAGGTCAGCGTCCCGTTGGTTGGGGAACGCAGGCCCCCGCTTGTGCGCAACAGCGGGCCGATCATACCAACCAGGCTTCGAACGTCACGCTGGATTTCCGATTTCAAGTCGAGAGCAACCGGCTAGGACTTCCAGCGAAGCACAATCGCTTCAGCCTAACTCAACTGCACTTCGATCTTGACCACCGAAGCCGCGGGGAACGTAAAGCTCAACGATCCGCCGCGCACACTGACCTCCGCAGTCCGCGTCTTCACCTGTTCCGGCTGGCCCAGCGTGTTATGCGCGTGGATGTCGCTGTCGCCCACAATCCACGCTTTGGCACTGACTGGCTTTGCCCCACGCAACATGATCTCCGCTTGGCGCGGCTGGCTCACATCGGGGTTCACCGCGGTCAGCGTCAGCGTCTTGCCCTTCAACGAGGCCGAGCCTTTTAGTCCCCAGAAACTCGCCGGCTTGGCGTCGCGGTCGTAGCGGACTTCAGGCGCGGAGAACTCGCTGCGCACCGCAGTTCCGCCCTGGTGCGCCGCATACATCTCGAAGACGTTGAACACCGGTGTGGTGGCAAACTGGTCGCCGTGGGTGAGGAAGAGCGAGTTCAGACAGTTCACCAATTGCGCGCAGGCCGCCATGCCCACCTTCTCCGCGTGCCGGTTGAAGGTATCAAGCGTCAACCCGGTCACCACTGCGTCGCGGACCGTGATCTGCTGGCCCAGCAACTGCTCCGGTGAATTCTCAGTGCCCGGGCGGTACCACGGGCCGTACTCGTCTACGACGAGTTTGATCTTGTGCTCGAGATCGAACTCGCCCAGGGCGGTCCAGTGGTCGAGAATGATCTTCTCAATGCGGTCCGACTCCTTGCACAACTCGTACCAGTCGATGGGATCGAACTTGAGCGCATCGCCCTTTGACGCGTTCCAGTCGTCGCTTTTGCCGCGCGACAGGTTGGTGGCGTAATGGTGGACGCTCAGGCCCCACACGCCGTGCGGATCGCGGCTTGGCTGGCCATGGAAGAGCTTGTTAAAGAAGCCGCGCGTCCACGCCTGCTCGTCGCTGTTCGGCCCGGAGGCCACAAAGCGCAGGTTCACGCCATAGCTGGGAACCCACGTCGTATAGCGCTTGTACTCGATCGCGTAATCCTCTGGATCGAAGTTGCCGCCGCAGCCCCAGCTCTCGTTGCCCACGCCCCAATAGCGCACGTTGTAAGGCTCCGGCTCGCCTGCCGCCGCCCGCGTCTCGGCCAGCGTCGTGGTTCCCTTTGGCGAGTTGCAATATTCCACCCAGTGGTCGAAATCCAAGGGCGTCAGGCTGCGCACGTTGCCGGCAATGTAAGGCTCGGCGCCCGAGAGCTTGCAGAAGCGCACAAAGTCGTCGGTGCCGAATTCGTTCGGATCGTAAATCTGCGGAATGTTCTGCTTCCGTTGCGCCTCTGAAAACGAGTCGGTCCAGAAATTGGTGCGCCGCGGGCGCTTGTCTTTAGGGCCGATGCCGTCGCGCCAGTCGTAGCTGTCGGCAAAGCAGCCGCCGGGCCAGCGCACCACCGGTGCTTTGATGACCCGCATCTTTTCAATCAGCGCCGAGCGCAGGCCGCGCTGGTTCGCTATCTTCGATCCCTCGCCCACGTAAATGCCGTCGTAGATCACCGAACCAAGGTGCTCGGTAAAGTGTCCGTAGACTTCAGGCGCGATGGCGCCGATGGGTTCGTCTACCAGGATCTCAATATGGCTGTCTGCCTGCTGAGCCAATGCCCCGCGCCGCCCAAACACCAGCGCCGTTGCTGCGGAAGCTACTGCAGTTTTCAAGAAACCTCGCCGTTCCATGTTGTTGCTCCTTCGCAACCATCGTACAGCGTGAGGGCAGGTGGTCCTGAGTGCCCCCGATCATACCGCCCGGGTGCTAGAATTCGTGCGACTCAACGCAGCATAAGGAGGCCGCATGAAAGTTACCAGGAGAAAATTCTTGAGCGCCGGCAGCGCCGCCATCGGCGCCGCAACTGTTCTTCCCGCTGCACTTGAAGCGCTGCCCACATCCGCTCAAACCGCAACGCAGAAGTCCGCTCCGTCCGTCGAGGGAAAGCCTGTTCCCGTAAAAATCAACATCGCGGCCGGCGAGCCGGTACGCGTGATGCGCGGCGGCATCGGCGCTTCCTTTCATGTAATCAGCACCGAGCTGCCCAGCAAGAAACCCGGCGGCGGCAGTTCATGGTCGGGCAGCGAGTGGGGCGGCAATCCCGATGCCGCTGACAGCAGGCACTGGGACGATCTCTTCAGGCACGCTGAGTGGCTGGGCATGGATTGGTGCCGCGTCGAACTTGAGCAGCGCGTCTATGAGCCGGGTAAGCGTGAATTCTCCTGGGACAACCAGGAAATGCAGGTGCTTTATCGCGTGCTCGACTGGGCCCAGCGCCGCGGCGTTGATGTGTTTCTGACCCAGATGTGGGCCAATGTCGCGTGGAATACCTTCGACGCTAATGCGCACGACCCGGTCGGCGTTCTGCGCAGCGGGCCGAAGGACCTGAACGAGTGGGCATTCGGGCTGGGCGAGTTTATGGAGCACCTGACAAAGAACAAGAAATACACCTGCATCAAATGGTTGGTGATCTGCAACGAGCCGGAGCAGGATGGTTTCTCGTGGTGGCAGGACGCGAAACTGAAAGCGATGCCGATTACGCCGGGTCTGAAAGCCGCGCGCGAAGAGTTCGACCGTCGCGGAATCGCTGTGCCCCTTTCCGGTCCTGACTGGCCCTACCTGCCGCCCTTTGACGCGGCGAAGACTGTGTGGGATCCTTATGTCGGCGCGTACGATTTCCACTCCTACGACGCGGTGTTTGACTCGATGGGCAACGAAGAGAGCTCGTTGGCCGAGTGCGAGAAGCGGCTGGCCGCCTGGGCCAAGCTGGCGCACTCGCGGAACAAGGCGCTTTTTCTCTCTGAACTGGGCACCATGGGCTACGGATGGGGCAACGACGATGCGGCTCCGGCCTGCTATCAGTCGGGCCTGAAGAACGCTTCGCTGGTGGTGCGGGGCATCAACGCCGGCGTGGACGGCTTCAACCGCTGGAGCTTTACCAATCGCGGCGACCTCGACGGGCAATGGCAACTGGTACGCACCTGGGACATCGACGACAACAAGCTGCTTGCTGATTTCACTCCGCAGCCGAACGCCTACTACCAGTACGCGATGCTGACGCGGTATTTTCCCAAGCACTCCAGCGTGTTGGCCACAGTCGTTGACACGCCATTCGGCCAGAAGGACCGCAAGCTTGTGGCGACTGCCTTGCGCACGCCCAAAGGCGGCATGACGGTGCTGGTGGTGAACGAGAGCCAACACTCCGCCGCGGTGGACATCGCGTTCGACAGCTTGGCGAAGCCGGTGCGGCTGCAGCGCTATTCGCTCACCAGGGAAGCCGAGGACAAGGTCAATGTGGAGATAAAGCCCGAACGCAGCTTCGAGGTGAGCAAGACGCTTGCGGACCGCATTCCGCCGATGAGCATCGTGGTGTATTCGACGTACGATTTGAAGGCCGGCGATCCGGGGCTGATTGACGAGTAGACGTAGGCGCACGCAATCAAGGAGGCGAGTGACTGATCGCCGCATTAAGGCCGGGTGCCCCAGGTCCCGATGTTGGGACCTGGGATACCGCGGACCTTAAGGGGCCGACGGGTAACCCCGCCTTAATCTGCCTTTTGCACTTCGGCTGCGATCTTTCTTAGTTCGGGCAGCACACGCCCCAGCGCTATCGGTGCGGCGTCGCGTTTGCCCAGGGCGAAGTAGACGTCGCGGTAGTGGCGGTAGAGGCGCTCGTAGGTGGCGGCTTGCTTAGGGTCGGGGGCTACGGTGCGGAGGGGCAGGCAAACGGCGGCTTGGGCTTCCTCGATGGTCTTGTAAGCGCCGGCGGCTAAGAGAGCGAAGATGCCGCTGCCCAGGCTGGTGGGAATTCCGGCGGGAACCAGGACCGGCTTATTGAGGACATTGGCGTAGACCTGGTTGAGGACTTCGCTTTTTTGCGGGATGCCGCCGGCGTTGATGACCCGGTCGATGCGGACGCCGTGCTCGGCCATACGCTCAAGGATGATGCGGGTGTGGAAGGCGGTGCCTTCTATGGCCGCGAATAACTCGTCCTGTGCGGTGTGGATGAGATTCCAGCCCAGGGTTACGCCGCCTAGTTCGGGATTGACGAGGACGGTGCGATCACCGTTGTCCCAACTGAGGCGCAGCAGGCCGGTCTGGCCGGCCTTGTACGCTCCGAGGCCTTCAGAGAGGGCGCCTACGGTTGTGGCGGCGCGCTTGGCGATGGCGTCAAAGATGTCTCCGACGGCAGAGAGGCCGGCTTCGATTCCGGTGTAGGCGGGATGCACACTGCCGGGGACCACGCCGCAGACGCCGGGGACGAGTTCTGCCTTTTTGGCCATGGCGATGATGCAGGTGGAGGTGCCGACCACGTTAACGGCGTCGCCCTCGCGGATGTTGGAGCCGATGGCGTCCCAGTGGGCGTCGAATGCGCCGACGGGGATGGGGATTTCGGCGCGCAGGCCGAGCTTCGCGGCCCATTCGGCCGTAAGGTGGCCGGCGAGGTGGTCGCTGGTGAGGTACTCGCCCCCGATCTGGGCGCGGATGCCTTTGAGAATGGGATCGACGGCGACAAGAAATTCCTCGGGTGGAAGTCCGCCCCACTTGGGGTTCCACATCCACTTGTGGCCCATTGCGCAGATGCTGCGCTTGAGGCCGGCGACGGTTTTGACGCCGCTGAGCGTGGCAGCGACCATGTCACAGTGTTCGAGGGCGGTAACAAACTGCGAGCGCTTGTCAGGGTTGTGGCGCAGCCAGTGAAGAAGCTTGGAAAAGCCCCACTCGTGGGAATAAGCCCCGCCGCACCACAAGATGCCTTCGAAGCCCAGTTCATGGGCCTTGGCGGTGATTTCCTGGGCCTCGGAGAAGGCGCGGTGGTCGCACCATAGATAGTAGTCGTCCAGCGGTTCGAGGTTGGCCCTGACAGGAATGACGCTGGAGCCGGTGGTGTCGAGGGCGATGGCGGCAACGGCACTGCCGTCAATGCCGGTGTTTTTGAGGACGTCGCGGGTCGCGGCTACCAGGGCAGTCATCTGGTCTGCGTGGGATTGCGTGGCAAAGTTGGGATCGTCGCGACGGCGGTTGAGCGGGTAGGAGGCCGATGCGGTGCCGATGGGGCCTTTAGTGCTGTCAACAAGAGTGACGCGAACGCTTAATGTGCCGAAATCGACGCCGGCGACGATAGTCATGCGAGAAGCCCCCCGGAAGAATACGCTTACCAGTTCGCACTCCAGACTACATCATGAGGGTGATGCCTGAGAGATGCGAAAGAGAGGCGCGATGAATGCCCCAGGGGATTAGAGGCTTTCATTGACCAGCGCCTGGATTTTTGCCTGCACCTCTTCGGGCTTTACAAAGAAGGGCGTATGCAGGCAACGGAGCGTGAGTTCCTGCTTGTCTTCCGCATAATTCCACGCGATTTCGACGCCGAATTGCTTCGCTGTGCCGCTATTCCCGGCCAGGTCTATGCCGGCGGTTTTGGCTTTCTGAACCAGCTTTGCAAATTGCTGAGGCGTGATCCCATTGAAGACCTGAGGTTCGGTTTGGGCCACTTGCTTCTCCTTCTTCTGCCTCCGGACTGCGGGCAGGCTGGTGCGACGAAATTCGAAAGCTGCAATCGAATGCTAGCAGCAAGTATCGATGTTGTGCGCGAATCCTTTGGTGTGATGAGTCTGAAGTCCGCGGAATAATCCTTGCGACCTTCCTGGCCCATCAACAGTGCCAAACGCAGGTCCTTCGACTCCCTACGCTACGCTCCGGTCGCTCAGGATGACAGACTTGAATACTGGCACGGGGCTTTCCTGATTGACTTCGAGCAGGACCAATGCGGGGCTGGGGAGTTGATGATGGATGGCTGAAAGAGGCGGTCGTTCGTCGTTTAATGCAGCGGGATTTCCCTGGTCCAACCTGATTGCTCAAAATGCAAGGAAGTTTGGTGTGGTGGGTTGAGGTCCGTGCTATTCCGGGCCTCAAAATTGAGACATGGTATGGCACGGGCCTCCATCGGCTGTTCTTGCGGTCACCAACAACGCCAAATCAATTCTTCATTTCGGTAGCCAGGTGATTTGCCCGCCGTGCAGATACGCCTGGTTGACGATCAGGCCGGATCGCGCGGCGGCAACACCAGCCTCTACCGGCGCGTTCGGCTCCTTGCGCGACTTGATGCACTCGAAGAAGTTCTCAAAGTGGGTGATGGTTCCATCGCGGAAGCTGCGCGCGGAGATAATGGGGTTCTGCGCGTCAGGTGTGCCTTCGCGCCAGACGCTGAAGCCGCTGCGATTGAGCTTCAGTGTCGCGTCCGTGCCGCGGAACTCCAAGCCGCCGTCGTCGATCGACGAACTCATCATGCCCTCGTAGACAACGTCGAAGCCGGGATAGCGGAGCGCAGCCTGGATGGTGTCAGGCCAGTCCCACTGCTCGTGGATGTACTTGTCGGCGAGCATTTGTGCTACCTTGGGCGTGTCAGACTTCATGGCCCAATGCACCACGTCCACCCAGTGTGTGAAGAGGTCGGTCATGCCGCCGCCACCGAAGCTCGAGTACCAGCGCCAATAAGTGAATACCTCATCGCTAAATGGACGGTCGGGAGCGGAGCCGAGCCACCGCTTCCAGTCGAGTAGCGACGTGTCTATCGGAACCCGCGGCACCAGAACCCGGTAGTTCTGCCACCAGTAAGTCCGCACCTGCGTAACCCGGCCCAGCGTGCCGCCTTGAATAATGTCGACAGCGTCGCGGAAGTGGGTCCAACTGCGCTGCTGCATGCCGCACTGCAAAACCTGCTTGCTTGAGCGGACGGCCTTGGTAAGCGCCGCGCCTTCCTCGATGGTGTGGATGACGGGCTTTTCGAGGTATACGTCTTTGCCGGCTGCCAGGGCGTCGGCGGCCATGCGCACGTGCCAGTGATCGGGCGACGCGATAATGACGGCGTCGATGTCCTTATCAAGCACTTCGCGATAATCGAGGTGCGTGGTGGCTGTGCCGCCAGAGCGTTCCTTTACAGCGTCGCGATTAGGCGTATAGACGTCGCTGACTGCGGCGATTTGATAGGGCCCAGCCTTGTCCGCGGCATCGAGAAGGCCATGCCGCATCCGTCCGCCAGCTCCAATCACTCCGACGCGAATGGTGTCGTTGGCTCCCAGCACCCTGGTTGAGGCCAGGGCGGTAAGTCCGCTGGCGATGATAAAACTGCGGCGATTCAGAATAGGTGTCACGTGATTCACTCCGTTTCCTGGTATCGAGTTGGGTGCGGCGTCCGGATTCTTCCCTCGCTCACAGGCATGCCTGCAATCGCAGGATTTGCAACGAGCCGGGTTTTGCCTTGCGTCGAAACTATACCTCTCTGCCCTCGCACTCGAATAGTGCTGTTCTAACGGCGCTTAAGAGAGAGTGTGATAGGGAGGCCCGACAGGCATCAAATCCTCCCCTGTCCGCAGCCCGATAGAATCGTCTAGTGAGTTCATCTTTCAAGGTGTTTGCAACCAGCGAAGCAGGCGGGCGGCGCGCGCAGCTTGCCCTGCCCCACCGCACCGTCGAGACTCCGGTCTTCATGCCGGTGGGCACGGCAGGGACCGTTAAAGCCGTCCCCCAGGACATGTTGGAGGCGCTGGGCGCAGAGATCATTCTCGGCAATACCTACCACCTCTACCTGCGGCCGGGGCACGAGGCGATCCGGCGCATGGGCGGGCTGCACCGCTTTATCAGCTGGCCCCGCGCCATGCTGACCGACTCCGGCGGCTTCCAGGTTTTTTCCCTGAGCCAGTTGCGCAAGGTGTCGGACGAGGGCGTGCGCTTCCGTTCACACCTGGACGGCAGCAGCCACTTCTTTACTCCCGAGCACTCCATGGACGTGCAGATCGCCCTGGGCGCCGATATTTGCATGGCCTTTGACGAGTGCACCGAGTACCCCGCCGACCGCAATCGCGCGCAGGAGAGCCTGCGGTTGACCATGGCCTGGGCGCGGAGGTCATTGGATCATTTCCGCGCGCATCGAGATGAAGTGCCCTGGCGCAATGAGCGGGTGCCCCAGGTCCGGGGCCCCCATGGACAGGTCTTCGTCCGTGGGGTGGAGGTCCCTCGCACTTGGGGACCTGGGAACGTCGATGCTGGCCGCGAAGAGGGACTTGGACACCAGTCGCTCTTTGGCATTGTGCAAGGCGGCACTTACACCGACCTGCGCCGCGAGAGCGCGGAGCGATTGATCGAGATGGATTTTGACGGCTACGCCATCGGCGGCTTGAGCGTCGGCGAGCCGCGCGAGAAGACGCTGGAGATGATTGCCGAAGTGTTGCCACTGCTGCCCGCCGACAAGCCGCGCTACCTGATGGGCGTGGGCTACCCGGACGAGATTGAGCAGTACTCCCGCATGGGCGTGGACATGATGGACTGCGTGCTGCCGACCCGCGCCGCGCGCCATGGTCTGTTGTTTACCAGCGAAGGGCGCATGAACATCAAGAGCAAAAAATATGCAGAAGATCAGGCCCCGCCCGATCCCGCCTGTGAGTGCCCGGTTTGCCGCCGCTACTCGCGCGCCTACCTGCGCCACCTGATGCACGCCGGGGAGTCGCTTTCTGGCACGCTCAACACGATCCACAACCTGGCTTATTATCTCGGCATTATGCGCCGCGTGCGCGCGAGCCTCAGCCCCCAGGATTGAGGGCATGGGGCCAATAGAAAAATAGAATAATCAAAGTCAAGAACTATTTTGTACTGGTTTTCTGTTTGTCTTGGGAGATTAGCCCGCAGCGAGCGCCTGCGCTGAGGAACCGGCAAGCCGCATTACGGCCAGACGGCTCAAACGCGTTTCGTTGAAAGCGCCAAGTTCGTTTGACGCCCGCTTTACCAGCCCGGCCCAGTCTCCCGGCGCGGTCTGACGGATGAGCCTTGCGGTGGGATACCAGGGGGTCGTCTCCCGCTGCTGCATCCATCGCCAATCGGCAAGGCGGGGCAGAAGTATCCAAACGGGCTTGCTCATGGCGCCTGCGAGGTGGGCGATGCAGGTGTCTGTGGTGACGACCAGGTCCAGCGTGGCAATGAGTGCGGCAGCCTCGGCCAGATCGCTTTCGCCGCTCGATCCGTCCCAAACAAAAACATCGTCACCAAGGGCCTTGAGCTGATCTGCAGCAGGACCTTTTTGCAGCGAGATCCAGGTGATGCCTGGCATGCGCAGCAGCGGCAGCAGCGTCTCCAAATTGGTCGATCTTTGGCGGTCTGCCTTGTAGCGCGGATTGCCCGCCCACGCCAGCCCTGCGCGCAGTTCGCCAAAACTGCTGGGGAATTGCGCACGTTTCTCCCGCGCCAACGCCGGATCGGCGCCGATATATGCTCCCGCCCAGGGAACGGTTTCAACCGTGGTTCCCAAGACAGCGGGCAGGCTGATCATCGGGCATTCCAAGTCGAAGGCGGGCGGATTTTCGCCAAGCAAGGCCACCTCGGCCACTCCGGCGCGGACCGCGGGCAGCGAGGCCACCAGCCGCAAAACAGGCGCCTGCACCTGCAAAATGGGCACGCCGCCGCGCGCCGAAACCAGCGTGGCATAGCGGCAGAATTGGATGGTGTCGCCCAGTCCCTGCTCGGCGTGCACCAGCACCCGGCGCCCGGCAAGAGGCTCTCCGTGCCAGCGGGGCCGATCGAATTTCCTCGGGGACCGGTAGACTTCGCGAAATTGCCACCGCGCCTCGTAGTCCGCCCAACCGCGCTGCCAGTCGCCGAGCCGCAGGCGTGTGAGGGCCAGGTTATAGAGCGCCCCGGCAGACTCCGGCGAGCGCTCGACGGCTGTTTCGTGCGCGCGCAGAGCCTCGCCGATGCGGCCCATATCAAGCAGGGAATTGCCCCGGTTTGAAGCCGCTGTTTTGTTGCCCAGCGCCTCGGCCTGCTCAAAAACCTTTACTGCCTCGGCAAACCGGCCCTCCTGATGCAAAAGAATGCCGTGCATGTTCACGGCTTCGGCATGTAGGGGATCGCGGGCCAAAGCCCAGCGCAGCCATCCCCACGCCCCGGCCTGGTCGCCCTCATGGGCGCAGAACTGGCACCAGGCCACCTGCGTCTCCACCTGGTCCGGGTTCAGAGCGAATGCCTTGCGGAGATGCGCCTCGGCTTCCTCAGGGCGGTGCTGCTCCCGCTTCAGAAGGGCCAGGTTGACCCATCCTGAAACCAGGTCGGGGCGCAGTTCAACCGCGCGCAGCAAGGCGGCCTCGGCATACACCTCGCGGCCCTGCTCGCGTAAAAGAGCGCCCAAGTTAATCCATGCTGCGGCAAAATCGGGGCGCATAGCCAGGGCGCGGCGGTAGCGTGTCTCAGCCAGTTTCAGTCCGCCAGCGCGTGCCAGTACAAATCCGGCGGCGAACTCGGCCTCGGGCAAGCAGGGATCGAGCGCGAGCGCCTTCTCGTACTGGTCCAGGGCCTCGGTGTTCTTACCCAGGCAGGCAAATGCGTTTCCCAGGCCCACGCGCGCCGCTACCAGCGTTGGCTGGCGGTGCAGGGCCAGTTGGAACTCGCGTATAGACTCTTCCGCGCGGCCGTTTGCCAGTTTCAGTTCGCCCAATCCCATGCGGGCCAGCGCGTCCATGCCGTCAAGCTGGATAGCCTTGACGTAAGCCCTTTCCGCATCGGCCGGGCGGTTGGCAGCTTTCAGTGCCTGGCCCAGGGCAACCCGCGCCGCCACCATCCTGGGGGCAGCGGAGACGGCGGCTCTGGCCATTTTGACCGCCGCTTCATTCTGGTGGCTGGCCAGCGCAACCAGCGTGATACCTACCAGCGCTTCCGGCTGGCGCGGGTTCTCGTTGAGCATGCGCTGATAGCCCAGCGCTACCTCGGCCAACCTCTCCGTCCATTCGCCTGTTGAATGAATCCTGGGTTCCTGCATGGCAAAAGCTTCCAGTTCGACAAACTGGAAACTAGAACCTCTGCATCGCGGACTCAACAGGAAACTTTACTGTTCTGGTGTTTTGTCTCCAGGAGATTCCCGTTTTTTCAGCCGGTCTGATTTCGGGACGGCGATTGACCAAGGCGGATCTGCGATGAAATCCGCCTTATTTTCCCTCCAGCACCTGCTTCATCTTCAGATACACCCCATTGGTCCATCCGAATCCGATCCCATTCGCTTTGTATCCTGTACTCACTTGCACGTCGGCGTCTCCGGAGACCACGTTGTACTTTTCGCGAATCGTGCCGTCGCGCGCAAAGCCTACATCCACGGTTGCGTCAAAGGCCCGGGCGATTCGCGCGGCCTCGGCCCGATGGCCGGTTGCCTCGAGCCCCGCTACGGCGATCCAATTGGTTGGCGCCCAGCCAAACGGCTCATCCCATTGCAGCCCAGTGTTGGAGTTACTCATGGATAGCCCGCCGGCCCGCTCGAAGAGACTGAGTTGTTTTACCATCTCCGCTGCCTGCTCGCGGGTAGCCACGCCTGCCCACAAAGGATAAAGCGAAGTGATATACGCATAGCTCGAGGTACGCGCATGCGTATAGTCGAAGTCCGCGAAGACGCCTTCCTTCGCCCGCCACATATACCGCTGCATCGCCGCGCTGCGCAGGTCAGCCCGGTGGTTCCAGTGGAGGGCGTCCTTGGGTATAGCCAACAGATGTGCCATGTGGGCCAGGTCGCGCTCATAGCGGTAGAGCAGGCTGTTCAGGCACACCGGCGCATAGTGGTGCGTGGCTCCGCTGAAAGGGCCGAACCTGAAACTCGGATCAAAGCCTGACTCGCGCATGGCCCGGTCGCCCACGTAGAAGTCCTTGCTGAGCCGGTAGCCCCCGGCCCAGGCCCGCATGCACACAGTACTGGCCTGCAAATCGCAACTGCTCTGCTTGAGCCGCGCCGCCTCCGCCGCATCGGGATGCTCCGATCCCTTCACCAGGAACCCCTCGCCGCCCTCCTTGGGGTGCGCGATCAGCCAGCGAATTACGTCCGGGTAATACGTGCTGTCGTCCGACATCTCCGGCACCGGCCCGCTTCCATAGTCGAAATAGCGCGCCAGGCCCATCGCGCCAGCCAGGTGCTCGGGCCGCGTCCAGGTGGAGTAGTCTTTCTGCGCCAGTTCGTAAGCGTGCTCCAGCCATGCCCTGGCCTCGATTCGGCCAGCCGGGGTAGCCGCAAAGCTCGCCGGATTCTCATACACCGCGCGAATCATCGACGTTAGAAATGGCGGCTGCGAACGCGTCAGGTAGTAAGTGCGGTTGGCGTTCAGCACCGCTCCGTAGTGCTGAATCTCGAAAAGGAAGTTATCCACCATGCCCTTGGCCAGCGCTTCCTTGTGGTCCGCCTCCAGTCCAAGAAGAATAAAAAAACTGTCCCAGCCGTACATCTCGTTGAACCGCCCGCCAGGAACAACGTAGGGATTGGGCAGATACAGCAGACCCTCAGCAGTCAGTTCCTCCGGGCGCAGGTCGCCCAGTTTCTCGATGCGCTTTGGCAGCGCAACCACCTTTACGTGGCAGGACTGCTCGACGGCTGCCAACTCCGGCGGCGCCGCAATCTCCGCAGGCAGATAAAGCAATGGCTCGGCAGTGACCTTGATGTCCACCAGTGAATGGCAATCGGTCATCGACCGGGTTAATGTCTCCCAGGCGCCATGAATGTAGCTGAGTGTGGCCTCCGAGCCGGCTGATTGGGCAACTGAATTTGTGCTTGCAACGATGGCAAGCAACAGGGAGAAAAGCAATCTCATCGGCACTCCATCGAGCGCGGTTTTTATGCTTTGGAGTGTACCTCAACCCAAGTGCCGCATGCCGTGAGGACATGGCGCTACCGGCCCTACCTGCTCAACGGCGAGCCGGTGGAAGTGGAGACAACTGTGAATGTGGTTTTCACGCTTGACAGGTGAACCATGCGGAGTATTTAGCCCGAATCCAATCATGTATCTGAAAATGAAAATGGGTGGCAGCCGGTCCAAGGACTGCCACCCGGGAGAGGAACTGTGGATCGCTGTTTACGCGGCCACTTCAGGAGACATTCAAAGAGTACCGGCACCTACGCGGCCTGTCTTGAGACATTTGAGCGAGTTTGGCCTCCATCCAAAGGTTGAGAAGTCCCGTTTTTTCCTCGTCTTAAGCGTTACCGCCTGTGCATTCCGCCGTTCGGCCAATTACTGTTGAAGTGCGTAGTTTTACCCTTGGTGGAGTCTTGCCAGCAGGAGATCCGCCCCTCACTCGTGAACCTCGCTCGTCCCAATTCGAATGCCGCACCGGCAGTCGTCGTCCGGCTTCATCCTTTGGCTCGTTCCTTCGCCTTTCTGATTCTGGCCGCTTGGCTGGTCACTGGCGCGCTGGCCGCTGCGGCCCTCGAACCCTCCACCCCGCTCGCCAACTACGCCCGCCAATCCTGGGTCATGGAAAATGGCTTGCCGCAAAACACCGTGCAGGCCCTGGTCCAGACCAAAGACGGCTTCATCTGGCTAGGCACCGAGGTAGGTCTCGTCCGCTTCGATGGTTCCAGCTTCGCTGTCTTCGACAAAAACTCCAGTCCAGCGCTGCCCGGCAACGATATCCGTTGCCTGCTTGCCGCCAGCGATGGTTCACTCTGGATCGGCACAGGCGACGGCCTGGCGCGGTGGAAGGGCGGGGCGGTTCATGTATTCAAAACCCCCAATGGCATGCCTGATCGCTTACCGTCAAACGATATCGCTGGCCTCGCGATGAATGAGGATGGCGTAATCGCTGTTGTTGCAACAAATCGGACCGGTGGGCTGATTGACATACAGGGAAATCCTCAACTCTGGACCATCGATAATGAAATTGGCGGGAAACTTCTCAATTGGTCAGGTCGGGCTGGATTGCACCTCTATTACGACGCGGAGTTGCGCGCCTATATGCCCAACCGTGGAGAGGCAGCGGCGACCCTTACGTCGGTCAATATTCATCAACCCCCAAGGTCCGATGCGCATTTGGTGGCCGGCAAAGACCTCCCAGGCACTCGCATCCAGGCTCTTTCCTTCGACCGCCAAGGCGCCCTCTGGATCGGCACCAACGGCGGCCTTACCCGCTGGGCCAATGGCAAACTCCAGCGCTTCCCCGTCACCGACCCCCTAGCCACAGCCTCTATCCTCTCCATCCTCGAAGACCGCGAAGGCAATCTCTGGGTCGGCACCGAATCCAGCGGCTTGCACATTCTCCGCGACCAGCGCTTCCGCACCATCGGCGTGCGCGAGGGGCTCTCTTCCGACGCCGCCACCACCGTGGTTGAAGACGCGGCGGGCAAACTCTGGGTCGGCACCAGCGGTGGCGGATTGAACGCAATCAGCCGGAATGGCTCAGCGCCCACTCGCAACTATTCCGTAAGAGACGGCCTCCTCAGCGACGTCATCCTCTCTCTCGCCGCCGCACCCAACGGCGATCTCTGGGTCGGCACGCCCGACGGCCTCAATCGCATCCGCCACGGCGCGATCGCTTCATTTACCTCCGCCGATGGCCTGCCCGACGACTTCATCCGCTCGCTCATGGCCGATGCCGACGGCAGTCTGTGGATAGGGACCCGCCGCGGCCTTACCCACTGGACCGGCGGCGTTCCTGGAGCGGGCATGCAAACCTACACACAGGCCAGCGGACTGGGCAGCGACCTGGTCGGCGCCATGGCCCGCGACGCTTTCGGAGACTTGTGGGTAGCTACCCTCGCCGGACTTTCGCGCATCCGCAGCGGCAAAATCTACAACTACACCACCGCTAACGGCCTCTCCAGCAACGTGGTCACCGCGCTTCTGCCCCGCGGTAACGGAATGCTCATCGGCACTCAGGACCGCGGCTGGAACCTGTGGGATGGCAAGAAGTTTTCTTTTCCCGAACATTTCAGCGCTGATCGGACCGCCATCCGCGCCATTCTCGATGACGGCGCCAATCATCTCTGGTTCGCCACCGGCGGCGGCATCGCCCGTTGCGACCTCGACAACGCCAGCAACTGCGCGCATTGGATGGAGTTTGGCGCCGCCGATGGCCTGCGCAGCCGTGAGACGGCCACCAACAGCCATCCCTCCGCGTGGCGTTCTCGCGACGGCCACTTGTGGTTCGCCACGCCGAAGGGGTTGGTCGAGGTGGATCCTGCGCATTTCCCAGTCAACACCGTTCCGCCACCGGTCGTGCTTGAGCGCTTCACTGTAGACGATGTGCAGCGCGCGGCGAACCCCGGGCTGAGTATTGAGGCAGGCCATGTTCACTTCGAGTTCGACTACGCGGCCCTCAGCTTTGTGGCCCCGCAAAAGGTGCGCTATCGGTTTATGTTGGAAGGCTTCGACCGCGACTGGACCGAAGCCGGCGCACGCCGCACCGCCTACTACACCAACATTCCGCCCGGCCACTACACCTTCCGCGTGCAGGCCGCCAACAACGACGGCGTCTGGAATACCGCAGGCGTGGCGCTGGCCTTTCAACTGCGCCCCCACTTCTACCAGACCCTGTGGTTCTATCTTCTGTTGGCGGGGGCTGTCGCGGGCTTGATTGTGCTGCTGCTACGCAGGCGCTTGCGGGTTGCTCAGCGCGAGTTCAGCGTTGTGCTTGGCGAGCGCAACCGCATCGCCCGCGAAATCCACGACACGCTCGCCCAGGGCTACGTCGGCATCTCGGTGCAGCTTGAGGTGCTCGCCGAACTGCTGCGACAGAGCAAAATCGATGCCGCGCAGAAGCATCTGGATACCACCAGCGGCTACGTCCGCGAGGGCCTGGCCGATGCGCGTCAGTCCATCTGGGCGCTGCGCTCGCAGGACTCTGGCGAAACAACCCTGCCCGTCCGTCTGCGCCGCATGGTTGAGGCCGATTGTGCCGCGGGACTCGATTGCAAATTCAACATCTTCGGCGCATACCGGCCCTTGCCCCCGGGCACCGAGCGCGAAATTCTGCGCGTCGCCCAGGAAGCCATCCATAATGTGAAGAAGCATGCCGGGGCCGCGCATCTCGTTGTCCAGTTGGAATACGGCGCTTCAGAGATCGAATTGGAAGTCCGGGATGATGGCCGTGGGTTCGATTCCGCAGCCGAGTCATCGCCGGGGCATTTTGGACTGACAGGAATGCGCGAGCGGGCTGCTGCCATCGGCGGTACGCTTGAAGTAACCAGCGAGCCGGGCACGGGCACAGCAGTCAGGCTGCGCGCATCGGCCCCGCGCGAATCAAGAGAGAGAACAGGAGAGCCACGTGAGTGAGCCTTTGAAACAGGAAACGATTCGGGTTCTGGTCGTCGAAGACCACCACGTCGTGCGCCAGGGCCTGGTGGCCTTGCTCAATGTAGTCGACGGCCTTGAAGTGGTCGGCGAGGCCGCGGACGGCGTTGAAGCCATCGCGCAATTCCGCAAGTGCCAGCCGCACATCACGCTCATTGATCTGCGCATGCCGCGCCTCAGTGGCGTCGAGGTCATCGAGCGCATCCGCATGGAGACGCCCGGAGCGCGCTTCATCGTGCTCACCACCTACGACGGCGACGAAGACATCTTCCGCGCCCTGCAAGCGGGTGCGCGCGCTTACCTTCTCAAAGGTATGACATCTGAAGAATTGATCTCCACCATCCATGCCGTCCATGCCGGCAAGCAGCACATTCCCGCAGCCATCGCGCAAAGGCTTGCCGAGCGCATGGGCACTGAGGAACTGACTCCCCGCGAATTCGACGTGCTGGAGCAAATCGTCCACGGCAAAAGCAACAAGGAGATCGCCACCGAGCTCGCAATCTCAGAAGCGACGGTGAAGACCCACATCAACAGCCTGCTCGGCAAACTTGGCGTGACAGATCGCACCCAAGCCGCCACCGCCGCCATTCAGCGCGGCATGGTTACCCTTGAATCCCTGAGAAAGCCGAAATCATGATGAGCAGCCCGATCCCCAACCGCGCGCTGCCACCAACGGCGAACCCCATCCCGGATGCGCCACAAATGTCGGGTGCCCCAGGTCCGGGGTCCCCGCGGACAGGTCTCCGTCCGTGGGGGGGTGGAGGTCTGGATTTTCAGACTTGGGAAACCTCGAAAGCGAGTTCACCCGATCCTCGCCGGTTGCGCCACAAATGCTGGGTGCCCCATCCTTGGCGCGTCTTTGTTTTTGCGCCAAGGGTGGGATACCACGAACCTCGACCAGCCCAGTTCATGAACCCCGCTCTTCTTCCCGCACTTCTCCTGCTCTTCCTTTGCCCACTCATGCAGGCGCAAAGATCCTCCTGGCGCCAAGCAACCGATGCCGAACTCGCTTCGCTTCTCCCCGCCCGCGCCCCCGTCGAACGCGAACACATTGAGACCGAGATGCGCACCGCATCCGGCATCGTGAACAGCCGCGGCCGCTACATCGCCGGAGTAGTCTTGCTCACGGCCGGCTACTCCGCCGACGGAAAATACTCTCATTATCTAATCGTTCAAGCCCCGATACGCATCGGCCGGATCGCGCTCAAACCTGGCGACTACGTCTTCGGCTGGACGCGCGCGCAAGGCGGGGATGCACTCAGCGTGCATTTTCATGAAGCAGGAACCGGAGCACTCGTCGGCACCGCCGACGCACATCGCATTGCCGGTACAAGCCGCGTTGAGAGCCTCCACATCTGGCCGCCCGGTGAAAAGGCGCTCATCCAGATCGGCCGCTTTGCAATCCCTTACGAACTCGCAGAAGAGTAGACCTCGAAACGGGCCTTTGCTTTTCAAGCCCCATTCGTTGGAAATGTTGGGTGCCCCAGGTCTGGACTTTCAGACCTGGGATAGCAGGAACCTTCAAGAGAAAAGGCCCACGCATCGCGCGGGCCTTCGTATCGTTACAACCAACACGGTTATTTTTGGGCCGTCTGAACCGGATTTAGTCCTGCGGCCGGGTTCACCTGTGCATTCAGATAATCGGTCAGGTCATCGACATCCTGTTTTGTCCCCACCATTGGCGGCATAAAGCGCCGGTACGGTGAATCGGGCTTGTAGTCGTGAAGCATGGTAACAAAACTGCCGATGTTGGCGCGGTCGCGTCCGCTCAGCAGTTGCGCCAGCGGCCGATAGCCGTGGAGCGTGTGACAGCTTCCGCACTCACCGCGGAAGATGGCTTCGCCGCGTGAGTAAGCTGAGGTCGAATCGTTCCAGGTCCAGCTCGTATGCGCCAGGTACCCTTCGTTGTTGATGCGGCTCACATACGGCACGCGTACCCCATTGGAGTACATCCACCGCCCGATCACGTAAGGCTTGCGCAGCATCTCGCGCGAGTACTCGCCTGCGCCAGTAGCGATCAACGCCAGCAGCAGCACGCTCATCGCATGGCTCAGGTTGAAGTCCCTCGGGTTGCGATAGGCCAGGTAGTAAGCCACGCCCACAATCGTCGCCGAAGTGACGATGATAATCAGCGCCATCCGCGTCACAATCGAAAATGTCCCCGACCCAATGGTGTCGATGCCCAGCGTCAACAGCGCCTGTTGCGATGCGGGAACCATCATGTAGTACCAGATCATGAGGAACGGCGTGGCCACAAACGAAGGCACCAGCCACTTCACGCTCCACTTCACCAGGCTGGTTTTCAGTTCCGGTTCCTCGTCGCCGTCGATACGGCTCGCAGTGATCAACGCCCACACTCCGGCCAGCGCGCAGCAAACGCAAGTGCGCAGCAGCAGGCTCGGCCAATAAGTCGGGTTGAAAAACGCATTCCAGAACTTGCTGGCTTCGTGGCCCGTGCCGGCAACGCCAATCCACGTGTCGCCCGGCGTCAGCATGAACGAAAGAATGCCGTTGATGATGATCAGCGTTGCCGCCGACGCGCCTGCATACACCCAGCCCACGGTCAAGTGCAGTTTCTCGTCGATCCGTCCCCACGTGTAGTAGTAAACGGCCACGGTAGTTAATTCGACCAGAAAGAAAACCCACTCCATCGCCCAACCGAAGACGAAGTTATGAATCAGCGTGCTGGTGGCCTCAGGATGCGTCAGCCCGATGGCGAACCAGATGCCCACGCCGCTCACGGTGCCGAACACCCCGGTAAGAATGAGGAAAAATTTCGAGTGGCTGGCCAGTTGCTTCAGCCACGCGGCACGCATCGCGGGGTCTTTCATGCGCAGCGCCTTGCGCTCGGCCATGGGCAGGTAGAGGCCGCCGCCCACCGCAAACTGCGAAATCATGACATGGAAGATGGCGATAAGACCGATCACCCAACCCGACCCGAGATACGGAATGTCCCAGAATGGATAGTTCACTTTTAGCTCCTAGCTTTTAGCTGCTAGCTGTTAGCCCCTGCCTCGTTCGTGTCAACGCCCGGCGCTTCCACTTCGCACATCAGGCTGGAAGCTAGCAGCTAAGAGCTGCCCTACCGAATCGTCCAATAGCCGATGATGGTTGTGGCCAGCAGCGCAAACACCGCAACCAAGCCAAAATAGTGTGCCGCCCGGGCCCTTTGTCCGCTCGCCTTATCCTTGTCGTAGAACGGAATCAGGATCCACAGCACGATGCCCAGCGTGAAGAGCAGAATGCCCGCAATCTCGCCCGGCTCGCCCTGCAGCCACTTCACCATGCCCAGCAGCTTCAGCATTTCAAACGGACTCATGAAGTACCACTCGGGATGAATGCCCATCGGCGCCGGCGCCAGCGCGTCAAATTGTTTCCCGAGAGACCACGGAAACACCGAGGCCAGCAGCGCAAGAATATTCAGCGAGATCAGCCACATGGCCAAGTCCTTGCGCAAGAAGTTGGGCATGAAGGGCATGCTCTTGCGCTCGGCTGCAGGCAGCGCCTCAACACTGGGCGGCGCCGCATTGCCATGCTTCTGCACCAGCCATAAGTGAAAGGCCAGCAGCGGCAAAAACAATCCCGGCAGCACCACTACGTGCAATGCGAAGAACCGCTGCACGGTAAACTCGCTCACGTCCGGCCCGCCGCGCAGCATGCTGGCAATGCCCTGTCCAACCCATGGAATCGCCGCCGGAATCTCCAGTCCCACCTTGGTGGCAAAGTAGCTTAGCTCGTCCATCGGCAGCAAGTAACCGGAAAACCCGAAGACCGAGGCCACGCCCAGCAACGCCATGCCGCTCAGCCATCCAAACTCGCGCGGCTTGCGGTAGGCCTTCATAAAGTACACCGAAAACATGTGCACCAGGATGGAGAAGATCATCAGGTTTGCCGCCCATGCGTGCGCCGACCGGATCAGCCAGCCAAAGTGCATCACAAAGGTGATCTGCCTGACCGACTCGTACGCCTCGGCACCGGGCCGGTAGTACACCAGCAGCAGCACGCCGGTGAAGCACTGCACCATGAACAGGAACAGCGAAATGCCGCCCCAGTAATACCAGAACGATTGCGCGTGAACGGGAACTGTCTTGTGGCGCGCAAAGGCAGCCAACTCGCTCAGGCCCAGCCGTTCATCCGTCCAGTCATAAATGGTCTTTGCAGTCATGCCCATTCCTTTTCTGCTAGGCGCGAGAAACTTCCACGCCGGTGTCGTTGACGGCCACTTTGAAGAGCTTGAGAGGTTTCGGCGGCGGCCCGCTGACGTTTGCGCCAGTGTACGGGTTATAAACCCCGCCATGGCATGCACAATGAATGCGGTCGGCCTGCGGCTCATATTGCACCGTGCAGCCCAGGTGCGTGCAAACCGCGGTCAGCGCCACCCAGCGCCCGTCTTCGTGGTGGATGAGCATCGCCGGCGATGTTCCGAACTTGAACATCAGCACCGCACCCGCGGGCAGCTTCTGCGCGTCCTTCAGCATTACCTCGGTCACAGCGGTGGCGCTCATCGCCATCTCCGCCGGCGAAGCCAGGTAGCGATAGATGGGATATCCCAGCGCTGCTGTATAAGCCAGACCCGCGGCGCCGGCGGCGACCAGAAAGGCCCGGCGGGTATTCCGTTCGCCCGGCTCTTCCACAATATTTTCGAGCTTCGCAAATTCAGTCATAGCTACGCCGCGCCCTCCATCACTTTGCTGGCCCGCGCCACCACGCTCACCAGCCAGCCAATCACTCCCAGGCCTGCAACAAACAGCACCAGGAACAACCCCACCACGCTCCAGTTGGTCACCACCACTCGATCCCACACGTCGTAGCCTTTACTCAGCAGCGTCAAGTCGCGCACGCCGTCGCGATAAACAACGAGCATGATCTCGACCAGCACCACCAGCAGAACGCAGACCCACCCCAGCCAGTTGGCGGCCAGTTTGCCGAATCCGGACACAGCGGCCACCAACACAGCCAGCGCAACCAGCGCCAGCCACCCGTATCCAGCAAAGCCGGCGAACTTGTAGAGCGCATGCGTGTGCAGTCCGGCCTTCACCACGTCAGGCTGCACACCCGCCGCCCACAATCCCGCAGCGAGGTAGACAACGCCAAACAGCGCCGCCACTTTGCCGCCCACGCCGGCCAGGAAACTCTTCTCGCTCGCCGTAAATGTGCTGCGCCCGGCGAGATACACCATCCACAATCCGCCGACGAAGAGCCCACCCGCCAGCATCATCAGCCAGCGCGGTTCCAGTGTTGCGTCCCTGGGTGGCAGATAAATGCCCGCCCCTGATGCCGAGTACATCTGCCGCCACACCTCGGGCCTCAGCATCAGCGTCATATTGGTTGAGAGCAACCGCGCAATGCTCCCGGCCAGCAGCCAGGCGCAGAGCCCGACCCACCAGGCAGATTTGCCCGCCTCAAGCCGCGCACTGAAGCGGTAAAGCAGCCAGTAGGTCAGCGTCAGCAGCGCGATGATCGCGATCCAATACACGCCGATCAGTACGCTCGATGTGTAGAGCGCGCGCCCGTAAAGCACTTGCGCAAACAAGAGCGGCGGTACGGCCAGGTTGATCACAAACGTCATCACCACCGTCAGCCGCCGGGCCAGCGCCCGCGCGGTCAACATGGAGGCAGGCGAGCCGCGAAACAAGCTGAACACAACCGCCAGAAGCAGTCCGCCCAGCAGCATCTCCACGGCAACAAAGTGCAGCGCCAGCGTTACGATATGCAGCAACTTCAACAGCCATATCGGGGCCGGCAAGGGAATTGGATCGACAGCAGGAAATGATTGCATGATGTGCTTCAAGACCCCCAAAGGTCGTTTGTAGACTAGCAGTGTCCAAAATGCGCCACATGTGACGGCAAACACAAGACCTGCGCACCGTGCAGATCCGCTGCCGCAACCCGGTACGCATCGATAGTAAACCTCCGCGTTTAGTGCGCCCCCAGGCCGAAGAGCGCGATAGCCAGCACCGATACAAATCGAATCACAGGGAAGAACAGCAGCGCGCTGATCACCGCCACCGTCCTGCGGGCACGAATGAAATCGTCATCCTCGGTCTCGATGTGCCAAAACCTTAGCCACCATCGAACCACCATCACCAGGACGGCAACAAACAGAATCAGGCAGCCCCAGGTTCCATACCAGCTCACCAGCGGCACAAACATCATGCCAAAAAATGCCAACAGTGCAATGGCGGCTGTCCTCATAAAGCTCGCATCGCTGCATGCCTGGTTCACCTTGGCCAGCGTCTTAGCCGCCTTCTCCGCCACACCAGGATCAATCGGAGCAGAACAAAAACGGCACTGCCTCGCCGTCGAGTCGATGGTCTCCTTGCAATTCGGGCATTCAAATATCATCGTTCCGTCTCTCTAGCCAGTCTCAAACGGGTCCCCGTGCCCGCCCTGGCACCCCCTCGAAACCTCGTGGCCATGAATCGAGCTAAATAATGGTTGTTCCGTTGAACGAGAAAGCATACATTGCTGCCCATATCCAGGGAAAGCAGCAACTTGACCCCGCGATGGTCCAGCCACCCCTCCATCTTTTTACCGATACTGTCCTCCACCCCGCCCCGTATACTGGCTCCAATGTTTCAGGCTCTCCGCACCACCACTCTCATCGGACTGCTAGCGGCAGGAATTCCCGCGCTCATTTCCGCGCAAGCCACATCGACCGCTGCTTCTCGGCAAACGCAGCCACCCTCATCCGTCGCCGCGGAAGCCGCGTCGCCAAACCCCGTCCAGATGGACGAGCGTCACCGCCCCATCACCGCCGGCGGCTTCGTCAAGACCGGCCCTGTCGTCTTTGAAGACGCCTCAGAAAAAGCCGGCCTTACCCACTGGACACACAAGATGGGCACCCCCGCCAAGGACTACATCGTCGAAACCAAGGGCTCCGGCGTCGGCCTCATCGACTACGATAACGACGGCTGGCTCGACATATATATAGTCAATGGTTCCACGGTAGACGCCCTCACCGGCAAAGCCGCCCCGCCCCACGCCGCGCTCTTCCACAACAATCACGACGGCACATTTACCGATGTGGCCGCCAAGGCCGGCGTCACCAACGACCGCTGGGGAACCGGCGTGGCCATCGCCGACTACGACAACGACGGCTGGCCCGACATCTTCGTTTCCAATGTTGGCAAGAACCGTCTCTACCACAACAATCACGATGGGACATTCACTGACTTAGCGGAGAAAGCCGGAGTCACGCTCGGGAACTGGTCGTCTTCCGCAACTTGGGGCGACTACGACGGCGACGGGCGCCTCGACCTCTTCGTCGCCGGCTACCTCCACTGGGATTGGGCGAACTTGCCCAAGACAGGCGCAGACGCCGCCGTCAACGCCTTCTGTACCTTTCGCGGCGAGCAGGTAGCCTGCGGCCCGCGCGGCCTCAAGGGCGAGCCCGACCACCTGTTCCACAACAACGGCGACGGGACATTTACCGATGTGAGCGAAAAAGCCGGCGTTGCCGACAAGCCCGGCTACTACGGCCTCGGCGCGCTCTTCGTCGACATCAACAACGACGGGCGTCCCGACCTGCTCGTCGGCAACGACTCCACGCCCAATTATCTCTATCTCAACAAAGGCGACGGCACCTTTGAAGATGTCAGCTACGCCTCCGGATTCGCGCTCAACCAGGCTGGCCGCGAGACCGCATCGATGGGGTTGGCGGTAGGCGATTACCAGAACTCAGGCAAACTCGCTATCTTCAACACCACATTTTCCGACGATTACAAGCCCTTCTACCAGAATGAGGGCGACGGCAACTTTACCGACATCAGCGACCAGCTAGGCATCGCCGAAATCTCTGTCCCATTCTTAAGCTGGGGCGACGCCTTCATCGACTACGACAACGACGGTTGGCGCGACCTGCTCATGTCCGACGGCCATGTCTACCCCCAGGCCGACAAATACAACTGGGGCACCAGCTGGGCCGAGCGTCCCATGCTTTTCCACAACATAGATGGGAAGAAGTTCGAGCCGGTCCCGGCAGTCGAGGGTTCTGGCCTCGCCGTAGTCATCGCCGGCCGCGGCATGGCCGTTGGCGACTTGTTCAACGACGGCAAACTTTGTGCGGTCATCAATGTGATGGACGGCCACCCCGTCCTGCTCCGCAACGTCAACCCCGACAAGAATCACTGGCTCGAGTTGAAGCTGGTAGGCGGCCCCAAAAGCCCCAGAGACGCCGTCGGCGCCACGGTCTACCTAACCGCCAACGGCATGAAGCAGCGCGCCGACGTCCTCAGCGGTGGCAGCTATTTATCAAGTAACGATCCCCGCCCCCACTTCGGCCTCGGCCCGGTCACCACCGTTGAAGCCATAGAAGTCCACTGGCCTAGCGGCAAAGTAGAGAAGTTCACCGTCCCAGGAGTGGACCGCATCGTCACTATCACCGAAGGAACGGGCAAGTAAGGGGGCACCCGTCATCTGTCCCCGGCCACAAAAGCCCCGCGTCCCGTCTCTGCGCCTGCCCGGGCTCCCGCGGACAGGTATTCGTACGTGGTGTGGCGTCGGGCAAAAGAGCCCGATCCCACAGTCCCCGCCATCCTCAAAAAAATGACCCGCATTTGCGGAGAATAACCCCCTTTTGGCGCACAATAATTTCATAGTGTCCTTCTCGGCTAGGAAGCTACAGAAGGACCCGCCAAAACGCACGTAACTCCTTATCCAGCACGAATCTGCGGGCAACTCCGGCAGAATCACGAACTTGGAAGGCAAGACACACTGTATCTCATTGAAAACAAGAAACTTCCTCCCAGAATCCTGGGGAGGGGGAGGGGTCTCTGTGGAACTGCCCATGCCACCCGCCCGGTCCCTACCCTGCCAGCCCCATCCCCGTGCCACCCCTCTTATGATTCCCGCTCACCGCACCCGGTTTTTCGATCTCAATGCCGCGCCAGAGTGATGCGGCGCGATCATTGCCGTCCCCATGGCGCCCAGTTGGGAAAGGACCAAGATGGCTCGAGCGGAGAAATCCTGAACTTCCAGGCTGCCAACCGGAGGAAACAATAAAACCGCCAGTGTAAAACTCGCGGCGAGAGAGCCGATGATGCCTGAAAGACGGCCCCAATACACCGACGCGGGTATGGCGGCAAGGGAGCACAGGAAGGGCGCTGCCAGTCGGATCTCCCCACTGTCGTTCAGCAGAATGGATAGCAAAACGGCCGAGCCGGCACAGAGACCAATCCCAAGACAGCATTTCAGACTGCCAAGCATGCTTCCCCCGAACCCGAACAGAATCGGGTAGAGAATTTTGTAAGCTGGAAATTACCATGAAGCTCGCAAACATTCATTGTCTTGCGTCAAGCCGCTCTTGGGAGCCTGCCGGGGTCCCCTCTTGAGTCGCCTTCTCTCTGCCGCGAATGAAAGGAGTGGAACGCCGGCATGCAGATAAAACAGGAGAGCTTCCGCTCAGAACGTAAAGCGTCCCGAGAGTTCCAGGTTCCTCGGTCCTGCGCCCTCAGCGCTTTGCAGCGCCGTGATGGACCCAAACCCGGCCGATGCATCTACCTGCATATTCGGCGGCTCATAGTTGCGATGGTTAAACACGTTGGCCGCAGCCGCGCTGAACTGAAATTGCGCCCGCTCTGTGACTGCCACGCTCTTCATCAACGATAACGAGAAGTTCGCCGTACCCGGCCCAATCACCCCGCCCACCGGCGCATTGCCAAACCGGCCAATGCCAATCTGGTTTTGCGTGCCGTAGCCGACGGCCAGCGACTTGTAAGGGAACGCGTCCGGGTTGAGCCACTGCCTGGTAGTGCGCTGCTGCGCATACAGCGAGCCGCTGGTCAACTGGTCAGGCCGCGTCTGGCCGACGGTGGTCAGAATGTTTGTATTGGCAGGGTCTACCGTCTGCATCGTCGGCGTCAGGAACGGTCCGCTTTGCAGAATGGTGATGCCACCTAATTGCCAGTCTCCGACGAACCGATTCAGCGCATCTCGACTTGATAGCCACCGCTGACCGTGCCCGAACGGCAGCGCCCAGAGGTAGGTAGCCAAAAAGCGGTGCCGGCGGTCGTAGATCACGTTGCCGTAGTCGTGGTGCGGATTGAAGCGGTCTGTCAGAAAGCTGCCGCCCGCCACGGCAAAGGCATTGGGCGTGGCTCCGCCGGCATTTGAAAGGTCGCGCGTAAACATGTAACTCGCGTCAAAGGTAATCGACTTGCCGCTGCGCCGCGAAACCTCAACCGATCCGCCGTTGTAGTTGCTCTCGGCGGCGTTCTGTACGCTCTGGATCACCGCCCAGGAGGGAAAGGGAATTGCGCCGGAGTCATTCGCATAACCGACTGTATTTGCCGGAACCTGGTTCAGGTCCACCATGGCGTCAAGGTTCGCGCCGTGGCTGCCTGTATAAGAACCGCGCACGCCGATGCCGTGCCCAAGGTCCTGCTCAAGGGTCAGGTTCCACTGTTGCACGGTAGGCAACTTGTAGTGAATGGGGAACGCGTAGTCGAAACTCGCGGTCCCGGTAGATTCAGCCACCAAAGGGTTGAAGGGATTCGCGAACGAGAGCAGTGGTGTTACCAGGTCGGCGCCATATTCCTGGTCGTAAGTAGCCAGGTAACTCGCATCCACGGCCCAGCCCGCCACCAGTGAGAAGCCGAGCGGAGTCTCGATGAATCGTCCCCAACCGCCGCGCAGCACGGTTTTATCGCTACCCAACACCCGCCACGCAAAGCCCAGCCTCGGTCCCCAGCCCGTCTTGTCGGTAAATCGCAGCGTGTCGGGTATTCCGGCCTGCTGGGCGGTCAGAATCGGCGTGGGTGCGATGGCATTCACAAAGTCGGGCGATGCGAAAGTGAGCGCCTGTGCATTGGGAACCACCACTGCGCCATTCACAAGCTGGCCGCCAATCGTGGCGCTGTAATTCGGCTCAAACACGGCGGTATTGCCGTTCGTCTCCCGCATCGGCGGGTGCAACTCGTAGCGCAGGCCAAGATTCAAAGTAAGCTGGTGCGTGATCTTCCAATCATCCTGGCCGAAGAAGGCCCAGGAATAACCCAACCCATCCATGGCTGGCTTGGCGGTGGAACTTACCTCTGTGTAATCGGGGTAACCGAGCAAAAACGCGGTAAAGGGGTCGCCGATGGTCCCAGTTACTTTTGTGGATCCGTTGAAGACGTACCAACCAGAGCGGTAATTGCCGTAGACGTTATCGTCATGGTCGCTGATGCGCTTGAAGTCCGCGCCAAATTTGAAGCTGTGGTTTGCGTGGGTCCAACTCACGTTGTCCAGTGCCTGGATAATCTGGCCCCGCTGCATGCCGGGATTGCCGGCGCCCGTAGACATGAATCCGTTGATCAGCACCTGCGGAGCCTCAGACCATTCCAGGTCCGGCTGGGGAACAGTGAGACCGGTCTGCCCCAGCAGCGAGGCAGTCGAGTAACTCTGTGTCTCCGAGGTATGCTGGGCGTTGAATCCGCCGCGAAACTCGTTCAGAAGGTTAGGCGTGAAAACGTAGTTATGCGCAAAGGTCAATCCTTCGTCGATCTCAGGCGTGTTATAAGCTCCTTGAAGCGGACTGCCGGCTTCGGCGCAATAAGTGAAGGTGCAAGCGGCCGATGGAGCGGTAGTCACCTGGCGATTCTTGTAAGAGAAACGCGCGAACACTGTCTGCTTTGAAGATAACGTTCTATCCAGGCGCACGTCGCCCTGGTTGGCCGAGATGGGTGAAGGGAAGTTGATCTGGTAGTTATTGGCGTAATCGCCGGGCTGCCCGTAGTTTGGCGCGGGCATGAGGTAAGTGAGCAGATTGGCCGAGATGGCGCTCACCGGCACGTGGCTCGGGTCGATCGGCGTGCCGTCAGGCTGATTGATGGCCGAAACCTGCTGTCCTGCCAGATACGCCGTCAGATTGCCGTTGCGCATATCCGTCGAGGGAACGCTGAGCAGAATCGGTGTCTCGCGCGGCAGGCGGAGCCCCTCAAAGCTGATGAAGAAGAAAGTCTTGTCGCGTCCGTTGAAGAGGTGCGGAACACTGAGCGGCCCGCCTAGCGTTCCGCCAAAGTCGTTCATAATGATCTTCGGCTTGGAGTTCGAGAAGGCATCGTCTGAGTTGAACACCGAGTTTTCGTGGTTCTCGAAAACCCCGCCGTGAAAATGGCTGGTGCCCGCCTTGGAGACTGTAGTGATGTCGGCCACGCCGCTGAATTCAGCGTTGTTGTTCGACTCCGAAACGCGAATCTCCTCGATTGAATTGAAGGAGGGAAACATTTCGTTCACTGGGCCCGAGTACTCAACACCCACGCTTGAAATTCCGTCGATGGTCACGCTGAGCAGTGCCGCCGTAGTCCCCATCACGGCGAGGTTGCCACTATCGTCGGTCTGCACGCCGGCTTCGGTGGTCAAGGTCGAGATAGGGCTGGTGGATCCAGCGGACCGGGAATAAATTGCCACCGGCAGATCCACCAGCTCTTCGCCAATCTTGGTTTGCGCCAGGCTGGAGACGTCGGTGGTAATCACAGGAGCGGCGTCCTCGTTGACAACCACCGTCTGTGTCTCTGCGCCCGGATTCAGCGTGGCGTCCATGCGCCGCGTCTCACGCGCCGTCAGGCCGATGGCCGGGAGCGATTCCTTCTCGAACCCCGGCGCAGTAATCGTGAGCGTATAGGTGCCGACATCAATATTCTTGAAGGCGTAGCTTCCGCTTGCGTCGGTCGCCGTGGTGCGCGTCCCAGTAGTGCCGGTATTGACAAGCGAAACCTGCGCCCCGATGACCAGCGCGCCGCTCGAATCCCGCACCGTGCCGAGGATGGCGCCAAAAGTAGATTGCGCAGTCAGCCGCGCGGCGATGAGCAAAAACAGGCAACAAGTGAGTAGCACTCGGGCCACGAACTGCCCGCGAAACCGGGCACGGAAGCAAGATTGTTCCATCAAGACGCCTTTCAACTGGGATTTCCGAGGGGTGCTGAGGTTGTATTGCTTTTCGAAGATATTTTCAGTTTAAATGTAGCGCTTGCCGCTGTGCGAGAGTTGGCATTCTTGCCGGAATTTTGCGCTTCCTCTGCGCATTTTTTGGTGCGGCAAAGGCCCTGCAGCAGCTTGCTCCGCCAACCCGATGCGCGGCGGACCTGAGTCGGCGTCCAGGCAAACCACTCCGCGCAGCGATGAAGGTTTGCCAAGCCGGGCCGAAGGTGTTTCAATCAAAATATTGAAACAGGGGTGCTCCACGAAGTGGGGCTGAGAAATACCCTAGAACCCGATCCGGATAATACCGGCGTGGGAAGCTTTCTGGGGCCTTCGGGCCTTCTTCCTCGAATTGCAGCGCGCTCTTGTTTCAGACCGTTCGAAACAAGGGGAGTCCATGCTCAGTTCCGCGGCCATCGTTCCGGCCACCATTCCATATCGAGATTCCGCACTGTTGAGCCGGCCGCCGTTCGCCCTTCGCGGCGCCTTTGCGCCGGCTCCAAGATACAGGTTTCTTATCGCGATACTGTTGCTCTTGTTGTCTTCTCTTTCAGGCGCAAGCGCCCAGAGCTCTGCACAAGCACCTCCGGCGACCTCCACGCCCAAGCCCGCCGTTGCCGCACAACAGGTTCCTCGCGTCACCACCACTGTGGTGGTTCACGCCGACGTCAACGACGGATACGACGCCCTCGATCAGTTGTCAGGAAATCTGGACGGCGCGTTGCAGCCCGTCAAAGAGACTCCGCTCTCCGTGTCGGTGACGAGCCGCGGGCTGCTGAACGACATGGGCGCCCGCGTACTGTCAGATGTGGTTAAGAATGACGCGTCGGTTGGTGAGGACTACGCGCCGGTCGGCTACTATGGCGACTTTCAGATTCGCGGTTTTCCTCTCGACCTGGGAACGGCAATCCAGATTAACGGCATGACCATTGCCGGCGAGCAGGATGTGCCACTTGAAAACAAGGAGCAGGTTGAGTTTGTGAAAGGCATCGCCGGCGTAGAGAGCGGCGTGGCTTCGGCCGGCGGTCTGGTCAACTATGTCACCAAGCCGGTTCTCAAGATTCAAGCCTTTGATATGGCCACCGATCATCGGGGGACTTCGTATGGCGCCATCGATCTGGGCCGGCTGCTCGGCGGTTCGAAGCGTTCAGGAATTCGCATCAACCTGGCCGGCGAAAACATGCACACCTATGTAGAGGACGCCAATGGCTGGCGCGGTGTGGGTGCGGCAGACGGCACATGGCAGCTAAACCCGGCCACCATACTGCTGGCCGATTTTGAATACCAGCACAAGGTTCAACGTTCGGTGGCCGGCTACCAACTGCTGGGCGGCGACACTGTGCCGGTGGATGTTTTTCCGTCGGTGATGCTCGGCGATCAATCGTGGTCGCTGCCGAACACCTTTGACGCGTTCAACACCGGCATGCATTTGACACATACATTCAATGCGCACTGGTCGGTGCACGTTGCGGGGTCTTACAGCCGTTCGCTCATCGACGACAATGTAATTTGGCCCTATGGCGCGGCGCTTGACGCCAACGGCAACTCGCTTTGCCCAAACTCGCCGGCCTACTTCTTCTGCCCCGACGGCAGCTACGAAATATATGACTACCGCAGCCCCGGCGAACTGCGTACCGATGCGCTGGGCGAGGCTTTGCTGCAAGGGCATTTCAAGACCGGCCCGGTGTCTCACGATTTTGTTGCAGGCGGATCGCTCTTCCACCGCAGCGTCGATCTGTCGCCATCTATCGTCTATCTTCCGCTGGGTGTCGAGAACATCTACTCACCCAACGTGGCCTATGCGCCGGATGATCAGCAGGCTGGTCCCGCGCAACTGGCCGACTCCAATCGCCAGGGCGCGGCTATCATGCAAGATCGCGCGCATCTGCC
>Ga0181517_10000615_pt1 | contig 46770 bp, 35 predicted proteins | sample PEATcosm2014_Bin_31_FD_119748 | JGI IMG/M metagenome (GOLD analysis project Ga0181517, IMG submission 119748) | Peatland microbial communities from MTU Mesocosm Facility, Houghton, MI, USA - PEATcosm2014_Bin01_30_metaG | ecosystem: Environmental > Terrestrial > Soil > Wetlands > Peat | place... | reverse complement strand
GTCATCTGTAACCTATTTAGGAATCGCCAATATCGGCGGCCTCGCCGTGCCCTGCGCCTGCTTCTGCGTTTCCATCTCGCTCAGCAGCATGGCCGGCGCCACCGCGCTCACCGGAACCGTGCCGGATTCAGCGCCGCACTCACCGTTGAACACTTCGCTCTTGTCGCCGGTGGCCAGAATGCGCTTCATCGCCGCCAGTGGCGTGCCCACAATGCTTACGCCGCGCACCAGTTCATCCGGCCGCCCATCCACATACACCCGCCAAACCACCAGCGGAATCACCTGGAAAGCCTGCGGCGAACTGCGCGTGGTCACCGCGAAGCCTGAAGAGATGTCCTCAAAATAGAGTCCGTAAGGCTTGCCCTGCTTCTTCGCCTCTTCCACCAGTTGCTTCTTTAGGTTGGCCTCGGACTCGCTTTTAGTCGAGGTCACAATCAGGTTGCCCTGCCGTCCGGTGGGCATGCGCCCCGTCTGCGCGCGGCCGTGCCCGTTTGAAGCGGAGAAGTTGGCAATCGGCAGGCGCGACATCAAGAACGTCTTCAGCACGCCGTCCTGGATCAGCTCCACACGCCGCGCCTTCTCACCCTCGTCGTCGTATTGATAGTTTCCGCTCAGCCAGGTCTTGCCAAACGTGGTCAGTGTCGGATCGTCCGCCACTGAAAGAAACGTGGGAAGCACACCCTTGCCCACTTCCTTGGTAAAGGTCTGTCCTTCTTCGTCGCCGCGCTGCCGCTGCCCTTCAAGCCGGTGGCCCAGCACTTCATGAAAGAACACCGCCGCCGCCCGGCCGGATAGAATGACCGGTCCGTCAAAGGGCTCCGTCACCGGGGCAATCCGCAGCGCCTCCAGGCTCTGGCCCAGGTCGCGCATCGCTGCTTCGAGCACCGGCTCTGCGGGCAGTCCCTCCACCGTTTCGGCCTCGAACGTCTGGGCGCGGAACAGGTCCATCCCGTCTTCGGCGCGGGTCACCGCAAACACCACCAGCCGCGCTTGCAGGTGCGGCGCCACCACCTCCGAACCCTCCGACGAGGCAAAGTAGTCGGTCTCGTTCTGCACCGTCAGCATCACCACGTTTTGATACACGTTCGGGTAATCGCGGAAGATCTTTGACAGTGCCCGCACCCGCTGCTCCCACGCTGCGCGGTCCACCACGATCGGCGGCGCCGGTTTGTCGATGTGGACCTGGGGCGCCTCCTGGCTGAAGTCCGGCGAGGTGTCTTCCTCTTTGGCCCGCACCTCGGCCTCGGTCTTCACCCGGAGATAGTTGTCCATCGCGTTGCCGTAGCCGGCATTCGTAGCCAGCCACAGCGTGCGCGCCAGCGCGTTGCGGTCATCGGTCAACGGCAGTTGCAGGCTGTTCACCGCCGAGCCGCGATGTGTCCCGTGCGTGTTGTCCAGCTTGGGCTCGCCCAGGCGCACCTGCACGTCGGCCACGCGAAGATGGTTCGCCGAACTGTCCACCAGCGCCCCATACTGGGCCCGAATCGCCACGTAACTTGCGTCGCTCACCGCGTAACTCAAAAAGTAGGGCGGCAACTGCTTCTCCGCATCCAGCTTGCCGTCGCTTTTTCTTCCCAGCGAAGTAAAGGCGCGATGCAACTCGCTCGTCATGGCATCCAGTAGCACCGGACGGGCCTGCTGCGCTCCTGCTGTCGCCGGTAGCGCCAGCGCAAGAGTTGCACCTGCAAAGATGATCGGGAGATAGCGTCTAACTGCGAAGTATCTTGCGAAGGCGCGAGAATTATCTGGCATTTGGCTGAGGAACTGAGGTAAAAGCATCTGTAATCAAGATTGTCGCAGAGTTCGCTTCAAGGGAGAAAGAGTCTGATGACATTTGCACGCCGATTGCTCCTCGTTTCCTGCCTCATGTTCCTGATTGCCGCTGTAGCTCCCCGGCTAGGTCCCGGCCCTAAAGCCGCTAGCCGATTGATTCCGCCCGCACCGTCCTCGGCCATCGACCAGCCGGCCGCGGCAGGCGCACCCACCGCCAATGCCCCTGCAAATCCGCAACAGGCCTATTCGCTCCCGCCAGAGAAACTAGCCAAAGCCATTGCCCTCAGCCGCATTCGCCACACCATGGGCTTCGTCGGTACGCTCTGGGGCCTGGCGGTGCTCTGGATTCTGCTCGCCACCCACTTCTTTTCCTGCACCGCCTCCTGGGCTGAGCGGGTCATCAAATGGCGCTGGCTCTCGGGGCTCCTCTTTTTTGCCATCTTCTTTGTCGTCACCACCCTGGCCAGCCTGCCGCTCGACCTCTACAGCCAGCACGTTGAACTCGGCTACAGCATCAGCGTGCAAAGCTGGGGCTCCTGGGCGGGCGACCAGGCCAAGGCGCTTGGCCTGGGAGTCTTGTTCGGCGCCCCGGTTCTGCTGCTTTTCAACTGGATTGTGAAGCGCTGGCCTCACCGCTATTGGCTGGGACTCTGGGTGGCCACGCTGCCCCTGCTGGTCCTCGGCATATTCATCTCGCCGCTGCTTGAACCCATCTTCAACAAATACGAACCGCTCAACAAGAGCAATCCGGGGCTGGTCACCGATCTCGAAAAGGTTGTGGCCCGCACCGGCACCAACATCCCGCCCGAGCGCATGTTCCTGATGAAGGCCAGCCTCAAGACCAACGGCCTCAACGCTTACGTCAGCGGCATGGGCGCCACCAAGCGCGTCGTGGTGTGGGACACCACCGCCGGCCGCATTCCCAACGACGAGGTGCTCTTTGTCTTCGGCCACGAGAGCGGCCACTACGTTCTTCACCACATGATCAAGATGCTTGCCGGAACTGCCGTGTTCCTGTTCTTTCTCTACTGGGGTTGCGCCGCCTTCGCCGGCTGGATGGTTCGCCGCTTCGGAGCGCGTTGGCATGCCGAGTCGCTGGCCAGCCGCACCGGTTTCATCGTGCTGCTTTTTGCCATCTCAATTGCCAGCTTCTTCCTGCAGCCCATCAACAATGCCTTCAGCCGCCACTTTGAACACGAAGCCGATGTCTACGGACAGGAAGCCATTCACGGCCTGGTCGCCGACCCGCAAAAGACCGCCGTCGCCGGCTTCAACGCCCTCGGCGAAGCATGGCTTGAAGACCCAACCCCGAGTCCCTTCATCGAGTTCTGGACCTACAGTCATCCCTCCGTTCAGAACCGCGCCAACTTTGCACTCCACTACGATCCATGGGCCAATGGAGGCCATGGCCGGTTCTTTGACAAATAGCACGCGCCCTTTGTCCGTTTTCACCGAAAGTGTAAGCAGGGTGCCCACCCTCGCGACGCTTTTGTTTTTGTCGCGAGTGCCCTGTCTCAGAAGTTCGCAGCAATACAATTGCTGTCATCCTGAGTGAAAGGGGCCCCAAGCGTTCTTCTCCCTCGGGGGTGGTGAGCCGAAGGATCCGCGGTTGTTTTTCGAGCAGTTTCTGACTCAGGACACTAAGTTGGGAAACCGCGATGCCAAAGAAGAAGGGTAAGAACTCTTTATCGCGCTTCCAGCCGGAATACCCCCGGCTTGGGAGCCCCGCGAGGATGCAAACATGCGCAAGAACCACCTGATCGCAACAGCTCTGTCAGCCCTGGTTGTACTGTCCCTGGCCGCATGCCGGGGCCGGCAGGCGAACATGAAGGTTGCTGCCGATGAAACCGCAGCCGTTGCCCATCTCCACGCCCTATTCTCAGCCCAGGCAGCTTTCAACTCCAGCAACAATCACTTCGCCTGCACCATCGCAGAACTCGCCGCCTCCCCTGGTCTCATCGACAACCAAATGAGCACCGGCCAGGCGGACGGCTACACCTTCACCATCCACTGCTTCCCTCAAATCGACCTCCCTGCCTACCAGGTGTGGGCGATTCCTGTTGAGCCGGGCCAGACCGGCGTGAATTTCTACTGCACTGACCAAACCGGCGTAGTCCGCCGTACCGGCCACCTATTCGACACCTGCAGCAACGCAAAGCCGGTCGAATAGGTTACCCTCGCGCCCAGGGCCAGGCATGGCTCTGCTTTTTGGACAAGATTTGTCATAAAATAGATCTCAGCATGCTGCTTCCCCCGGTCTCATCAGTTCTTTTCTCACTCGCAGGACTCGCCGTTGTAACGACTTGGCGGCTCAGCGAAACCCGCCGTGCCGTCTCGCTGCGCAAAATCGTTATCCCGCCCCTCGGCATGGCCACCGGCTTCTGCATGTTCTTCGTCCCGGCCTTCCGCATTCCCTGGCTCTGGGCGGCAGCGGCCTTTCTGGCTGGAGCCATAGCCCTCGCTTACCCGTTGCTGCTCACTACGCGTCTCGTCCGCCAGGGCAGCGCCGTCATGATGCAGCGCTCCAACGCCTTTCTCGCCGTGATCCTGGTTCTCGCCGCCGTCCGGTTCTTTGCCCGCGGGTACTTCGACACTGTCCTGACAGCCCCCAAAACCGCCGCCCTCTTCTTCGTCCTCGCCTTCGGCATGATCCTACGCTGGCGAGCGAGCATGCTACTCGAATTCCGCAGGCTCACCGTCCAGTCGACGCCCCTGGCCTGATCCCTGACCCCTGATGACTGTATTTACAATCGTTCCATGCAGTTCCTCTCCCTCTCCCGCCGCCGTACCGATGCCTTTCCGCCCGAAGCCTTCACCCCCGAACTGGCCGCCCGCGAAACCCAGCGGGTCAAAGAACTCTACGCCTCCGGCCATCTCCGCCAGATCTGGAAGCGGGCCGACATGCCCGGAGCCGTCATCCTCTGGGAGACCCCTTCTGAAGCCGAAGTCCGCGCCGCCCTTGCCACCCTCCCCATCAATCAGGCTGGAATGTTGGAAATCCAATCCGTTGTTCCCCTGGAACCCTACCCTGGCTTCGGCCCCAAATAGAGGTATCTGCTAGTCCCGAACCCCTGCCCCCTGCCCCCTGATCCCTGATCTCTGTTCTCTGATCTCTGCCCTTCGTCGTACACTAAGATTTCGCTTTTTTGAAGGAGAGGGAACCGTCATGGCTTACCCGGCAAACTACCGCTACACCCGCGAGCATGAGTGGATCGCGCTCGACGGCAACATCGGAACCATTGGCATCACCGACTACGCGCAGAACTCCCTGGGCGACATTGTCTACGTGGACGCGCCCAAGGTGGGCGATGCCGTCACCGCAGGCGTAACCTTCGGCTCCGTCGAGAGCGTCAAGGCCGTCAGCGACCTTTATTCGCCCGTTACCGGCACCGTCACCGCCGTCAACGAGGAACTGAAGAACGCCCCTGACAAGATCAATGAAGCACCGCACGATGCCTGGATCATCAAAGTGCAACTCGCCGACCTGGCCCAATACAACGCCCTGCTCGACGCCGCAGCCTATGAGAAGTTCGTTTCTGAAGAAACAGGAAGCTGACAAAACAGGGAATAGAGATCAGGGAAAAGGGAATAGCCCCTCCGTCGATGCCTTGCTGCTCATTCGCACAGATGAGCAGCCGGGACGGGCAAGTGCCCCCCTTGTCAAACCGAGTTGAAGAACTATAATCCTCAGGGCGTCCTCTGATCTCTGACCTCTGATCTCTGGCCCCCGAAAAGGAACCCATGCGCTATCTTCCCAAATCCCCCGCCGAACGCGAACAGATGCTCGCCGAAATCGGCGTCAAATCCATTGATGAACTCTTTGCCGTGATCCCCGCCGAGTACCGGCTCACCCACGACCTCGACGTGCCCAAGCAGCATGCCGAGAGCGAGGTTGTGGCCTACTTCCGCTGGGCCGGCGCCACCAACTCCACCCTCTATGCCAGCTTCCTGGGCGCGGGCGCCTATCGCCACTACCGGCCACTCATCATCGATTCCCTGGTACAGCGCGGCGAGTTTCTCACCAGCTACACGCCCTACCAGGCGGAAATCACCCAGGGCACGTTGCAGGCCATCTTCGAGTTCCAGACCATGATCGCCGAGCTCACCGGCATGGACGTGGCCAACGCCAGCATGTACGACGGTTCCACCGGCGCGGCAGAAGCCATCCGCATGGCCATGCGCGTTACTGGCCGCGATAACTCCGTCGTCGCCGCCACAGTCCATCCCGAGTACCGCGAGGTGATGGCCACCTACGCGCAGCACTCCGGCGTGCCCTCCACGGTGATTGGCTACGACCGTGAGACTGGCCGCGTCGATCTCGCCGCCCTCGAAGCCTCCATCAACACTGAGACCGCGGCGGTTCTGGTCCAAAGTCCCAACTTCTTCGGCGTAATCGAAGACATTCCCGCCATCGCCGCCATCGCCCACGCCAAAGGCGCACTGCTGATCGTCTCCATCACTGAAGCTGTCTCGCTTGGCGTTGTCCGCCCGCCCCTCGAAGCCGACATCGTCAGCATGGAAGCGCAGTCCTTCGGCGTGGCTCTCTGCTACGGCGGCCCTTACTGCGGCGTCATCGCCTGCAAGGAGCAGTACGTCCGCCAGATGCCCGGTCGCCTCGTCGGCCAAACCGTCGACAACAACGGGAACCGTGGGTTCGTTTTGACACTCTCAACGCGCGAACAACATATACGCCGCGAGAAAGCCACCTCCAACATCTGCACCAACCAGGCTTTGGTAGCTCTCATGGCCACCATCTTCCTCGCCGTCTACGGCAAAGAAGGCATCCGCGAACTAGCCGAGCACAACCTGGCCAAGGCCGACTATGCGGCAAATACTCTAGGCGCGCAGCCCGGCGCAAAGCTTCTCTTCAACGGTGCGCCCCACTTCCACGAGTTCGTCCTCAAAACAGACGAAATTCCCGCAGCGTGGAGAAAGCGCCTTTATGACGCAGAGATCGTAGGCGGCATCGATTTAAGCCGCTGGTATCCGGAGCTGCAAAACGCCACCCTCTGGTGCGCAACAGAACTCATGACTCGCAAAACCATCGACAAAGCAGCCAAAGTACTGGCCGCCGCACCGGTGGAGGCATAGGGGAGATCACAAAAGCAATGTCATCGTGCTGAACAAGATAACGCAAGTAGCTTGGCGAACACAGCTTTGTAACAAGGGCACGGCTTCAGCCGGGCCACAACAACGATGGAGAGAAGGAGAGGGCTTTAGACCCTGCCATGGCGCATCCAGCCCGTAACGCAGCTTCTGCCCAGATTCTGAATCCGTCGCGCATCTTTTTTGCGACGACGAAGACCAGCATGGACAGGGGATTGCTTCAATCGGAGCGCAATGCCACTCTTCTCATCGATGTACTGCGTTCGCTTGTCGCCGAACACCGTTTCAAGCTGCACGACTTCGTGGTCATGCCCGACCACGTCCATCTTCTGATCGAGGTCAGCGAAGACATGACCATCGAAAAAGCTATGCAACTGGTCAAGGGCCGGTTCTCTCATCGGCTATCCCACGAGTTCGACTACAAAGGCGAGGTATGGCAACGTGGATTCACCGAGGTGCAGGTCATGAACAAGCAGAACTTTGAGGCTCATCGGGCGTATATCGCCCAGAATCCCGTCAAAGCTGGGCTTGCCGCTTCTGTAGATGAGTTCCCGTTCTGTTTTTGCAACCTGGTGCGGAAGAAAATAGACCGTGTCGGCTCTGCATTGATTGGCAGGGGCTAAAGCCCGCCCGTTTTTATCGCACCTTTCGGCCCGGCTGAAGCCGTGCCCTTTTACAAAACAACGCTTCGAGGCATGATCAATGACAACCGCATCTGAAAGCACCCTCGGCCAAAAGACCCTCGGCAAAGTCCGCCCCCACCCCACCCAGAACGAGGCCCTCCTCTTCGAGAAATCCTCGCCCGGCAAGGTCGGCTACAAGCTCCCCGCGCTTGACGTGCCCACGGTCGATCCCGCGTCTCTGCTTGGCCCCGCCCACCGCAAGGTGGCAGCGGAACTACCCGAGGTGAGCGAGATCGAAATCATCCGCCACTTCACGCGCCTCTCCACCTGGAACTACGCCATCGACCTCGGCATGTACCCGCTGGGCTCCTGCACCATGAAATACAACCCGCGCGTCAACGAGTGGGTGGCCCGCATCTTCGGCCTCACTGAAGCCCACCCCTACCGGCCCGACTCGCTGGCCCAGGGCACCCTCGAGATCATCGACCTCCTGCAGCGCTGCCTGCTTGAAATCACCGGCATGGACGCCATCACCCTGCAGCCCGCCGCCGGCGCGCATGGCGAGATGACCGGCATCCTTCTCGTCCGCGCCTGGCACCAATCGCAGGGCAATCCGCGCAAGAAAGTGCTCATCCCCGACTCCGCCCATGGCACCAACCCTGCCTCCGCCGCCATCTGCGGTTACGCCGTCGAAAACCTCAAGTCCAACGCCGACGGCGGCATCGATCTTGAGGCACTGGCGGCCCAGGTAGACGAGGAAACCGCCGCGCTGATGCTCACCAATCCCTCCACCATTGGGGTCTTCGAAAGCCAGATCGCCAAAATCGCCGACATCCTCCATGCCAAAGGCGCGCTCCTCTATATGGATGGCGCCAACATGAATGCCCTGGTCGGCAAAACCCGCCCCGGCGATTTTGGCGTAGACGTGATGCACCTGAATCTGCACAAGACCTTCTCCACCCCTCACGGCGGCGGCGGCCCCGGCTCCGGGCCCGTAGCCTGCAAAGCATTCCTCGAACCATTCCTCCCCATCCCGGTGCTGGTCCGCAAACCCGCGCCTGATACCCCACCAAAGCCGGGTGCCCCAGGTCCCGAATCTGGGACCTGGGATACCAAGAACGCCGGACTTCTCTCTTGGGACTACAACCGTCCCCAGTCCGTAGGCCGCGTCCGCGCCTTCTTCGGTAATGTCGGCATGTTCATCCGCGCCCTGGCCTACATCCTGGCCAACGGTCCCGACGGCCTGCGCCAGACCACCGAAGACGCCGTCCTCAACGCCAACTACATCCGCAAAAAGCTCGAGGACGTCTACGATCTGCCCTACCAGACCGCCTCCATGCACGAGGTAGTCTTCAGCGACAAGCGCCAGGCAGCCAAGGGCGTCAAAACCGGCGACATCGCCAAGCGCCTCATCGACTATGGCTTCCACCCTTATACGGTGAGCTTCCCGATGATCGTCCATGGCGCGCTGATGATCGAACCGACCGAGAGCGAGTCCCTCGAAGAGCTCGACCTCTTCATCGACGCCATGCGCGCGATCGCCCGCGAAGTCGACGAGACCCCGGATATCGTCAGGACCGCCCCCCACTCCACCCGCGTCTCGCGCCTCGACGAAGTGGCAGCGGCCCGCAAGCCCATCCTCCGCTGGCGCCCAGCCAAGTAACCAGAAACGACGAGTAGCGCCAGCCTCCCAGCTGGCTGTCGCGTGGGTCTCCAGACCCACGCGACGCGAATCGAACTCCCGCCCCCCGTCCTGTGGCCCAAGTCACAGGACGTTCACACTCCGCGTGTGATAGCATCCCTTTTCTTGAGCGAATTGCCTCCGGCGGTGTTCCACCAGCCACCCGCACTTCGCCCGCCCGAGCCTCTATGGACGAGGAAGACGGCAGACCGGGAGCTGTGGCCCTAAAATGCGGCCACTTGGACGCCCAAACGGACGTCCCCAAGGTTTTTCTGTCCCACCCGCACCTCATTCCCCCACACACTGTCATCCTGAGCGAGCGCAGCGAGCCGAAGGACCTGCATCTCGGCCCTCCCGTCCCTCGCTCCCGCCCCACAGTTTTGTCACCTAAAGGAGAACACCATGAAAACGTACCAGGGAAGTGAGATCCGCAACGTAGCTGTAGTCGGGCATGCGCACAGTGGCAAAACCACCCTCGTCGCCGCTCTGCTGCATGCCGCAAAAATGACCCCAACCCAGGGCAAGGTCGCCGACGGCACGGCCGTAACCGCTTATGACGAAGAAGAAGTAGCCCGCGGCGCTACCATGCAAAACGCCGTTGCCTTTGCCGAGTGGCAAGGCGTCAAAATCAATTTCGTCGACACTCCCGGTTTTCACATGTTCTCGCACGAAGCCCGCGCGGCGTTGTTGCCCGTTGAGGCGGCCGTGGTCCTGGTCAACGCCCAGAACGGCATTGAGGCCGTTACCGAGCGCGTCTGGCGCTATGCCGACGAAGCCGGTGTTCCCCGCGTCGTGGTCGTCAATCAGATGGACCATCCCAAAGCCGGCGGCGGCGGCGGCCTGAGCGCCCTCATGGATGACCTGGTTGACCGCTGGGGCCGCAACTGTGTTCCCGTCCAGTTGCCCATCTCCGATGCCGACGGATTCCACGGCATTGTCGATCTGGTCACCATGGAAGCCTTCTATTACACCCCCGGCGGCGATGGCCGCGGCAAGGTCACCGGCGAAATTCCCAACTACCTGTCCGCCGACGCCAAGGCCCGCCATGAAGCTCTGGTCGAGCTCGTAGCCGAAGGCAAAGACGAGCTCATGGAGGAGTACTTCGAGAAGGGCACCATCCCCGAAGAGCACCTCATCTCCGCTCTCCACGAAGCCATTCGCGAAGACCGCATCTTCCCGGTCCTGTTCACCAGCGGCCTGGCCAACATGGCCACCGACCACCTGCTCGACTTCATCAAGGTCTATTGCCCCGCGCCCACTGAGCGCGTCCCCTTCCCCGTTCGCAACCCCAACGTTGAAGCTCCAGTAGCAGGCGAAGAAGCAGCCGACCCCGGCATCTCCACCCGCAAAGTTGAAGACAGCGGCCCCGTTGGCCTGGTGGTTTTCAAAACCATGACCGACCCCTTTGCTGGCCGCATCACCTTCTTCAAGGTCATCAGCGGCATCGTCAAAAACGACGCCACCCTTGAGAACTACACCCGCCGCACGCAGGAGCGTTTTTCGCACCTCAGCGTCATGCAGGGCCGCAAGGCGGTTGAAGTCCCCGAGCTCCACGCCGGCGACCTCGGCGCCGTGGCCAAGCTCCGCGAAACCCTCACTGGCGACACGCTGGGCGCAAAGGGTGGCGACATCCAGGTTGACCTCTTCCCGGTTCCCGAGCCCGCCATGACCTACGCCATCGAGCCCAAGACCCGCGCCGACGAAGACAAGCTCGCCCCTGCCATTCACAAGCTCATGGAAGAAGACCTGCTCATCCGCTTCTTCCGCGACCCGCAGACCAATGAGTTTTTGATTGCCGGCGCCGGCCAGCCGCACATTGAGGCCATTGTCAGCCGCCTCAAGAAGCGCTACCACGCCGAGGTCACGCTCAAAGCGCCCAAGGTGCCTTATCGCGAAACCATCCGCGCCAAGGCCGAGGCGCAGGGCCGTCACAAGAAGCAAACCGGCGGCCACGGCCAGTTCGGCGACTGCAAAATCCGCATGGAGCCCATGCCCCGCGGCGGCGGCTTCGAATTCGGCAACGAGGTATTCGGCGGCGCAGTCCCCCGCAACTTCATCCCGGCAATCGAGAAAGGTATCGTCGAGTCGGCCGCCCGCGGCTATCTCGCCGGCTACCCGGTCGTCGACTTCAAAGCCACCGTCTACGACGGCAGTTACCACGACGTCGACTCCAACGAAATGTCGTTCAAGATGGCTGGCCGCATCGCCTTCCGCAAGGCCATGGAGCTATGCAAGCCCTGCCTTCTCGAACCCATCATGAAGGTAGAAATCGAAGCCCCCGACGAGTTCGCCGGAACCCTCATGGGCGACCTCAACAGCCGCCGTGGCCGCGTAGCCGGCATGGAGTCCAAAGGCCGCACCACAGTCATCAACGCCCAGGTCCCCATGTCAGAAATGCTGACTTATGGCACCCTACTAACTTCCATGACGCAAGGCAAAGGCAGTTACCGCATGGAAATGGACCACTACGACATAGTCCCCCAGTTAGTAGCCGAAAAAATCCTGGCCAACGCCAAGCGGCCAATCGACGAGGAAGAGGAATAACGACCGCGCCGAGCAGACCGAAAAGTAGCGCTGGCCTCCCGGCCGGCTGTAGTGCGGACGTCCCCGTCCGCGCTCGGCGAAGCCGGATTACCCGCAGGACTTGTTGTTAGCCAAATAGATTTCTGCTGCCGTGAAATGATAGAGCGTGGGTCGGGAGACCCACGCTACAGCCGGCCGGGAGGCCGGCGCTACTCGGCTCTTGCCGCGCGCTCCTGTGCGGGCTTGCTGTTGCGTCACAGGGTACGCTTGCCGTTTCGCGGATCCAAAACTCTGTGAGTTACCCGGTCTGACCGGAGTAGAATCGCGCGCATGGCGCATGAAGACGATCTTGCGCGCCTCCACGGCGCTGTCCCGCCCCGTTACGGCGAAATCCACATTCGCAATCGCGGCCGCCTTCCGCATTGGGAAAAAGATCAAGGCCTTTACTTCATCACCTTTCATCTCGCCGACTCGCTCCCACAATCTGTACGCGCCAAAATCACCGAACGCCGTCGCATTCTCGAAGCTGCAGAGCAGAACAAAGCCCATCTGTCTCCGGAACAAAAAGCGCAGCTCTCCGCATACAGCCATGCACACATCGAGGAGTACTTTGATCGCGGCGCCGGTTCTTGCCCATTCGCCGACCAGCGCATCGCCGGTTCAATGGCTGCGACCTTGCGCTTCGGAGAGGGCAAGCGCTACCGGCTTCTCGCCTGGTGCGTCATGCCCAACCACGTTCACGTTGTGGTGCGAGTCTTTCCCGGCCAGGAGCTCGCGAGGGTCGTCAAAGGCTGGAAGAACTTCTCCGCCAAAGCCGCCAACCACGCACTCGGACACAAGGGGCGTTTCTGGCAGCGCGAGTACTACGATCGCCTGCTTCGCGACCGAGACGAACTCGGCCGCGCCATCCGGTACACCGTCGAGAACCCGGCCAAGGCGGGATTGAAGAACTGGCCCTGGGTTTGGAGCGCGGAAGGGGACGTCCGCGCTACAGCCGGTCAACCACCCCAACGACGAAGACCTGCCGTTGGGGACCCCGGCCAGGCGGCCAGCGCTCCAACTTCGCAGCCTTCTGGGCCTGGGGGTGCCCCAACTGAAATGTTCGGGGCGACCGCGCGTTAGCATAAAGACGATGAAGCCAACCCCAACCGATCATCCATCGCCAGCGGTTGCCGACGGATCGGTCCGTTCTGCAGATGGAACCCGCATCGCCTTTCGCCGCCTCGGCAGCGGCCCCGCCATGGTCTTCGTGCATGGCAGCCTCTCAACGCACACTGACTGGATGCGCGTGGCCAAACTGCTGGCAGGCAGCTTTACCTGCTTCCTGATGGACCGCCGCGGCCGAGCCAAAAGCGGCGAAGGCATCGGGCCTTACTCAATGGACCGCGAGGTCGAAGATATTGCCGCCGTCCTGGCTGCTGCCGAATCCAAAACCAGCTCCGAGCCCGCCCTGGTAGGCCACTCTTTTGGCGCCGCCTGCGCGCTTGAGGCTACGCTGCGCCACCCGGTCTCGCGCCTGGTGCTCTATGAGCCTCCGCTTCCCGCCGGCGGCCTGGCCTCGGCCGAGCACGTGGCCCAATACGCACACGCCGTGGCCGAAGGCGACATGGACAAGGCCGTGGAACTGGGCCTCACCTACTTCTCTCGCCTGCCCCCGGAGGCAATTGCCCTGGCCCGCACTTCGGCCGCCTGGCACCGCCTCTGCGCCCTGGCCAAAAGCTGGATTCGCGAACTCGGAGCAATCGGTTCGTTGAGCGCGGACGTGGAACGTTATCGCGCCCTCGCCTGCCCGTCGATGCTGTTGATCGGGAACTTGAGCCCTCGGCATCCGATGCAGCAAGCCTCCCGCGCACTGGCTGAAGTTTTGCCCAGCGTACGCGTCGAGTGGCTGCCAGACCAAGGGCATACGGCCATGAGGACGGCTCCGGAGATGGTAGCGCGCCTGATTGGTGAGTTTTTCGCCGGGTAACAGGAAAGTGGACAGTGACCGGCAAGTGGCAGCCGGGAGCGGAGATCCGTCTTCTAGGTCCTGTTTCTGGGCACGCCACCCTTCGCGATCGTTCCAAATCGGAACTGAGCGCTCGGCTTGATTACCTTTGCGCAGAAAATATGGTTACTGCCAGGTAGGGGGGTGGGGGTCGGTTCAATTCGCCCTCATCTCTTCACCCACACACATAGCTTATTGTGCGCCAACGGATGGTAATTCCCTGCAAGAGGAGGACTAATTCTCCCGGAAGAGCCACATCTGTTGGCGCTGAATTCAAATCAGGCGCTTCAAAAAGGCGTTAAGGCCAGGAACAATTCATCCGGCTGCGTCGTAGCACTCATCGGGCAGCAGAGAATCTCTGCCCGGAATGAGGAAGGACGAATGAAGCGTATCGTCGTTGCTACATTGTTTGGCCTGGTAGCAGGCTGCATCTGCGCGGCTGGCGCATTCTACGGCCACATGCTCAAGTTCTCGGTGGTCACCTTGATCTTCGTCCTGCTCAATAGGGCGGTGATGGGCTTTGCCATCGGCGTTTCCGGCCTGAAACTCCGCTGGGCATGGAACGGCATTTTCCTGGGGATCGCGGTGGGATCGATCTTCTCTTACTTCCTCTACATGAACATGGGACCCGGACCCATGCCGGTGGTGAACTTCTTCGTCAACGGCCTCTTTGGCCTGATGATCGAGTTCTTCACAACTGTCGTCTTCAAGCAGCCGGCGTTTGCGCTCGCGCCTGCACGGAGAACGCCAAAGGCAGTGTCCGTCTAGAACCGGCGCGCTTTACTGGATCGTTCTAGTGTGGTGAGTCCGAAGTTCGTCAGAGAATGACGAAAGACAACTGCGGGTCCTTCGACTACGTTTGACGCAAAGAACGCGTCAAACTTCGCTCAGGATGACAGTGCTTTTTTATGATGCGAATTTCAGACTCAGGACACTAGCCGTTCGCCGGAACTCATTGATGGCTTCGTTCCACTCGGTCAGCTCACACTCTGTGAAGAGGTGGATGTTCTCCTCTGTCAACAGGCAGCCGGTTTTGCGAAAAGCATGGATGAAGGCCGGATCGATGCCGGTCTGGGTCATCGCAGCGCAGATGTTCTCAAGAACCTCGTGCGGCAATTCGTCGCTTGCGGACGGCGCTTGAGCGGGATCAAGATCAGAGAAATATGGGTCAGCAAGTACAGGTTTGACGGCGGGCCGGGCTCGCATGGCCCGCCTCCGCCTGGTCTCAATCGCAGCCACGCTCGCTATTGCCTTAACCTTCTTCATGACTTCCTCACATCCATCTTCATTGGGTTGGTCGAGCGGGTCTTTGACCAGAAACAATCTATCGTCATGGATGGAAGCAAGATTGCCGCTATGCAAGATGAGGAGAAGAAACTCCCCGTACCCGGAGCGCGGAGCTCGCGGGATTTTCCGTCTCCAAAGCTCTTGGCCGCGAACACAGCCGCTTCCACCAAACCCCCTACCTACCCGTCGAGCCGCGCCTCACAGCCTCCCCTTTTGGACGAGTTTTCAGTTGAAGGCTCAAAATATGAGATACTCCGGCGCTCAATCCAGAGCTGGGATTGACATCACTTTACTGCCGGGGAAGCCCAACCGACAGTCTGCGCCACTCATCCCTGATAAGTAGCGCTGCATAGAAGGCTGTGCCCCAAGGGAGACCTTGGGCGTTCAGCGGCCGGAGAGCCTCGACTGGTGATTTACCTCGCACTGCCCATCGAAAGGATTTTCATGGCAAAATCTCACAATTTCGCGCTAACATCTAAAAATTGCCGCACCCCGGCCCTGGAGGACTCGATGCACAAGCCCGCCATTCGACCTACCCGCTAAGTCCTCCCTCGGGCCTGTTCCAAATCGCCTGCCGCGCTTCAGCGGCGCCCCGAGGATGTCTCCATTCGGGTATCAGCTCTGCACATCTTGCATTGACCGCAGCGTGACCCCCTCGCTCATGCCGTCTCATCGGACGGCATCGTGGAGTTCATCATGTCTGTTCTTGAAACCACCGCGCCGCAGCCGATTGACGGCTCGCGCGGCATTTGGCCCTCGGTGCGTGAAGCCCTTCGCGGCTCGCACCAGGACTACACCCAAGGGAACCTGAACCGCGCCATCCTGCTGCTGGCCATCCCCATGGTTCTGGAGATGGTTCTGGAATCGCTTTTTGCTGTCGTCGACGTGTTCTGGGTCGGCCGCCTCGGCGCCAACGCCGTGGCCACGGTGGGCCTCACCGAGTCGCTGCTGGCGCTGGTGATGGCCATCGGCCTGGGCGTTGCCATGGCAACCACCGCCATGGTGGCGCGGCGCATTGGCGAGAAAGACCCGGAGGACGCAGCCATTGCGGGAGTGCAGGCAGTGGTGCTGGGCCTTGCCATCTCGCTCGCCATCGGCGTTCCGGCAGGCATCTTTGCGCCGCAATTGCTGCGGCTGATGGGCGCCTCGCCGGCCATGGTCGCCACCGGGTCAGGCTACGCGCGCATCGCGCTTGGCGGCTGCGGCGCTATTCTGATGCTCTTCCTGAACAACGCCATCTTTCGCGGCGCCGGCGACGCGGCCATCGCCATGCGGCTGCTCTGGGTATCGAACATCATCAACCTGGTCCTCGACCCATGCCTCATCTTCGGCCTGGGTCCGTTTCCGCGCCTGGGCGTCACCGGCGCTGCGCTGGCCACGTTGACCGGACGCAGCATCGGGGTGCTCTACCAGTTTTACCGGTTGTTGAAAGGAACTGAACGCATCCGTGTGCTCGCGCGGCATTTGCGGTTGAATCTGCAGGTCCTGGGCCGGCTGCTGCGCCTCTCGCTCACCGGCATCCTGCAGTTCGGCATCGCGCATACGAGCTGGATTGTGCTGGTCCGGATCGTCTCGCTGTTCGGAGCGGCCTCGGTGGCGGGATACACGGTATCCATTCGCATCGTGGTGTTTTTCATCCTGCCGGCGTGGGGATTGAGCAACGCCGCGGCCACCCTGGTGGGGCAAAACCTGGGCGCAGGTCAACCCGAGCGCGCCGAGCAGGCCGTCTGGCGAACGGGCTTTTACAATATGCTCTTTTTGGGCGGCATTGGCGTCTTCTTCTTCGTCTTTGCCACGCCGGTGGTGCGGTTGTTTGTCAGCGATCCGGCGGTTCTGCCGATTGCCGCCCTGGCTCTGCGCACCTTCAGTTGCGGCAACGTGGGCTACGCCTACGGCATGGTCATGCTGCAGGCTTTCAACGGCGCGGGAGACACGCTGACCCCAACCATCGTCAACTTCTTTGGCTTCTGGGTGCTTGAATTGCCATTAGCCTGGGGGCTGGCGGAGGGCCTGCAGCTGCGCGCCCAGGGCGTATTCCTGGCCATCGTGATCTCTGAATGCGCCATTGCCGGGGCGGGCATGATCCTGTTCCGGCGCGGGAGATGGAAACGGCAGAAAGTCTAGCGCGCAATTCTCGCAGGCCGCCGAAAATGCTAGCGTCGGCCTCCTGGCCCTCACGGGACTTCGCAAGATCGTGAATCGCCGGCCGTCGCGCTGCCAGTGTGAGATGCAGGTTCGGTTTGCCAGGTGCCGGGTGCCCCACATCTCGATTTTGAGATGTGGGATACCACAGCACTCATCTTCTTCGACTAAGCCTGAACGCTGGCCGCCACCCGATACTGCTCGGCCAACTTGCGAAACTCCTCGACCTGCGCAGTGACCCAAGCCTCATCGCGCCCCAACTCCGCAGCCAGCAGCCTGGCCACCGGCTCGGCCATCGCCATCGCCGCAGCTGCATTCAGAAACAGCGCCCGCGTATGCCGCGCCAGCACGTCTTCCACCGTCCGCGCCATCTCTGCCCGCGCCGCCCACACCACCTCGGCGGCAATGTACGGCAAATCGGGATGCAGTCGCACCGCCAGTTTGGGATCCCGCGCCAGCGTCTGGATCGCCTCCGCATCCGAGCCGTAGACCTCCAGGCTTCCCAGCGCCTCCGAGCCGTCCATGTACCCATGAATCCGCAGGTTCTTCGTGGTGCATTCCATATCCTGCAATTGGCCCAGAGAGATCGCGTGATTCACGCAGTCTTCAGCCATGTGCCGGTACGTCGTCCACTTGCCGCCGGTGATGGTCAGCAGACCCGATGTGTCCACATGGATTACGTGGTCGCGCGAAAGCGCTGAAGTCTTGCCCTCGCCCTTCACCAGAGGCCGCAGCCCCACATACACCGACAGCACATCTTTGCGGGTGGGCTGCCGCGTCAGGTAGCGTGCCGCTGTCTCCAGCACAAACTCGATCTCCTCTTCCAGCGCGCGTGGCTCCAAGCTGGGCCCGTCCACCGGCGTATCAGTGGTTCCCGCCACCGCGTGCCCATGCCACGGAATTACGAACAGCACCCGCCCATCGCTGGTTCGCGGCACCATCAGCGCGGTGTCGCCTTTCAAAAACGACCGCTCGAAGACGAGGTGAATTCCCTGGCTGGTCACCACCAGTTGTTCCGCTTGCGGGTCGGCCATGCGCCGCACGGAATCCGTAAACACCCCGGTCGCATTCACCACCACGCGCGCCGCAATCGTCAGTTCCTCGCCGGTCTCCTCGTCGCGCGCCGTCACCCCGTTCACATAGCCGTCGGCGTCGCGCAGCAATCCCGTCGCCGGGCAATAGTTCAGCAGCGTGGCGCCATGGTCGGCCGCCGTCATGGCCAGGTGAATCAGCAGCCGCGCGTCGTCAAACTGGCCGTCGTAGTAGACCACCCCGCCCAGCAACCCCTCCGGCTCCAGGGCCGGCAGCCTTGCCAGTGTCTCGTCCTTCGACAGCAGCTTTGACGCGCCAAATCCATACTTGCCCGCCAGCAGGTCATAGAGCTTCAGCCCGATCCCGTAGAACGGCGCCTCCCACCAGGAGTAGTTCGGCACCACAAACGCCAGGTCGTGCACCAGGTGCGGCGCATTCTGCCGCATCAACCCGCGCTCCTTCAAGGCCGACATCACCAGCGGAATGTTGCCCTGCTCCAGGTACCGCACCCCGCCATGCACCAATTTCGTGCTGCGGCTGCTGGTGCCCTTGCCAAAGTCGTGGGCCTCAACCAGCACCACGCTCAGGCCGCGTGCCGCAGCGTCCACGGCGACACCAACACCGGTTGCTCCGCCCCCAATCACCGCAATGTCCCACGGTATCTGCGCTTCAAACCGCTCCCGAACCCGCCGTACCATCTCTTCCCGTCGCATCGTTACGTTCCTTTCGCTTTCCTGCCCGCCGGCCCGCCCTCTCGGAAATAGAACCTGCATCCATTGGCATGGCCGCTAACTTGCCAACTCGCCAACCCCACGCCGGGTGCCCCACATCTCGCTTTTGAGATGTGGGATCCCCCGCATATCATTCACCCCATTTTGGGTGCCCCACCCTCGCGACGTTTTTGTTCTTGTCGCCAGGGTGGGATGCACTCTCCCTCACTCGCCCCAATCCTTCGCCCGCTCCACAGCCTTGCGCCACCGTCCGCGCCGCACCGTCCGCTCGCTCCCATCCATCTTCGCCTCAAAGCGCTTATCGCCCTGCCGCTTGGCGCGCAACTCTTCCGGCCCGGCCCAGAATCCCGTCGCCAGCCCCGCCAGGTAGGCAGCGCCCAGCGCGGTCGTCTCCGTCACCTGCGGCCGGACCACCGGGACCCCAAGAATATCGGCCTGGAACTGCATCAACAAATCGTTCACTGAAGCCCCGCCATCCACGCGCAGCGCAGCCAGAGGCGTGGTCTCGCTCTCCACCGCCTCCAGCACGTCAGCCACCTGGAAGGCGATGCTCTCCAGAGCCGCCCTGGCGATGTGTCCCGCGCTGGTGTCGCGGCGCAGCCCAATCAGCAGGCCGCCGGCATGCGCATCCCAGTGCGGCGCGCCCAACCCCACAAACGCCGGCACAAACACCACGCCGCCTGTATCCGGCACGCTGGCCGCCAGCGCCTCCACCTCAGCCGACGAGCCGATGATCTTCAAATTATCCCGCAGCCACTGTACCACCGCCCCGCCGATAAAGATGCTGCCCTCAAACGCGTACTCCAGCCGATGCTGTGTGCTCGCCGCCAGCGTAGTAATCAGCCGGTGTTTCGACCGCACAAATTTCGTCCCGATATTCTGCAGCAGAAAACAACCCGTCCCGTAGGTGTTCTTGGCCTCGCCTGCGCCCCAGCACAGTTGCCCAAACAGCGCCGCCTGCTGATCGCCGGCAATGCCTGCGATGGCCACGCCTCCCAGTCCCAGCGTCGTCGTCACCTCGCCCACTTGCTGGCTTGACCACACCACCTCAGGCAACATGCTTTCCGGAACGCCAAACAGGCGCAGCATCTCCGCATCCCACTCGCCCTTGACGATGTTGTAGAGCAGCGTCCGCGAGGCATTGGTCACGTCCGTCACATGCCGGTCGCCGCTCGTCAGGTGCCAGATCAGCCAACTGTCCACGGTGCCAAAGGCAAGTTCGCCGCGCTCCGCCCGCGCCCGCGCCCCTGGCACATGGTCCAGGATCCATCCCACCTTGGTTGCCGAAAAGTACGGGTCCAGGACCAGCCCGGTGCGATTCGAAACATCGTCCCCCACCCCGCTCTCTTCCAATTCCGCACACCGCGAAGCGGTGCGGCGGTCCTGCCAAACAATCGCCGGATGGATCGGCTTGCCCGTCGCGCGATCCCACACAATCACCGTCTCGCGCTGGTTGGTAATGCCGATTGCCGCCACGTCTTTGGGCAGCGCCCCGGCCCGCCCCAGCACTTCCACCGCGCAGGAGAGCTGGCTGGTCAGAATCTCGGTCGGGTCGTGCTCCACCCACCCCGCCTGCGGATAGAACTGCTCAAACTCATGCTGCGCCACCGCGGCAATGTTCCCCGCCTCATCAAACAGAATCGCGCGGGAACTGGTAGTCCCCTGGTCCAATGCAAGGATGTAAGACATCTGTGTCGTTCCGCCTTCGGGGACAAGTCAAACACGTGTGGGCGGGTTGGAGCAAGAAGGGCATCCTCTCAGTCGCCGTCAAGCCCTCGCCGTGCCGTCCGGACCCCGGCGAAACCCATTTTGAGCGCGACGCATTCCCCCTCTCGCCTGATCGCCTTCACCCATGAGCACACTTGAACAGCGCGACTGCCGCTGATCACGTTTGAATGGCCTCGCTACCAGCCACGCATGCCTGTAGGTCGCCTGGATCGCAATCTCCGGCATCGAACTACTGGTGCTTGGAAATATGGACGGGGCCCCCCCGCTCCCGCTCTTGAAGCCAGACGCGGAGCGATTGCAGAAACTCCAGGAAAAAGGATCACCCATGACCAAAAAGCTCAGAAAACTCAGCTTGATCGGCGCAGGTTTCGCCTTTGCGCTCGCTGCCACAATCCTGCCTATCCTTCTCACGGCCCAGGATGGAGACGACCCTCCCACCCGCGTCGCCCGGCTCGGCTACATCGAGGGTTCGGTTTCGTTCCAACCGGCCGGCGTTGACGATTGGGTGCAGGCCGTGCCCAATCGCCCCATGACAACCGGCGACCAGATCTGGACCGACCACGCATCCCGTGCCGAGTTGCAGCTTGGTTCCGCAGTAATTCGCTTGAGCGAGAACACCGGCTTCTCGTTCCTCGAGCTCGACGACCACACCGTTCAAATTCAGCTCTCATCCGGCTCCATCAACGTTCACGTGCGCCGCCTCGACCCGGATGACTACCTCGAGGTCGATACGCCGAACCTGGCATTCACCGCCTCCCAGCCCGGTAGCTACCGCATCGACGCCAGCCCGGACGGCGCCTATACCGTCGTCAGCCTGCGCGATGGCAGCGGCCAGGCCACCGGCAGCGGCCAGACCTACTCGCTTAATGGCGGCCAGCGCGGCACCTTCTACGGAACCGATTCGCTCTACGCCAACGTTGAAAACCTCTACGGCCCCGACCCCTTCGATAACTGGGCATACGACCGTGATCGCCGCTACGACCAGTCGCCCTCGGCACGCTACCTGTCTCACGATGTCGTGGGCTACGAAGACCTGGACGAAAACGGCGACTGGCGCGACGACGGCAACTATGGCCACGTCTGGTTTCCGCACATCGCGGCCGGCTGGGCGCCCTACCACACCGGCCATTGGGATTGGATCGAGCCCTGGGGATACACCTGGGTCGATGACGCTCCCTGGGGATACGCGCCCTTCCATTACGGACGCTGGGTAAGTGTTGGCGGGCGATGGGGTTGGGTTGCAGGGCCGGTGGAGGTGCGTGCGGTGTATGCGCCTGCGCTGGTTGTCTTCGTCGGTGGTGGCGGTGGCTTCGGGGGCAATGTGGCCTGGTTTCCGCTCGGGCCCCGCGAGGTCTACGTGCCCCCGTATCAGGTCAGCCGCGGCTACATGAACCAGATCAATGTCAGCAACACCACGGTCAACACCACCATTGTCACCAACGTCTACAACACCACCATCATTAACAAAAGCACGACCATCGTTAACGTCACCTATGTGAACAAAGGCGTTCAGGGCGCGGTAACGGCTGTTCCTCAAGCTGCTTTTGCTGGAGCGCAACCCGTGGCCCGGGCCGCCGTCGCGGTAAGCGCCCAGCAGATTGCCGCCGCGCCCATTGGCGTGCGGGTTGCCGTGGCGCCCACGCATCAAAGCGTGCTCGGAGCCAGGGCTTCCACGGCAGGCCACGTGGCCGCCCCGCCAGCCGCGGTCATGAGCCGGCAAGTGGTGGCCAAGCGTACGCCTCCGCCGCCCCCGGTTCCGTTTGCCAAACAGCAACAGGCCTTGGCCGCTCATCCCGGCCAGCCGGTGGCGAAAGCCGAGTTGCAAACCATGCGTCCGGCCGGCGCCGCTGCCCGTCCCATGGTCAAGGTAGCGCCCGTGGGCAAACCCGCAACCGCTGTCGTGGGCAAGCCAGCCGCCCTGCCCACCGCCGGTCACCCCGTCCCGCCGCCCACCGCCGCCCAGCGGCCTGCTACTCCGGCGCAACCGGCCCAACCGAATCGTTTCCCAACCACCCCGCCAGCTCCAGCCGCGGCGCAGCCCGAGTCCCGCCCGGGAAACAACCGCGCGCCAGTGACCGCAACGCCCCCGCCCGTGGTGGCCAAACCGGCACAGCCTCCGGCACCGGCCGCAAGGCCAGGCGAGCAAGGTCCTACCGCCAAGCCTGCAACCCCGCCGCCGGCGGCAGCCAAGCCAGAGTATCGCCCTGGAAATAACCGTTCCGAGCCCGTTCCTTCAGCGCCGCCCGTAGTGGCCAAACCCGCTCAGCCTCCAGCCCCGGCCGCCAAGCCGGTGCAACCTCCGCCCACCTCCAGACCTGCCCCACCGCCGCCGCCCAATACGGTCAAACCCGCGCCGCCTGCAACCAAGCCGGCCACGCCAGCAAAGCCAAATGCGCCTGACAAGAAGAACCAGGAGAAAGAGAAGAAAGAGAAGCCACCGTCGCAATAGTTCGATTGGCTTCAAACAGCCTGAAACAAAGCGGGCATCCCAAACGCATTCGGGATGCCCGTTTCTTTGGTCACAATACCTGCTGCTGACATCCCGCGCAGCCTGTCACACCCGCAGCTTCCGCAAGTAAGGCACGCTGGCCCGCATCTTCTCCAAATCCATTTCGACAAAATAGTTTTTGATCCCGCCCACCTTCGCTGCAGTAAAAATCTTCTTCCAATCCAGCGAGTCCTGCCCCACGGGCACAATCTTCTTCTCCGTCGCCGACCAGCCCTGCACGTGCATCGAAATAAACCGCCCCGGATATTTTGTAAAGTACTCCGCCGCGTCAAACCCATTGGCAATCGTCGAAACCTGGAACTGGAACTTCACCAGCTTCGGATCGAGAAGCTCAAACAGCACGTCATAGGTCCGCTTGCCTTCCACCATCGAAGTCTCGAACCCCTCATTGTGCAGACCCTGCTGGATGCCGGCCTTGGCTGCCTCCGCGCCCATCCTGTTGTATTCGTCTGCCGCGCGCTTCACGTCATCCATGGTCGGCTTCTCCGGCCCGCTGAGCGTCGGCACCAGCATCTGGGTCAGACCCACATCCTTGGCCCACGCAATCGCGCCTGGCTGATCCTTCCTCAACGCCTCCATTCCGAAATGCGAGCTGATGCTACTCACTCCAGCGTCGGCCAGAATCCGGCGCAGTTCCGCTCCCGAATACTTCGCCAGTCCCGCGAAACCGGAATCGCTATAACCAAACGGCGAGCACAGCTCGATGGTCTGAAATCCCGCGTCCGCCAGTACCTTGATGGTCCCCGGAAAATCCTTGGCGATCATCTCCCGCACGTACCACGTCTGGCAGCCGATGGGCATCCCCAGCGGATTGGCGTGCAGTTCCATCGCACCTTCTGCAAGAACGCTCGCCGCAGCGGCAAACGTAGCCGCGCTCTTCAGAAAATCTCGTCTCGGCATCCCAGGCATCAACCCTCCTCGCCCGTACGAGTATGAAAAGAATGTGACTCAAGCGGACAAGTGGATTATAGACGCGCTCGCGGCGCGCCCGCCGTTTTGCAATCAGGTACGCCGAGTTGATTCGAGTGTCGCCTTTTGCCCGATATTTTTGTATTCTGAGTGCGAAGCCCCGTAAGTTGGCGGCAAATCCAACTGAGGAGTTTTTCTCGTGGCAAATACCGCAACAACAAAAGCGACCAAGGCCCCCGCGAAACCCCGTAAAGCTGCAATCAACAAAAAGGAAGCGACCTCCGCACCAGCTAAGGTTGAGAAGATGGCAGCCCCTGCCAAGCCTCGCAAGGTGGCTGCTAAGAAAGAAAAGGCTGCTCCACCATCCAATCCAATGATGCCCCCACGCGAGGAGATCGAGCGGCTCGCCAGAGTCTACTGGGCGCAGCGCGGATACGTCGACGGCTTCGCGGAGCAGGATTGGCTGCGCGCTGAGCAGGAACTGCTCCAAATGGCTTCCTAAAAGGCTTCATCCAACTTGAAGCAGGCGGCGCGGGCTCGGCAGCCAGTTGCTGAGTCGAGGCGCGCTGCACAGAAAAGCAGTTGGCTTGTCTTCTTGAAACATGTGACTCGTATCAAGGCTCGCCGCATGCTGGCGTGCGTCCGCTCGAAGAACCGCCGAGTCAACGCGTAAGATAAGTCCATCATGCCCGATGCCGGAACTCAATCGGCTGAAACCACGCTCCGCGGATCAGTGCTGGTGCTGCTGCAGTTTGACGTTTGCGAGGCCATTCGCCTTGACCGCCTGCAGGAGTCGATTCGCGCTCGCACGGTCCAGCAGCCCAGCATGAAGCATCCTGCGCCGGGATACGTGCGCTACCAGCGGCCGCCGGTCGTGGTGCCGCTCGAGCCGCTGGTGCTCGAAAGCGGTGAGCGCCTGCAAGGCGAAATCAAATACTACGACTACGGCGTGGTCAGCGTGGTCTTTGAACTTCCCTTTGCCGATGGCTGGGAAAAGTGGATCAAGCTTGCCAGCCGATGGGTGTGGGACGTAGACTTTGCGGCACAGGCCACGGCCATTGTCCGCGCCAGCCTTGAACGCGCCGCGCCGTCTCTCGTCAAGCCATACAAGCAGTGGCTCAGCGAAGACTACCTCATCTTCCACGTCCGCGAAATCACCGGCTCGCCTTCCGTCGCCGATCTCATTCGTCTCCATGGCTCCAAGATCGCCCAGGTGGTCCGCGGCGATACCGGCGAACTGGCCGAGAGCGAGTGTAATGAGGTCCTTCAGTCGCGCATTTCCTACTACGCCAACGACCTCACGGTCATCGGCTGGAATGCGGCCTTTCTCTATGACTCCACCACCGGCGCCGAAACTGCCATCCAGTTGCTGGAGTACGCCAACTCGCAGTTGCTTGAATTCCGTCACTACGACGATCTGCTGACCGAAGAACTTGAGCGCGTCTACACGCTGCTTGATAAAGGCACTGGCATTCTTGCACGCTGGCGTTTGGCCCGCTCGGCCACGCGATTGCACACCGTGCTGCTGGATGTGGCAGAACTCACCGAACATGCCGACAACGCAATCAAATTCCTCAGCGACATGTTTGCCGCGCGCCTGTACAAACTCGCGGCCTCGAAGGTAGGCGTGCCCGACTACAAGGAACTCGTCACCCGCAAGGTGCACACCGCCGAAGAACTCTATCGCTTCATGGTTGACCAGTTCAACCAGAGCCGCGCTTTCTTCCTCGAACTAACGGTGGTCGTCATCCTGGTGGTCGAGTTGGTCTACCTCTTCCGCGGCAACGTATTCTAGTGTCCAGAGACCAAAATTCGCATCCCAAAAAACACGGCCATCCTGAACTGATAAAGGCTGTCATCCTGAGCGACCACAGCGAAGCGAAGGGAGTCGAAGGACCTGCGTTTCGGCAATGTCAATCCGCCACGCATTGCTCAAGGATTGTATAACCAATGGAGACGGAGGAAGTATCAGGGCGTGACTTCAGTCGTGCCGCAACCATCGCAAAATGAGTTTCGGGCTTTAGCCCCTGCGGAATGCCCTTTGTCGGCCTCGTTCAAATTTTGGTCCTCTTCCCAGGCCTGTTTGGCTTCCGCAATGAACACCACCAGCGCGGCACGCCTCATCATGCGCCTCGCAGTATTATTTTTCCGCCGGCGTGATCCCCGGCCGCTCGACCGGCAAAATCACCATGAAGACCGTGCCCCGGCACGCCCCATTCGTGCTGGAGCGCAGGCGTATCTTCCCGTGGTGCTTGTCAATAATCTGTTTGGTCACCCACAGTCCGAGCCCGGTTCCTACCGTACCTTTCGTGGTATAGAAAGGCTCAAAGATGTGTAGCTTTGACTTCGCTGCAATGCCTTTGCCGTTGTCGGCGACGGTCACTCTGGCCGCGTGGCCACCCTTGAAGTCGGAGCCGAGAGTCACGCGCAACCTGATCGTCCCGCCCTCGTCGATTGCGTCCAGGCTGTTGCCCAGCAGGTTGGCAAATACCTGCCGCAGTTCACCGGCGATGGCCGAAACCATCGTTTCTCCTTCCCAATCCTTTTCAATCACCGCATGCTTGGCGCTGATCTTGCTCTTCATCAGGTCAACCGCTGAGTCCATCACCGCGTTGACTGACATGACGACTGGCCCTGAAGACTCACGGTAAAATCCCAGGGTCTGCCGCGTGATATGGGTGATGCGTTTCAGCTCATCTTCCGCAACGTCAAGGTATTCGCGAACCGATTCAGGATCATCGGCCTTCATGCGCGCGATAAAAAGCGTATTGGTGATGGCCGCGAGCGGGTTGTTGATTTCGTGCGCAATGGTGGCCGCCATGCGTCCCACTGAGGCCAGCTTCTCGCTGCGCAACAACGCCTCTTCCGTCCGCTTGCGCTCTGAGATGTCGCGGAAGTAGACGCTGAGCCCCTCCGGGGTGGGATAGCAGTGGCACTCCAGCCACATGGTCAGCGGCTCCGGATAAAACCCCTCGCAGTGAACCGGCTGCCGGCTCTCCATGGCGCTCCGGAATGCTTTGCCAAATGTGCCATCTTCTGCTTGCGGAAATAGCTCCCAGAAGCGCCCGCCCAAAAGATCTTCCGGACGCCGCCCCAGGATGCGCGCTCCATGCTCGCTGCAATAGGTGAATCGCCAATCGTTGTCGAGCACCAGCAAGCCATCGGTAATGCTGTCCAGCACCGATTGCAGCTTCAGGTGCGCTTCCCGCTGCGCATCCTCGGCCTTTACCCGCGTGGTGATATCGCTGTTGATCTCCATCACGCCGCGCACCTGGCCGTCTTTATCCCGCTGCACCACCCATCGGCTGTCGACGATCATGCCCATGCCGTTCTTCGCCACCTGGGCAAGTTCACCTTCCCAGCGTTCGTCCCGCACAACCTGGGCCTTGATTTCGCTCATCGGTTGCGGAAATACGGTGCTGAGCAACTGGTGCGACTTCCTCCCTGTCGCCTCCTCTTTCGTGTAGCCGTACATCTCTTCCGCCCCGTGATTCCAGAAGCGGATGGTTCCATCCAGGTCAAATACCATGATGGTGTCATGAGCCAGGTCAAGCAGTTCTGCCTGCTCCCGCAACGCATCGTCCGCCAGCTTGCGGTCGGTAATCTCTTCAGAGAAGATCAGGATTCCGCCAATCTCCCCTTTGTGTTCCCGCCACGGCCTGATCTCCCACCTCACCCATTGCGCCGAACCGTCAGCCCTTTCAAAGCGGTCGGCATCCTTGTGCAGAACCTCGCCAGCCAGCCCCCGGCGATGGCTCTCCCTCCACTGCTCTGATATCTCGGGAAACACATCGTAGTGCGACAAGCCGCACAGGTCCCGATCCTCGAGCCGGTAATCGGTCTTCCAGCGGCGGCTCACCCGCAGATACCGCATTTGGTTATCGAACATGGCCAGGGCCACCGGCGCGTGCTCAACAAAAAGCCCTAGTTGTTCTTCGCTCTCCCGCAAGGCTGCTTCTGCCTCGGCATGGGCCGCGCGCGTGCGCAAGGTGCGAATGCCAAACGTTAGATCGCCGGCCAGTTCGGTCAGCAGGGCTACTTCGCCCTCTGAGAACGCGTCGGGAGCGGCTGAGTAAATGGTGATTGCGCCCAATGCCCGCTCGTCCTCTTTGATCGGAATCACCAGCGAAGATGCATAGCCGCGCCTGGTGGCTTCCGCGCGCCACGGAGCAAAGGTCGGGTCGGTTTGCATATTGCGGCACATCGAGGGCTGTCCGGTTCGAATCGCGGTTCCGGTCGGACCGCTCCCGCTGGCGCTCTCGTCCCAGCTAAGCTTGAAATTCTGCAGATATCCATCTTCAAATCCTGACCACGCGACCGGCCGCACCGACTTGTATTCGTCGTTCTCGGCAATGCCGATCCACACCATCCTGTAGCCGCAGTCTTCTGTCACAATGCGGCACACCGAGTGGAGGAATGCCACCTCGTCGTCTGAATGGAGCAGCGCCTGGTTGCAATTGCTTAAGGCCTTCAGCGTACGATTCAGCTTCTGCAGTTGCTCCTCAACCTGCTTGCGAGCGGTAATGTCCTGCACAATCCCGTATGTCCGCTCCGGCTCGCCGTTCTCGCCCTGCCGGGTATAGCTGCGAACCCATATCCAGCGGGTCTCCCCATCGGTCCGCCGGATCTTCGTCTCGAAGTCGACAACTTCATCCGATTGCTGCGATTTCAGCTTCTCGGCTGCCTGGGCCCGGTATTCAGGAAGAATATGGCCCAGAAATGCCTCGAAGTTCCATTCCGAGTCCACGGTGCTGTAGCCAAAAATCTGCGCATGGCGCAATGAGCGCGAGGTGGTGCCCCCTTTCAGATCCCGCTCCCATTCGCCCAACTGCGCCACTTCCAGCGCCAGGTTCAGCCGCTCCTCGTTTCTCCGCAGTTCCCCTTCAATCTGCTTTTGCCCGCTGATGTCGGTGTTGGTGCCGAACCAGCGCATCACCTTGCCTTCCGCGTCCTTTACGGGCATCACTCTGGTAAGAAACGGACGAAAGACTCCATCCGCTCCGCGCAGCGGAAACACCATCTCGAACCGGCTGCCGGTCGCAATCGAGGTTCTCCAGCCCTCCAGCACTTGGGGCAGAATCTCCGGGTCGTTAACCGACTGCCAGCCCCAGCCTTCCATCTCTTTCGCAGTGGTGCCCGTGTACGCATACCAGCGGTCGTTGTACCACGTGATGGCGCCATCGGCATCGGCCATCCAACTCAATTGCGGAATCGCATTGGCCAACGTCCGGAACTGCTCTTCGCTCTTCTGCAGCGCCTCCTCGGCCCGCCTGCGCTCGGTAATGTCCATCACCACACCGAACGACCGCACGGCTTTTCCGTTCGCGTTCCGCTCCGAGCGCCCGCGCGCCTCTACCCAGCGAACCTCATCGTTCTGCCCCAGCACACGGTACTCGCTCTGCAGATCGATGCCGCTTTCAAGGCTCTGCCGGAACCTCTCGTCCGCCCCCGCCCAGTCTTCCGGATGCACGCGCCGCGTCCACCCTTCGTAGTTCGGCGTTACCGATCCCGGCTGGTAGCCCATCATCAGAAACATCTCGTCGTTCCAGATGAGGCCGCGGTTCAGGAGATTCATATCCCACGTGCCCATCCTGCCCGCATCCAGCGCCAGCCGAAGCCGCTCTTCACTGGCCCGCAGCGCCTCCTCGGCCCGCTTGTACTCGCTGATGTCGTTGAAGACAATCGCCACCCTCCGCATCTCCGGCTCATCCACCCGGTAGGCGTGCACGTCGTAATAGCGACCCAGGGCCTTCGCTTCGTCCATGAAGTGCGCCGGCTCGCCGGCGAGCGCAATTCTTCCGTAGATCTCAAACCAGTGCTTTTCATGCGCCGGGGCCAGTTCCTTCATCCGCTTGCCCACCGCATTGTGCAGCCCGGTCTGTAACTCGAACGCGTCGTTCACTTCCAGGAAGCGGTAGTCCTCGGGCCTTCCTTCCGAGTCAAACAGCATTTCAATGACGCAGAAGCCTTCGTTCATTGCGTTGAACAGGTTGCGATAGCGTTTTTCGCCCTCTTTCAGCGCATTTTCGGCACGCTTGCTTTCGGTAATATCGCGCGCCACGTGTACCGTGCAATCCATCTCGCCGTTCTCGTCAAACAGCGGCGTCGTGGTCACCAGGAAGTCGCCGCCCAGCCGGTCCTCATGCAATTCGGCAGCATGTTCGCGATGGTCCCTCAACGTCAGCGTGTGCGGGCATACCCCAATCGGCGCCGTAGTGCCGTGCACGCACGAGTAGCACGGCATCCCCGCGCAACCATCCGGCGTCGCGCCCAGCCGCTGCGCCATGGCCTGGTTCATCCGCATAATCCGGTGCTGGTTGTCCAAAACCGCAATCAGGTCTGGAACGCTGTCGAAGGTCCGCTCCCACTCCCGCTTGGCCCGGCGCAAATCCTCTTCGGTCCGCTTCCGCTCGGAGATGTCCAGAATGAATGAAACTCCCTCGCTCCGATCGTCCTCGTAGGCCGCGGCCCAGAACTGCCCCCACACCCGCGTCCCGTCCTTGCGGATGAACTCCTTTTCGTAGGGCTGGTGAACGCCCGTCTCGCGAATCTGGCGCCGCGCCTCTTCATCGGCCGCGAGGTACTCCGGCGGAGTCATCTTGGCCCAATTCACCCGTCCCGCGCGCACATCCTCGCGCGTGTAACCGGTCATCTTCAGGAACCGGTCGTTCACGTCAACCACGCCGCCATCGATCTTCCAGTAGAGAATTGCGAACAGGTCGGTCTCATAAAAGCGCCGCAGGCGCGTTTCCATCCGCTTGCGCTCGGTAATGTCGGTGTGAACCCACAGCCGCCCGTACGACTTTCCTTCCACCCGCAAGGGAACAAAATCCCTCAGGCATGCTCCTCCATCGCGCATGGGAATCTCTTCGCCGGTCACCGCGCTGCCTTGCCGCACGATTTCCCCAATGCGGAGAACGGCCTCGTCGGGATACCGATAGGCCCGCCTGATCTTTCCGATCATCTCCTCGGATCCAAGCCCGGCCAGGCTCACCGCCGAGTCTTCCAGGCCAAACCGGTCGCAGAATGCCTTGTTGGCTAACTCGACTTTCCCATCGTCTGTTACCAGCAATACGGCCGCGTTCAGGTTTGACAGAATCACGTAGAAGCGCTGCAGAATGGCCTCGAAAGCACTCTCCCCCTGCCTGCGCTCGGTAATGTCGGTGTTGATGCCGATAAATCGAGTGGCTCGCCGGCTGCCGTTTTCGCCATCAAAATAGACGCGCCCGTGCGATGAAAGCCAATGCACAGAACCATCCGGCCATACCACCCGGAATTCTCGATGATAGCCTCCCCCGTTCGCTCCCGCGATCGCCGCCTTCACCGCCTGGTCCGTAGCTTTGCGGTCGTCCGGGTAGATGTTCGCGATCACCTCCGAATAACCAACGCCGTCTCCGGTGGCAAAACCGAATTCGTTCCGGCAGCGCTCGTCCCACGTCACCTGGCCGGTATCCAGGTGGTACTCCCAGGCGCCCAGGCCGGCCGCTTCCAGCGCCAGCCGCCGCGATTCCGATACCTGCTGAAGCTGCTCCCTGGTTTCAAGCAGCGCCCGCTCCCTCTCTAAAACCGCAATGCGCCGCTGGCTGCGGCGATAGCGCTCGGCTACCAAGGTTACGAAGACGCACATGCCCGAGAAGAGGGCCAGGGCAAGTACGTCTGAAGCGCGGGCAATTCCAAATTGACCGGTTGGCTCCAGAAACCAATAGTCCACCAGCGCCGCGGCCAGTGCCGTGGCCATCAATCCAGGCCAAAGCCCGAAGAGAAACGCGCCAGCCATCACTGCGGGAGAAACAAAAATGAAGGGCGACAGCGTCATGCCGAACTCATGCACCAGGATCTGATGCACCAGGAAGGCGGCAATCACCACGGCCGCCGCGAGGGTAAATCGAAGGGTTGGCCGAACAAGCCCCGGATACTCAGCTATAGCCATCGGACCGTCCTCCGGAGAACCTGCTCCTCAGCGTTGAGGAACAAAAACCGAAGCAGAATCTCCGTATCTTTCGACCGGTCCGTCTCGTACACCGACACCACCGGTATTCTTATTTATCCCCGACATACAATTCCGCGAGATGTGACGAAGGTCACTTTGACGCTGCGGCTGAAAACCCCACCTTACGAAAGGCGCGAGCGCCCCTCCTCAGTCCCCCAAGCGGCGCTGCCGAGCCAAAAATCATGACACTGGCGTCCACCATTGCCCGTGCGAACCTGCCAACCCGCCACGCACGTAAAGCGTGCGCCAACTTGGGGTCCGCGCGCAAGACCCAACCATAAGCAGCAATCCGCCCCCGACCGTTATTCTTGAATGTGACCCCAACCCCAGACACGCCCGCCAGCATCCCACAACGGAAGTTCTCCGTCCGCTCCACCCTCAAATGGATTGGCCTCGCCGCGCTCTTCCTCTGGTCGCTCGCCGCGCTCACGCTTGTTGCCGCCAAATGGATCGACCCGCCCACAACCGCCTTGCACGTTGAGCGCCGCATGCAGGCCTGGGTCCACAACAAGCCGTATCGCGAGCGCTACGACTTTATTCCCCTCAGCCAGATCTCAGCCAACTTCCAGCACGCCGTGATCTCTGCCGAAGACGGGCGCTTCTACCAGCACCATGGCTTCGATTGGCACCAGCTTGAAATCGCCGCCAAAGACGATATGGAAGGCGAGCGCACCCGCGGCGCTTCCACCATCACCCAGCAACTGGTTAAGAATCTGTTCTTCGGAACCGGCGGCTCGTTCCTCCGCAAGGGTGCGGAGTTCACCTTGGTGCCGGTAGCCGAGTTCGTCCTCGGCAAGCAGCGCATTCTCGAGCTCTACCTCAACGTTGTCGAGTGGGGTCCCGGAATTTATGGCGCAGACGCGGCCTGCCGCGCATGGTACGCAACCCCGGCCCGCAGCATCGGCCGCGAGCGCGCGGCACGGCTCGCCGCCATCCTGCCCGCTCCGCTCAAGCGGCGCCCCGAACGCATGAATAGCTACAGCACCGTCATCCTGACGCGCATGCGGCAAGTAGGCTGGTAGCACCAGGTGGGCCGGTAATCGTCAGCGGCATTTTTGCCCAGACCGAGCCGTTGATCGCTCTCGCGTTGAAGCCCCGTGCCCATCCTTTCTGTCATCCTGAGCGAGCGCAGCGAGTCGAAGGACCTGCGTTTCGTAACTCTGGCGAAAGGGTGCGAAACCGCAACTCTATTTAAGGATCGGAACAAGCCGCCCTACTCCACCTGCCCGATAAAGACCCCGAACGCCCCCAGCGGAATGTTTTCCAAAGTGGCCGGATCGGCCCCTCCCGGTGTCTTCAGCAGGGTACGCACCTTGCCGCCCAACCCTCCGCCGCTCAGGTTCACGGTCTGCGGCTCGGCGGTAAAGTTCACTGAGATCACCACCGCGGGCTGTCCCGGCGCCTTCCGCTCCCAACTCAGTACATGGGTATTGCTGGTATCCAGCATCGTGTTATCGCCCTGCGCAAAGGCCGGGTTCACCTTCTTCAGGCGAATCAGCCGCTGGTACCAGGCAAAGATCGAGTAGGCGTTGGACTTCTCCACCTCCACATTCACTTGCTTGGCGCTCTCTGGAACGGGCAGCCATGGGGTCCCCGTCGTGAATCCTCCGTTGGGCCGCACGTCCCACTGCATTGGCGTGCGCTCGCCGTCGCGGCCTTTTTCCTTGGGCCAGCCGGTGATGCCGATCGGGTCTTTCACGTCCTGCCTGCGCGCCGGAGGCGTGGTCTTCATCCCGATCTCGTCGCCGTAATAGAACAGCGCCGCGCCCCGGCTCGCAAACAGCACCGTGGCCAGAACCCGCTGGATGTCCAGATCGTGTACGCCGTCGCCATACCGCGCGTCCATGCGCGGATTGTCGTGGTTGTCAAACACCAGCAGCGGCGTGTTGCCGCCAATGCGGGTTTCAACATCGCTGAGCTTGGCGCGGAACTCCGCTACGTCCAGCTTGTTGATAAAGCCCAGTTGCGTATCCATCGGCAAATGGAATTCCGGCTTCTCCGGGCTTCCATACTCTTTGGCCAGGTCGCCGATGTTGTGCAGGTAGGTCTCTCCAATCAGCACCCGGGTACCCGGAAACGTGTCGGAGTTGAACGCATCCATCGCCGCCCGCATCTCCTGCATCACCGGGTGCACGGCGGGCAGGTTGTTGGTCTTTGAATCGTCCAGCTTGGGATCGCCGTAGGCGTTGATCACCGGCTTGCCGTCCTTATCTTTGACGATCCCCTCATCGGTCAGCTTGGGATCCTCAAAGAGCGTCGTAATCGCGTCGAACCGGAAGCCGGCCACCCCACGCTGTAACCAGAAATCAATAATGTCCTTGAACGCCTCGTGCACCTTGGGGTTATTCCAGTTCAGGTCTGGCTGCTGCATATAGAACTTGTGATAGTAATACTGCTGCGTATTCTCATCCCACTGCCAGGCCGAGTGCCCAAAGTACGACTGCCAGTTGTTGGGCGGTGCAGGCCTGCCTTCAGCGGCCTGCTTCTTGCCGTCGTGCCACACATACCAGTCGCGATAAGGGTTCTCGCGCGACGAGCGGGCCTGGAGGAACCACTTGTGCTTGTCCGAGGTGTGGTTCATCACCATGTCCATAATTACCCGGATATGCCGCTTCCGGGCCTGGGCCACCAGCAGGTCAAAGTCCGCCAGTTTGCCGTACCGCGGGTCGATTGCCTTGTAGTCCGAGATGTCGTACCCGAAATCGACCTGCGGCGAAGGGTAGATGGGCGTCAGCCAGATCGCGTCTACGCCCAGGTCCTTCAAGTAATCCAGCCGCCTGGTAATTCCCTCCAGATCGCCCACGCCATCGCCGTTCGTATCCTGAAAGCTGCGCGGGTAAATCTCATAGATCACCGCATTTTTCCACCAGTCCCGCGCGTCTGCCTGGGCAATGGCGCTCACCTGTTCGGGAGGATGCGCGTGCGCATCTTGTCCCGCAGCGGCCAGTCCGCCCCCAAAAAGCATCATGCCCCCCATCGCCAGCGCTTGCCCAACGTGCATTTAGCTCTCCTCGTTTCAGTTAGATGCGAGTTGCGTGCGAAGCCGGCGAGACACGATCTATCGCTTGTCCTCAGGCTTCCCCCTCATCCGGTCGAAGTCGATCCCAAACTTCGGCTCTTCCCGTGTTCCCTCAATATGGATGGGAACCTCGGTCCCCGCTCCGTCCTTCTTGAAGAACCGATCGGCTGGTTTCAGCAGCAATCCCTTCCAGCCGCCAACCATCTTTGACACCGGGGCGTCCAACTTCACCGTCCCATCAAAGTTCAGTGCGCCCCCGTCCACGCCATATGTCCCTTTCAGTTGGATATCCGCCCCCGGCACGGTGTATCGGAGCGCCGGCAGTGTCATCACTCCGCCCCCCAGCTTGAAGGTCCCCTGCATCCGCGAGCGCATGGTGGCCGAGTCGGTGGTTTTTATGTCGCCCGGCCGCCCCTGTCCGCGCAGGCTCAGTTCCTCAATCCATTTTTGGATCTTGGCGCTCGTAAACCGCACCTGGTCCAGGTCGAAAGTCCCCGCCAGCGTCATTTTTTCATGGACCGATGCCGGCCCCGGCGGCACGTGCAGATTCGCTTTTACGGCAACATCGCCGGTCAGCAGCGGCGTGGTGCGCCGCGGCGCGCTGGCCAGTTGCGTGAAGTCCTCAATCCGCGCCCTGTCCACATGGATCGTCAGCGCAATATCGTGCCCCAGGCTCCGCGCGACCGGAGCGTTCGGATCGGGAACTCGAACGATTTGCCCTTGTGCCGTAAAGTGCGAGTGGCCCAGCGTCGCATCCACCGGCTCCAGCCATGTGTCGCCGTTGGTCCCGTCCACCCGCGCGTGGAAGTGCGTGTGCAGCGGCATCGCATTGCCATAGTGCGTCAGCCTGAAGTCCGGCACGTCGGCATCTCCATCCGCAACCAGTTCGCGCAGCGTGCCCTGGTAATGCCCCGTCGAATCTAGAATCCCCGCAATTCCCTTGAAGATTGCCAGGTCCGCATGGTCGAAGCGATAGTCCCCGGTAATCGGGCTCTCGCCGGGATCGGTCACGTTCCACGGCCCGAAGAAGCCCGTCGAGTGAATCGTCCCCACCGGCCGCGGATTGGTCAGCTCCGCGTTAAAACTCATGGCCCGGCCCGACCCAATATTCGTCAGCTTGAAATGCGCAATGGCAAAATCCAGCGGTAGCTTCCCCGGCTTGCTGGTTCCCATTACCAGATCGGCTCCCGTGCACTCCACCTGGTCCACTTCAAACCGGACCATCGAGCTGCTCGATTTTTGAGCTCCCGCAGCGGGGTGCCCAAAGTGCGACTTGGGCGGCAGCTTGATATGCAGCCCCTTCAGTTGGACCACAGGAATGTGAATCGGCTTGCCCGGTTCATAGCGCAGCGGCGCGCGAAAGCGAAACTCGTCCAGGCTCAGCAGCGGCCCTCCCGCTCCCGGCACCGAGACTCCTTCCACCTGCGCCGGCGGCCAGATCCGCAACCCCTTGCCCTCGGCCCACAGTCCATTCCGCAGCGAGACATGAAAACTGTCCAGTTCCACCCGGGCGTGGAAATGCTCCTCCAACTCCCCCACAATGCGCGCCCGCAAATACGGCTCTGCCCGGCGCGCCACCACTGCCAGCACACATGCCACCACCACCAGCCCCAGCAGCAGCCCGCTCGCAGTCCACATCAGCCACCTGTGTCTCTTCCAAAAGGATGCCCGGTCGTCAGTCACATCCGCCCCCCGATTCGCTTCCATTGTCGCAGAGGCTTAAGACGGAATCCTGTTCTATGCAAGCCAGCCCGGCCCTTAACCGCCCGCCGCCACGCGTCCCGCGAAGCAGCCCCATTTTCGCAAACCATGCCCCATGCCGTAGACTTCAATCCACGGATGCAACCGCATATTGAACATCTCGTAAAACTGCAGGAGGTAGATCTCGAGCGCGCCCGCATCACCCAGGCCCTGCGCGCCCTGCCCGCCGAGGTAGCCCAGGCCGCCGCCGAACTGGCCGCCGCCGAGCGCAAAGCCGCCGCAACCACGGCCTCTCTCAGCCAGGAGGATTCGCTCCGCACCAAGCTCGAACGCGAAATCGCCGGCCACCGCCAGAAAGCCTCCCGCTTCCGCACTCAGCTCGACACCGTCACCACGCCCGCCCAGGCCGAAGCCATGGAGCACGAAATCCACTTCGCCGACGTCGAAATTGAACGCCTCGACAACGAAGCCTTCGCCAGCCTGGAACGCACTGAAGCGCTTGAAGCCGCTCTGGCCGCTGCCCGCGCCGAGGTCGAGTCGCTTTCCGGGGCCCTCGACAAAACCCGCGCCCGCGCCGCCCTTCGCCAAAAGGAGTACGACGCCGAACTGGCTACCTTTGCCGCCGAGCGCGAAACTCTCCGTCAAGGCATCGACTCTGAATGGCTCATCCGCTACGACCGCCTCAGCGGCTCCCGCGGCACCGGCCTGGCCCGCGCCGACAATCAGCAATGCACCGGCTGCCGCATGGGTGTCCGCCCCCAGACGTGGAACCAGCTTCGCGAGGGCGAACTGCTCACCTGCGACAGTTGCGGCCGCCTGCTCTACTGGGACCCGGCCATGGCCCCACCGCCACCGCCGCCGAAGCCTGACCCTGCGAACCACTCCGGTCGCGCCATCCGCAAATCCCACGCCGGAGAGTAGCCATGCAGCGTATCTGTGTGGATATGGATGAGGTGATGGCCGACACCCTGGCCGAGCACCTGCGCCGCTACAACCAGACCTTCGACGAAGACGTGACCCCCGAAGACCTGGCCGGCAAAGGTCTGTGGGAGATAGCGCCCCTCGACCGCCAGCAGCAGCTCCGCGACTTCTTCCATGCCGAAGACTTTTTCGAGGACCTGGACCTCATGCCCGGCGCGCAGGACGTGCTCAAGTCCCTCTCCGAGCGCTTTGAGATTTACATCGCCACCCAGGCCATGACCGTCCCCAACTCGCTCGGCTCCAAGTACCGCTGGCTCCAGCGCCACTTCCCTTTCATCCCTTGCACCAACTACGTCTTCTGCGGCAACAAGTCTATCCTCCGCGCCGACTACCTCATCGATGACCTGCCCCGGAACCTGCTGAGGTTCGAAGGCCAGGGCCTGCTCTACACCGCCCCCCACAACCTCGCCGCCACCGGCTTCGTCCGTGTAGATAACTGGCAGCAGGTAGCCGAGTACTTCGCCGCAGTCAAGGGATAAGTCTCTGTGCCCCGATTGGCTTTGTAACAGGGCACGACTTTACAGGCTGCGGACAAACTCACAGTCGCATAGTCATGCGCAGGCTCTGTAGCCGGGGGGCACGAATTCAGTCGTGCCGCAGATGCTTCGGGAACCTCTGAATATGCCGCTGTTTTGAAAGGGCACGACTTTAGTCGTGCCGCAAACCCAACAAGAAGGGCTCCGGCTTTAGCCCCGGAGGGACTCTGAGCACCTGATTCGAACCTGATCAGAAGCTCTTTTAGCCCCGGGCCGTCGCCCTTCTTCCTCGGCAGAAGGCAAGTACAACTTTCATACTGATCCGTTGCTCCATCGCGGTGTCCAGATTCCGGACAGTTGCATTTGGCGCCTGGCTACGCTGTAACTGGAACTTGCGCAGCGGCCGCATGTAGTTTGCCGGGATATTTTCAGGCAACGAAGCATCCAGTTACTCGAGAGAAATCCCCAGCCGATAAGTTCCTGGTTGCTTCTGCTTGTGGCGGACAGTAGAATACTCGCAATTTTCCAGTCGCCAGAAAGCTGCATCGCCAACCGGATCGCAATCTCAAGCGGCCCCGCATGTTCCGAATGCGCACAGGGAACCGGGCATACGCCGCCTGTTTCAATCGGCACTCAGCGCAAGAGTGCCTGGGTCGCTGAGGAAGGAAGAGGTACTGTGGCTATGGAATACGTGAAGTGGTCTGACAAGGACAGCACCAAATCCAAATTCGAGGAAAGAGTTTTTCGCTGGGGGGGCTACCAGTCCCATGAGCTTAAGCTGCTGACTGGTCAAGTCAGGTTGTACCTCATTAACCAGGGAGAGAAGGACGCATACTACTACGTCAAGCTCTTGGAGGAGTTTTTCGATGGTTGGAGAGAAAAGAATCCACGTGAATTTCACGAGCGGTTGGGCAATGACGCACAGAAATTCCTCAATGACCTTAAAGAATTAGAGATAAAGCACAAAGTTAAACCGCCGGTTTCCCATATACCGCCGGCCGCGGTAGAAAACAGGCATCGGAGTCGTTTTATCGAGGCGGAACTCGACCGGTACAAAAAGGCAAAAACTGCCGCCAAGCTCACAGAATCCGCAGCCTCTAAAGGCATATCCGCTGCTCAGATGGGCACCCACAGCCAGGGGGTTATGGGGTTGACCTACGCCGCTTCAATGGGCAAGGGCGCGGCTGCAGCGGCTACACTGGCCGCCAGCGCGACCGGCATTGGCCTCATCGCCGGCGCCGCAGCAGCGTCCGTGATTGAATCCGGGCTAGCCATCAAATCCGCCTACAGCACCCACCAACATCTGGTGGCACTGAAGTACCTTCGCGATCACCTGGTGTTATATAAGGCAAATTGCGCAGAGATTCCGCCCGCCAAAAGCGGTCATTCGGTGCCAGCGGTCACTAAATTCTCGATGTGCTCTCACGAGATCGTCTCAACCACCGTACTGGATTACATCATCAATCAGAAGGAGTGGAAGTACGGAAAGAAAATCAGCAGCAGTGTCCCCGTCGTGGGCGCCCTTCCCGTAATCCTCATGAGCGCTTCGAGCAAAGTGTACAAGTTCTTTGGTGGGGGTGGAGGAATGGGCGTCGAGCGCCACAGGAATGCCCATTGGCTCGCAAGTCATCTTTGCAGCTGCGAATGCGAACTCGCCGGGAAGATTGTCTCCGCTCTTTACGGCGAAGATGAGATGCACACCATGCTCAGGGAGTGCGATTACGAAACCATGGCCGGCCTCCTTGCCGAAAAGATGAAATCGAACTAACAAACCTTTGAATAAGTCGCGGTTTTGCAAGGGCACAATTTTAGACCGCAACCCGAGTATTGGTCGTTGATCCTTTGATTTTGTGACAAAGCTGGGTGCCCCAGATCCCGATTTTGGGACCCTGGGGCACCACAGCCCTCAACCACCGGATCCGAAATCCCGCGGTCCGGAGCCCTCAGATCTTCCCAATTGAAGCCCCCGAGCCTTCAATAAACGGTATTCAGAGTAGCCAGCGATGGCGAAAATCATGTCTCGGCCTGGGTTCCAGGACTTTCTCGCCTTCCCGGGGAATCCTCCGGCCCCCTCGTTCATCTGAGAGAATAGTGAAAGTGAATCGAGCGCAACATCCCCTCGTCCAATCGGGCCTGCTCCAGGCCGTCGTCGCCCTCGTGGCCATGGCCGCGGCGGCAACCGGTCTGCACGCGCAGGCGGCCAATCCGTCTTCCGCCACCAACCCGTTTTTCGGAAGCATCACCGTTCGCCCGGTTGCCGACGAGACCCTCAAGCTCTCGCTGGACGAAGCCATTGCCATGGGCCTCAAAAACAACTTGGGCTTGAAAGAATCCGAGAACAGCGAACTGGACATCAAGGGCCAAAAGAACCAGGCCCTGCAGGAGTTCCTGCCCACCATTACGCTGAACGGCTCTTCCGGCTTTTACCAGCACAACCTGGCCGCGCAGGGCTTTGGGCCGAGTTTCATCGACAAGTTGGGGGCGCTGTTTCCCAACGGCATTCCTGCCGGCCTCTCGTTGATTACCAAGGACGACCTGACCCAGGGGCAGCTTCAATATAGCCAGATGCTCTTTTCCGGCCCGGTGATCGCCGCCTACAGCGGTGCCAAGGCAGCGGAGAGAGCTGCCCACTTTGCCAAAATGTCCGCTCGCGGCGAGGTGGTGCAACAGGTGGCAACCGCCTACCTGCACGTCATTGCCGCCGCCAGCGAAGTTGACAACGCTCGTGCCCTTGAGGCGGAGGACAAAGTGCTGCTGAGCCAGGTCCAAGCCGCGCACGAGGCGGGAACCGCCGCCAATCTTGACGAGCTGCGCGCACGGGTGCAGTTGCAGGCCCAGCAGCAGACCGTCATCTTTGCTGAAAACTCCTACGAGAAGACCCTCATTCTGCTCAAGCGCGAAATCGGCATTGACCCCGGCCAGAAGGTTACCCTCACTGACCCTGCGCCCTATAGCGAACTCGCCGCGGAAACCCCTGAAGAGGTCCGTGCCGTGGCTTACAAGAACCGGCAAGACTACCAGACGCTGCAGAATCAGGCCGTCGAGTTCAAGGCCGTGAAGGCGACCTACCGCAGCATGCGCCTGCCCAGCCTCAGCTTTGGCGGCTACTATGCAGCCAGCAAGGTCAACGGAGTCGGCTCCCACGGCAACTTTGCTGTCGAGGGTATTGTGAGCGTGCCGTTGTTCCGCGAGGGCAGCCTGCGCGGCAATGTTCAGGTGGCGCAAGCCAACCTGAACGCGGTGAACGCCCAGCTTGACGACCTCCGCAATCACATTGACGAGCAGGTGCGAGCGGCACTTCTGGATGTAGCGGCGAATTCAAAGCTGGTTGAAGTGGCGCATTCCAACGTTGAATTGGCCACCCGCGCCCTGGCCGATGAGACGGAGCGCGTTAACGCCGGCGTCGACGACAATCTGCCCCTGGTTACCGCACAAGCCACCCTGGCCTCTGCCCAGAGCAACCTGGTTGAAAGCCTCTACCGCTTCAACGTATCCAAGATCCTGCTGGCCCGCTCCGCCGGCGTGCTTGAAACGCAGTACCGGGCCTACCTGGGCCGCTAGAAGCGCTCTGCATAAGTCCGCGCTTTGAAAGGGCATGGCTTTAGCCGTGCCACAAAGAACACAAAATTGGCCAGGTTTTAACCCCAGCAGGAATGCGAAATCAAAAGCAAGCACTTGCTCGTGAGCTTTCTCGCCTGTGCTGCTATTTACATTCACGGGACAATCCAAATTACAGGGCAACGAATTAATTCTTAGCGAGCCCCTCCCGAGTAGAGTAGAAATATGAGGGACTTACAAGGTATGCCCAGAACGCTCCGAATCAAGTACTACGTGGAACCGGATGCGGCGGCCCTGGCTCGCCGCGCCGCGCATTACTTTGTCGAGATGACAACGGAAGCGGCAGAGGCCCAGGGACAGGTGCGGATTGCCATCAGCGGTGGGTCAACCCCCAGAGCGGCCTTTGAGCTTCTGGGCGATGCTACCCAGCCCTGGCGTTCGCGCATGCCGTGGGACAAACTCAACCTTTACTGGGTTGACGAGCGCGCCGTCGGTCCCGATGACTCCGAAAGTAACTACCGCATGACCCGCGAGACGCTGCTGGACCATGTGCCGTTGCATCCCAACCAGATTCACCGCATCGAGGGTGAACTGGAACCCGAGGCAGCCGCTGCCCGCTACGAGTCGGAGTTGCGCAACAGCTTCCGCCTGGAAGGCGCCGAGATCCCCCGCTTTGACCTGGTCTCTCTCGGCATGGGCGACGATGGCCATACCGCCTCGCTGTTTCCGCACACCGAGGGCTTGCACGAGTTGGGCCGCTTGGCGATTGCTAACCATGTACCCCAAAAAGACACCTGGCGCATCACTCTTACCTGGCCGGTCATCAACCGCGCCCGCTCCGTCTTCTTCCTCATTGCCGGTGCCGATAAAGCCAGTGTTTTGAATGAAGTGCTAGCTGGGCCTCACGATCCTGAGCGCCTTCCGAGCCAGCTAATTTGGCCCGCAAGCGGTATACTTACGTTGATTTTGGACAAGGCTGCTGCCGCTCTTTTACCCGCTACGGATGGGGAAGGCTGTGGGGTTTTGGAGAGGGAACGATGATTTTGGCAGGCGATGTAGGCGGCACCAAGGTACACCTGGCGCTGTATGACTTTATCAACGGAAAGCTGAAGTACACCCGCGATGAGAAATACCCGGCCAAGAATTACTCCGGCCTGGAAGAGATCATCAAGCAGTTTATGGGCGCGGACAAAGCGACGGCGGCATGCTTTGGCGTGCCCGGCCCGGTGCGCGACGGCCGCCTGCGCCTCACCAACCTGCCCTGGACGCTGGATAGCCGGGAACTGGCCGCCAACCTGGGCATCCAGCACGTCTTCCTGATCAACGATCTGGAGGCCAATGGCTACGGTCTGGCCGAGCTTGCCCCCGACCAGATCTACACGCTGAGCGAGGGCGATGCCAGCCAGGTGGGCAATCGTGCGCTGGTGTCTGCCGGCACCGGATTGGGCGAGGCCATGCTCATCTGGAACGGCCGGACCCATGTTCCCTACCCCTCCGAGGGCGGCCATGCGGATTTTGCGCCGCGCAACGAAGACGAGATCGACTTGCTGCGCTTTCTCAGGCAGAAGTACAACGGCCGCATCAGTTGTGAGCGCGTGATTACCGGCATGGGCCTGAGCGGCATCTACGAGTTTCTCCGCGAAGTACGGGGCATGGAAGAGCCGGCCTGGCTGGGGGCTAAAATCGCAGCCGTGCCCGACCCCAACTCCGTAATTACTGAAATGGCTCTGGCCGCCAAGAGCGAAATCTGCGAGAAGGCGCTGGACATGTTCGTCTCCGCCTATGGCGCCGAAGCCGGCAACCTGGCCCTCAAGCTGCTTTCGGTGGGCGGCGTCTACATCGGCGGCGGCATCGCGCCCCGCATCCTTGAAAAGCTTAAGGATGGCACCTTCATGAAGGCATTCACTGACAAGGGCCGCCTCAGCCAGTTGCTCATCAACATGCCGGTCCGCGTCATTCTCGAGAGCCGCGCTGCCCTCATGGGCGCGGCAGCCTACGCTGAAGCCCGCGCCGCCGAGTTAAGCGGCATCTCGCCCAGAGCCGCGTCGGTCAATTCCTAATTCGCCTTTCCAATGAGAACCACGAGGGCCAGCCGCAATCGGCTGGCCCCCGTGATCTGTCTGAACCTTGGAGACTATCTGGTCGGCGCCTTTGGTCTGCACCGCGTCATGATCGGCTCGGATTGGCCGGTCTGTACGCTTTCCGGCGGCTACGAGGCTACCATGGGAATTGTGATCGATTACCTGCGGCAATTCACAACCGAAGAATGCGACGGAGTGCTGGGCGGCAATTGCGCGCGCATCTACAAGATCGACAGTCGCTTGACGGCTGCGGATCGCGCTGGAGCAGTGTGATTCGGAAGCTGCCTTAAGTCAGCGTGGGCGAGGACGCCCACGCTACAGCCGGCCGGGAGGCCGGCGGTACAGGTTGTCGGGAAGCTGGCGCCACAGGTTGTCGATACCGAGATAAGGGGACGCTCTATGAAGGCAGCAGTTCTGCACGGTGCCAAAGATCTACGCGTTGAGAGTTTTCACAAGCCCGACCTGAAGCCCGGCATGGTGTTGTTGCGGATTCGCCGCGCAGGCGTCTGCGGATCGGACCTGCATTACTTCGAAGATGGCTTTTGCGGCTGCTTTGCCCCAGACCGTCCATTCGTTCTCGGGCATGAATTCGCGGCCGAAGTGGCCGCCGTGGCCGAAGACGTCGATTCCCTCAAGTCCGGCGATAGAGTAACCGCGAACCCCGCCCGCTCCTGCGGCTTCTGCGGCTATTGCAAGGCCGGGCGGCCCAATCTCTGCCGCAACGTCATCATGCTGGGCAGCGCCAGCACCACGCCACCCACCGACGGCGCATTTGCCGAGTTTGTCACTGTGCGTGCAGACCAATGCCATGTATTGCCGTCCAACATCGACGATGCCCTGGGCGCGATGATGGAGCCATTTGCCGTTGCGCTGCATGCCGTCAAGCGCGCCGGCGTCGTCTCCGGCAAAAGTGCCCTGGTAACCGGCGGAGGCACCATCGGGTTGCTGGTGGCTATCGCGCTGCGCGCCTTCGGGGCAGTTCCCATTGCGGTCAGCGATATTGTTGCGGCCCGCCGCACCAAGGCCGTTCAAATTGCTGCCGATGTTGCCTTGGATCCCACGGCTCACGATTTACAGCAGCAGGTGACCGAATTAACCGGCAATGGATTCGACCTGGTCTTTGAAGCCTCGGGCGCCAAGCCCGCGCTGCGCGGAGCGTTTGACCTGGTGCGGCCGGGAGGCACCATCGTCCAGATCGGCACGCTTGGCACCGACGACATTCCCATTCCCGCCAACCAGGTCATGGCGCGCGAGATCAGCTACATCGGCTCCATGCGTTACGGAGACGTTTTTGGCGAAGCCATCCGCCTGGCCGCCACAGGCCGTGTCAACCTGCAGCCTCTCATCAGCAACGTATTTTCTTTTGACCGTACCGTCGAAGCGATCCATTGCGCGGCAGACAAGTCGCAGGCGCTGAAAGTGCAGATCGAGCTCTGACCGCATGCAGCCCTTCCCGATGAAGGGCTACCAAATAGAGATCATCGCCGCACCACAGTACCCACGGTGGCGATGGTCCCGTGATAGAAGAACTGCCCCAGCCCCACGGTAAAAAGGAAGCAGCCGTAGAGCGCGTGCTCAAAGCTGGATGTGGCCAAAGAGCCCGTTTCAGCATAGCGGGCGGCGAATAACAGGCCGCCGAAAAAAGTCATCCCCACGGCCAGCCAGTTGCGGAAGATGATGTGCAAGAACGCGAAAGCCGCGGCGCTTGCGACGATCATGGTCCACTTGCCGGTGAAAAGACTCGCGTAGCGTTGAAAGATGAAGGCCCGGTAGAGCAACCCTTGCGGATAGACCGATAAAACCGGGTAAGCCACCATGACGATGGCCCAAAAGGCGGGATTCCGGCGCGGCAAACTCCATTCCAATTCCGGCGTAATGCGGCGCACAGCAAGCCATACCACCAGCGCAACGATGGAAAAAATCAAGAGAATCGAGCCCAGCCGGCCCGGCAATTCGCCGGCGTTCCACAACCTCGCGGTATTGAAGTCTGGATCGCGCCGCAATTGCCACCAGGCATACTCGGCCACCACCCACAACAACGGCAGCGCCGGTATTCGGACTGGCGAGAAGCGGTAACCCAGCGGCAGAATCACAAAAAGCAGCGCAAATTCCAGAAGCAGCGCAAAGCGCGACATTGATCGCCGTCCTCGCCCTCAGCATATAGCATGTTTCTCAGCAGATCATAGCTGCCTTTGCGTTGACTCCAGCCGGATCAATCTCCCAGGGTTGCGCCGGCGGGCAAATCGTAAATGCCGAAGCCCGCTCCCGATTTTCACGTCCATCTAAGTGAACCGCCATTTTTGCTGCGAGGGAAATCCATGTACCCACGGACTGCCATCCTCATTCTGTGTCTTCTGCCCCCGGCCGCAATTGCCGCGCCCATAAAGCCTGCGCCGGCCCCGATCGTAAAGATCGATAGCGGCCAGTTACGTGGAGAACTGCACGGAACTGCTGCCGTCTTTTCCGGAATCCCCTACGCTGCGCCTCCCACAGGCATGCTGCGGTGGCGCGAGCCTCAGCCCGTGACGCCCTGGAAGGGCATCCGCGATGCGACGAAAAACGGCAGTGTCTGCATTCAAAATGCAACCGGGCTTGAGTCCTTCTTTGCTCCCATCATCGCAACCTACGGGGCCACCGAGAGCCGCATGCATGCGATGTTCGCCGTGTCGCCCTCAGAGGACTGCCTGTATCTGAACGTCTGGACGCCGCAGTGGCCGGTCACTGGCGCTCTGCCGGTGATGGTCTGGCTCCACGGAGGCAGCAACAATGTTGGCAGCGGCACGCAAACCAGTTACGACGGCGCTTCCCTCGCCGCGCATGGAGTCATCGTTGTCACCATCAATTACCGTCTGGGCGTGATGGGTTTCTTCGCGCATCCAGAACTCACCACCGAGTCGCCTCATCACAGCTCGGGCAATTACGGCCTTCTCGAT
>Ga0181517_10000612_pt1 | contig 46776 bp, 35 predicted proteins | sample PEATcosm2014_Bin_31_FD_119748 | JGI IMG/M metagenome (GOLD analysis project Ga0181517, IMG submission 119748) | Peatland microbial communities from MTU Mesocosm Facility, Houghton, MI, USA - PEATcosm2014_Bin01_30_metaG | ecosystem: Environmental > Terrestrial > Soil > Wetlands > Peat | place... | reverse complement strand
GCCCTCCTTTTGCTATACTCATCTAGTTCACCCCAAGCGCGGAGGTGGCGAAATTGGCAGACGCACCAGCTTGAGGTGCTGGCGCCGCAAGGCATAGGGGTTCAAGTCCCCTCCTCCGCACCAAAATTCTTCAGTCCGGGCCAACCGGGCGAGGCTCGGAAAGCAGCTATGAACATCCTTATCGGTTTCGTCATCGTCGTGCATGTGATTGTGTGCCTGTTCCTGATTGGCGTCGTTCTGCTGCAGCAGGGCCGCTCGGCCGACTTGGCAGGCGCCTTCGGCGGACAGGGCTCGCAGACCGCATTCGGTCCCCGCGCCGCAGCCAACGTGCTCACGCGTCTCACCACCTGGTCGGCAGTGATTTTCATGATTACTTCGATCTCGCTGACGGTGCTGTATGCGCGCAATGCCGGTTCGCACTCGGTGCTGGACGGGACCAAGACCTCGGCGCCGGCCAAGTCCGGCAAATAAGATCGATTCATTCACGCGCAAGAAAAAAGACGGCAGGCCTCAAGGCCTGCCGTCTTTTTGCATTCTGCATGTAAGACAAGAAAATTCTGAGAAATCTGTTGACATTAATATCTATCAGATGTATCTAAAAGATATATGAAGCTCACGCAGACCGGTTATGCAATCCTCGGACTCCTCGCCATCGAACCCAACCAGTCCGGCTACGAGATCCGGCGCACGGTCCAGGACAGCGTCGGCTTTTTCTGGGGCGAGAGCTACGGGCAGATTTATCCCACCCTGAAGCGCCTGGCCACCGATGAATTGATCGCTCCCACCGAGACGGCCGGGACCGGCAAGAAGCGGACGCAGCGATTTTCGCTGACCGCGCAAGGGTATGAGCGGCTGCAGGAGTGGCTCGTCGTACCGTATCGTGAAGACCCGCCGCGCGACGAGTTTCTGCTCAAGCTTTTCTTCGGACGGGAGGCCGCGCCGGAGATTTCCATCGCGCATGTTCGGCAATTCCAGCAGAAGCATCGCAGTCTGCTGGCCGTGCTGGAGGAACTTGAGCGGCTGGGCCAACTGCATAACCAGGGCAACCCCGGCATGCCGTTCTGGATGCTGACCCTCTCCTATGGGATGGGGCAGATTCGCGCCGGCCTGGCCTGGAGCGAGTCGGCGATGGCCGTGCTGACTTCGCAGCAAGCCGCGCAGGCGTGCAGCCAGCCGCCGGCCCCGTTTGCGCCGCAAGGCTGAGGTTTGAAAAGCAAGGGGGAACAGATGGTGAATGCGAACGTACGTACGGGGCCCTGGCAGCGTGTGACGGCCTGGGCCGTTGCCTGTCTGTTTCTGGTGGGATTCTTCTGGCACCCGGTGGGCATGTGGACCGGCCCCATTCTGGGCGTCTGGTTTGTGCTGACGCAAAAGCCACTGCGCGGCTTTCTGTGGATGGCGGCCTTCTCGCTGCTTTTTGGTATTCCTGAGTATTGGCGGTTGTTTGTTCAAACCATCGGAGCGCGCGGGATCGCGCAAACGCCGGATTTTGCCGCCGCCTTTGTGCTGACGCTGCTGGCCGGAGTGCTGCCGTTTACGATTCACCGGCTGCTCAGCCCGCGACTGCCGGGCGTCGTTTCGACGCTACCGTTCCCGCTTGCGCTGGTGCTGGCCAGTTACTTGCTCACATTCACACAGCACCCGGCGGGCGAAGCGGGATTGCAAACCTTCTTCGTGTCATGGACTGCGGCGTTCATGGTCTGGATGTGGAACCTGGAGTTTCGTCGGGCAAAGATCCGCACGGGCGTTGCTGCTTTTGCTGTTGTGAGCGTGGCAGCGGCGAGCTTCGCGATATTTCTGCACTCTGGTGGAACGGAACTGCCAGCGGAAATGAACACACTGGCGGCGCAGGTCTGTCTGGCCGGGCTTATCGTGCTTGCCGTGTGGGCCGCGCTGCGCAAAGCCGGGCAAAGGCCGTGGGCGGAGCGGACCGAAGCGCTGAACCGCATGCGCAGCCCGTGCACATCTGAACCGTTACAGGCAGTTAGGAACGGACGCGGGGAGATACTGACCAGCGCCGCAGGCGAGCGGTTTCCGGTGCGGCGCGGGATCCCCGATTTTCGCAGCTCTCAAGACCTGAGCGGCGACAACGGAAAGTACAACCATGTGTACGAGACGATCGGCGGCTTCTACGACGATATCCAGCGAGTCTTTTGTGCTCTCAAGGGATTTGACCGCGGCAAGCATTTCCGCAGCTACATGAGCAGGCTGGAAGTGAAGCCGGGCGACGCGGTGCTGGAGACTTCCGTGGGCACGGGGCTGAATTACCAGTACCTGCCGCGCGGGGTGAAGCTGACGGGGCTGGATCTGTCGCCGGAGATGCTGGTGAATTGCGAGCGCAACCTGAGCCGCTGGGACCTGGAAGCCGACCTCTGCCTGGGCAACGCCGAGAGCCTGCCGTTTGCGGACGAGAGCTTCGACGTGGTCTTTCACGTGGGCGGAATCAACTTCTTCAACGACCGCGCCAAAGCGATCCGCGAAATGATTCGCGTGGCCAGGCCGGGCAGTTTGCTGATGATCTCCGATGAGACCGAAAAGCATGTGCGGGAAGTCTATGAAAAGCAGCCGGGCAGTATGTGGAAGAACCGCAAGGAGCCTGTAAAGCCGCCCGTCGATCTTATCCCGCCGGATATGGAAGAGGTGTGTCTGGAGGAACTGCGCGATGGCGACACTTACACGCTGACCTTCCGCAAGCCGCGAATCGCGTAGACATGCGCTCCCAAATCGGTCCTCGATCGAGGGGCAGGAGGATTACAAAGGTTTCGAGTCTGTTCGATACTGCTGTTTGCTTCTCTCGATCCACACTTCGGCACTGCCCCCCGCTGGGCGGCGTTGCGCTTCACGCGGTCTCATGCAGTGGACGAGGAGGCTCGCCGTCTCCCCGCCGCAAAAGTACGATCGTGGCGAAGATGACGACCAGCACCATAGCAAGAAAGATGACTCCTCCATCGCGGTGCAGTTTTCCGTTCAGGTAGCGGGGATCGACTCGTGTGCCAAGCATGGCGATGGTAAAGATGCGCAAGCCGTTTTTGGCGATCGACAATGGCACTGCGAGTGCGATGATGGCCGCTTTTCTCGAGGGGGAGCGCAGCAGGAGATGAGCCAGAACCATGGTGGTGACGAGCAGGATCGAACTGGATCGGATGCTGCTGCACTCTGGAGCGACAAAGAGTGTAAGTCCCGGAATGGCGAGGTGAACACGATCTTGCGCGACAGGCACATCGAGGAGCGCGAAGAGCAGATGGGCCGACCAGGCGGAGCCCTGCTGTAAGAGCGCGACGACGGCGTCCATCCAATCTTTCGGGAGCGGCGCCAGCGCAAACAGGAAGCAGAGCGGGAAGGGAAGCGAACGAGCGACGCGCCAGCCAAAGCAGAGCACGAAAGCCCCGATCCAGAACAAGACAAGCGCGAAAACGGCTATCGACAGGAGCACATCGGGAGAGAGCGCGGGCGGGCGCAGGAGCACCGCGCAGGCAACGGACGCGGCGACGGCAAGGAGGGCGGTGCCGGAGAGCACCTCCATGGCGACGACGGCGCGCAATGGGGACCACACGCGGAGGATGAGCGCGGCGCTGAGAGGAACAATGAGCAGCAGATGAGTATATTCGTCGTTCTCGAGTGCAAGGGCGAGTGTGGCTGCCAGCGGGTGCCACGCGACAAGCGAAGAAACCGCCAGCAGGAGTAGAAAGCCCGCCTCGTGTTGTGCAGCTTTGCTCATGAAAAGGGATCAGGGATCAGGAACCGAAGATCCGTGGGCTGCACGGGTTCCCGTTTAATCCACAAAAGAAGTGGAATGGATGGGAATCCATTTCTCCGGTTAGGTTGGCACTGCCGATTGCTGTCCCAATTCGCCGCGCAAGGAGGGATGTTCAGGAAGAACTCGCGTAAGCAGGTTGGCAGAGCGACGGAGCACTTCGAAGTGCATTGGCCGGTGAGCAGACGAGCCGGCCATCCACTTCTCTGGCGAATGCGAGCACGGCGCGCTCGGCGCCTTCGCCGACGATTCTCCACGATCCCTCCTCTGCAACGATGGACATGCGGCTTCTGGCCCGCCACCAGAGATCGATTTCGCTGGGGAGCGCGGCCCAGATCGCGTGTTGGCTGCGCAATTGGCTCAGCATTTCGAGCAGGCTCTTGTAGGCTGTCTGTGTCTTCGGTTCGACGATGTAGTCGGGATGAATGATGAAGCTCATCAGGCCGTTCCGGGCGAGGATACTTTCGATCTGGGTTCGCCAGACGTCCATTGAAAGATCGCCCAGGACATGAAACAGGGAATAATCCTGGATAGTGGTAAGCGGAAGTTCGAGGAGACTTCCGATGAAATAGGGCATCACCGTGCAGCAGCCGCCGCGCTGGGGATCCAGATGAGCGACGTTGGGAATCGACATATCGAAGCAGAAGTCGAGAGCTTGGAGCCACTCCGGATTTCGATAGAGGACGGCTGATCGAAATCCGTAGGCTCCGAATTCCCAGGCGTAGCGATTGATCAACGCCGCGCGGAAGAGGAACTCGGCGTGCTCATCGAAGAGCCTGCCGTCGTGATTGAGATCCTGAATGCAGACCTCGCATCCACGGTCGCGCAGCCTGTCGAGGAAACCGGATGGGACCGCATAACGGCCATCGGGCACCACCTGATAGGAAGCTTTGATCCCGAAGGCGTCGTCGATATCAAGCAACCGCGGACAGAAATCGCGTCCCTTCGCCGTCTCCACGTCGTGGGTCATGGCGAGGCAGGCGCGTGCGCCATCGGGCCAGAACCATATGAATGGAATGCGGTCGATGCGATGCGTCCGCAAGGAGAGCAGCATGAGCCGCTCAAGAATGTTTTCGACGGTAGTATCGAGCGGCCATTTGGGGAATTGCAGTTTCTGCCCATTGGTCGCGCACAATCTCTGGGCCACCTTGCGCAGCAGGCGGTTGGTAAAGGGGCGGAGCCGGTAATAAATACCCTTCAATATTTTCGCGTTCTTGCTCCATTGGGCTTCGGGAAACCGTTCGAGTCGCAGGTTGTCGACCACCTCATCCGGATCGAAAGGCAATGTGATAGCGGCTCCATCGAACGAGACGTCAGGCAGCACGTCGGCGAGAGAGACGTTTGATTGTGCCCGGTGCAGATCACTGCTGGTGCGACCGTAACAGGTTGCGTCAGGTCCGAATTTGAAATAACCTGCGTCGCCCAAGAGTGGGCGGTTGATACGGAAGTCGAGGAATTCCGAAGGGCAGCGATAGTGATCGTGCAGGGTTCGCACGGAGAGGGGTTGGGTTGTTGCGTAGTTTCGCGACATGGACCTCACGTTTTGCTTGCAACCTTGACTTGCCGAAATCGGATATTGACGCCTGAGGCGACGCACCCGTGTCGGCGCTTATCCGAAGTGGCGATAGAGCAGCCCGCCTGCCCGGGACGAGATAGAGTCGGGCAAGTGCGAAAACAGCGACCGCACTGCCGGTAGCTGAAGAGCGGAGGCGGCTTCTTCTCCAACACCGCAGGGGAATCGAGAGTAGACGATCCGGCGGCGCACGGTTCCGAACTGGCCTTTGAACCGGATCAGGCCCTCGTTCGCTTCATCGGTACGACCGAAGTCGAGCGTCTCTGCGCCCTGTGCCTTGCTTTCGACGATCAATTTCCAAAACAGAAAAGGCATGGCCCCGAGAGCATGGAACCGCTCGTCGGAGCAGCCGTACTTGTAGACCACGGTGCGGCGGTGCGAGAGAGTGAAGATGGCGGCTATCGGGACGCCGTGTTGCCGCGCGACGCGCAACTCCACGCCGGGGCTCATCAAGGCGATCAGATTTCGAAACCAGGTCTGTGGCTGGGGCAGAAGGCAATGGCGCCTCCGGGTCTTCATCAGCAAGAGATAGAACTCGTCAAGCAGCCGGTCGGAGCATCCTCTTTCGTAGGAGAGAGGCTCGCGCTCGGCGCGCTGGATGCGCCGCTGGATGGAATTCCTGTGCAGGTTATTGAAGAGTTGCGCTTCCGGCGGAGTGAGGTCGAGGGTGTGGAACCAGAAGGACTGGTTGACCGACGACGGACAGCCGGCGGCCCATCGCGAGGAGAGTGGCCGCAGCTCGATGTACTTCCAGTCTTCGCGGCTTTGCTTCGCCACCATCCACTCGGCAAGCGAAGAGAATGCAGCGGCGTCAACAAGAGGCTCGCAGTGGTCGGCAAACGGCAGCGAGACGAGGCGGCTACCGGTGATCCAACTTCTTACCTCGCAAAAAACGACCCCGCCGGCCAGTGGCTCACCGGGCGGCGTGACGGTGAGCGCGAATGGGCGATAGCCGTAGGTTCGAGCCAGTGCTTCAAGCCAGCCGCGGCGATGAAAGACCGATGCCGAACGGTGCGAGGCCACCAGGCTTTCCCAGCGCGTGTCTTGCGTCGGATCAAGTGCGTAGAGCTGCATGGAGCCTGCCTGTTCGTCCGGCCTGATTGCATTGCGTTATCGTCTCAGCGTTCCAACGGGCTGGCAGCTGGAAATCCGGCGAAGACACATTGAGCCAGCCGGCTTCTTTGACCTGAAGTCATCCTGGAACACGGTCTCTTTCACGGTGAGGCGATCGGCGAACTCGCTTGCAGAGGCGGGGACTCAGCGATCCGGTACTGATCGATCTTGTAGAGCACCGTCCGATAGCTCACCTTGAGGAGGCGCGCGGCAGCCTTTCGATTCCAGCCCGTCTTCGCGAGCGCGGCGGCAATGGCGCTTCGTTCCGCCTCGGCTTTGATGCTCTGCAAATGGGTCCGGAGCGATGGATCCAGGGAAGTGATCGCCAGGGCGGCGCGCGGCTGGCTCCCTCCGGTTTCGGCCCTCCCAAACGATGCAGCCGGTTCGAGGGGCGGCTGCGGGACGGCGCGGCTCGCTCCATGCGCCAGGTCGTCATCGGTTACCGTGAGATAGCGCGTTACGCGGCGCTCCAACTCGCGCGGATTTCCCTGCCAGCGATAGCCCTGCCAAGCCTCGATGAACGAGGGCGAGAACTCCCTGGGCGAGAGTCCGTAGTGCTGGGCTAGCCGGTGCATGAAATCGTGTGACAGGAAGCAGAGCTCCTGCTTGCGCTCGCGCAGCGAGGGCACGCGAATCGAGTGGGCGCCAAGTTGGCGGCGAAGTTCCACTTCGAGTCCGCGGGCGGAAGCGGTGTCTGCGTCCTTTGCGAAGCCGGCCGCCACTAAGCGCACATCCACATCAACCCACGCGGAACTTCCCGGCCGCAGGAAGCGCCTGCTTTCGAGTACCTGGAGGATTCCGGTTTGCAGATCCTGCGGCAAGGCGGAGATATGGTCGAGAAAGATGGTTCCCCTGGCGCACAATTCGAGCTTGCCGGTCTTGATGCGAGCCGATCCGCCGAGGCTTCTTCTCTCGTAGCCGAAGATCTCTCTCTCCAACAGATCCGAGGGCAGAGCCGCGCAGTTGATGCGGGTGAATTCGCAGGCGGATCGGCTGGACAAACTGTGAATGAGGCGGGCAGTAACCTCCCTTCCGCTTTCATCCTCGCCGAGGATGAGGACAGGAACGTCCGCCTGAGCCAGAAGAGCGGCCTCGGCCCGCAGCTTTTGCATGAGCGGGCTAACTCCGACGGGAAAGCACTCGCCGTCATTTCTCTCAGCGGTGCTGCGTCCTTGCTTGCATCGGGCATCTTTCGACGCGATTGCGAATTGCCGCCAGATGGCCGATTCCATCTGGCGATTCGTGATCGGCCGGATGAGATAGTCGCGCGCGCCGATGCGCATGGAATCGAGTTTGCGGCCGTTGTCGTCGTGGTGGCCGATCATGATGACAGGCAAGCCGGGCCGCAGGCTGTGCAACCATCGCAAGCTGTTCAGGTCCTCTCCGCTTCCGCGCGGGAGGTCGAGCACCGCCAGGTCGAGGGGTTCTTCACTTTGCACGAGCGAGATAGCTTCCCAGGGATCGGCGGCGACTTCAAGCCGCCATCCGTTTGAGTCGCCAATTGACCATAGCGGGCGAATAACCGCTTGATCACCGCTCACAACAAGGAGTCTTTTCGCAGCGGACTTGTTTTTTGTCATTGGACGCCTCGCGGCGGATCGATCGAGATTGCGAGAGACTCGAACCAGGTCGAGTAGGGGGACGCAATCGGAGCGGAGCGATCGCTCCGCGTTTCGCATCGGTAACAGCGGTTCCACAATTGCTGTACTCAGGAACCACCGGCCTAAAGTGGCATTTTCATTAAGAAAAAGCCACCTCTCGCAAAACTAAAAAGGGCACGTGGATTGTGGAATCGCTCCAGAGCTATACAAGGGATATGCGATCTTCGTTGGGTGCGGCTTCGCGCCGCAGGCCACACGGGCCATGTCCGATAGGACGGAACCAAAGTAGGTATATCCAGGGGGCACAATTCCAGCAAGAGCGAACACACTGGAATCGCACCAAGAGGCAATAACCCAGCCTCCTACTTCCGTTCGGGGTCTTCGGAGGCTGGGTTTCAAGACGTTGTTCAGCGTGAGCATCCCGGGAACCGGAGCAACGAAGATCATCAGGACTTGGTGGATGAAAAAGCAGCCAAGTCCGGATGATCAAACGCGAGAGAGGAAGGGAGAGCAGTGGATGTCAGACCGTAGCGTCGCGCCCGATCCGCGTTTTGAAGTTGACCAGCATGGCAGCAAAACAAGATGCCCCTGCCAGCAGTAAGTACATCAAGGGACTTCCACCTTCGGGGACCGCCAGCCCTTTGGTCCACATTTCCTGAGCTTCGCCAAGCCCCTGCGGGGTCGGAGTCAGAACCCAGAAGTTGGTCAAGGTAGCCAGATAGGTCTGGGCCTTGGAACCGTTGCCGTTGAATGCCGCTTCGACGGCGGCGACGAGGGCCTGCGCATTGGCATCGAGGCCCGAGATGCCCCCCGTCGTGGTGATGTCCCAGATCGCGGAGGAAAGTTCGGCCTGCGTGATGCCGGTGATGCCGCCATAGGATGTGCCGCTGTTGAACATCATGCTTACGAGAGTTGCCACCTCGGCATAGCCTGTGATTCCGATCTTTGTGCCGAAGAGGGTTTCGCCGATGTTGTTTGAAGTTAAGGTCGAAGCCTGGTATGCATAGGCATTCCACTTCTCCCCCGATGTGATCTCGTCGTTGAAGTCATCGCAGACAATCCCAGGCGAGCTTTGGCCATTGATCGTGCTGCTGTAAATTCCAGCGCCCCAGTCTCCGCTTGAGTTGCCCCATGTGGTCGTGTAGCCTCCGGTGAACTGAACGGAGACCTCGTCTTGAGCGAGTGCGGGCAAGCTGAAGCACAGAATAGACAGTGCGACGACTGCCCCCACTCCGATAACTTTAGTTTTCATGGTTCCCTTCCTCTCATCCTTTAACCTCCTCAACTGATCGTGGTATTCGCCAACCTGGATGCACGGGAAGCTGTACGCACAACTCCCCTTCAGATTGGGTTGATTCTAGCCCGCCGTTTGACCATGTCAAGATTGAAAGTTTTTGCAACTTTTTGGAAACAAGCGGTTTGACGGCTTGACGCGGAGGACGGAGCAAGCGTATTTCTGTTCTGGCCTCCTCGATTGGTTCTCGATTGCGGCAAGTGTCCTTTCGGGTTTCATGCGGCATTCGGGAAGGGAGAGTTGGCAACGGCTGATTTTGGCAGATAGAGTCGTAACTTTTCCATTCTTTTGCCGAAACAACGGAGTAAGACCGGAGCAGGGGAGTAGGCTGGATACCTCGCTACATTTCATAGGTCGTCGGGAAGCATCTATTTGCCACGACAGGTCGTTCGGAATTCGCTTAAGTCAAGGCGCGATCCTTCTCATGGAGGCATTGACGTGAACACTACTTTTGACTTACGCCCCGTGGTGGCATTCAGCTTGATTGCGATTGTTCTTTCTTCGTGCTCGTATCTGGACCCCGGCGTGCGCAAGCAAAAATACTTCGAAGCTGGCCAGAACTACTTCAGACAGGGCCATTTCGGCGAAGCGGCGATCGAGTTTAGCAACGCCACAAAGATCGATCCAGAATTTGCCGATGCGCATTTTCAACTTGCGGAAAGTTATCTTCGTTTGGAGCAGCGGGAGCGGGCCTATCAGGAGCTTGTGCGCACCACCGAGTTGCGGCCCGGCGACGGACGGGCGCGCATGGAGCTGACGACTCTGCTGATTCAGTTGCGCAGATTTGGCGAAGCGCGAGACCAGGCGAATCTGCTGCTGAAGGCGCGGCCGTACGATCCGGGAGTGCATGCCCTGGTTGCGAGTCTGCTTGCGGCGCAAGACAAGATTGCGGAGGCAATCGCGGAGATGCAGCAATCGATTGCACTCGCGCCAGGACACTGGGAATCGCACCTGAGCCTTGGGATGCTGCAACTGAAGAGCGGAGACCAGGGGGCGGCGGAGGCAAACTTCAAGAAAGTCATCGAACTGAATCCGCAGGCCATGCAGGCGCGGCTCGTGCTGGGGAGTTACTATCAGTCGCAAAAAAACTTCTCGGGCGCGGAGAAGCAGTTCCGCGATGCCGAGGTCCTGGATCCGGCTGCGATCGAACCGCGCAAGGCCCGGGCCGGCCTGTATCTTGTCGAAAATAGGAAATCCGATGCGGAGCAGGTTCTGGTTGAGGCCCGGCGCGACTTGCCGCACAATCCCGACGGATTTCTCGCTCTCAGCAACTTCTATTTCATGACCGGAGATGTAAACAGATCGCTGAGCGAGTATCGCGAGCTCTATCAAGAACGGCCCGGAGATCTGCGGGTGAAAAAGAAGTTCGTTCAGCTTCTTATCCAGACCGAACGGCTCGACGAAGCCCGCAAGCTGACCGATGAAATGTTGAAGAGCAACCCCACGGATGACGATGCGCTGGTATACCGGAGCCAGCTTCAGATCAGTGCCGGCGATCTGACGGACGCACAGCAGACCTTGCAAACGGTGGTTGCAAATGCGCCCGACAACATTGAAGCTCATTACGCGCTGGGGGTAGCACTGCAGAAGCAGGGCAGCCCGGAGCGCGCCGAAAATGAGTGGCGTCAAGCACTACGGTTGGACCCGAACTATCTGGACGCTGAACGCTCAATCGCCGACGCCGCGATGATGCAGGGAGATATGAACTCGCTGGAAGATGCAGCCAACCAGATGATTCGTCTGCAACCCGGAGCAGCGGACGGTTATGCGCTGCGTGCGCTCGCAAACATCAACCGGAGACGCGACGCGGAAGCGGAGTTGGATATTCGCAGGGCGATTGCCGCCGCGCCGCAGAGTGCACTCGGATACGTGCAGCTGGGCAATCTGCGGCTGGCGCAGAAGAAGTACGATCAAGCGGTCGCAGCATACCGGGATGCCCTGGAACGCCGCGCCAGATCGATAGATGCGCTGCGCGGATTGGTGAACGTATTCGTCGCCGAAAAGCAAACCGACAAGGCCGTTGCAATCTTGAATGCGCAGATTGCCAAAGATCCAGCAAACAGCAGCTTTTATGGACTGCTCGGGGTGGTACTGTTTCGCGGCAAGCACGACATGGCCGGAGCGCAGGCAGCGCTGGAGAAATCCATTAGCCTTGACAGCCGCAATATCGACGCAGTTCTTCAACTGTGCCAGGTGCTTTCCGCACAGGGGAAGATCGATCAGGCTATTGCCACGGCCCAGCAAGCGCTCAATGTAACTGGACCCCGGTCTGAAGTCTATCTCGCGATGGGACGCTTATATGAGTTGAAGGCGGACTGGGCGAGAGCAGAAGCCGCCTATCGCAACGCGTTGGCGTTGACGCCCCAATCTCCATCGACCTTGAACGATCTTGCCCGCGCGATGCTGTATGGAGGGGAAGACTCTGACCTTGCATTGCCGTTGGTGCAGGCGGCAATTCGAGGACTCCCGAACTCTCCCGGTCCGGTCGATACATTAGGCTGGATCTATTACCGAAAGGGCGCGTATCCGCTGGCGCTGAGTTACCTTCAGCAGGCGCTAAAGCTTCAGGAAGAGAACAAACTTCCGGACAGTCCCGATATTCACTATCACCTGGGTCTGGTCTACGAGGTGACAGGTCAAGCGTCCCTTGCGCAAAGGCAGTTCCAGCAAGTATTGAAAGTCGATCCGAACTATCGTGCCGCGGCGGAGATTCGGAAATGTCTGGCCGGTCAGAAGTTGTAGTCGCGGCCGAAGTGCAGCGGCTTGTCAATTGTCGTGAACCGAAAACGATGCGCGCGTTCGGATCTGTAAATCTGGATCTCCGCATGGACGGGCTTTGCTCTGTGGCGTGTAAATAAATGCCGCATTGAAAGATCCTGGAAAGGGCGTGCGTACTGGGGGCGCTCTAAAAGACCTGTCCGGCGACGATCTACCTTGTACCGATATCAGCAGCTTTGGACGCCCTAGTACACGGAGAAACCGCCATGCGTAAAGTCATATCGTTTGCCTTGCCTGCCGCTGTTCCCGCGATCGCCTCGGATGTATTTGCAGAAGATGCCAGTTTCTTCCAGATCAGTTGGTTATAGCCATCGAGTAGCGCGCTGCGCGACAATCCCCAATGCAAGGAACTCCTTACCAGTTCCGCGGCGTCTCTGCCCATTCGCGCGCGAAAGTCCGGCGCATCCAATATGCGAAGAATTGCGTCGCCGAAATCCTGCGGACTGGCGCCCTTTACATAGATGGCGGTCCCTCGCGCGCTTCGGCGCGACTCCAGCAGGTCGAAAGATACAGTGACCTTCCCGAAGAACATATACTCCATGACCTTGATGAAGGTCGAAAGGTGGTTGATTCGATTCGGTGGATCGGGGGCCAGACACACATCGGCTGTCGACAGATATCGAAATAGCGTAGCGTCACCTACCCACCCAAGAAAATCAACATATTCGTCCACCCGCAGGCCGCGCGCCATCGCGCGAAGCTCATCGAGGCAATCACCATCGCCGAGAATGGCAAAAACGATATCCCTGCGCTTGCGGCTGTGAACAATGTAGCTCGCGGCCTTCACAACAGAATCGACGCCGTCCTGCCCCCCCAGAGCCCCGGCATACACGGCCAGGAAACGCGCGGTGCCCTTCAACCTGGGGTCAGGTGGAAGAACGACAAAATGCTCCAAATCGGGGCCATTGCGCACAATGCGAATCTTGCTGGTTTTCGCGCCACGCTGCAGCGCCACGTCGTAGGCGGACTGGTTTGTCACAATTACAAAGTTGGCTAGATTGTAAGAGCAGGCCTCCGCGAAGAACAACAGTCCCCTGAGCGACGAAGCCTCGCCCATCTTCGAATCAAATAGTTCGGGACAAAGATCGTGCTGATCGAATACAAAGTGCTTTCCCAGGAGAACGAAAGGAGCCGCGATGAGAAAGAAAAGATCCGGGGGGTTGGCCGCGTGAAGGACATCGAATCCTTTAGTTATCCAAATCCAAAGAGTCAGGAAAAAAGTGCAGATCGTAGCCCATGCATATTCGACCAAATACCCGGGTACGCTCTTTCCCTGCCATGGTTGCCAGTAGCGATACACCTCAACGCAATCGACGGTCTCAAACGATTTGGTAGAGGACTCCCTGCCTTTGGGGCAGATTACGCAGACATTGCAACCGGACTTGAGCAGCGCGGCGGCTTCCTGTCGTACTCTTCTGTCTTCGGGGAAAGACATGTTCTCTACAAGGAAGACGACGCGCGGTCTACTCATGGCTCCTTTGCTCCTGTGAAGAGGTGTTTTGAACCGCTGGCGCTCGGTCATCGGCGATCTCTATGTCCTGAATCAATCTTCCGGGCCAGCCCTAGAAATTGCGAGGCAGCACAAAGCTGGCCCCTGGAACTTATGAAACGCCATTCATGGTTACGACTCCATTGCCGTACGGACGATTACATCTTATGGCTCGGCGCAAGCCACAAGCAGTCGCTCAAACGTCTTGTTCTTGAAGAAGAAGCCGCACTGCGGCCTTCGGATCCATCCTTGTATTCGTTCTCATAACGCGGGCAGGTATCCGTTCAGGTGGGCGCGAAGACGTTCACGCGGCAGCTGAACTAATACCCTACCGAAAGATTTGTAATTAGGGACTCCGGGTCTGCAAACCGGCCCTAAGGTGGAAAGCCAAATCGTTAGTCAGAGAAGATGACAGGAGCATGATGAAGATAGCGGGCATTCTTGCGCTTTGCGTCGATCATTGCATAGGCCTTTTCTACCATGCTTTCTGTAAGGTCCAGCAACGCGGCAATCTCCGCCGGCGAGCAGTCGTGATCCCTGCCATAAAGACATACGTCCAACTGCTGAAGAGGCATGGAGAAGTAGAACTCTTCTTGCGATTGAGGAAGGGAATAAGTATCCGTGGTTGGTGGGCGGCGGCGGATTTCTATGGGTATATTGAGGTAATCGGCCAGTTGATAGACCTGACACTTGTAGAGATGCGCGATCGGCTTGAAGTCGGCGAGCCCGTCGCCTCCCTTCACGAAAAAACCAAGCTCGTATTCAAGGCGATTGGGAGTGCCTGCCACCGCGTAATTCAACGCATCGGCATGGAAGTATTCGACCATTTTGCGGGTGCGCTGCTTGAAGTTGCTGGCGGCCACGATTTGCAGATAAGCATGGAGCGGTAAGCGAGTCTTTGTGATTTCGCCGCGGGGCGATTGAACCACGACGGAAAAGAGCGCGTAGCGCTGATCGTCGAGGAGTGTGGGCAGCGTGATTTTGCACTTGTAGTCGTCTCCGTAAGCGGGGATTAGGCTGCGAATTGCGTGGTTCCGGCGTTTGTAACATCCTGCGCCCTCAAGGATTGGTGTGATGTCCTCGACGATCGCAGGAATGCCGAGGCTTTCGGCGAGGAGGCGGCCGAGCGTCAGGCTCTCAGAGTCAGACTCCGACTCTGGCATAAACAGTACGACCACGCGGTCCTTTCCTAGCGCGTGGGCGCACAGTGCGGCGACGACGCTGCTATCTATGCCCCCGGATACGCCGAGGACGGCTCCTTTGCGTTTGAATTGTCGCAACACCACATCGCGGATATTCTCTGCGATGCGTTCAACTTCTCTTTCCGCGTCGATTCTCAGCAGATTGCTAGCAGACTGAACAGATGCGTCCATTTGTCCTTATGTCCTTATGACGGATTGTTCTGGGTTCGTGTGCTCTTCGAGAATTAGCCGCTTACTCACTTTGCCGGTTTCGGTCTTGGGCAGCGACACCTTGAACTCAACGAATTTCGGAATCATGAAATCCTCAAGGCGCGCAGAGCAATGGCGAAGCACATCCTGCGGTGTGAGCAAAGCCCCGGGGCGCAAGGTCAGGACGGCTTTGATCGCATTGCCCAATATCCGGTCAGGGACGCCGACCACCGCGACCTCGGCGACTCCGTCGAGCGAATATATAACATCTTCCACCTCGCGCGGGCTGACCTTTTCTCCGCGGGTCTTGATGATGTCGTCCTTGCGGGCCACAAAGTAGAGATAACCTTCCTCATCTGAGCGAAAGAGATCGCCAGTATAAAGAACTTGTTCGCCCGGTAGAGGGCCGGGCTTGAGACAACGGTCCGTTTCCTCGGGCAACTCCCAGTATCCCTTCATGACGTTGGCTCCGCGGACGACGAGTTCACCGGTCACTCCCGGGCCTACGCGAAAGCCGTTTTCGTCCACTATATACGCTTCTTCGTTGGGCATGCCGCGGCCGACTGAAGAGGGCCGGACGTCGAGCTGATCCGGTGGCAGGTAAGAGACTCGCTTGCATTCCGTCAGGCCATACATGGAGTAAAGTCTGGCCTGCGGAAAGAGAACGCGCAACTCGCGAATGTGCTCCACCGGCAGGGCCGCCGCGGTGTTGGTGATATAGCGGAGTTTGGGGAGCGGGTACTTTGAAAGATCCATCTGAAGCAGCAGCGCGGAGATGGTGGGGACAATGGGGAATCCAGTTACGCCCTCGCGCGTCATCATTTCAAGAACCACATTCGGAAAGGCAAAACTATCGTGCAGGACCAGCGTCCCGCCTATCTTGAAGGTCATCAGCAACTGGTATAAGCCGTAGTCAAAAGCGAGAGGCAAGACATTGATGACAACGTCCTCGGACGTATTCTCAAGGTAGGTGGTGATAGAGGTCGCCGCTGAAACGATATTCAGGTGAGTAACCATGACCCCTTTAGGTCGCCCGGTCGAGCCAGAGGTATAGATCAACGCCGCCAGATCGATGTCGATGCGCACTTTGGGCGGAGGTGGAACCCGGCCTGCAAAGGTGCGAAGCTCGTCAATTCTCGATACATGCTTTCCGGCCGCCCGTGCAGCGGACTCCTGCGCCGCATCCGCATCTTTCATGAATATCGAAAGCAGGTGCGGAGTGCAGTCCCAGTCTGCTGAGTCAGACGGAAGCCTGCCGCCCCAGGAGATCATCGCCGTGGCGCGGCAATTATTCAGTACGAACAGAAGCTTGTCACGCTTGGTGGTTGCGTTGAGCACCACGAAGACGGCCCCGGCCTTGAGGATTGCAAAAATCGAGATCACCGCTTCAACCGAATTGGGCATGTAGGTGACGACGCGGTCTCCACTCTTGACTCCCGCGGCGATCAGCGCATGTGCGAGCAGGTTGGACGCCATGTCGATCTGAAAGTAGGTCAGGCGCTGGCTTCCGCATATCAGAGCTATCTTTTCCGGGGAGAGCCTGGCGCTGTGTTCCAGGAAATCGTCGACGAGCATGTGTCCTCCTCTTGTTGCCGTTGGGAATTACGACTCATACCCTTGACGACTTGCGTCGATTCGAGGGAAAGGAAGTTGCAAGGTGACACCAAACCCTGCAATCGACCGCTGCAGCGTTAAATAGGACAGGTGATTTTCTTGTCGACGTAGGCCGCAATCCGCGCTACGGAATCAAGGTTGCCGGGAATCACTTCGTTATCTTCAACCGTGATCCCAAACCTTTCTTCAAGGAAGGTTACTACTTCCAGTACGCCGGTCGAATCGATCACTCCTTTTTCCAACAGCGACTCGTTTGCCTGCAACTCCACGGACTGCCCGTACAGGAAATTGCTGATAACAAATCTGTGGATCTCATTCTGGATCTCGGTTAGATGCATTGTGCTATCTCCTCGCACCGGTTATGAATGAACTGGTTGACGAGCAACTGAGTTGACAGGATGCCAACCATGGCCATGTTGTCTTTGATGCTGCTGGCGCGTCCGCTCTTGAACTTTGCTACGAGGGAGGTAACTGCGGCGGAGTCAAACAGGCCGCAGCGCCGGACTGCTTCTGGCGATAACAACTCCTGAGCGTAATCCGCGGTTGCCAACCCGAAAAAGCACTTGCCGTCGGGAGCGCGATAAGGCTGCTTGGGGCGCTGGACGATCGATTCTGGGATGAGGCCTTTGAATGCCTTCTTCAATAGGTGTTTTTGATCGAGCGCCTTCATCTTGACGGTTGCGGGAAGGCGGGCGGCGAATTCCACGAGCCTGTAGTCGAGAAAGGGAAAGCGACCTTCGACAGAGTGGGCCATCGCCATACGGTCTCCCTGCGATGAAAGAATATAACCAGGCATCAGGTATTTTGCCTCGAGATACTCGGCTTTGCCGAAGTAAGACCACCGATGGTACTCGGAAGGTAGAGTTCGCTCGATCTCTGCAATCGCATCGAAAGAACTGACCGCATCTCGGACCTCGGCAGAGAAGAACTTCTTCAGCCTAGCCGTCAATTCCCATCGCGGCAAATGGGAGAAGAATGGGCTCGATAGATCCTCCATGCTGACTCGGAAAAAGTGTTGAAGGTAGGGGGCAGATTGGCGCTGGATGCCTTGCATGTACGGATACAGTCGTTTGAGCAACAGCGGACGCATGTGCGAGCCGGGATCGCGTGCCAGGAAGCGCCTGATCTTCGCTTCCTTGAAGATGTCGTATCCGCCCAGCACCTCGTCTGCCCCTTCTCCTGTCAGTACGACCTTGAATCCAGAGTCCCTCACCAACTGTGACAAGAGAAACATGGGAGCAGGTGCGGTTCGAATGACAGGCTGTTCGGCATGACGGATGACCTGCGGAAATACGCGGGCAATATCGGAGGACGAGCAGGAGACGTTGCTGTGTTCTGTGCCGAGAAACCGGCTTGCTTCCTGCTGATAGGACCTCTCATCGAATTCGGCATCCTCAAAGGTAATCGAGAAACTGCGCAGCCGATCCTTCGCAATCTTCCGGACCAGCGCTGTGATGACCGTCGAGTCAATACCCCCGCTCAAGTAGGCTCCTACGGGGACATCCGAGCGCAACCGAATGGTGGTAGCATCCTCCAGAAGAGTGTAGAGTTCCTCGGCGAGCCTAGTCTCGCCGGCAGTCTGTGCGTCTGCCGCTTCCGCATAGGATATCGACCAATATTGGCCGACCGTGACTTGTCCATCTTTCACCGTAAGCGAGCAGGCCTGTGGCAATTGAAATATGTTCTTGAACGCTGTGCGCGGAGGCACGGTAACCCAGAAGGTGAAGATCTGGTCCAATCCAAAAAGATCGACTTCCGCGGGAACCTCGATACAACTCAGCAGCGCCTTGATCTCCGACGCGAAGAGGAATGTATTGCCTACCTGCGTGTAGAACAGCGGGCGAACGCCAAAGCGGTCGCGCGAGAGGAACAGCGTCTTTTCTCGCGTGTCCCAGATTGCAAATGCCCATTGGCCATTGAAGTGTTGAACGCACTCTTCGCCGAATTCGAGGTAGGCGTTGAGGATGACCTCCGTGTCGGAACGGGTGGCGAAGCGATGGCCCTTCGCGATGAGTTCGTCGCGGAGTTCAATGTAGTTGAAGATCTCGCCGTTGAATGTGATCCAGACTGTGCCGTCCAGGGTGGACATCGGCTGCGCACCGCACTGCAGATCGATAATACTGAGGCGCGCGTGAGCCAGTCCGACATGGCCCGCAAGATGAACTGCATGCGCGTCCGGGCCGCGGTGAAGCAGCGTTCCGATCATCGCATCGAGCACGCGGCGCTCCGTTGGGGCACCGTTTAGATTGATTTGTCCAGCGATGCCGCACATAGGGCTACACTCGTTTCCTTCGGAGTACGGCACCCGGTCAGCAACGATGCGGTCTTCTTTCCGGTTCGCATCTTTCCGGGCAAATCGGAAAGCGTCGATAGAAGGTATCGAACACTGCAGGGCCGCCGGTGGGAGTCCGTGCCTCATCTCCAACCTGTCGATCGATCCATTGGGCTTGTTTACAGATAGGCCCCGGGACGTCCAGAAAGCTTTCTAGCAAGCTCTGGCGCAATCCACGTCAAGGCGAACTTGGCCGCCATCTTCGGCGTCACCCCTAGCCCAATCGCCTCCGTCACCTCGCGGCGCGCGTCAGTGTATCGACGATTATCCAGGTGCCAGTTGGCCCAGGCAGCGTGATTGGCTCGCAGCTCTCCGACGACTGTCTTCCGCACCGTCTCTGGCAACCCGCTTTCCTCTTCAAGCCAGCTATGGTACATGCAGCGCAGGCCTTCGAGCCTCACTTCCACCTTGTCCCACGGTCTACAGTCCGACCCCGAGGGCGTCTTGCTTCTGTCGCTGATTACGAGCTGCTTGTTGACATAGCAAAGGTCCGACGCGAGGCACAAGCGAAAAAATAAGTCACGGTCTTCGGCGAAATGGATCGCTGTGTTGAATCCGCCGACTTCCCGAACGACTTCAGCCCGCGCCATCAGGCTGGAAACAAAGAAACCGCAGAATGATTTGGCGAGAAGCTTCACCGCATTGTGCTCGATTCCGATGGTCTTCTCGTACTGCCTTCCGAGCAGCGCAAAAGTGCTTTGATCCACACCGAGGTTATTGGTATAGCGCGTATCTGTGCAGCAGGCTCCGCAATCGTATCCCAGTACGTCGAACGCTTTGATCTGCCATTCGAGTTTCTCGCTGTGCCAGATGTCGTCCGAATCCAGAAATGCGATCAGTTCACCATGCGATCGCCTGATTCCTTCATTGCGCGCGGCACTGGGGCCTTGATTATCCTGCGGTATCCAGAACATCCTTCTGCCATTGCCGTCTTGTTGTTGAACAAACCGTTGCACTGGAACGTCGGATCCATCCGTTGAGCCATCGTCAATCACGATGACTTCATATTGCTTGTATGTCTGAGACAGGACACTGTGGATCGCCTTGATAGTCGAGTCAGCGCGGTTGTACGTAGGAATCACAACGGATACCATAGGTTTGTAGGACATGAATATCCTTCCGTCCTTCCTCGTCACCCGAAGCACATGATCGAGAGTCCTATTCAGCTACCTGCATCGAAGTGGCCGGCCTGCAGGTCTCTCCGAGGGCTTCTGGTGGGCGAACTGGTCCCGATGCCCATATTGTTCTGAGCGGGTCGTAGTGCTTGAGTATTCTTGCCGGATTCCCAGAGAGGAGCGAGTAAGGAGGAGTGCCCCGTGTCACCACTGAATTTGCGCTCGCAACGCAGTGCTTTCCCAGTGCCAACTCACCGGGGGAGCATATGGTAGACGCTCTGTGACCAAGCCAGGATCCCTCTCCGGTTCGAATGCTTCCCCTCCCTCGTAAACTCGCATAGCGGAAGTGCTTTTAGGGATAAAGAGCAAAAGGTCGCCACTTCGCAGGTAAAACCCGGGGATGCGTGGTCATATTCTCACGCTCTCTGTTGACGCTGGTCCCGCCGAAAATCCAGACAATGTGGAATGTTCAGACTCCGCTGGTGCTTCGAGGCCGCTTTCTCTTTCTTTCCCTATTGTGCTTGTGAGGTCGAGTTTCCTTGCGAGTCTGCCGGGATTGCCGACAATTACAGAATAGGGAGGAAAGCTTCTTGTCACCAATGCGTTCGCCCCTACAACACTGTTGCGGCCAATGACCAACTCTCCCTCATTGCACACAATCGCTGCGCCCTGGCCAATCCAGCATCCTTGCTCTATTCGTATTCTGCCTCCGGCTGTGACTCCCTGTTCTCCGATCGGACGGCTGATGTCTTTGTATGCGTGATTGTGGTCTTGAATCAGTACCGACGTTGCAATGATGACATTCTGTTCTATGTGAATGGAGTTTCTTGCCGAGAGTGTATCGCGGGCGCCTATCGAACAATTGCTCTCAATCATAAGTTTTATATCGTGAGAGTCGTCGCGAACGATGTTGAGCCATACATCCTTCGCGATCAGTACTGAATTGCCGATACTGATATGGTCAGCCACGCGTTTGTCTAGTCTGCAGGGATAATGAATAGACAGATTGCGACCGCGGGATGCAAACGGATAGGTGTAACCTATCCATATGGTATAGAGCCTGTCCGTCGCTCTCCTGATGTAGGATAAGGGGTCGTCGAAACGGGCGCGATGTGTGTGGGTGACGATGCTCATGATTGTTTATTACTCCAGTGCTTGTTGGCAAAAAGGGTAGTTAACAGATGCTGGAGCGGTGTTAAGGTGGGTTTGTGTCTGTTCCGAAGGGTAACTCTCGAAGTCGCGCAAAGATGGGCATGCAAATGATGGATACAATGATGCAGGCGGCGGCGGATATGCCGATATTGGCAAAAGGATTGCCTGTGAGTCCGAAATAGTGCGCAGCGGCGCCTGCCAGGAACATGCCCGCTGATACGATCGCCGCAGGTAAAATGCCGCGGGCGAAATGGAAGATGGATAGGCCTGTAATCTCGCGAGCTCGCGTAACTTGAATAGCATAGCTTGCTGCGATCGCGATGAGTGCGGACAGTTGACCGCCCGCCGAGCCAAAGCGGTGGCACGATGGATAGGTGACGATCAGCATCACGACTGCCGATGTGGCAACGGCTCTCCGGTGCAACGCGGGTCTTCCAAAGGCGAAAAACAATGTCGTCAGAAGGCTGTTAAGCGTATTCAGAAGTGCAACCCCGGCGGCAAGGGCGACCGGCCCCGTCGCTGCGGCGTACCTGGCGCCATAGCTGACGGTCAGCAATGACGCTCCACACAAGCAGACCATGGCCACCGCGGGCAAGCCGACAAGGGTGATCCAACAGGCCGCTTCGGAGATGATTCGGTTGACGCGTTGCCTGTCCGCTTGAACCTGCGCGACTGCGGGCAGGAGGGTTGTGCCGATGATATTGATGAGGAAGTTGGACGGCGTTTGAATCAGGAACACTCCCATCGTGTAGATTCCCAAAGCAGCCGGGGGGAGCATCTTGCCAAGAACGAAAACATCGGCGCGCGCAAAGACGAGATTCAGGAATGACAGGCCGACCATCCCCTTCGAAAACTCCCAGAGTTCTTTGAATGCACGCTTGTCCCAACGGATAGATGGCAGTCCGGGGCATAAAGCAAACGAGAAGACACAACGGAAGACGTTCTCTGCGCAATAGCCGATTGCCAGGGCCCACACATTTCGAATAACAAAGGTGAGCACGATGGTGAGCAGTACTCCACATAGGGCCCCGCCGTTGCTCAAGAGAACCCATCGCGAAAATATCAGCTCCTTTTGCGCCAACTTGGACCGTGGGCTTAGTAGGCCATCGAATACCGTGCTCAGCAGTGTAAGCCGAAGCAGTCCAGATATTTCGTGGTCTCCGTAGAACTGAGAAAGCCAGGGCGCCGACGCGAAGATCAAAGCATAGACTAGAAGCGCCCGGGCCACTCCTATCCACCAAGCCGCATTCAGGTAGTTATCCTTGCCCCCGTCCGGATGTTGAATGACCGCCGGGAACAACCCCACATCCGTCATCGATCCGACGAGGGATGACAGGGATAGGACGATTGCCATGGTTCCAAAGGCGCCGGGGGCGAGCATGCGTGTCAGGATCAGATTCCTCGCCAGTCGGCCAACCTGTTCTGCGGCGCTTCCACTTCCGAGCCACGCACCGCCGTGCGTCACTCTTGCCCTGAGTCCGCCCTTCACGAATCTGCGCACGGACAAGACATCCGGTCGCCAGCTAACTTCCACTTGCTCCTCCATGACAGAAACGGTCTAAGAATGCCGATCATCTGTTTTGGCGCCAAGATGCCGGATGGCCCTTGTGACGCTCGACGCGATTAGAAAGCGTGTCCGGAGTCTGTTATGAACTGTCGCGCAGACAGCAATGCGGGTGGAAAGTTGGCTAACAAAGCGGAATCCAAAGGTTTAAGCGGGACCATAGTCGAGAATGACAACGAAGCAAGGACCGATTTGCGCCGCCGTCCCGGCAACTTGGAGCAACAATCCCCGTTTCTTCTTGTCTTGTCGTTAGAAGATACTCCGTGCTCGTCGCGACATGTTGCTCGGACGAAGAGACAATGGCCTCAAGTTCCGACTTTGAGAAAGGTCATAGCAGGGTCTAGCCATGAGGTTAGCCCATTGCTTGATAATCGATCCGTGCTTCCATCAATCCCCAGGCACCTCCTCTGCTCGCATCATCGTCTTGCAAGCAGTGCATGGCCTGAGAGGCGCGCCGTCAAAGGGGTCTAATCGATAAACGTAAGCGACCGGAGCCGACCCCATTGTTCCTTTCTGAGAAAGGCAATGACATCGCCTGGTACCAGTCGAGGCAGTCGTACAAGATACGACGCCAGGAACCCACCCAGTCTTACCAAGGCACCAAGTATATAAGGTCTCTGTCCAAGCCGTCTCGCGCACTTGAGCACCTCAAACGCCAGAAGGCTTCCCATAGAGTAATCCATCCTGCCCTCTCGTAGTCTGTCTTTGAGTAGGTCTCTCCCATTATTGGTTTCTCTTATTTGGGTCGCACGGATCTCCGCAAACGAGCGCACCGTCCATCCATTTCTTCTCGCGTTCACCTCGGCACACCAGTCTTCTCCTCCGAACTCCAATGGAAGATATCCACCGAATTGCTCGAAGCACGATCGCCGCACCAGTTGCGCACCATGTGGGGTCGAGTCGGCGGTGCTGAAGTCGCGAGGAATCACCATTCCTCCGTGATTCTGGTCGATGAAACCGCTGGTCAGGCCCAGTGTTGGATAACTCCGAAAGCGGTCAAGAAGGTTCATGTAGTACGTCGCCGGAACGATTATATCGGCGTCAAGATTACCAATGAATTCGAAGCACAAACCCCTGACGTGCTGGTAGGCCAGATCGAACGCATGAATTTTATTTGCAAAGCTACGTTTGCCGCGAGTCTCCCTTCTGATGTATTGAATCAAAGGGAAATCAGCCGCATAGGCCTTGATGATCTCGTCGGTTCTGTCTGTCGACCCGTCGCTGACTATAAGCCATCGTAGCGGCGCAACAGTCTGCGCCAACATGGCTTCTATGATTCTTTCGATGAAAGCTTCTTCATTGCGGGCTGCTGTAATGATCACGTAGGAGAGATCGGTGAGCCGAGCTTCTTCCGGCGGCGATTCGTGGGCATAGGTATGATCCTGAATCTGAGTTCTGGACCGAAAAGGGGCCTGTGTGGAGAATGAAGGCATATACGGCGCAGTGTCCAGGTCGTCTTGCGCTTCCTTTGCTTTGCTCACCCCATTGTGATCGCCTGTATTCAGTCTTCTAGGCACTTGTCTTTCCTTCCGACTTTTATCTCAGGCAATGCGGCGAGAACGCGTGCGAGTGGGATAAGTGAGCACCGCATTCAGGACTAGCCGCCATTTGTCAGATACTGATGGCTGAAAGCCTGGAGTTCCGAGGAAAGGGCGAATGATATTTGCGAAGGTGATAAATATCAGGCGCATCAACGCGGTGAACGCGATAGTCAAACGGAAGGCCAGGCCATAGAGTGAGCCGCCGTGCTTGTCGCAAAAGAGCGCCACTGCTCTCCACTTCATTCTGGTGGCGGCTGCTGGGTTGCTGCTCTTGCCTCCATAGTGGATTACTCGGGCAGGTCCAAGGTAATAGTTGGAACAACCTCTTTGCCTCACCTTATAGCAAAGATCCACGTCTTCGGCGTACATGAAATAATCTTCGGAAAACTGTCCTGCCTTTGTGAAGACCTCTCTTGCGATGAGCATGCATGCTCCGGAGATGGCCTCGACTCTAGCCGAAGTGTTCGCATTCGAGAAGAGCGGAGCGGTGCCCCAGAGTGTGGAGTGTGGCCAGCGAGAACGGAGCCAATCCGAATCTAGAACCTGATTTACGATGGTCGGAAATGTCTGAATGCAGCTGGTTTGGATAGTCAGGTCTTCGTTCAGCAGTGTGCAGCCCACGACGCCACAGTTGAGAGTGTCGTGCAGTAGCGTCGTCATTTGATCGATTGCTGGAGTTATCAATTCAGTGTCCGGATTGAGGAACAGTATGACGTCTCCAAGAGCGTGTATAAAGCCCAGATTGTTGGCCGCGGCAAAACCGCGATTCGTCTTGTTTCGAATAACCGTTATGTCCGGGAATATTGTCTCAAGGAACATCGCCTCGCCATTCGGCGATGCGTTATCGACGACGATGATTTCATGTGCGATACTTGTGTGCCGCCGGATACTGGCGATGCACTTCCGTAGATAGGGGAGTGAGTTGTAGTTTACGATGATAATGGAAACCATCATGATAGCCTTTCAGTGGGTGTCTTTCCCAGTCCTGGCTCGTTGCTCCGAGAGACGAACCGGTGATGAGGAATGCCGGAAGGGCTCCAAGTAACAGCGTTAGCGGCGTCCGTGAGGTTGTGCGGTGTGTCGCCATTTTGTAACGAGACGTTCCCCGTGCTGATTCTGGATGGGCCAGGACAGCTGGCTGGATCTGTTATGACCGAGATGACGCTGATCAGAGCAAAGAACGCGAATCGTGACTGATCGAAATAGCTGATACCGAAGAAGGCGATGCAGTGGGAGAACAGCGCCACGCCGATGAGCCAGATAAGCCACTCCTGCGTTCGATTGCCGGACATTCGCGCTCTGGTTACACCGAGTCTGCGGAACATATGTGCGATAAGTGCGATGAAGAGGAAAAGGGTGATGATCCCTCCTGTTTCTCCTTCTTGTACCCACTGTTCGCAGAGGTCATCCATGTCGAGGCCCCAAGTTACCGCCTGGTTTGTTCCGAATAACCACCAGTCGCCGAAATGGCGAATGAATGTGTCGATCAGCATTGCTCGATGCCATCCGGAGTTCCCCGCAACCAGATCAACGTGCGATATGAGAAACCAGGCGGGCGCCTTCATTATCAGTTGGGCAAGGAGGAGAATGATAACCGCGCTCCATCGTACAGCTTGCATCGATCTGCGCAAGGGCCACGCGCAGACTCCTACCACGACTGCCAAATAGGCCAGCAGTGGCGTGGATGAGGCGGAAGCGACGACCATGGCGGAGCAGCCAATGATGCCGACCACTGCCAAGGCTCTGGAGCTTCTGCCATGCCAGATCCAGAGGAAGATCGGGAACAGGGTGGCCGCAAACGACCCGGCGAGCAAGGGATGCTCAAATGGTCCTTGGGCCCGGATGCTCCCAGCGCGAAGCGAGGGAAAAAGCTGTACGCCCCCGAGGTAGCCGAAAACGTTGAGATGACGGAAGTGTTCGTTCACCATCCCGACTGCGAGGAACCCGACGATGATGGCGAATGTCTTTGCAAGGCGTTCAATGTCAGAGGGAGTTCGAATGAGATAACGGAAGAGGAAATATGCTCCAAGAGAATCCCAGAGGAAGGCTGCTTGATTGAGCAGAACGGAGAGTTGGCCCCAATAGAGACAGGTTACCGCGGTAGCGCGGAAGAGAGCCCAAAGCGTGAAGATAGTGTCCAGTCCTTTCCATCCGCCGGCAAGGACCGGGGCGGGCGACCTGACTTTTGCCATCGCGAGAACGCCAAAGCCGAAGAGAAAAATGATCCGAGGCACATAGAGATGAACGCCCCCAAGATGGAGTTGCTGGCCGACGGGCAGAAGGAAAAGCGCGAGGAGCAACGGCACCAACGCATATTTTCGCGGAAGGCAGAAAAGGCACCCGATCGTGACCAGCAGCGCCCCGGCTACCAGGGGGTGCATGACTGTGTCGGATGCACCTCCGCCAAAGGTACCCTGATAATGGCTCGGCGCATGCATCTATGGATGTCTCATAAACGTAGTCGAACAAGTTAATGAACCAAAGCGTCTCTGGTGAAGACCGCGTTGATGCACTCTCCGCTGCCCAGGGTGGAGATCGCGAAATGCGCTACGGGAAGGATGCCAAGGCGGATTGCCTTGCGAGCGATCCGCCTGGGAATGCCCGGCTCGGGTATGGAGGACAGGGATGTGCGGGTGATATCGACGCGGCGCAATAGGTCGTCAATTACATACCTAACACTGTACTCGATTGCTGGATAGCGGCTTGTGGATAGTTCGACTTCACTCAACCGTACGGAGCGCGCTATCGATTGAAGGGACTCGGGAGAGAAATGGGTCAGATGGCGCGGCAGCTCCAGGCCATACCAGTAAGAGCCGAAGAACCTCACTGCGGCCGAATTGATGTTTGGAACCGTGAGATGGAGGATTCCACCGGGTTTCAGCCACCGCCAGATTTGTTCCATCACTTTTCGCGGTTGGTATACGTGCTCCAGGACGTCAAAGCAGGTGACCACGTCGAAGCTCTCGTCGGGAAGATCCGCGTCGAGAATATCCCCATTGAATATCTGGGCTCCAGAGCAGGCCCGGGCCTCTTGCGCGGCATTGGTCGACATCTCGATTCCGAAGAGGCGCCATTCGGGCGCTTTCATGGTTTTCAGAAAAGAACCGGAGCTGCAGCCGAGATCGAGGAGCGCCCCGCCAGACTTATACTTCAACACAGTGTTCTTTCGTGCCTGCCAGCGCTCCTGAGAGTGTTCTCCGGCTCTTGCGATGAACCTGTCGTATCCGGCTCCATAGTGTTGGGCCATCTCAGAGGGCGGGGGCGGATTGCCCAGAGTGACCAAGGAACATCCGGTGCAGCGGATGAGGTAATACAGTTCTGTTCTTCCGTTGAAGCGATCTGCACCTCGCATCCAATTCCGCAAGTCCGCCGCGCCGCACGCAGGGCACACAAGGCTTGTGCTGTCGCAAGGCATCTCTCCTGCGCACGCGGATTCCTGAGGTTGTCGCATGAGTTGGTCCGGTGAGTTGATTCAGGATGAACGATGGTTGGAACAAAGACGCATTGGGAAGCTTTGGGCGATGGGCGGAGCGGGAAATCGGGCTGCGAGGACCGGCTAGTCTGGCGTAGGAATTGCCGAAGCGATCGTAGAATGAGTGCGGCAAACGCACTCGGATTGTGGTAGGGAAGGCCGCCCATCAAAGTGAAAGACGGCCTGAATTATGTCATCGGTCTGCAATGAAGCAATAAGTGTTGTTCATTGCCTCGGGTCGTCGCCGGACTTCAACCGCCGTTGCGATGCCCGAGCGCTGCGATGGCCGTGAGTGTGTCTAGTTCGTGACCACCACCGCATTCAGTGAAGTGGGTGGACTGGGGGCCCGGTACACGTAGGCGCCGGCATCCCATGCACCGGTGGTTGGACGGGGAACCGGTGTCCGCGTGTTTCCGGCGCTGGTGTCGCTGTCGAGAGAAGTGATCCCAAGCGACGTTAGATCGGTAGCGGCTCCGGCGACTGGTGACCCGCTCTGCGGCACTCCCAGGGCGGTCAGATTCAACGATGCGCTATAGGTTGAGTGAGAGTCGCCGCCTGTGCATGATTTCCAACTGGCGAATTGCGTAGTGCTGTAGAAGTTGCTCCCACAAACCCACGTGTTCGAGCCGCCGTTTCCGTAGGTATTGTAATCGGGGGTAAAGGTTATACCCGACGAGATGGCCACCTCTTGGTTGAATCCCGACAGAGCATTGTTCTTGAAGGTGATTGGGCCGCTGCCCGACGCGGTATTGTCCATGAAGCCGATTCCGGTGCTGGGTCCGGAGCCGATGAATGTGTTGTTGTAAACGTTGGCGGTGCCAGAGAAGAAGCCGATCAGCCCGTTACTGACGGGGCCGTTTGCGGTCAGCACGTTGTTATAGATGTTGATGACCGAGGAAGCATCCGCGCAAGGTGTTCCCTCGAGCGAGCCTTCGATAAAGATGTGAGCCGTGATATTCGTGCCGACCCCTGGACCGAACACGTTGTCGTAGATGTTCAGTGCCGAGATGTGTGCGGGAGTGCTGACTCCCGTGAAGCAGTGGATTCCATCGTGGTGATAGGCGTCGCTCGATGTGTCCCAGTTCGCGTAATTGATCACCTGGTTTCCATAAAAGTTGAAGGGCCCCGAGTTTCCCCCCCCGGTTCCCGTGGCGAGCATCCAACCATGGTCGATGTTGGACAAGTTGTTGTCATAAATCTTCACGTTGCCGTCGCCATTGCTGTAGTTCTCAAACAGGCACCATCCCGCGTCGTGCATGGTGTTGTTGTTGACAGTCACGTTCGATCCGGAGAACGTGATGCAGCGCATCGCCGTCTGATCGAACGAGGTGAGCCCGTTGGCAAGATGGACGTAGATATTCGCGATGGTGAGATTCTCGATGGTGCAATTGCTGCATCCGCCTGCTTCGATGCCCTCGCTGCCGTGCTGGTATGCGGAATTGTCGCCATTGGCGGTGTTTTGAATGATGCCGTTCGAGCCGCCGTTGATCACGATGTAGCTGCGGTTGTACATGCAGACTGCGCCGCCGCAGCCGCCATTCGGGGATGGGGCCCAGTAGGGGGCGTTGAGTTGCGCGTTGGTATCAAAGAGGAGGGTAATGGGGTTGCCGCTGGTTCCACTTGCCTGAAACGTGAGTTCCGTCGCACCAGCCGCGCCGGTGAACGTCCCGCACAGCAATACAGTTGTGCCTGGGCCAATCTGTCCACTTCCAGACCCCCAGTTCGAAGACGTATTGAACTGTGCCGGAGTCAGGTTCGGCGCTGTTGCGGTTCCTGACGGGCATGCCCCGGCGGCGCTGCCGCTGGGGGTGACGTATGCCTTGGCGGCTGAACAATTGGCTTTCGGCGAGGTCGCAAGGATCGCGACCATCACGAATAGAAGAACGAGGCCAGAAGTGGCCCTGCGGTTCTGCTTCATTTTCCCTCCACGTATTTTGCGGCCGGGATCACTAGCAAAGCAGGTCTGCTGGCTCACGAAAGAAACTGCCACCCAAGGCCTTTCTGAGGCGTGGCATATTTCACCGATTTGCCGTCCGCCGAGACATCGTCAAAAAACCGCAGAGTGGGCCTGTCGAGATGGCAATCTCGCCCCTGCGGATCGTTGGCGTGTCTCCGCCGAGCCAGGATGGAAAGACGCCATGACACAGATGGCGCCGGCCGGGCTGGCGGACGAGTCCGAGACTTGTTTTGCTCTATATCCCCGCGTTCTACCACGACCTTGGGACCGGTGTCTGCCCGACAACCGGGATCCCGCGTGTATCCCCAAACCGGATGACGATCCGTGATTGGCGGTACAGCTTCATTATCGGGTTTCTCGCAGGGGAATAGAGTCTGCTTAAATTTATCGTGTGGAGAAAATCCCAGTTGGGGACAGAAATCGTCCGTAATAACGAAAAGGGAATCCGCGCGGCTCAACCAAGCCTTTGCGCCCAGAGCGCCGACCGCGCTCCCTTGACGGTTTTGGCAACAAACTGCGCCCTCGCGATCCAGTCGTATGCGCCCATCAACTTTGCCAGAAACAACGCCTGGTCGTCGTCATTATTCACTGGAAGGCGCTCCATCAGAAGGGGATCGCTGCCGGCCCCGGACCTTCCCACTGTTGTGCAAACGCCGTTGATGTATCCGGAGCGGCACAGCGACTCGCGCAGCCTGAGCCGGAAATCGCCATTGGTTCGCGGAAAAGCGTAGGGGTATGCGAACGATTCGACGGCACAGCCGATTTTGTCCTCAATGGTCACCTTCGAATCGCCAAGCTCGTTTTCCAGTTCCGCCTTGTTCAAGACACTCAGCTGAGGATGGGTGACGGTGTGGGATCCAAAGCGGATGCCGTGCCTGTGCAATTCGCGTACTTCCGGCCACGTAAGGCACTGCCGGCCATTGAATCGCAAGGAGCTTTCGCCGATATACGCGGTGGGAAGAAAGACAGTTGCCGAAAACCCATACCGGTTCAACACCGGAAAGGCATCCTGGTAAAAGTTTTGATAGCCGTCGTCAAAGGTAATGACGACGGTTCTGGGTGGGCACGGGCCGGGGGACTCGCGCAAGGCAATGCTCTCGGCCAGGCCGCATGTTGCGAAACCGTTCCGGTGAAGACACTCCATTTGCGCGGCGAACACGGACGGGGAAGTCGCGATTCGAAAATACGGGCCGATTGCGGACTCATCTTCTTCGGCCAGGCTGTGGTACATCAGAATTGGAACCTTGAAACTTGAATCGGCATTCAATCGCGCAAGGGGCGAGAACAGATAGAGCGTGGCGATCCGGTCGAGGCGGAACTTGGAGGGGCGCTTTGAGGATGCGCGATCGGAATGCAGCGATTTTTCCGGCAGGCTTTGCAATGGTTGATGCACTCCCCTCCTTCGTTACTCCCAGCCCAATGTGATTCACGAGCAGACGCCGCTCTTCGCGAACTCTGCATGACCCACGATTTGGCTGGCAAGGACTATCCGTTCCTGACTCTACACAGGCCTGCCGGAGGTTGCAACCGTGAAGGCGTGTATCGCTTCGACCACCCTGGACTGCTGTTCCGCCGTGAGCTGCGGGAACATGGGCAGGGAGACGATTTCCGCCGCGACGCGCTCGGCCACAGGGAAGTCACCGGGGGCGTATTTCAACCAGGTGTATGCGTTCTGCAAATGCAGTGGAATCGGGTAGTGGATTCCGGTGCCGATGCCGGCACTCTTCAAATGGTTCATCATGCCGTCGCGGTCGCTGGTGCGAATTACATAGAGGTGATAGACGGCGTTGGAGCAGGAAGGCTCGCCAGGGAGCGTGATCGCTTCGTTGTCCGCCAGCAGCCGGTTGTACTCATCCGCCCGCTCACGGCGTTGCGCATTCCACTGCGGCAGATGTGCAAGCTTGACGTTCAGTATGCCGGCCTGAATCGCGTCCATCCGTCCGTTGTAGCCTTCAACGTCGTGGTAATACTTCTTCGCCTGGCCGTGATCGCGGAGCATCCGTACTTTGCGCGCCACTGCCTCATCATGAGTAGTGACGGCGCCCGCTTCGCCGCAGGCTCCGAGGTTTTTTCCGGGATAGAAGCTGAACGCGGCGGCGTGCCCCATCGATCCGGCCTTCATCCAGCGGTTGTGTTTCATCGAAAAGTATTCGGCGCCATGCGCCTGGCACGCATCCTCGATCACGGTCAGGTCATAGGTGGCGGCCAGTTCGAGGATGGGATCCATTTCTGCCATCTGGCCATAGAGATGGACGGGAACGACGGCACGGACCGGCTGGCCGCTGCGCCGGCTGACGAGGCCTCCGCCAGCGGCTGGCGCACATTGCGTTTCTAGATACACGCGCAGCCGGTCGGCCGACATGTTATAGGTGTCTTCGTCGATGTCGACGAATTCCGGCACACCGCCGGCCTGCGTAATCGCCTCGGTCGTGGCAATGAAGGTATTCGGCACGGTTACCACGACATCGCCGCGCTCGATGCCGCAGGCTATCATGGCAAAGCGCAGCGCATCGGTGCCGCTGCCCACGGCGACAGCATGCTCGGTCTTGCAGAAGCGCGCAAACGACCGCTCGAATTGCTCGACCATCGGGCCGCCGATAAACCCTGCGCTCTGCAGAGCGTCCCTGAAGACGCTGGTGAGTTCGCGGTCGAGAAGCGCGTGTGGAGTAACCAGATCAAGAAACGGGATCTGGTCCGAAGCCGTGCTTGAGATTCCCATCGTAACCTTCCGCATTGTTCTCGATATAACGCAGGACCCTGGCTGGGTTGCCGGCCACGATCGCGTTGGGTGGGACATCATGGGTGACCACGCTGCCCGCGCCCACAATGGCGTATTCGCCGACGACTACTTTGGACAGAATCGTGGCGCCGGAACCGATCGACGCGCCCCTTTTCACCAGCGTCCGTTCAACCTTCCAATCGGATTCGGTTTGCAGGCTCTCTGCCGGAGTGGTGGCGCGCGGATAGGTGTCGTTGATGAAGACGACCCCGTGACCGATGAAGACGTTGTCCTCGATGACTACTCCCTCGCAGACAAAAGTGTGGCTGGAGATCTTGCAGCGTTTCCCCACCGTTGCGTTCTTCTGGATCTCGACGAACGCGCCAACCTTTGTCTCGTCACCGATCTGACACCCGTAGAGATTGACGAACTTCGAAAGCCGGACATTTCTTCCCAACTTGACGTCTTCCGCGATGCAGTTATGCGCGTGCATGTCGTTCATAGGTACACCAGCGCTCCCCTTTTATGCAGCGATTCGCTGGCGGCTTCGAGCATCCTGACGACGCGCAATCCGGCGGCGCCATTGTTGAACGGCTCTTCGCTCCTCTCAACGCATTGGGTAAAATAGGCCAGTTCCTTGCTCAAGGCTTCGCCCTGCTCCAGTTGAGGGGCCCACATATCGCCCGATCGATAGCTGACCAGCAACTCGTAAACGCCTTCGCTATTGGTGATGTTTACGCCCTTGTTGTAGACCTTCACCTTCTCGTCGGCTTCCAGGTCGTTCCACACCACCATCCGCTTTTCTCCGCCGATGAGCGTGGTGCGCACCTTGACCGGAGAAAGCCAGTTGACGTTGATGTGTGCGATTACCTGATTGGGGAAATAAAGGGTCATATAGCCCACGTCCTCGACTCCATTGAGATGAGTCTCGCCGGTTGCGACGACCGCTTCGGGTCTTGTCTTGATCAGGTAGTCCATGATGGAGAGGTCGTGCGGGGCAAGATCCCAGAGCACGTTGATGTCGTGCTGGAAGAGGCCCAGATTCACGCGCGTGGAGTCGTAGTAGTAGAGCTTTCCCAGTGTTCCTTCTTCCAGCAACTGCGAGATTCTCTTCACGGCGCCGGTGAACAGGAAGGTATGGTCCACCATGATGATGAGGTTCTTGCGCTGGGCAAGTTCGATCAACTCTTCGCCTTGCTGCGTGTTGCTGGTGAAGGGCTTCTCGACAAATACCTGCTTGCCGTTCTCGAGCGCCGCCCTCACCAATTCGTAGTGCGTCCAGACCGGAGTCACGATCCCGACCGCGTCAACTTCGCCAGAAGAGATGACTTCGGATGCGTCGGAGGTAATGCGAAGATGCGGATATGCTTTCTGCGCGCGCAGGCGCGCTCCGGGGTGCACATCCGCAATCGCGACGACGCGGTGACCTTCGAGACTCGCCAAGTTCCGCACGACGTTTGGACCCCAGTATCCGTAGCCGATGACTGCGAAGTTCACAGTATCCTCATCATTCTTGTTTCAACGTGTTGTTGCGCTCAGGGTGCCGTGTCGCTCAGAGGGCGCCCGTGCCCTTGATTACAGCCAACGGAGTGCGCAAGAGGATCGATAGATCAAGGAAGGGGGAGCAAGAAGTGGCGTAGCGCAGATCGAGGCGAACCATCTCGTCGAAGTTTACGCGGCTGCGCCCGGTCACCTGCCAGAGTCCTGTGATGCCGGGTTTGACGTCCAACACTCTGCGCCTGTGCCAGGTTTGATAAGCGGCCAGTTCGTAGGGGATCGGGGGGCGCGGCCCAACCAGTGACATCTCGCCCTTGAGTACGTTGAGAAACTGGGGCAGCTCGTCGAGGCTGCTTCTGCGCAGCAGTTTTCCGATGGGCGTTACTCTTGTATCGTTGGTGAGCTTGTATACGCCCTCGCCATTTGCGCTTGACGGCTGCCTGGCCGCGCGGCTGGCAATGAACCGTGTCACGTATTCCTTGTGGACGCTGAAGTCGTTGTTGTGGCGCATGGAGCGGAATTTGTAGAAGGTGAAGTGCTTTCCATACTGCCCGACGCGCAGCTGCCGGAAGAGTATCGGACCGGGCGATGAAGCTTTGATGGCGATGGCGATGGCGACAAAGAGGGGCGTGCAGAAAGTGAGCATGAGCGCGCTTCCGCACAGGTCCATTGCACGTTTTACGATCGTCACACTCCGCCTTTTGTCGGTGGACCTGATCAAGTCGGGGTAGAGTGCCGGGTTATTTGGGCGGCCCGGTCCGTCGTCCACCCAGTCATCGGGGAAAAAATGCAGTGAGATGTTAACCTGCCCGAATTGATCAGAAGTTAGAGCTTCGCCAACAGTCAAACTGACTCGACTTAAGATCATGCCCATCACTGGGTTCCCGCTATCACTCGCGAAACCCGTATAGATGACGCCAATTGTCTTCCGTTCTTTGTACCATCCGATGACATCCGTTTCGCGGATCGATGCGAGCAGTGAAGAGACGATATTGTCAAGAGCACAGGTGTTCTTCGACGAACTTTGATGGGCGTTCGCCTCCAACAGCATGAGAAGAAATGGCTGATTGGATCGTTCGGTTCGCTTACGCTCAATGGCGATCATTCGATTCAGGGCGATCTCGCTCAGAACCTCGCGGGTTTCGGCCATGCCGGATTGTGACGAGCGGCCAGCACGACGGGCGGTACTCTCCACGCCTGGTAGAGACATGGTTCGCTCCTCCTTTTCGGTTCCCTGAAGAAGCCCTTGAAATGCCGATGCCTGACGGCGCAGCTTCAGTGCGATCCGCATTCCGAGTCACGAAGACGGTCAACCAAGAGAAAGCAAGCGATCAACGATTCAGTCTGCGGATGGCCTTGCGCCTTTTGAAAAATATGCGGATCCGTAGTAATAACCGCCGTACGCCAGGTTCGTCGAACAGTTGAGCAGGGCGCCAATCGTCTTTTTTGTTTCCAGCGCTTCCAGCCCTTTCTGCAGGTGGCGTCTTTGTGTGACTCCCTGTCGCGCGACGATTAGAATTCCATCCGCGAGTCGGGCCCATACGCTGGTGTCGGCAAGGGGCAGGACGGGAGGTGAATCGATGACGATCCAGTCAAACCATGAAGACAACTGTTCGATCAGTTCGGAAAGTTGCATCGACTGGAGAAGCTCGAGCACATTGGCGCGGATATTGCCGGCGGGCAGAATCCACAAGCTGTGCCCCTCCAGGTGGTAGATGCACTTTTCGATCTCCTGCTCCCCACGCAGGTAATCGTTGAGCCCCGGGCTGCTAATGAGCTGAAAGACCGCTGAAATCGCGGGACGCCGATGATCGCCGTCGATGAGCAGCACTTTCTGTTGGGTTGTGTGGGCGAGAGTGCCAGCGAGGTTTTCCGCGACCGTGCTTTTGCCTTCCTGTTGAATGGTGCTTGTAATGAGAACCCTTTTCAGCGGTCTATCGCGTCGCAGATGCCTGATGCGAACTCCCAACAATCGGAAAGCTTCTGCAGCAGCGCTTTCGCTGTCGTCGAAGCAGACCAAACGGTCTTGTGGCGCAAAGGAAAGGGTGAGCGATTGGAAACCGGAAAAGTTTGCGGGCCGGGTCTGTGGACGCAGATCGTCGCTCTTTGCGAGCACGCTGACGGTAGCAGGGACAGGCGCAGTTGCCGGGGCTGCAACGTTTTCCGCGGCCTCCCATTGTGACGCCGCCCTCTGTTCGGCCCTCCGAATCAACTCCGTCGCTTCGGAGGGCACGGGCGAGTCAACGCCGGCGAGCTCGCCCTCCGACCGTTGCAGCGCGTCAAATAATCGACTCATCTTCATTCACTCGAACGACTGAAGGGTCTCCGGCGTGGGGAGCAACTGCGACTTCTCTTAAAGCAGAGAAAAGATCAAGCAGGGCCTTCATGGCGCGCTGATTCTCAATCTGGCCATTCGAATCAGCGCGCAGGGCGCTCGATGAAACGGGCGAATCGAGACGAAACTCTCTCGCCACCGCCAGGACATGTTCGGCAGTCACAACAGGCGCTCGGTCAGCATAGGCCGCGATCAGCGCGTTCTCGCAAATCGTGTTGATGAGCCTTGGCAAGCCGTGGGAATGACGATAGACAGCATCGACGGACTCGTCGGAAAAGATCTGGATGGAGTCCTGTCCCGCTCCGGCAATCTGGAGCCGCTTCCCGATGTATTGCCTTGTCTCGACGTCGTCGAGCGCGCCCAGTTGCGTGCGAACCGCGATGCGCTGCTTGAGCTGGCGAAGTTCGAACGAGTCGAGTTTCTCGTCAAGCTCGGGCTGGCCAACCAGGATGATCTGCAGCAGCTTGTCGTCGGTAGTTTCGAGATTCGAGAGCAACCTGACCTCTTCCAGAATATCGGCCGACAAGTGGTGCGCCTCATCGACAATGAGCACGGTGGTCAGCTTCCGCGCACCTCTCACGGAGAGGAAGCGGCCGAGATCGAGCAAGAGCTCGTACTTGCTCTTTCCGTTAGCGGCCAAACCGAAGTCTGAAAGGACGTAAGGCAGGAATTCGCCGGGCGCAAGCTTACCGTTGAAAAGATATGCGTAGGCAATGTCTCTGCTTTCCTTCAGCAGTTGCAGCAAACACCGCACCAGCAGTGTTTTTCCCGTACCCACCTCCCCAGTGAGAACGACAAAGCCTTTGTGCTGGCGGACTCCGTGGTAAAGCGCGGCCAACGCTTCGTTGTGGCGCGTGGTTCCGACGAAGCTGAAGGGATCGGGCGTGAGACTGAAGGGATTGCGCGGGAGTTTGAAAAACGACCGATACATGGAGCAGCGCGCCTCAGTCGTGGAGATAACTAATCACGGAACCCGCGGCCACCGTGATCAATACCAATGCTGCCATTGACCAACCCAGGGTTGCCCTTCTCATGCTGCCACTTTCATCCGACGGGAGCGTGATCTCGGGAATCTCGGAGAGGATCGCAATCCCCAACAGACTCTTGATTTCCTTCTCGCTGTAGATGCGGTCGTCGAGGAATTCGAGGCCTCCAGCCACCAGGGCCCCGAGTGCAAAACCTGCCAACAGGCCGAAGCCGCAAAATTTGAGCTTGTTCGGAAAGTCCGATTTGAGCGGGAGGCTTGGAGGGTCGAGCATGCTGAACCGCTCGCCCTGCTGCATCTGTTCCATGCTGGTCGCCATCTCCGACTGGTTTTTCTTCTTGAGGAGATCGTCGTAGTCTGCCTTGGACTGTTCGTACCCGCGGTTCAGATCGGCCAGTTGTTGTTCGACGACAGGCTCCTCGTTCAAGCGCCCCTGATACTCTCCCAGCCTCTTTGTCAGGCCTGCAATTGCCTGCTCCCGGTTTTCGATCTCCGCTTGAGTAGCCTGGAGCTGCCCCTGCAATTGCCGGACAGGAGAACTTTGCGAAGCAACCGCACTCTCCGCCGTCTGCGTACCCGTTTTGGCACTGCTTTCTTCGTCCGCAATGAGCTTCTCTTTCCTCTTCTCTGTCTCGGCAATTTGTTCCTTCACGCTCTGCACTTCCGGGTAATGATCGGTATAGCGCGACCGAAGCGCGGTCAGACTTTCATGCAAATTGCGCAACTCCAGCTCCGTCGCGGCAAGGTCGGACGGAACACCGTCGGCAGAGCGGGTCGTGGTGCGTCCTCCGCGGTATTGTTCGATCACTGACTGCAGGTAGACGCGCTGCTGTTTGGCGGTGTTCAGCGCGTCCTGTTCGTTTTGGAGCTGCGCCTGGAGCCCGGCGAGGATTTGCAGGTTGCTGGCCTGCTGGGAAGGCAAAGCGCCTTGGTGTTGTCCCTCGAGCTCTCGCACCTTCGCTTCCTGGCTGGAGAGTCGAGCGCGAGCATTCTCTAGCTGACTGGAGATGAACTCGGTGGCATCTTGCGATTCCTGCTCGCGCATTTTGAAGTTCTCGTTGATGAAAAGGTTGGTCAGTTCACTGGTCACCTGCTGGGCCATCTGCGGGCGGTGCGCGGTGTAGTTTACCCGGAATGAAGTGATCTGTTCGCCGCTATTGTCCCGCACCAATTCGATGCCGATATCTTTACGCATCCGCTCCACTTTTTGATCCGCGGAGAGTTCGTTGCGTCCCGAAGAGTAGAGGTGGAGCTTGTCGATAATCATGAGCAGGCGCGTGCGGCTGAGAATTTGCTGCGAAATGCTTTGCAGGCGGACCTGCAGATCGTCGGCCACATTCGGCAGCACAAAGTCCTTGGGCATGGTGGGCTGCTCGACAAGGATGAGCGTGCTGGATTTATAACGCTGCGGAAGAAGCCAACTCGCCCCCCATACTGCCAGCCATCCGATCAGAAACGGCGCCAGAAAATGAATATGCCGACGCCGGACCAGATTCACGAAACGCTGAAAGTCTGGCCGCTCCGATTTCGGTTCTTCGGGGTCGTCTGGCATATCTATCTTCCCAGGAGCCTGTTGAACTTGTAGTTGATAGAGACATAGCCCGGTTGCTGTCGGGGTGTTCCGACACGGCAGCCACGCCGGGGTAGCTCTGGTGAAGCCGGGTGAATCCGAACTCGGCTGTGAGGTGCTCGCCGAAGATGTGCTGCACTGTGCCGGTAGCCGACGCCACGGGCGAAAGTTTGCGCCCTCGCTAATAGGACAATGCTTCTTGAGCTCTTCCATTTCCCCCGGCCGGTCGGGGAAGAATTGCTCCAGTTACCCTATGCGCAGCCACCGGCTCTACATCCGCGCCGTCGATCTCTACGGCCACCGACTGCGCAAGCATATCGACAGACAGGATCAGCCGAAGGAGATTCTTCTTGCGAACCAGAATCCCTTCGATACCCTCCAGGCTTCCCCGGAGGATGCGAACCCGCTCTCCGCATTTCAGGAAAGGGTGGGGCTCGACGCGAAACGATCCGCTGACGGTTCGACGCACGGCCGCGATTTCGTCCTCCGGGATCATCGCCACTCGCTCTCCGCTGCTGAGGATCATGTGCACACCCGGCGTGGTGACCACCTGTAGACGGCGATGGAGCCCTCCGCGAACGAATACATAACAGGGAAAGAGTGGAAGCGATAGCAGTTTCTTGCGGTCCTTCCAACGCCGCATGGAGTCGTAGAGCGGAAGAAAGACTTCGAAGCCTTTCGCCGTCAGCATCTCCGCAACGGTCTTCTCATGCTGGTGGCGAGTGTAGAGGGCCCACCAGCCGGAGTCAGCGCGATTTGCGTCCTCGTAACTCGGTGAGGTTGCCAGGTTGTTTCTCCCCATACCGTTCGGATATCCCAACTCGGGTCGCTCTAAGTGCAAAGAGGACATAGCTTCGCCCTGTGAGTCACAGTTTGCACTTCTTACGCTCTTCTGGCATCGCAGAGGATTGCCCTGCGCCTGAAGATTGTGGAACGCGGAACCTGCGGTGTAACTGAGCGTGTTTTGTGCGTCTCAATTATTCACTCGACCCAGCCAACGCGCCGGGCTGTCGTACCCTACTTTCCCGTCAGGGGCGGCAGCCCATCGCGGTCTCTATCTTGCGAATATACTTCGGCTTCGCGAAGCTTGTAGAGCAAGGAACGGTAGCTCATTTTGAGATCCTTGGCCGTCTTTGCCCGGTTGCCGTGGTTGGCCTGAAGGGCCTTCAGGATCTCTGCCTGCGCCGCGGCCCAGGTCGCCCCTTTCAGACGACCGATGTTCGGCGTCATGTCGTCCATTTCACGGGCCGATTCAATCTGCCCATGAAGCTCTTCAATCGGCACCTGTTCGCCGCCCAGAATGACGACACGCGCAATCCAGTTTTCCAATTCCCGGATGTTTCCCGGCCAACTCCATTGCATCAGCAGGCGCAGAGCATTTGGGGTCAACTGCTGCGTGCTTCTTTCGAACTTAGTGGCGAGCTTTTGCATGAAGTATTTGCAGAGCTGTGGAATGTCCTCCCTGCGCTCGCGCAGCGGCGCCAGGTGCAGACTGATTACGTCGATTCGATAGAAAAGATCTTTGCGGAAGGCTTGCGATCCGAGGGCCGCTTCCATCTCGACATTGGTCGCGGAGACGATGCGCGCATGAGATTGTAACTCCTCAAATCCTCCGATCCGGGTGTAGTGGCCGTCTTGCAGCAGGTGAAGAAACTTGCGCTGCAGCGCCAACTCCATATCGCCGATCTCGTCCAGGAAAAGAGTGCCAGCCCCCGCCAGTTCAATGAGCCCGCGCTTGATCTTGTCCGCGCCGGTGAAGGCGCCTTTTTCGTAACCCATCAACTCGCTTTCGAGCAGTCCGCCCGGCATGGCGGCGCAGTTGACCTTGACAAAAGGCGCATGGCGTCGATTCGAGCGGGTATGAAGAAAGCGTGCGATAAGCTCCTTGCCGGTGCCGCTTTCGCCGCGAATCAGAACCGGCAAATCGTTGTCCGCGACGCATTTGATTTTGTTCCAAACTGCGCGCATGGGATCCGTGCTGCCGAAGAGAATCGGGTCAGGAGGTAACTCCGCAGGATCGATCTGAAAGCTTTGCGTCATGCTGGAAGACATATGCCCCCTACGGTGCGGGACTCTATTGCCTCTCTTACAGCATGGCGATGCCCAGACTCGGGGATGCCGGTTCTTGCAGACATTCTTTTGGAGTTATGCGGTCTGGCTCCGTTTTCAGCCCTCTCCGGGAGATCGTGAAGGAGCAGAAACCTGCACACTAAGTACCGAAATCTTGCATACTTTGCGAAGTTGATAACAAATGTCATACGAATAATCTCCAGTGAAATGCAAGACGGTTTGCCGAGTTATCGACCGACGCAGGGGGGGGAGATGATTGCGGAATGGCTTGCAAGAGAGGTAAGTCGGAAGGGAAGGGGAGTTATCGGAGAAGCCGCGCCGAGCCAGATGAAGCTGGGCCTGGGATATTCGCGGGATTCTCTCCCCTTGGCAGAAGAATGCGGACGGATTGGGGCATGAGACACGCGAGGCGCAATCGGATCCTGGGAAGAGAGCTCAAGGCGCCCGGAACTCAGCGAGGAGTGACGAATCGATCCGGCGAGCGGCCGCCCCAGTAAACCGGTGGCCGGGGCGCGAGGGAGTGTTGGCGGATCTTGTAAAGCAGACCGCGATAGCTGATGTTGAGATACTCGGCGGCACGGCGGCGATTCCATCCGGAAAGTTCCAGCGCATCCTGGATCATGTGCGCCTCGGTTCGATTCTTGACATCGCGGACCAGGGAGCGCATGGCGGAAAATTCAGGTTGGCCCGCAGCCGGAAAGTTGGAGGTTGGCGGCGTAGCTGAATTCGCAATCAGTCGCTCCAGATCCCGGATGGCCTCGTCCTGGTCCCCCATAACGATGGCGCGGGTGACAAAGTTGCGCAATTCCCGCAGGTTGCCGGGCCAGTCGTAACGCAGCGCGGCATCGAGCAGGCGCGAGCTGGGGCGGAAGGTAGTGCCATTTCTCGACAAATGCGGTGTTCGGCGAATGATTTCATCGATGAAGTAAGGAATCTCTTCCCGGCGCTCGCGCAACGGCGGGATTTTGATCGAGAACGTGTTCAGCCGATAGTAAAGATCCTCGCGGAAGGTCCGCTCCGCCAGGGCCTTTTCCATGTCGATGTTGGTGGCAGCCAGAATTCGCACATCGACCTTAGTGGAGTCCTGGCCGCCCAGGCGCGTGAACTGCCCGTCCTGCAGCACGTGGAGGAGCTTGGCCTGCATATGGAGGCTGATTTCGCCGATCTCGTCGAGGAGGATGGTGCCGCGATTGGCCTGTTCGAGCTTCCCAGGGCGATCTCTGAGCGCGCCTGTGAACGCTCCCTGGCAATGGCCGAACAGTTCGCTCTCCATCAATTCAGAGGGCAGCGCGGCGCAGTTGACGTTGACGAACCTCTCTCGGGATCGATGCGAGAGGCGGTGAATCAGGTGCGCGACGACTTCCTTGCCCGTGCCGCTTTCTCCCAGAATGAGGACGGATATATTCACTTCGGCGATGAGTGTCACGATGCGATGAATCTCGGCCATATTCGGAGAAACAGCCAGGAAATACCTGTTGCCCCCCAGTTCTTCCAGGTGGAATGGCTTTGACGGGTTGGCGGATGGAGCTGGGAGGTCGATATGCCGGGGAAGAAGATCGAGTTCTTTGCGGGACCTTTGCGCCGGATCGGAATTCATGCTGGTGAGTGCCGACTCGATATCGCCGCGCGTGAGCGGCTTGATGAGAAAGTGCTGGATACCAAGACCGGAAGCCTTCTTGCGCAATGCCTGCCCGGCCATGCCCAGAATGAGGCAGATGCGGTGCTTCGGGAAGTCCAATTGCGAATGCAAATGTTCGAAGGCGTTTGTTTGTCCATCGGAGACGGGCTCGGCGATCAGGATGTCGGGGTCAAGCCCATTGCTCAGCAGCAAGAGTGCCTGGGCATCATCGTTTGATTCGATCACTCTGTGGCCAATGCTCTCCAGGACCATTTTCAAGGACGAGCGCGCCGCGGCGTCGCGGACGACGGTCAGAACGAGCAGCAGATCTCTCACAAGGCGCCTTTCGGGGAATCCAATCAGCTTACAAAAGTCGATCAACAATAACTTCCCGGCTTCATCCGGATTGAGTCGTTTCTTGCTTTCGGGCGGAATTCAGCGTAGTCAGTCATACAACGAGCCCTTGCTATCAGGAAGAGAGGTTGCGCCCATTGCAGGTCTTGAAACCCCGCCATGCACAGCGGCGGAAGACGATTCCCCGACACCCTGTCGTCAAGTGGCCGCAACTTCCAACGCGGAGCAAAATCTGTGTCTTCCGGCCTCGGGGAATGCGGGCGGTTGGCCTTCAGTCAAAAAGACGGACCGAGCCGCCCGCGTCAAGCGTAGCGCCCTATGGAAACACATCCATATCAAGCCTCTAAGCCGGCCAACCGAGCCGGTTGATTGAGGGCATCTTCCCGATACATGAGGCTCCCATCGAAGGGCGCGCGTTCCCCATCAATCGGGCGAGTCGAGTTCTCTGAATACTCCAGGCCCTTCAAGCCGAATACTTATTTTCTTTTCATGGCCCGTCTGGTCAGCGCGTGGTCTATATGCGCTCGTTTACCCTCAGAAAATAAGGTGAATTGATGAGGGCTCGCTACGCAGCTATTCAAAAAAATCGAGAAAACTAAGCAATCTTCCTATACACATTTGGGCTCAGGTCAGACCCGAACACCCTCTAGAAATCACCAGAAGTTTAGCTGAGAGCCCATCACCCGTCAATCGATCATTAGTAACAAACTCAAGTAAGTGCCAGGGCTGTTCGCAATTACTCTTCGCTACGATTCGCACCCTGCCGCCATTTTGAAGCTAAATGGGAATGGCCATTTGGTACATGGCCGGGAAATTCTCGGCGCGACAGGCAGATAAATGCTGCTAGACGGTGGAGTGCCGAGCGCCTTTGCTTCGGCCCCGCGCGGCGCTTTCAGCGCCGCAGCGTTCGGCCCGGCCCGATCAAGCAAAGGAACTCTCGATCTCCGACGGTTTTGCCGCCGGATCCCTCCCCATGTTCCGTAAAGTTATGAAAAGGGCAGCTTGTACTTAAGTGGAAGGCATGCTCCCTGGCGCCACCCGTAGAACTTTCCCCCGACTGTGCTTGGCCTGAGCGCAGAGCGGTTCAAACCGCAAGAAGGCCTCCGCGGCGTGGTCTGGCACAAGCGCGAAAAGGGGCCTATCCCAAAAAAGGAAAACTAAGGAGATGCGCTCTTTTGTGACTTTTTGGTATATCAGGTATTACCTGGATTCCGAATGACTTATTCCGCCTTTCCCGGATTGCTCCAAGGGAGTTCTGCCGCTCGTTTTCAAGCGATCCTGCAGGGTCTTGCGCGCGCTGAGCCGCAAGCGAATTCATCCCTCCGAAGGGATCGACGATAAACTGGGAATGTTCCTCCAGGGAAAAAACGGAGGCACTGAAGGTGGTCCTAGTGAAAATATGGTCGCGGTTGAACCGTCCGTGCGCATCTCCTTTTCGCCTTCCTGTGTCCGGCAGGTACTCGCAGCAAAGAGTGCCTGATTGCGAAAATGGTTCCCAAAGTAATTCAGATAGCGCTCATGCTCGCCCTCACATTTGCCGCTCAAGCAACTGGAGCGCACTATTGCTGCTCATACTGACAAGCTGCATGCCCATCGCCGCCTCTGCAAGGGGAACGGCAAACGCGAGAGCCGAGCTGTACAGGTTTTCTTGCGGACAGCAGAGCCTGACGGGTTCGGGAACACTCAGTTGTACCGTGACGTTGAATGAAGCGCTTTCAGGTGGTGTGGTGGTGAGCCTGTCCAGCAATAATCAGGCTTTGACAGTACCGGCCGAGGTGACCGTTGCGGCACGCGCCACCAGCGCCACATTTACGGCTACAGCCACACCGGTGGGCACTGCGCAGGCGGTGCTACTGACGGCTAGCACGGGCAGCATCTCCCAAAGCGTCTCAATAGAGTTGAATGCCGACGTCCCCACGCTGGGTCTGGCCACTTCCTCCTCGCCTTCCGTTTACGGGCACGCAGTCACCTTCACGGCGACCCTCTCCAGCGGCCCCGCCGGGGTGGTCACCTTCTATAACGGCGGCGCTGCCATCGGCACGGCCACCATCAATGGAACCGTCGCGGCTTTCACTACCAGTTCGTTGACAGCCGGCTCGCATACCATCACCGCCTCTTGGCCGGGCAGCAGCAGCTACGGCTCCGCGCAATCTGCCGCCCTGACGCAGGTGGTTAACGCGGCCGCGCCGGTCATCACCTGGGCAACGCCCGCCGCGATCATCTCTGGGACCGCGCTGAGCTCCACGCAGCTCGATGCAACCGCGAACGTGGCGGGAACATTCGCTTACTCGCCCGCAGCGGGGACAGTTCCGGCTGTTGGCTCGGCGACCTTGTCGGCCATCTTCACACCGACAGACGCAACCGACTACACCACGGCTGCGGCTTCGGTGACTCTAACCGTGAACCAGGGCACCGCGACGCTGAGCTTGAACTCCAGCAGCGTGGCTTTTGGCAGCGTGACCCTGAACACCGCTGCGACGCAGAGCGTAATCCTGACCTCAACCGGCACAGCGGCGGTGACCGTGAATTCCGTGACGGCGGCAGGAACAGGCTTCACGCTATCTCCGGCCATTGCGCAGACCACACTGACGCCTGGCCAGACACTGACGGTGGATATCGTCTTCGATCCCACCGTGGCGGGCGCCGCAACCGGAACCCTGACCGTCACAAGCACTTCATCGACCGGCGCCACGGCCACTGTTCCTCTTACAGGAACAGGTACGGCGGGCTCCTACGCAGTCGATCTGAGCTGGGATGCGCCGAGCACCTCCGCAGACCCGGTAGCCGGCTACAACGTCTACCGCGCCCCCAGCGGAGGGACGACCTATGCGCTGTTGAATTCGTCTCCCACCGCGCAAACCGCTTACACAGACAGCACCGTGACTGCCGGGCAGGCGTACCAATATCAGGTGGAGAGCGTGGACGCCAATGGAGGGCTTAGCGCCCCCACCACCTCGGTCGCGGTGACCATTCCGTAGGTTGGAAACCGGTCTGGCGAGTTGCAAACCAAAAGGGCCGGTCTCGTCAGAGACCGGCCCTTTTGCTCAGTACGTTCAGCCGTGTCAGCGGTAGGCGGCTTCGATCCAGCCTTGCAGCAGCGTCGGGAAGAGGCCAGCCAGCACCACCGCGGCGGCGATGGCGACCAGAACCAGCAGCGTGACCGGGTGGGTCTTGATCGGCGTCTCATCCACGGCGGGCATGACGTAAGCGCGCTTGAGGACTTGCAGATAGTAATAGAGCGAGACGGCACTGAGGGCGACGGCCAGCGCCACCAGCGCGAAGGGAACCGGGCCGGCGGAAACGCTGAGGACGGCGGCAAAGAGGTTGAATTTGGCCCAGAAGCCCACCAGCGGTGGGATTCCAGCCAGCGAGAGGAAAAGCACCAGCAACACCGCCGCCAGCAGCGGATTGCGCTTATGCAGACCCCGGAATGAGTCGAGCCGGTCGCTGCCAGTAGCGCGCTCGACAACCGAGATGACGCCGAATGCGCCAATGGTTGTTAGGCCATAAGTGAGGATGTAGAAAAGGACGGCTTCTGCACTGTGGAGGTTCGGCCCAGTCGAATTCAGAAAAAACTCAAACGGGCTTCCCTTCCCCATGTAGGCTCGCTGTGTGGCAATTCCAAGCAAGATGTAACCAGCGTGAGCAATTGCCGAGTAAGCAAGCAGCCGACGGACACTGACCTGTGCAAGTGCGGCAAGATTTCCAACAATCATTGACGCCGCAGCGACAATTAGGAGAATCATGGCCAACGATTGCCATGTTTGGTATTCGTTGTATAGGTATTGGTCGACAACGTGTTTCTCGCCGCTGATCGGACCACCAGGCATGAGTAAATTACCGCTAATGGTCAGCAAGAGCGCGAAGCTAGCCACCTTGGAGACTGAT